>OBEQ011273422.1_pt1 | contig 35697 bp, 40 predicted proteins | sample 1670901 | NCBI WGS metagenome assembly OBEQ01 (sample SAMEA104232315, study PRJEB22302) | groundwater metagenome | biome: forest; feature: aquifer; material: groundwater | place: USA | collected 2011-08-07 | depth 5.4 m | reverse complement strand
AATGTACCTTTTTATATCAGGGCGGGCAAAAAAATGGAGAAAAATCTGGTCGAAATTTCCGTGGTTTTTATCCAGACCTGCCACATACTTTTTAAAGAATACGGATGCCCTGAAATTGGAAATGTTATTACTTTCAGAATTCAGCCTGATGAGGGTATTTCGCTTCGTTTTATTGCAAAAAAGCCCGGGGCAAAACTCGCACTAAACCCCGTTAACATGGACTTCACTTACAAAGAAAGTTTCGGAACAAAAGGTCTCGAGGCTTACGAAAAAGTTCTGCTTGATATCTTTGCTGGCGACCAAATTTTATTTAACCGTTCGGACGAGCTTGCAAGTTCATGGAAATTAATAACGGATGTTTTGGAAAAATGGAAGAAAGAAAATGAAAAGGTTCAAATTTATGACGATAATTCATGGGGACCAAAAGAGGCAAAAGAACTTATAGAAAAGGACGGAAAGAAGTGGATATAACCAAAATTTTCAATTTTCAATTTACAATTTGTTGCAGAGCAAGAAAAAAGCTATGCTTATTTTCACTGAATTTTCAATGATTAAATTTTAAAACATTTAGATTTTATTTCAAACTTAAAATTTCAAATTTTAAATTATGAGAATTGGTGTTGTTGGCTTGGGCAAGATGGGGAGTCGTATTGCCAAAAAGCTTTATGGTGAACACGATGTAATTGTCTGGAATCGTTCGAAAGAACCTATTAATGAGCTCAAATCGTATGTAAAAGCTCTCAAAACTGCGACTTCAATTAAAAATCTTGTTCAAGCTCTGAAAAAACCGAGAGTTATTTGGTCTATGGTTCCATCGGGCAAGCCAACTGACGAAGTTTTGTCAGAAGTTTCAAAATATATTCAAAAAGATGACATCGTTATAGATGGTGGAAATGCCAATTACCGCGACACGGAAAAAAGATATCAAAAGTTCAAAAAAAACGGAATAAAATTCTTGGGAATTGGAGTATCCGGCGGAGTTCTGGGTGAAGAAAGAGGGTTTTCTTTAATGGTGGGTGGAGACAAATCTGTTTATGATTATGTTGAGCCTTTACTTAAAACTCTAAGCAAACCCTCGGGAATTTATGAATACCTTGGGCAGGGCGGAGCAGGGCATTTTGCAAAAATGGTCCATAACGGGATCGAATACGGAATGATGCAATCCCTGGCTGAAGGGTTTGATGTTCTTAAAAATTCAAAATACAAATTGGATCTCTCGAAAGTTGCAAAAGTTTATAGCAGGGGCGCTGTTGTTTCAGGGCTTTTGGTTGACCTTGCGAAAGATTTTTTGGAAAAAAATCCAGAGCTTTCAGGAATCTCGGGAGTAATCCCAAGAGGCGGAGAAGGAGATTGGACAGTTGCGGCGGCAAAAGAAGAAAAAGTTCCGGTTGATCTTATTGAAAGGTCAGTTGAGTTTAGAAGAAAATCAGAAAAAGATGCAAAAATTCAAAATTCTTTTACTGCAAAGATGATAAACGCCCTTCGAAACGCCTTCGGAGGACATGAAATTAAGAAAAAGTGAATATGGTATACTTTTTATAAATGAAGTACTCCGAGCTTTTTGCAAAGTCCACAAAGGATGCTCCTAAAGACGAGGTTTCTATAAACGCCCAGCTTCTTTTAAGAGGCGGTTTTATAGACAAGTTAATGGCGGGTTCTTTTTCGCTTTTGCCCTTAGGTTTTCGTGTTGTCAAAAAAATTGAGGCAATTATCCGCGAGGAAATAAATAAAACCGGAGGGCAGGAGGTTTTAATGCCGTTATTGCACCCAAAATCGCTCTGGAACGAGACAGGTAGATGGGAGACAGCGAAAGATGTAATGTACCAGCTCAAAAAAGACGACCATGAATACGCTTTGTCTTTTACCCACGAGGAAATTTTTCTGGATTTGGTCCGCAAACACACGCAGAGTTTCAGGGATTATCCTGTTAAGCTTTACCATTTTTCTACAAAATTCAGGGATGAGCTTAGGGCAAAATCGGGAATCTTAAGAGGCCGGGAATTTTTGATGAAAGACTTATACAGCCTTCACGCCGACCAGAAGGGTTTTGAAAAATACTACTGGGAAGTTGCAGATGCATATAAGAAAATCTTTAAGAGACTAGGACTTGAGGTAATAGTTACAGAGGCAGCTGGAGGAGTATTTACAAAAAACGTAACACACGAATTTCAGGTTCTATCCGAAACAGGAGAAGACGAAATTATATATTGTGAAGGCGGAGATTTTTCGCAAAACACAGAAATAGCAAAGGTAAAAGAGGGAAAAAAGTGCGATTTAGGGCACGGACCTCTAAAAAAAGCAAAATCAATTGAAGTCGGGAATATTTTCGGTTTTGGACAGGAATACTGCAAGAAAATGAACGTTTCTTTTACAAATGATAAAGGAGAAAAAGTCTATCCATATTTCGGAAGCTACGGAATAGGTCTTACGCGCGCAATGGGGACAATTGCTGAAGTACACCATGACGATAAGGGCATAATCTGGCCGGAATCTGTTGCGCCTTACCAGGTGTATTTAGTTGGACTTAATTCGAAAGCAGACGAAGTTTATCAAAAAATTGAAAAAGAAGGTATTGAGGTTCTTTTTGACGATAGAGATGTTTCTGCCGGAGAAAAGTTCAAAGATGCGGATTTAATTGGAATTCCTGTACGTTTAGTTGTTTCTGACAAGACCGGCGAGAAGATTGAATTCAAAAAAAGAACAGAGGAAAAAACAGAACTTTTGAGTTTAGACGCGGCGATTTCTAGAATATCTTGAATACCTTAAGCCAGATAACTGTATAAAGCAGGAAAAATCCAACTCCGGCTACCACAAAAATTACAGGAGAGGATTTCTTTTTTGAAACTGCAGCAACAGGTTTTGCTTGAGATACTGTTGCGTTGATATTTACCATTTCGGTTTGGGGTTCTTCCTGAATAGGGGTTTCAGGCCTTGCAGGAGGAGGCGTAGGAACGCTAGCGACATTTTCTACAGGCAGGTGAACTTCTTCTATTGGCTGGTGAACTGGTTGGGGAGCAGGTTGAGGTTTTTGAGCTGGTTGGGAGGAAACCCCACTTCCCATTATACGGTCGTAAGTTTCCTTTAATTTAGGATCGAGTTGCGGGGCAGTAGGGTTCATACATATATAATCTAATACTCAATTTTTTTTGTCAAGATCCTATTGACACATGTTATTTTTACTGGTTATAATATCCATCTTATGAGTTCGGAAGTAAGTAAAAGAATTTCTCCTCAGGATGCTGCATTTAAAGCGGAGTACAAAGGGTTTTTCGCAACAGTCCACGAAACATCTACAGGGGGATCAAGAATAGCAGTCTTGAAACCATCTGAAGATGGATACACGGAAATAGTTCCCGCCGAAAAAGTAAACGGCGGACTTAGAGTTAAACCGATTGTAGAATTTTCATTTCCTGCGCGTCCGCAAGGATTAAGAGCAGCGGTTTTTGGAGTTCAATCTGAATTAGGCGTGGAAGTTTCGAGCGGATTATTGAACCAGATAGATAAACAAATTAATCCCCCAAAAGAAGAAAAGACCTCTTGAGCTTAGAAATCTTCTTCTTTTTAATCCTAAAAAGTCGTATACTTAGGGATCATGAAAATTTAGATCGTTAGATCGCAATTTTTATTTATGAAAATTATTGTTACACATGACAGCCCGGATATGGACGCAATAACCTCTATCTGGCTTATAAAGAGGTTTTTGCCCAACTGGGAAAATGCCAAAGTTGAATATGTTCCGGCCGGAGAAAGATTAAGTCAATCTAAGTCCAAAGACCAAATAATAGAGAAAATAAAAGACAACGACGTAATTCATGTTGATACGGGACTTGGACCTTTGGATCACCATGAAACCTCAAATGACACAGTTTGTGGAGCATCAAGAACCTGGGACTATGTTAAGGTTCAGAGTTCAGAATTTAGAGTTCAGAATGATAAGATCGACAAAAGAATAGAGGCAATTGACCGGATTGTAAAAGTTGTTACGGATATAGACCATTTTAAGGAAGTTTTTTGGGGCGACGCAACGGCCGATTTTCATGAATTTTCGCTGGTTAATATTCTGGAAGGCCTCAAAGTCCAAAAACCTAACCAGAACGACTTATATACGGAATTTATTTCCAATGCCCTTGATGCACTTTTGCACGAGTTCGAAAACAGGATTTGGGCGGAAGAGGAAATCAAGAAAGCAGTAGAATTCAAAACCTCAAAAGGAAAAGGACTGGGATTTGAGACAATTAATGACTCATCTGTTAAGCTGGCGCAGAAAATGGGATTTGCTATTGCCATACGCAAAGATCCAAGAAAAGGATATGTCCGTATTAAAGCCCGTCCTGACTCTGGAGTCGACCTTACAGGCGTCTACGAGCAGCTTAAAAAAATGGACCCGACAGCAACCTGGTTTTTGCACGCTTCAAAGAAAATGTTATTAAATGGATCGGTAAAAAACCCAAAAATGCGTCCTTCGACCCTTAAATTAAGTGCTATAATATCAGTGCTTGAAAAGCTCTGATATTACGAGCTTTGCTCTAAATTAAAGTCCTGGAAGGACTTTAATTGCGATCCTTAGGGATCTAAATATCTGTATGAACGACTGTATTTTTTGTAAACTAATAAATAGAGAGACTCCTGCAAATATTGTCTACGAAGACGATGAAAAAATGGCTTTTTTAGAGCTTAATCAATCGGCTCCGGGACATGTTATGGTAATTCTCAAAAGACACGGCAAAACAATGTGGGATTACGATGAAAAAGAAATAAGCAGTCTTATGGTCGGGGTTCAGAAAGTAGCCAAAAAAGTAAAAAACGGGATGAAAGCCGACTGGCTTACAATTGGGATAAATCACGAAGAAAAAAGAGGAGTTCCGCATCTGCATGTTCATATTGTTCCGCGCTGGAATGACGACGGCGGAGGAATTATTCAGACAATAGTCCAAAATCCGGTTGCTGAAGACAGAAAAAAAATCGCAGAAAAAATATCTAACGCGAATTAAGAGGAGGTGTTTTTAAATTTATGGTAGTTGTTAAAAAAATGCCGGGAGACAGCGACGAAGCATTGATTCGAAGATTTTCAAGGCAGGTTGTTTCGGAAGGCATCATACAAGAGGCAAAAAGAAGGCAGTTTCATCTCAAGCCCTCGGCCGCAAAAAAAGCCAAGGCAGAAGAGGCAAGAAGGATGAAAAAGGTGTTCTCGCATGGCTAACAAAATTTTAATCTTCGTTGAAAGCAGGTACAGAATTAACAGAAAAAGAATAAAATCTGTTGTCGACGATATTGTCTCAAAAAACGAAATAACAAGCCCTGTTGAGGTATCGATTGCTGTTGTAGGAGACAGAAAGATGCGTGAACTTTCCAAAAAATATAAAGGGGAGGACAAAACGCACAATGTCTTATCTTTTTCGCAGGTAGAAGGGGACGGAAAGGCAACTGATGATTTGTTAAGACTTGGGGACGTAATTATTTCTTTCCCCGAAGTAATACGGGAAGCGTCAGCCGAAGAAAAATTTGTTGATGATAAAGTTGACGAGTTGGTTGAGCACGGGCTTTTGCATCTTTTAGGCGTACACCACGAAGAGTAAGCAAAAGCTTGCGATCTGACGATCTAAGAGAATTATGGTTTTTTACAGGAAATACAGACCTCAAAAAATAGACGAACTTGACAGCTCTTCTGTCAGAGAAACCTTAAAGTCAGTATTGTTATCCAAGAAATCGAGCTTCCACGCATTTTTATTTACAGGTCCAAAAGGGCTTGGTAAAACCTCGGCCGCAAGAATTGTTGCAAAGTTTTTAAATTGCGAAAAACGAAAGCCTTCTGATTTGGAGCCTTGCAACAGGTGTTATCAGTGTACGTCAATAACAAACGGCTCCAGTTTGGACATTGTGGAAATAGATGCCGCGTCAAACAGGGGAATAGACGAAATAAGAGACCTGCGGGAGAAAATAAACCTTTCGACAATTGCAGCAAAATATAAAGTTTACATAATAGATGAGGTTCACATGTTAACAGCAGAAGCTTTCAATGCTTTGCTTAAGACTTTGGAAGAGCCACCAAGCCATACAGTTTTTGTTTTATGTACAACAGAACCGCAAAAAGTTCCTGCAACGATTATTTCCAGGTGTCTGCACATTCCATTCTCGTTAGCAACACAGGAAGAGCTTCTAAGGTCATTGAAAAGAATAGTGGCAGGGGAAAAATTAAATATAGAAAAGGAGGCTTTAGCAAAGGTAGCCCTTCTTTCGGATGGAAGTTTCAGGGACGGGTCAAAGATTCTGCAGGAGTTGTCGGTAAAAGCAGGAAATAAAAAGATTACAGAAGATTTGATTGAGAAAGAGTATAAAGTTTCCGGTCTTTCCTCAAAAGTCACAAACTTAATTTCACTTATTAAGGAAAAAGACATTAAAAAATCTCTGGAGCTTATCCAGAAATTGGTTGAAGAGGGAGTAGAAATTAAGTTTTTTATGGAAAAATTGACAGAGGAGCTCCACTCACTTCTTCTTTTGCAAATCGAAGGTAAATCTGAGTCAGGAATGAGTCTGGAAGAGTTGAAGAAGCTGCTGGAGCTTTTAATGGTCGCTTCGTCTCAAACAAAATATGTAGTTTTGCCCCAGTTGCCGCTGGAGCTGGCAATAGTTGAGTTCACTACTATGGGGGGTCCTGTCTCGGTTCTCCCTCCCGCCAGTGCTCAATTTTCTAGTCTCTCAAGTTCGAACGAAAATCTGCGCGCTGTCGGGAACCCTTCCACCTCGCCACCCCCTAACGCCAAGTCTCCCCGCGCCTCAGAAAATGGTTTTTTGCAAGAGTTAATTTTAAAAGTTAACTTAGAAAATCGTTCAATTGCCGGGCTTTTAAGAGGAGTAAGTCTTAAGGAAACAACTGGGAAAAAGGTTGTAATGGAAACTAAATACAAGTTCCACAAGGAAAAACTCGAGGAGCGAAACGCTATAGATTTAATAGAAAAAATGGCGTCCGAGATCTTAGGAAAAAATGTTACAATAACGTTTATGTTGGGAGGTGATAGTAAATGAATCCATTTCAGCAATTAGGCGAACTTAAAAAAATGCGTGACCAGGCAATGCAAATTCAGCGCGAACTTTCTCTGGTTGAAATGACAGTTGAAAAAAATGGAGTTGTCATTGTTATAGACGGGTCTCAAAATGTAAAATTCATACAGACAAACAATAGATCGAACGACGATATAAGAGAAGCAATTAACGAAGCAATTAAAAAATCCCAGCAGGAAGCAGCCAAAAAACTAGCACAAATGCAGGGAGGTCTCGCAGGACTACTTGGGGGACAACGTTAAAATTTTTACTTCTTTTTTGGAGCTGGCTTCGGTTTTGGTGGGGTTTTGATTGGTGATTTCGCCTTAGTTCCCGGCTTTTTAACTACTGGTTTTCTAATGTCTGTAGCTTTGGTCTCTGGTTTATTTGGTTGAGGATTTTGTTTTACTTCCTGTTTATTTGGTTCTTGAACTTTAACTACTGGTTTTCTAATGTCTGTAGCTTTGGTCTCTGGTTTATTTGGTTGAGGATTTTGTTTTACTTCCTGTTTCTTAGCCTCTTGCTTCGAAGGTATGGCAGGTTTTGGAAGGTTTACTTCTGGTTTTTTTGGAGTTGTTTTGGGCTTAGTTTGAGCGTTTACGGTTGAGGCACCTAAAACCAAAACAATAAGCAAAATAAGAGGCAAAAGAATTAATTTAGTCTTCACTGATTAAATCGTATGTGAAAAAAATATTCTTGTCAAGCCCCCATTTTCACACAGTTTTGCTATAATATTTTAGTGAAGGTTTTTAGTGCTTATCCTTACCGTTGACAGCCCATTTGTATTATTGACAAGGACTCTTTATCAATCTTAGACTAAAGATATAAAGATGTTTATAGATTACCAATACTCATATTTAGTTGGGTGTTTACTTCTTTTTATCCTCTGGTTAATTCTTTTTATAAGAAGAAAAGATCTAAGAATCGAAATGTTAACTATGAGTATTTTGGCTACGATTTGGTTGTTTATTTCTGGAATATGGTTCGTAAACACTTATCTTGAAACTTACTGGAATCCTCAATATGCGGGGATTTTGGGGTTAGGATCTTTTTTTAAAACAATAGGGTTAAAAATTAAAGGAGTAGAGGATACACTTTTTCTATTTTCTTATTCCGGAATTGTCGCAGTTCTTTATGAGGAAATATTAGGCAAAAAGCATCTTAAAAAAGGACGTTCAAAAAACTTAAAATTTTTAATAATTTTTCCGCTTTTCGTATTCGTCTCTTTATTAATAACCAAGTCAACGGGAGCAATAAACATAATCTATGGAGAGTACTTAGCATATTTATTAGCATCAATTTTTATTTGGTGGTTTCGTAGAGACTTATTAATGCACTCTTTGGTGAGTGGTATGCTTAGCGCAATTTTCTTTTTTGTGTCTTATTTATTGCTCAGTCCTCTATCTGTTGGCATAATTCATAAATTTTGGATACTCAACAAGACTTCTGGGGTTTTTGTGCTTGGTCTTCCTTTTGAAGAAATTTTGTGGGCCTTTTTCATTGGACTTTGGGTAGGTCCTTCTTACGAATTTATAAAAGATCTAAAAGATTCTACTGATAGATAAGTTGTTTGATATAATAGTCTAAAGTGAAGGTTTTTAGTGGAAGTTCAAACCGCCCCCTCGCCGAAAAGATCGCGGATAAACTCAATTTAAAAGTTTCAGGGCTCGAAATTCACGTTTTTGCCGACGGAGAAAAAAGAGTAAGGGTTATAGATAGGGTGGTAGGGGAGGATTGCGTTGTTGTCCAGCCGACTTCTCCTCCTGCAGACAGCAATTACATGGAGCTTTTCTTTATTATTGATGCACTGAAGAGGTCTGGTGCCGGGAAAATTACTGCTGTTATTCCATATCTTGGCTACCAGCGGCAGGACCACATCTTTCGCGATGGGGAAGCAGTGTCTCTTGAAGTTGTCGTTGAGACTTTGCAGTCAACAGGGGTTTCGAAAATTATAACTTTTGATTTGCACTCAATAAAAATTCCTGAGCTTTTTAAAATTCAGTTGGTCCATCTTTCGGCTCTTTCTCTTTTTGCAAAAAAAATTGAAAAAGACGATTCGATTCTCGTTTCGCCTGATATGGGAGGAATAAGACGGATTAAGGAAGCGTCAGCATTAAAAGGCAATATGCCTTTTGCTGTTGTTGATAAAGACAGAGATTTAGCAACAGGTGAAGTTGAGGCAGTCGATTTAGAGGGAAATGTTAAGGGGAAGACCGCGATTATTATCGACGACATGATTTCGACAGGAAATACAATTGTTGAGGCTTCAAAATTGCTTTTGGAAAGAGGAGCCGCAAAAGTTTTTGTTTTTGCGACTCATCCTGTTTTTTCGGAGTCTGCAAAGACTACTTTGCAAAATTCACCCGTTGAAAAAGTTTTTGTTACTGATACAATTAATGTTCCACCGGAAAAATTTTTCAAAAAGCTCGAAGTAATTTCGGTAGCAGATTTAATAGCAAAAAACATAAGATGAAAATACCACACGCAATACAAAGTTTAATTGAGTCATTCGAAAAATTGCCCGGAGTTGGTCCAAAATCTGCTCAGCGCTTGACTTTTTATTTACTTCATGTACCTCAAGGCGAGCTTGATAAATTTGCAAAATCAGTTCAAGAGTTAAAATCTGGAACCAAAATTTGTTCGGTATGTTTTATGATTGGGGAAACAGACCCTTGCGAAATCTGCTCGGATACAAAAAGAGATAATTCAATAATCTGTGTAGTTGAGCAAGCTTTGGATGTAATCGCACTGGAGAAAAACGGAAAGTACAATGGCATTTACCATGTTTTGCACGGGAAAATAGACCCGTTAAATAACATAGGTCCTGATGAAATTTACATCAGGCAGTTATTCGAAAGGCTATCTAATGGTTCAAAAGATTTAGTTAAAGAGCTAATTCTTGCAACAAACCCGACAATGGAGGGGGAAGCAACGGCAATGTATATAACAAAACATCTTAAAGGCAGAAATCCAGAACTCAAAATAACCAGAATCGGGAGGGGACTTCCTATCGGGTCGGACATCGAATACGCCGATGAGGTAACGCTGCAGCGTGCAATGGAAGGAAGACAAGATTATGAGTGACAGCAGCGGAATTTTTGGTGAAATTCTTGAACAAGGAACAAACGTTGTTAAGCAGACAGTAAAGCAAGTAGCAAAAACGCCTACTGATTTGGCCAAAGCAGCAGGGAAGCAGGTTAAGCCTACGGATCAGACTCAATCTCCTCAGGAAAAGATCGATGAGAAAGCAAAAACCGAAGAATTTGTAAAAGATTTGTATAAACCGTCTGAAAAAGCAAGTTCAAAAGACAAGGTTCAGGAGAAAAAACCGGAGGAAACAGAAGAGCAGAAGATTGAGAAACTAAGACAGGAATTGCACGCGAATTACTATCAAAACCTGACTAATCCAGCGAAAGCACCCGAGGAAAAGCCGGCTGAAAAGGTCGAAAGAGAAAAAGAAGAAGAAAGGTGGGAGCTTCAGGAAAAGGAAAAGAAAAAGCCGCCGCCTCTTGCAGTCCAGAGAGGTGCGCAAAAAGCCGAAAAATACCCCGGCGCCAGCGGATAATGAAAATCTTTTAGTCGGAAGGACGCAAAAATTTACATGTTGAAAATTTTTAATACTTTATCAAGATCTGTTGAAGAATTTAAGGCTATAAACCCTCCAAATGTCGGAATGTACGCCTGCGGGCCAACTGTTTACGATTTCCAGCACATTGGACACATGCGAAGGTATGTCGGAGACGATATTTTGGTTCGAGTTTTAAAGTTTAATAACTTTGATGTTAAGCATGTTATGAACATAACCGATGTGGGGCACTTAACATCAGACGCAGATACGGGCGAGGATAAGATGGAAAAAGGCGCGAAAGAAAAAAATCTTTCGGTCTGGGATTTGGCGAAAAAATTCGAGGCGCAGTTTTTCCAAAGTTCGGATGCTCTAAATATTGTGCGACCTAATAAAGTTATAAAGGCAACAGATGCAATCGATGACCAGATAGAGCTTGTAAAAATTCTTGAAGAAAAGGAATTTACATATAAAACCTCGGACGGAGTCTATTTTGATACTTCAAAAATCAAAGACTATGGAAAATTAACCGGACAAAGCTCAAAAGAACTAAAAGCAGGAGCCCGCGTCGAAATGGGAGAGAAAAAACACCCAACAGACTTTGCTTTGTGGAAGTTCTCGGGTGAAGCGAAAAGGCAGATGGAGTGGGACAGTCCGTGGGGTAAAGGATTCCCCGGGTGGCATGTAGAGTGCTCGGCTATGAGCATGAAAGAACTGGGGCCGACTTTTGATATCCATACAGGAGGAATAGATCATATTGCAATCCACCACACAAACGAAATCGCACAGTCCGAAGCAGCATCCGGAAAACCTTTTGTAAAATACTGGGTCCATCACGCGTTTTTACTGGTTGACGGGCAGAAAATGAGCAAAAGTCTTGGGAATTTTATAACTGTACAGGATGTTGAGAAAAAAGGATTCGACCCGATTTCCCTTCGATACTTATATTTACAGACTCATTATAAACAGGAGATGAATTTTACATGGAAGGCTCTTCAGGCTTCACAGAATGCTCTAGAAAAGCTTAGGAAAGAGGTTTCGACTTATGACAAACCCGAAATTGGTTGTGCGGAGTACGAACAAAGGTTTGAAAGTGTAATAAATAATGATTTGAACATGCCGGAGGCCTTAGCAATTGTCTGGGAACTTATAAAATCCGATTATCCAACGCCCGCAAAAGCGCAAAGTTTACAAAAATTTGATGAGGTGCTGGGATTAGGTTTATTTAAATCAAGAAAAGAAGCAGAAATTCCGGAAGATGTTCAAGAATTAGTTAAAGAAAGAGACGAGTTAAGAAAAAAGAGAAGATTTCATCTGGCGGACCAGCTGCGAAACAAAATCTTAAAAATGGGTTATGAAGTGCACGACGACGATGGAGCCACAGTTGTCAAAAAGGTTTAAGGACTTTTGCCCGGTCCAATAACTCCCGGTTTGGCATTTTTCGGGTGAGGAATATAGTTTATTTTTCCGTCGCAAAGAGCGATAGACTCTTTCGAAGGTCCGCAACGCCTGGGATCAGGATTCACAGTCCAGTTGGGAATTGCATAAGGGTCTCTGTTTTTCATAGTCCCGTCTTCTTTTACCTGAAGACCAGTTATGGATGAGCCTGTAATCGAAACAGGTTGCCCGTCTTTTTTTAAACCCATGTGAAGGTGGATCGCGTCTGTTTCTCCACCGGGCGGGAATTCACATGACATTTCTCCAATAATGGTTTTGCCTTCTGTTACTCTTTGTCCGACTGAAACTTGAATATTATCAAGATGAATAAGCTGTAAAGAATAACCATTTTCCAAGTCCAATTCTACAATGCTATGAACTTCTTTGCTTTCGCCGGCGACCTTTATGGTCCCTGTTTTGGGTGCAACAACAAGGACATCGGTTATTGATTTCTTGTCGCCCGGTTTGCAGGATTCGACTTTACTCGACGATACATCAAGGGCATATAGCGTTCCTTCTTTATCTTTAATAAAGTGAGGACCTTTGATTATCCATAAATCGTCGGAAAGGGGAAAGCCCAGTTCGATACCCTGTTTTACCTGTGAAGATTGTTCAGGGTTTCGTGTTGGTTCGAAAGTGTGTGAAGCTTCGGTTGGCGCGGGGCTGCCGCATGCTGCAATTACAATTGCCAAAACTGCTTGAATAGGCCAAAGCCGTAATTTTTGTTTACGAGGTTCCCGTTCCCTCACAATTTTTATGTTATCATGAATCTATGACTGAGGTTGTAATTCTGGGCGGGGGATTCGCAGGGGTTTCTGCTGCAAAGACGCTTCTTAAAAGAACAGATCGATCGAAAGTTCTTATTACGCTTATTGATAAAAACTCATATCACTTGTTTACTTCCTCTTTATACGAAGTCGCCGCTTCGGAAGAACCGCAGAAGAATGTCTGTATTCCTCTTTCTGAAATTCTCAAAGGGGCTGAAGTTGTAAAAGGTGAAATCCAAAAAATAGACAAAGAAAAAAAAGAAGTTCAACTGAAAGACTACACATTAAACTACGACTATTTAATTATCGCTTTAGGGAGTGAGCCGGAATATCGCGAGATTCCGGGGTTGGAACAATATTCGATTACGTTCAAAACTCTCGAAGACGCGGTAAAAATTAGAGACTTAATTAGAGAAAAATTAAAAGAAAAAGATCTAGTTCAGGTACTTATTGGCGGGGGAGGTGCGTCGGGTTGCGAACTTAGTTCGGAATTAGTTCATCACATTAAAAAAGGACTGAAAATTTCTCTCATCCAAAAATCACCTCAATTAGTAAAAGAATTGAATATCGAGGCTGCTAAAGTTGCATATAAAAGATTACTGGACCGCGATGTTGAGATTTGCTTTGGAGAAAGAATTACAAAGGTTTTTGAAGACCATTTGGAAACCGACAGAAACGATATCCACAACTTTGATCTTCTGGTTTGGGCAGGAGGAATAAAAGGAAATTCGGTTTGCGGAAATTTAAAAGTGAATGAAGATTTACAGGTTCAGGGTTCGGAAAATGTTTTCGCGGCAGGAGACATAGCGTTTTTGAACGAGAATATTCCGCAGACAGTCAGGGTAGCAAAAGAGCAGGGAAAAATTGTAGGTTTAAATATAGTTCACAAACTTAAGGGTGAACACTTGGAGAAGTACAAGTTCAAGAATGATATTTTTATTGTTCCTCTTGTTGGTAAATATGCGGTTGTCCAGCTCAATAGCTTTCTGATCAAGGGTTTTTTGGGATGGGCAATCCAGCAGTTCGTATTTTTAAAATATTTGTTGAACATTCTGCCCGTGAACAGAGCACTAAAAAGGTGGAATAGATTTGAAGAATATTTAATTAAATGAAGCTTCAAGGTAGCGAAAAATAAAGAGAAAAGATACAATAAATATATGGGAATAGAGTCCTCTCCTGAGCCTCCAAAATTATCGGAAACAGGTCCGAAAGTAAACCGTCTGGAAAGAAATAGACTGATTGTCCACCTGGCTAGAGTTTTTTCAAGAAGATACGATATTGCTGTTCGTCCTTCAGGAACAAAAGGATTATGGGCTACTGGTTTTGATAAAAAAACTGATAAGGAATTCAAAGCTTACATGGAAGGAGAAAGAGCAACATTGGATGATTTGCCACCGGAAGCATTTGTTCCAAAAACAATTATGTACGATGAAGAAGGCGCTCAGAAAATGAGTTTAGAAGAAATAACTACTATTCTTCACCACGAGGCAGGGCACGCAAAATACAGTGATTTTCGTTCGATGATCGAGGGACAGAAACAGGCAAAAGATGAGGGAAATCTTGCGACTAGTTTTTGGTTGACATTCGAGGGAATTGAAGATCCTCGTGTTAATAATCTGGAGGGAGAAGAGTCTCCCGCAATCGATAGACAGATAAGGAAAAATCAGGCAAAAGATTTTCAGGATAGGATTACAGAATCTCCTCTTTCACAAAGACCTAAAATGCTCCAGTTTGCATATAATTCCTGTTATTACTGGTTGCATGGTGAAGCAATACCGGAGCTAAAAGATACTGATGTCGGAAAGGCAGGAGAACTCGCAAAGCCATTACTTGAGCAGTATTTTCAAAATACAGATCCAGTTCAGAGAAAAATTCTGCAGCGTCAAATTTGGGATATTGCCAAAGGTCTTGAGGAAAAAGATTTAGAAGACGAGAAAAAAAGACAGACAGCACAGAAAAAAGGAATGAAAGGCAATAAGGGTCAGCCTCAGCAGGGAGGACAGGGAGAATCTCAGGGGCAAAGTTCGGAAGGAGAAGGAGAAAATTCTGCTCCGCCGGCAATTCCAGGAGGAAGCGGCAATAATGAGGGGGCCCAAAGCCAAGAAGGTGGGGATCAACAGAAATCAGGGAAAAAGAAGAATTCTAAACAAGATTCAAAAAAAAGCAAAAAAACTTCACAGAAAAATTTTCTGGATAGGCTAAGAGATACAATTTTGGGCAAAAAACCAGAAGAAGATTCTGCTGGGGACGACAAGCAAAATTCTAAACAGGATGAAAAAGAAGAAGGTAAGTCAAAAGAAAAAGAGCGGCCCGATCTCTCACAACTTACAGAAGAACAATTAAGAGAAATCGAAGAGGCAATAAATCAGCTGTCTCCGCAGGAGAGAGCAGAACTAGAAAAAAAGGCAAGAGAGATAATAGATGACTTGCAAAAAGGCGCTTTGGAAAAAGAATTAGGAAAAACGCTTAAACTTGAAAAGAATAAGGAGACAGGAGAATGGGAGGTAAAACCCCAGTTTGCAGACGAAAAAACGGCAACAGAAGGAGAAGGAGAATATAAAAAAGCTTTAGGGGTTGTAGAGGCAAAGGAGAAAGCAGATTCGGAAAGAGAAGAAGGAGAAAGAAGACGGATGGAGCAAATCCAAAGAGAGTTAGAGCTTAAAAGGAGAGAAAAAATAGAGATGGAAAAAGCTGGGTTTGATGAAAATGAAAGAGAAAAGTTCTTACTTTACCAGAAATTAGAAGACGCAATGTACCCTTTTGTTAGAAATTTTAGACAGGCAATCGAAAAAGTTATTCCAAGAAGAAAAGAACCAGTGTATGAGGGTGGATATTTTAGCGGGCCTAAATTTGACAAAAGAGATTTAGTCAGAAAAGCCCCATTGGGAGACGAACAGTTTCATATGAGACAAACAGAAAAACCGATTGGAGAGCCGAGGTTATTTATCGGACTTTTAGTGGATAATAGTGGTTCAATGGGAGGCAAAAAACAAGAAGAAGCGAGAAAAACAGTAATCTTTTTTGCAAAAGTCTGCAGGGATATGGGAATTCCGTTTATGGCAGGAAGTTTTGGATCGGATGCTAAAGTAATAAAACAATTTAAGCAGGATTTCGACAATCCTGCGGAGAAAATAAAACCTAAGATAATTGATTCAACAAACGCAAGGGAAGGCAGTACAAATATGCATGCAGGTCTTAAAGTAACAATTGATGCAATGAATCTAGAGCGAAGAAAGCTTATGGACTCTCACGGATTGGTTTTTGTTATTACAGACGGCGGAGCCAACGCCGGCCTTACGGGAAATGCGCTTAAAACTTATATAGAAGAAAACAGGGGAAGGCTTACTTTTAAAGCTTTTGGTCTTTCAGGAAGCGCGTCGGAAAGGTCAGGAATTCAGAATTTTCTTAATAATTATTTCGGCGAAGGAAACTGCGCTTATCCTGAAGGTTTTACAAATTTGCCTGATGAGGCATTTAGAGTATTGAGAGTAAATCTTATGCAATTTCAGAGATTTCTATCTTAAGTTATGCTATGTTTATAATATATGGCAAGTGAGGCAACAGGAATTACCGGTTCCGAACCAAGAAGTCCCTTGGCAGACGTTATAGAGCTTCATACACTGCCTTTAGAGAGATTAAAAGGCAAGCCAAAAGGCCAAGTCATCGAAGTTAAAAAAATCGGCTCCGAAATATTTGCCGTGCAAAAAGTAGATAGTCATTTCGAAGCAGCTGTTTATGACGAAAAAGGCAATTTAATGGAATTTAATTTAGATCCTTGCTTGGTGGATTTAATTCCTGTTTTAGGTGAAAATGATATAAGAACAAAACCAACTACAGATCATCCCGCAGATAGAAATATTGGAGACTTAATAACTAACTTGGGTTTTGGACAAAAAACAGCTCAAAAAATTCAAGAGAATTGGTATAAGACTCACTTAAGATCCGGCAATGATTATTTGAGTAGAGCTAGTATAAAAAGTAACAATGTGTTTTTCCCGCTTGGAGACTGGGAAATTAGAGAACTTCTTGTTGGGAATGATGCTAAAAAACAAAAAATAACATGTTTTGTTAACGGTAACACTTCTATCCATATTTCCTTAGCTGATAATAAAAAGTACGTGGCTACGGTGGATATTCCGGAGCCCCAAATAGAACTTGCTGATTCTCTAAAATTGGTTCAGGATGCGACTTACTTTAAAATTAAAGATGAAGCAGGAAAAGAATTGTCCAGTATTGGGGGAACACAGGCGGCCGTGGACCCTTCACTTCCCAATGTTGTCTATTACATACAATCAGGGCAGGTGTACAGCCTTGATACGAGTACAGTAAAAGACAGATCTTTCAGGCCTGTTTTACAGAAAAATATTAAAATGGACAATCTGCAAGAGCTGCAAATTGACCCTCATGGAAATTTTCTTTTAGTTAGGTCAGGAAACAAGCTAAGTATACTTGATAAGGAAACAGGCGGTAACATTAGAGATTTTGATGATGTTAAAGGACCTATTTTTGTAGATAAACACGGAGATATTGTTTATGTCGATACAAACGGAGCAATTAAAGAAGTGCAGACTAATTTTCAGAGTATTCCCGAAGGTGGAACAGAGTCCGTACAAGCAAAAAAAATAGAACAGTTAAGAGAAAGGCAGGAAAGGTTTGCAAAGCTCGAGCTTGGCAAGGTTCAGCGGCAAAAAACCGCAGAACTCACTGACTCGGACGTTGCTAATACGTTAAGGCAGGCAATCTCAAGACAGGTCAGCGAAAAAATTACACAGTCTAGCGATCCTGAGGCAGTTGAAGATATTTTGGATTCTTTACAAGGGCTAAAAGCAGATCCTGCAAATAAAGGTTACGAAGAGATTATAGATGAATTTGTAAGTCAGGCAAGGGATAAATTAAGCACAGTAAGATCAATTCAATTTGATTCACAGTTAGATACTTATGAGAAAGCTTTGGCAGATGTTAAAAGCGTTGGGGATACGATCGGGCTTGATGAACAATTTGCAAAACTTTTAGAATTAAGACAAAAAATAGAAATTCGAGATCCTCAAAAAAGACGGGAAATAGAGAAAAAAATAGGAGAAATTCAGGCAGGAAAAGACGCTTTAATAAACAGATATCAGGGAGAGTTGGTAGAAGCTGCAAATCAAACATTGCCTCAGATAGAAGAATTGATAAGGGAAACAGGATCTGCAGAAGAAGTCGCTCACTTTGCAAATTCCTCGCAAGTTGTAAATTTCGAAATGATGCTTGCAAATATTAAAGATCCTAAGGTAAGAAAAGAACTTAGAGACAAATATAACAAGATTAGAAATGAGCAAACAGCAAAAATAAATGAGGAGGGAAGACAGCTTGAAGAAACACGAAGAAGCTTATGGGCGCAGGTAGTTGAAGAGGCAAGGGATGATTTAGATAGTTTACGAGCGCAAATAGAGCAGACTTCCGATTCTAAAGAACTTGACCGTTTCGGGAGAAATCCTTTGGTTACCGCCTGGAGAGCAAAACTTTTTGCATTGCCACCAGAGCTCCGGGATATAGAAGAGAGAAAACTGGAAATTATTCTGGGAGGAAGGAAAAAAGACCTAGAACATAGAAAAGAATTGGGAGCTATTGGCGATACGGGAGAATTGCGTTTTGGTGATTCGACCTTTCCAATTTATAAAGAACCGCCAAGAATTTGGAGTCCGAAATTAGTTCCGGAGGAAAGCGGTTTGTGGGCAGAATTGATTTTTGAAGACCCTCAAGGAAGGATATGGAGGCCAAAAGGAGAACAGCAAGTCATAGTCAATAAAGAAGTAAATAATGACGTAACAAGGGCTGTCATAGAACAGTATAAAAAAGCCGCGGAGGAATATTTTAAAGGGGTAAAAAGAGATATTCCGGATTTTGATGAACATTGGAGAATTACGGATTTTCATATGAAAAAGCTCGAAGAAATATCTGAGGCTTTAAATTTACAGTTAGCAAATCATAGGGGTGTTACTATTTTGCAGGGAGAAGCGGGAACGGGCAAAAATGTTTTGGTAGATATACTGGCAAATCTTTCTAATCGGGAAGTTGTCACTGTAGCTTGTAATGAAAATACGGTTAAAGAGGAATTAACTTATGAGTTTCAATACGATCCTGCAAAAGGAACATACAGACTTCCTTCCCGCCTCATTCAGGCAATCCAGACACCCGGGAGTGTAATTCTTTTTGACGAAATTAATGCGCTTAAACCGGGTATTGCTAAAATGCTTAATTCTTTGTTTGATTACAGAAGAAGACTTTTCATATCCGAAGGAGGTCAGCAAAAAGAAATTATAGTTGATCCAACTGTAATTTTAGTTGGCACAATGAACCCGCAAAATTACGCAGGTGTTAACAGACTTTCTCCTGAAGTTAAATCAAGAGCAAGAGTAATAGACATAGATTATCCACCATTCGAAGAGCAAAGAGGCGGAAGAACATACTACCGATCTGATGAGGCAGAAATGCTTAGTGCATACATGAGTACCCTAAGTGAACTTAAGCAAAATGAACTCAAATTGGTTTGGGATTACGTTGTTAATAAAGATGAGACTAATGGTGCAGATGTATTAGTAAAAGATAATCCTGATTTAGTGTCAGATGTTAGAAGAATTTACGATGTTATTCGGGTTGCAAATAGGCTTAGGGAAATGTACGAAAATTACCAGATCGGGGATTCTAACGAGCCATTAGATTTTCCAACATCTCTTCGTGAAGTAACGGATATTGTCATGGAAATGAATCACAGAAAAGGCGTGAAACCGATTGTTAAAAGAGTAATAATTCCTAAAATTGACGACCGAAGACAAAAAAGGATAGTGGAGCAGACCATAGACGCAGTATTGCCTGAATAAAATTCTTTCTATTCAAACCTCGTTCTTACGTGGTTCATTGAGTAATCTAAACTTCCGCCGACTTTTTTGCGGGGGTTAAAAATACCTAATGGATCGAAAATCTTCTTTGTCTCTTCAAAAAGCGCGACTACCTTTCCTCCATACATATCTTTTAAATAAGGAGTTCTTATTAATCCGTCGTTGTGCTCGCCGGTTATTGAGCCTTTATACTTTAAAACCAGATCCTGAACTTCTTTTTGTAAGACCGGAATTATCGCGCGCTCTTTCGGATCCGAAATATTCATAAGTGGTATGATATGGAAGTTTCCGTCGCCGACGTGTCCTGCGATTGTATAAATTAAACTTGGATATTTAGCTAAAATTGCCTCGAGTTTTGGTAAAAATTCAACCAGGCTTTGGGGCGGAACTATAAAGTCATCGATAAAAGGTTCTGTATGTTTATTGTGAATCTTTTGCCGCAAAAGATTAAAACTTTCCCGCCTTATCTGCCAATATTTTGCTGCATCTTTTTCTTTGTGAATTATATTCATTTTGATTCCAAGAGACCGGAGTTTTTTAGACAGCTCTTCTTCTTTTAGATCAATTAATTCGTGCGTCGGCTCGTTAAATTCAATCAAAAGCACAAGCTTTGGTATGCCGCCTGTTATAAGTTGTTTGAACTCGGGAAGAAATTTAAAAAAGAGAGAAAATAAATTTCCTCCCAAATGATTTGCAAAAGAATAAAAGTATTTTATCGCGAGTTTCAAAGTGTTATCATCGTAGGTTTCAAAGCTTTCAGGATGAAGCGGCAAAACAGCGTTTATAATTTTTCCAAGGTGGTCTATGTCTTTTAGAAAAATCGTTACCAGTTCGTAGTGCGGGTGGATAGGTTCGAGTTTGAGCGTAACTTCTGTCATAAGCCCCAAAGTTCCTTGCGATCCTGCAAACAGCTGGGTCAAGTCAAAAGTTTTATTTTTATCATCGTACACATCCCAGAGGTAATAGCCTGCAGAGTTTTTGGAAACTTTTGGTTTTGCAGCCTGCAAAAGACCGAAATTTTGATGTATCAAATCAAATATTTTTCTATAAATTTCTCCTTCGAAATCTTTTTGTTTGAGTTTTTTTTCAAGTTCATTCTTGTCCAATTTTCTGAACTCATATTCGCTCCCATCGGACAAAACCGCTTTCAGGCTTTTTATATACTTTTGGGTTTTACCGTACTTTAAAGATTTTTCTCCGCCGGAGTTATTGTTAATTATTCCGCCGATCGCACAAATGTCCTTAGATGCAGGATAAGAAGGAAAAAATACGCCGTGCTTTTGGGTTTCTTTCTCAAAATCCCGATAATAAACCCCTGGTTGCGCTATTGCAGAATTTTTATCAACGGATATTATTTTGTTAAAGTATTTTGTGAACTCTACGATTATGGAGTCGTTTATAGAGCCTCCTCCCATGTCTGTTCCTGCAGATCGGCCAGTAAGGGAAAGATTAGGTTCGTTTTTTTTGTTCAAACTGACAAATTTTACAAGTGTTTTTAAATCACTTACATCCTTTGGAAAAACCACAACTTTAGGTTTTATCTCAAAAATACTCGCGTCGTGGGAATACTGTTCTAAAATCGGATCCTCAGAAAAAATGTCACCTTTAATTATAGATTTTAGTTCTTGTGTGAGGTTCATTATTTTCGACTGATTACTTTCTTTACTGCTGATATAATCGCGGTTGGGTCCATTTTGTATTTTTTCATGAGTTCTACGGGTTTTCCGGACTCGGCAAAGGTGTCCTGAAGGCCTATGAATTCAATTGGAGCTGGAAGTTCCCTTCCCAAAAGTTCGGAAATTGCACCTCCCAGCCCTCCCATAACCTGATGATCTTCAACTGTTACAACTTTTCCTGCTTTTTTAACAAGTTCAATTATTGCCTTTTCATCGAGAGGTTTTATTTGCGCCACATTGGTAACTAAAACATTTATTTTTGCTTTTTCGAGTTCTTTTGCCGCCAAAAGCGCATGATAGAGCATATGTCCTGTTGCAAAAATCACTGCTTTTGGGCTCTCACTGGTCCAGAAAGTCTGAACCGGTTTAAAAGGAGTCTTTTCGGTCGTCATTACAGGAGTTTTATCGCGAGTGAACCGTAAGTATGACGGGCCTTTATGTTTAAGTGACTCAATTGTTGCTTTTTTAGCTTCAATAGAGTCGCAAGGAACCATAATTTGAACGCCAGGCCAACTACGGACAATTGCAATATCTTCTGTTGCTTGGTGGGTTGCGCCGTCCGGGCCTGTGACAATTCCGCTGTGATGTCCTGCGATTTTTACGTTGGCATTGTTGTAAATAATTGTCGTCCGGATTGTCTCCCAGTTTTTCCCCGGAGAAAAAGTTGCGTAGGAGGATATAAATGGGATTTTGCCGGAAACCGCAAGACCTGCGGCAATTGCCGCCATGTTTTGTTCGGCAACTCCGACTTCGAAAAATCGATCAGGAAACTTTTTTGCAAAAGCATCTGTTCTGGTTGACTCTGACAAATCGGCTGTTAAGACAACAACGTTCTTGTTTTTCTCTCCGAGCTCAACCAAGGCATCGCCAAACCCGTCCCGGGTTGGTTTTTGCTCGGCTTCTTTGTCGAAAATCTTAGGATTTAAATGTAAGTATGGATTAAGCATGTTCGCTTTGAATTTTTCCTTGTAAGGTTCTAAGTTCGGCAAGCGCTTTTTTGGCTTCTTCTGCATTTGGCGGTTTTCCATGCCATATAAAATCGTTTTCCATAAAGTCCACTCCTTTACCGGGAATTGTATGCGCAATAATTACAGTTGGTTTCTCAAAAACCGCGCGGGCTTCTCCTACTGCATCCACAAATGCCCGAATATTATTTCCATCTACTTCCAGAACTTCCCAGTTAAAAGCTTCGTATTTTGCCTTCAGACTCTCAAGGGGCATAACATTTTCGGTAAAGCCGTCGATTTGAATATTGTTTCGGTCGATTACGAGTGTCAGATTGTTAACCTTATATTTTGCGGCAAACATAACAGCCTCCCAAGTATTTCCTTCTTCCTGTTCACCGTCGGATGCAACGGCGTAGATATGATATTTTTTGTTATCCAGTTTTGCAGCAAGCGCCATTCCAATTGCCTGAGAAATTCCCTCACCCAAAGGCCCTGATGTTGTTTCAAGGCCGGGAAGGGAGCCTCGATGAGGATGTCCCTGAAGTCTTGAGTTAATTTTTCGCAAAGTTTTGAGTTCACTTACCGGAAAGTAACCGGATAGAGCCATCGAAACATATCTGACCGGGCAAATATGTCCGTTTGACAGAACAAGGCGGTCACGATCCGGCCAATCAGGTTTTTTCGGATCATGGTTTAAGATATGGAAATAAAAGGCTGTAAAAATATCCGCCATTCCCAAAGGTCCTGCAGAATGGCCGCTTCCTGCCTCAAGAAGGGTTTCAATTATTAACTGTCTGGTTTTATTTGCAGTTTCCTCTAATTTTTTTAGTTTGTCGTCATGAAGTTCTTGCACAACTTCATCGTAGCACTATTTTTGAGTTTATTTCAATAGAAGTTAGTAAAAATTCATTGTATTGATAGTATCCTCTATAACTCCCTTGGGCGTATCCTTCTTCGCACTTACAAAAATTTCGTATACCATTTTGCCGCTGGTGAATAAAAATATTGTTTCGACGGTTTGATTATCTTCGTTGAATCTTGCAAAGGACGAGGTTTTTCTTCTTATTATCAAATCGGGTGATAAGTTAGACTCTTTGGTGAGTTCTTCTGAAACTCTTTTTATATATTCGTCTATACTCCCCGTTATTTTATTTGAAGTAATCTGTATGTTTATATCTAAATCAGGGCTTGTTATTATAAGTTTCCTTTCTTGAACTTCTTCGTCGATCGCCCAATTAGGGTGTTTAATTCCAAATCCTTGATTACTTATCCAAATAGGCCATTCCTTGACCGGCGGTGTATCGGGTTTTAAAGTAAAAGCTTCAGTTGGAGTCGGAGGAGTTATTGTTTTGACATGCGAAGGAATATTCGGAGGAGAACACGATATTTCAGGCCCGACGCTCAAAATTGCGACCGTAGAAAAGGCAAGACCCCGTAATCTATCCTTCATCCGAGGAAATTGTAGTCCAAGTATATTTGATTTGCAAACCTAGAGTCTTATTCTGAAGAATCTTTGAGGACCGTATTTACTTTTGTGATCATGGGATTCGACTATTCTTCGGCCGTAGTGTCTTTGTATACTGTCGGCATAACCGTTTGCGATAGCAGCATCTCTTTCAATAAACTTAAATCCTTTTCCTTTTAGCTCTTCTTCGAGTTTTCCTATTAGTTCTCTCACAAGTCCTCTATGCTGGTAGTCAGACGTTATTGCCGTTGAAGCAACGAGTGCTGTTTCATTTCTCTCGAGCCATCTTAGGGGACGCTCTACATTTACGGATAGTGCATAAGTATAGCCAATTATGAGTCCGGAGCTTCTCAAAAGAACAATAGTAGCTGAAGATTTACTGAAATCTTTACGAAAAGTTTCTTCGTCGTAACCCTCTTCTCCAAAACATTCTCCCTCAATTCTTAAAATATCTTTTTTTACTTTATTCCAAGACTCGGGTGTAAACTTAAGTACTTCTGTTTGCACTATTCCCGCGGGCAATTGCTCCCTAGGTTGCATAAGGTCAGAATTTTAACAATTTTGCTATTGAAAAGCAATCTTTTAAGTGCTATCCTTCATAGGTTTTGTAATATGACAGTTGAAATACCAGTTGAAGTCCCAGATTCCGCAGCAAATTTTATTTTGCCAGGGATAAATGTCAGAAAGATTCATGCTGGGGAAGTAATGACTCCTGAAGAGGAAACAGCAATTCTTTTAGAACCAAACTCTTTGGCCCATTTGGCTCCAGCAGAGCCGGTAATTTTGCCTGTTAAGCCGATTGATTACAGAGGAAATGTTAATTCTTCTGGGTCGCCTATTAATGTAGAAATTGATCGTCTCGGGACGGCAATACTTTATCAGCAGGAACTAGGTTTTACCCCAGCTGAAATAGCAGACGTTGAGATATATGTAATCGGTGAAGGAAATATGACAGAAATTGAACCGGACAGAAAAAAGAGAAAAGAACTATTTCCTTACGGCAGTCCAAAAAAAGGCCGATTGCAAAAATATTTAGGAGAAGAAGATACGTACGCTGTTTCAGATGTTATAAAAGATAAAGACGATGAAGGTAAACAGAGGGAAAGAGCTCTTGTTGTTATTTATCTATCTGTTCTTTGGTCGGACTTTAAAAGGGATAAATCTACAATTCTTAGTTACTCTAAGAAAAGGCAAAAGGAATTAACTCAGCCTAGCTCCATGCCCTCAGCCGCTTTATCAGATAATGATGCAAAATTTTTAGAAGTTTCAAAAAGATTACTAAAATATCTCGAAATAGCACCTTTGGAAAGAATCTCCGGATTTTTGGATAGACTAGCGGAAATAAAAGCCCGTAGGGAAATTTTAGGAGATATTGTCCATGAGGGAGCCCATCTCGAAGAAAGCCGACACAAGAAAATTCACCCGCTGCTTGAAAATAAATGGTTCCTTAGCGCGCTTTACTTTTTGGCCCGTTTTAATAAAAGGGCATACAATTATTTGGAAAAAAAGGCAGAGGAAGAAGAGGAAAGAGTTACCAACAAGTCGATATATTTTGAGATCGTTGATTTTAAAATAAATAAACCTCAATCCGAGACGCCAAAAGTTAGTAAACCGCTTGCGGCTTAGTATTTGTAGACGATCATGAGGTCGGCGATGTTGCTGGGAAGACGGCCGGTCAAAATCCCATCTCCTGTTTTTTCGAAAAATTCAAAACTATTATTGTCGCTTAAACTTTTTTCAATATCTAAATTCATTTTTTTTGCAGATTGAACAGTTTGGATATCTCCGATTGCGCCGGCAAATTCCGTATTATCCCATCCGTCCGAATCAAAAGAGGCGATAACAACAGTGTTCGATTGTTGAATTGTTGAATTGCTAAGCGCGCCGAGGACCAACTCCTGGTTTCTGCCTCCCTTGCCGTTTTTGTTTTGAACGGTAACTGTTGTTTCTCCTGCTGCGAGAAGAATAGAGTTTGGTTTGGCGGTTTTTAAAAGTTCGGCTCCAACAACTCTTGCTTCTCCCTGTACCGCGTCGAAATAGATTTGAGATTCGATTCCAACTTCATCACACTTTTTTTTCATTACATTTAAAGCTGTTTTATTGCTAAGCACAATTTTATTTTCTGCAGACGGATCATCGGTGGGGCCGGATGCAATTGTCGAAATATTGTTTCCCGGAACATCGGAGAAAATTAGTCCCATCACTTTTGCAGGAGCAAGTATTCTTGCCAGACCTCCGGCTTTAACTTGAGACAGTTTTTTTCTATCGACGTTCATTTCTTCGATTGTCTTACCCGATTTTAAAAGTTCACTATTCTTTTCGATCAGTTGTTCAAGGGATACTCCTTCAACAGGTAGCTCAAGCAAGGCGGATCCGCCGCCTGTCACAAGAACTATTATCAAATCTTTATCAGAAATTTTTCCCTGAAATCTTTCGACAACTTTTTTTGTAAAATCAATGTTTGCTTGGGAGGGGAGCGGATGAGTGCCAAGGGTAAACTGAACTTTTGAAAATTGTTCAGCCGTTACATCAATTACATAACCTTCTTTTAATTTATCTCCAAGTTTTTCTTCAATTATTTTTGAAATGCAGGCCGATCCCTTTCCAAAACCAATCAAATAAACATTCTGGTACTGTTCAAGATTTTCGATTTTGAAATCTTTAAGTACTTCTTCGGGTTGGATCGAAGAAATGGCAGCTTCAATAAGATCCAGAGCTATTTTCCTCTGCGGAGTCGTTGCCAGCTTCTCAAAATTTTTTATATATCCCATTAACTTTATCCTAGCATATTTGACTTTTGGGCATACAAAGTTTATTTTAAATTTATGGCTGCACCGGAACGGGAAAATATTGCGCCTTTGGGAAAAAAAGTCGTATTTGCTCTTATAAAAATAGATATGGAGGCGAGTAGTAGGGAGAAAGTTCTTGCGCTCGGAGACGGATTAAGCTTGCGTCCGGGCGTAATTTCGCAAATTAACGAGGTTATTAGAAAAAGCACTTCTTAAAGTTTGCCTTCCAAAAATTCTGCACCTGTTCTCATTGCAACAGAACTAAAAAGATTTAAATTTACGAAGACTTTACAGGTGAAAGATCGAGGGTGGGTAAACCTTCTTGTGTTATGTTTAAATCAGCCATTATTCTTGATCTTTCTTCACGTTCTTGCCTTGCCATTATATAAACAGATCTCGGAGCTCTTCCTTGAACTCTTCTTTTTATTTTCTCTGCCGCAATTCTTTGTCCCGGAAGACAATCGGTTAAAAATTCGCATCTTGCACATTCAAACGACTCGCTTGGCAATTCGTCTGGTTCGTCTGGCAATTCGCCCCGCAATATTTTTTGCTCTGCTTTCCTTTTTGTTTCTAGGAATTGTTCAAATTTCCATTTGGCTAGAGCGTCCCAAACGACTATTCCTTCTTTTCTTGCTTTGGTTTCTACATCAATATACACAATTCTCCCTGATTGAATATTTAGCCAAGGGAAGTTTTTATCCATGTCATAGATATAAGATAAAATTTGAATTTCATTTTCATGAGACGGAGCATAGAATTTTGTTCCCTTTAGATAATCAGGCAAACCATCTTTGCTAAGTTTACTAAAAACGAATGGATGCACGCTCTTGTGATCTATCACGTCTGTTATTTTTGTTCTCGGATTTCTATGCAAAAGATCCATTTTTCCTCTAAACTCATCGTTCTCGTTAGGTATAGGCGGAACAGACATTTCAGAAAGCATAATTGTTTTATCTAATTGATAAGAAATCACTCGCAGCTGATAATGCAGACCTGTGCCGATTGCTTTAGCCAGGACGCTCTCCGGCGTACTGGGTGCCGGAATAACCTTCCCCATATAGTAATAACCAACTTTTCGCAAACATTGTGCTGCAATACTTGGAGACATTTGAATCTTGTCGGGATCGGGAAGCGGTCCATAATATTTTTCCGCCAATTCTTTTCTGCGGATGCCGCTATTTTTATATCTTTCCCGTTCTGCATTTTCGTAATCAACTAGGAGCTGATCGAAAACAGGTAGGAAAGGTTCGTATATCTGCGTTTGTTGAGTTTTTTCCGGTTTTTCTTTTTTTGTTTTTCTGCGGGTTAATCTAACTAATTTTTCATCTGTATGTAGCTCCACTCCCTTGTTTTTTGCATCCGAAAACCTTCTTTCTGCCCTTGCTCTTTCGCTCATACCGATTCCTTGTTCTGCTAGATCTGCTTTATAACCAGGCATGATCTCGTCTCGTATCACTTTATAATTTTTGTTTTTTAGTAATATTCTAGTTAGTACACTCGGTAGCATATGAATTCCTTGCCATGTAAAAAATCTGCTATGGTCTACATCTCCTTTGGCAAATGTCCTCATTCTTTCGATTTCTTCCGGAGTTGCGGGTCTATCATCAGGATTAACGCCCGGATTATTTGGTGCACTTGTGTTTTTGGCTAAAGATTTATATCTTGCATAAAATTGTATGGGATCAAAAATCCCTTGAGATAAAGCAATATCTATTGCTTGATTCAATGGTCCAAACAACATCGAATTAAGATCTCTTTTTGCCTTTTTCTTTCTTTCGTCGTGTAGTGCTTCAAATTCTGGTGTGCCCGGGAAAAGAGATCCTTTTTGTGGGAATTCTTTAGAGAGCAATACTAATTCATCTCTTCCTCTTAAAGCGATTGATCTATACACAGCCTCTCTTTTTTTATCAATTTCAATCATTGCCTGAGAGAACGGCTGTACGCTTGGCTTTCTATCTGGTGACATAAGGGAGAAATATACCACTATGGGGTGGTAATTGCAACATTGATGAATTTATTTCATAATATAAATTATGAACGACGATGATTTTAAACAGAAATTAACTCCCGAGCAATATAATGTAATGCGGGAAAAGGGGACAGAAGCGCCATTTACAGGTAAATATGTTTACAAACACGATAAAGGAATGTATAAATGCGCTGCCTGTGGGCAGGAATTATTTGCGTCCGATACAAAATTTGACAGTGGTACAGGTTGGCCTTCTTTTGATGACCCGGTGAATTTAAAAAATATAAAATTAGAACGGGATTCATCTTATGGAATGGCGCGAACAGAAGTAGTCTGCGCAAATTGCGGTTCTCATTTAGGCCATCTTTTCAACGACGGATCTACAAAAAATAAAAAAAGATACTGTATCAACTCCTGCGCTTTAGAGTTCAAAGGGGATAGTTAAAAAGAAGAGGACTCGGAATTTAGTTGTTCGAGCTGACTGTCAAAACCGGTGTCCAAGTCTGTTGCATCCAGAGAATCCAAGTCAGAACTTGCCGTGTAACTTTGGCCTGTTTGAGAAGTTTGGGGATATTGATTTGAGGCTTTTTTAGCCGCAGCAACCCAAATTGTAACTCCCGCTACTACAAGTATTACAAGAAAAATTAAAAGCGATTTTAAGTCTTTCATTGTTTTGTTGATTCCGGCGATTTTGTTTCTTCTCCGGCCAACGTTCTAACAGCAACGACTAAATTCCTTACTGATTTTCTAAAGTCTTTTAGAGCGGCTTTAACTGTCTGCATATCTTTTCTGTGCTGAGTAAGTTGGGCTTTAGGGTCAGAAGCAGTGCATGAAAACGAAGCGACATCGTTTTTTGCTACACTTAAAGCCGCGTCAACCGCTGCTTTCTTAGCTACTATATCCGCAACCAAAGCATCATAATTGCTTAAAGTTTTTCCTTTTGGAAGGAGTTTTTGGGTGTATCGGTTTTCAACTCGCGTTGCTACTCCGTCAAATTTTGTTTCCTGGTTTGTTACAAGACGCACAAGGCTGTCAAGCCTATTTTTAATATTTCTTTCATGGGTCTGGCAGGCTTTAAGCATCCGGGCTTCTTTTTTGGCGGATGGGGAAGCTTCTTGGGCAAAACTGTGGGGTACAAAAATCAAATAAATAAGGGAAAAAAGAAATGCCAGAAAAGTGAGGAGGGCAATTGTTTTGCTAGTTTTCAGGCTTAAGACTTCGGTCATTGGTTTAATCATGATATCACAGGTAAAAATATCCTGTCAAGCTTGTGGAGCTAAAAAATAATATCCTTTATCGTTTCTCAACTCTTTTCCAAAACCAAAAAGAATATTTAAAACGTTAAGGTTGTCAGTGATATTCTTAATCTGATTCCTAGCTTTTTTGATTGGATTACCCTCAAACTCTTGCATAATTTGGCTAAGATCACCCAAGGTGAATCTGAAGTCCGGACATTCTACAAAAGTTGCAATAACCAATCCGGAAACTTCATTTGGAATAGGGGCAAGGTCAGGGTTTGGGCTTGCGCCAATTCTTATAGCCATCCTTACAGCCACATTATTTCTGTCATAAGGATACACTGTGAATTCTTGATTTGGGATTTCTCTTGCCGGAGCTGGTGCATTTTTGCGGATTTTGAGAAACATGATTGATCTTGAAAGTTGGTGAATGACTTCTTTATCAAAATGAGGCATTTGAAGAAGTGAGCTCTCCCTCGTTTTTAATAACAGACTTTCAAGCTTCGGGTCACCAAGACTGGCCCAACCCATCATTTGCGCATTTATTATGAATGTTCTTAGAGTTTCTTCTGAAACGGTTCCCGGAACTCTTGAGAAAGACCTAGGTTCTCTGTCCATCATAAGGTTGAAATGATATTAGATTTCAAAATCCTTGTCAACAAAATTTATGTGTGAGAAGATAAAAATATAAGCAGAGCTTGAATTTTTTTCAAGCAAGCTTTCAAAATATGAGTTATTGGGAAGTTTTAAAAACAGTACTTGAGAAAAAATCAATATTTTTAATTTTTTTGATTGCATTTCTATATCTTACACTGGCAGCTTATATTATGAACTATCGTCTGGTTTTAAATACGATTTCAGGAGATTTTCCGCTATCTTATAAATTTTCAATTCTTTCAAGTCTTTTCTTGGGGTTAAAAAGCGCCTTATCTGCTTTCGATTTTTACCTCCTTCTCTTAACGTCACTGCTTTTCGGATTTAATTTAATTTTGATATTAAAAACAATAGAAATGATAAAAAGCAGCTCTCATAGAGCGAAGCTCATTCTTGGAGGGGGAAGCATTCTGACTATTGCATCGGCAGGTTGTACTACTTGCGGGCTTTCTCTCATATCTGTTTTAGGTGCAGGAGCGAGTTTGACTTTTTTACGGTTTGAAGGAAAATTTATCTATCTTTTTTCGATATCCCTTTTGGTACTTTCAATAATTTACATGCTGAAAAAGCTTCAGACGGTCTGCAAAATCCCCACTGAAAAATAGTCAAGCTCTTTGTCTTGGCAAGCTTAGCAGCGGATTGCCATAGAGAGGAATGCCCATAAATCCAGCCCAAATGTCTTTAAGCATTTTACTTCTTCCATTCTGTTTTGATTCGCGATCTTTTCTTTGAATAACCTCCCCAATCTGTCTATATTTTTGCCCTTCCTTGACAGGATCGTACATATGAATTAGCGCGTCTGCCAAAAAGAGTTCTAAATGTGCAAGATTATTTGTATCATCAACTCTTTCGAGCGTATCCAGATGGAAGGAACGATCGCCTCCGTACCATCGTTGGTCATGGAATATAGGATCTTTTAAATTAGCTGCTTTAAGAACTCTTTTAAGAATCATTCTTCCTATTCTTCCATTGCCGTCTGGAAAGGGGTGGATTCTGTCAAAAACATAATAAGAAAAGGCCGCATCGTGAATTGCTTGTTCTATAGTTTTAGGGGCTTGTCTTAAAACTTGATCCAGTTTATCGGAAAATTCTGTAGTCAAAAGATATAAACGCGAAGGTTCGGGTAGAAGATCTTCGGGACTGCCAGTCAAACGGGCTTCGGAAGTCCTTAGGATTTCGGAAAGCTTTGGAGAATCTGGTTCTCCTGGTGTAAACCGTTCTCCTGTATGTAAAGATCTATATAAACAAGGCAATACATCATAAGAATTCCACGCAGGGTGGGATACCCATTCTCTCATCAAGCCTTGCGAAACCCATAGGTTATTAAATTCTCCTTTTGAATGATGTACGTCATTGGGAGCTTGCGGTTCCATAATCTATTTTTTGGTATAGGGAAGATGAAAATAATCCATTACTTGAGGAATCCTGTCGTCACCTAGTCCCATATGTCTTAGTGTTCTTTCCAGTCCGCGAATTTTTTTCGGGCGGGCTTTAAATTTTTCATAGACGTCTTTTTCCATAAAGTGGCTCGAAAGCCCGGTTAAAAACTCCTGTGCTTCGGGCGGGAGGCCTCTTAATGTTTCGAAGAACGCTTCATTATTACCAAACCCTCCAGATCTAGATTCCAGATCCTTCATACACGAATTATATCATAAACAGCCTCTGGTTGACTTGAATAAGTAATTGAAAATAGGAAATTGAAAGTTTAAAATGGTTTCATGGCAACACGAGGGATTGCAACATTTACGCTTGATTATGGACATTGTCCTCCATGGCTTTTTCAAAGAATGGTAAGACTTGGGAGAGAAATGACACAGGTTTTAATAGACGAATACGGGCCGGACGAATTCATAAAGCGAATTGCCGATCCTGTCTGGTTTCAAAGTCTTGGGACTGTTTTGGCCTTTGACTGGAATGCTTCGGGATTAACAACGATCCTTACTGCAGCCCTAAAAGAGGCAATAAGAGGGCAGGAGAAGGATCTTGGTGTTTTTATAGCGGGAGGAAAAGGGAAAACTTCGAGAAAAACTCCGGACGAGATCGTAAGTTGGGGAGAAAAATTGAACTTTAACCCAGATCTTTCAAAACAGCTTGTTTACAGCTCAAAAATGGCGGCAAAAGTGGATAGTTCGCTTGTTCAGGATGGTTACCAGATTTACCACCATGCTTTTTTCTTTTCCAAAAACGGCGCATGGACAGTTGTCCAGCAGGGGATGAATACTGCTAATGTTACTGCAAGAAGATATCACTGGTCAGACGTTATAGATTTAAAAAATCGAACAAATTTTATTAACGAACCTCACAAAGGAATTGCAACCCAAAAATTTTTGTCCAATGTTTTGAATTTAACTTCAAAAGACAGCGCAAATACTCGTAATGTGTCTACAGATTTGGTCCAATCCGGAACAAATCAATTGCTGAAAGATTTACAGCTTTTAAGAGAGCATCAAAATTCAGTGTCTAAAATGGTTTCATTCAAAGACAAGACGGAGCAGTATACTTTTCTAAAGCTGGAGGGAGTTGAATTCAGACACCACGATGTGGAGCTCGAAGATTTCAGCAAGAGCAAATATCTGGATAAGATTCTGCAAAAATTGGGGGAAACAAAACCCGCGGATTACGAGCAAATTATCGCAACCGAGGGAGTCGGGCCAAAAACAATAAGAGCTCTTTCATTGGTTTCCGAAATAATTTATGGAGCAAAACCCTCGTATGAAGACCCGGCGAGATACAGTTTTGCTCATGGCGGGAAAGACGCAACTCCTTATCCTGTTGATAAAAAAACCTATGATGAAACTATTGAAATAATGAGGAGAGCTGTTTCAAAAACAAAACTAAACTATGCCGAAAAATCCAAAGCACTAGCTCGTTTAATCCCATAGTTTGACAATCAATAATCTTTTGGTGTATAAATTATCCTTATGACTAACGGCAGTGGTATTGAAGGGGAAAGAAGACCAAATCTGGTAAGGATTATAGGAGCATCTGTACGAGAAATTCCTGCTTCGCCCGAAGTGAGAAAACCTAAAGTTTCGGTATTTTTCGACGGTGATTACTTGCATCATTCATTAGATAGATTAGGCATTAAGGCAGGAGTGAATGCATTTGATTTTAGAACGGTTCTAGATATATTGGGAGAAGGAAAACAAATTGTTGAAGCTCTTTACTTCACAGGTATTTCGCCGACTCCTTACGGACAAGAAGCAAAAAATAGATTTCTAATTGGACTTTCTAAGCTTGGAATTGGAAGCTTTACCATTCCCAGCTATAAAAGGGATGAGGATGAGGTAGATCCAAAAGATCCTGTGGATCACTATATTATTCAAGAAATGGCAATGAGGTACAGAAAATACGATGAAGCTGTTCTAATTAGCGGGGATGGGCATTTTATTAACATTGTAAGGAGACTCTTAGAAATACCAAAAAAAGTTACAATTGTTGCAGCTGATGGAGATCTTCATAGAGGACTACGCGGAAGCGGAGCAAAAATAGAAGACTTACTTACCTTCGTACCAGGTACGATACCTGTGAAACCTGTAGATGAAATACAGGTGAGCTAATCCCCTTTGAAAATCAATATTTATTAGGTATAATCCGTTTTTATGAAGGAGAATAGAGAGCGAGGGTCTCTGTACGATTACGGGTGCATTTTTGTTATGTCTTACGGCATGACTAAAGATAAAGAAGGAGGATATCACCCCACATTTTATTCTGGAATGGCAGCCAAAGCAGCTGCAGACCTCTTATTACACGCAAAAGCGCCTAGAATTGTTGTTGAATCAGCAAATATTTTTCCGGGAGTTTCCTTAAACGATGGGAATTTGATGTCCGATCTTCTTGTAAGATTTGGAGTTCCTAAAGGTGCAATTACAGTCCGCCCAAACAATAAAAATAGTTATCTTCAGGTCGAAGATATGGCGGAGTACAGAGAAAGGTTTCCGCAGGATGTTTTAACTGTGTGCGCAGGGTTCCACGAGCATCGGGTCAGAACGCTTCTAAAAAAACACCATGTAAAATCCCACGTGACTACTATCGAAGATGTTTTAAGAAACCGCTGGAAAAGAAGCGGTTTATGGAATAGAGAGGTAGTATCGGGACATAGACAAGGTGATTCAATTAGGAAATTTATTGATGAGTTAGAAGATAATCCGGATTACGGGAAATCGGAAAGCGTGGAAGATCTTATGACCACAGTATCGAGATTTGACCGGGATGATTTCCTGGCAAAAATAGCATCAAATCTTTCTTTTCCCTTTAAAGGCGCAGATATTGCTGATGTAAGACGCAGGAGGCATGTAAGAACTTTTGCTAAGTCATTCCAGAACGGGAAAAGACCTAATAAGTTTATTATTGCTCAACCATTTACCAATCCTCCAATAATCCCAGCACCAAAAAAGTAGAAGACCCAGTGCGCTAATGAGACAAAGCTTCGATTCGAGCTGAAATTCCAGCTGTATATTTTTGTACTATATCCAAAACATCTTTTGTTTGGACTCCGCCTCGAAAATAAACTAACGGATCAGGAGCTCCGCCTCTTTCTAAAGGTCTCATGTTGCCCGTAAATATAATAATTTGAGGTTTGCCTACAAGCGGAAGCAACAGTCTTTTGACTCCTATAATAATTCCTCGATCCCATTCATATCCTTCAACTTGCGGATGGGTTTGGTTATTAAAAGTTTTACTGTCTGGGCCGCTTAGTTCTGTCTCATAATCCATCAATCCGGTCAATAAATCCCAATTGGCTAGAGTTTGTCCTGTCTCTTTGTAAAATCTTATTTGTTCAATCCAGGAATTTTGTAGAATTGTGTCTACTTCGGAATCTACAAATTTTGTTGCTCCTTGGGGTAAACCGCGACTTCCGATTTTTCCATTTTCTCTTTTTCGTGCGGCTTCAAATCGCTCGGTTAAGGTCATATTTTGGGAATTTTACTCCCGTCAGATTAAAAAGTCAATCTTCAAAGGTGAAAGCCTCGACCTCCGCTAATTATCTGGTATACTTTTTTTAAATGGAGAAAAATTTAAAGCTTGAAAAAAGGCTTAGTTCAAGACGGATAATTCTAACTTCTTTCTTAGTAGATATTTTGGATGTTTTTCTGAATTTTTTCGTGGCGATTTTATCGGGAAGTGTTGTAATGCTGACACAGGTTTTGGAAGGGTTGGCCGATTTGTCAGCTTCGGGTTTTCTTCTGATAGGGCTGTCGAGATCGCTTCGGAAAGAAGATAAAACTCATCCCTTCGGTTATGGCAGGGAGATATATTTTTGGACTCTCCTTT
>OBEQ011702136.1_pt1 | contig 35708 bp, 25 predicted proteins | sample 1670901 | NCBI WGS metagenome assembly OBEQ01 (sample SAMEA104232315, study PRJEB22302) | groundwater metagenome | biome: forest; feature: aquifer; material: groundwater | place: USA | collected 2011-08-07 | depth 5.4 m | reverse complement strand
TGGTGGCCACCAGCACCGATTGGGTCATGGCCAGCACAGAGGGCAATCCCGCCTGAGTCAGCCGGGCGGCGACGCTGCCCATGGGGTCTTCACCGCCGATCATCGCCGACTGGCAGGCCGACAGCACCATCAGCCCGACCTTCTGGCGGTGCAGCACCTTGCCCAGTACCGCCGCCGACACCAGATCCTTTTTGCCGTGCTCATCCTCGAACAGCAGATAGCCCTGATGCGGCTCGACCGTGACCCCCGCGTCACGCATCAATGCGCTATGCGCCCGGCCGGCGGATTCGGCGAGGCGGCCGTCGGCGTCATAGGCGCCGTGACCGTCGAAATGGACGATGTCCACCACCGGCTTGTCCTGGTCCTTCAGGCGATTGACCAGGGCGCTGATTGTGGCGGGGCGCAGGAATTCGACGGTGATCCGGCCGGGGGCGTGGGCCTCGATGGCGTCCATCACCGCCTGGGGATCAGCGCGCGGATCAATGAAATGTGCGTCCTGCGGTCGGCTGACCACGAACAGCAGATGCAGCCGGTCCTTGGGCCTGACCGCAAAGGGCCGCGTGGCTCCGGGCAAGCGGCGCCGCACCGAGATACTCGGCTCTTCGAGGAACAGGTAGGTCTGGTCGTGCAGCAGTTCCCAGGGCTGGGCCAGCACGGCGGGATGGCTGGCGCTGATGGTGACCTGCCGGCCTTTTTCGTCGATGTCGCGGAACCGCTGCATCAGGTCGCGGGCCTTGCCGCCGGCAAACACGGCGTTGAACAGCGCCTGGCCCCAGCCGTCCAGCTTTTTGGCAATCTCCGCCGCCCGCCGGTCGTCCACGTCCGTGGTGTAAGCGCTCGGGTAGAGTTCCAGATACCAATGCAGATCTTTCCGCGCCGCCGCGTCCAGCGGTCCGGCGAAGGGCTGCGGCTCCGTCTCATCCAGCACGCCCTCGGGGTCGAGCAGATGCACCGTTACCCGATCAGGGGCGGAAAAGCGCAGGCTGAGTTCCAGGGCCATGGCTTACGCGTCCTGGCAGAAGGCGTCGACCCCCAGATAGAGAACATAGGCCGCCACGGCGACCGCTACCGCCTGCAAAAGCGTGCCAGCCAAGCCCATCGCCACCAGGATACCACCGATGGTCTTCACCGCGGTCTTTGGGTCCACGTCCCTCCACTCGCTCCATTGCTTATGGAGGATGCCGCCCTCCTGGCAGATATCCTTGCGTGCCGCCTGCTTGAAGCGCTTCAGAAAGCTCGGGGCGTCCTCGCCGGTGGCCTGGGCGATGGCGCGGAGTTGGGGAGGCTCGCCGGGACCGCCGTCCCGCGACTTGGTGAAAGCGGCGGCCGGACGGTGCAGGGCCGTCAGTTGCCTCTCCACCTCCGACGCCATCTCTTCGATCTGCTCTTCCGTGAACGGGTCCATCGCCGGTTCCTCCCCCTGGGATGCTGTTCCCGAAGTGTGCCTTGAAGCGGGGTCGTCCGCAATCCCTCTGGTTGTTGCGTCGGCGGCACACAATCGTATGCTTAGAGCGGACCCGTGATCGAAAAAGCCCTCCCAGGACAGCGCTCCTGGTGGCTGGTTCACAGCGCGGCGCCGTCCCTGTATGATCGGCGACGAAGAATCGGATAAGGATGGGTTCCATGCCGCATCGCGCCCTGCTCGTCGCCCTGTGTTTCCTGTTGCAGTTGCTGCCGCTGGCATCGGCGCACGCTGCCAAGGACGAGCTGGTCATCGGCATGACTCAGTTTTCCACCACCCTGCATCCTCGGATCGAGTCGATGCTGGCCAAGACCTATGTCCTGGCCATGACCCTGCGGCCGGTCACCGCTTACGACAAAGACTGGAATCTGGTGTGCATGCTGTGTACCGAGCTGCCGACCCTGGAAAACGGTCTGGCCCGGCTGGAGGATTTGCCCGACGGCAAGAAGGGCGTGGCGCTGACCTATACGCTGCAACCCAAGGCGACCTGGGGCGACGGCAAGCCGGTCACCTCGGCGGATGTCGCCTTCACCGTCGAGGCCGGCAAGCACGGCCAATCCGGCTTTGGCGATACCGAGCTGTTCAAGCGCATCCGCACCATCGACATCAAGGACGACAAGACTTTCATCGTCCATTTTGACCGGGTGACGTTCAACTACAACGCTTTCGCCCTGGAGCCGCTGCCGGCCCATCTGGAAAAGCCACTGTTCGAACAGGGCGCCATCGACTACCGCAACCGCACCCTGTATGACACCGCTCCGGCGACGGCCGGTCTGTATTTCGGCCCCTACCGCATTACCGAAGTGTCGCGCGGCGCCCATGTGGTATTGGAACGTAATCCTACGTGGTACGGTCCGCCGCCCCAGTTCAAGCGCATCATCCTCAAGACCATCGAGAACACCGCGGCGCTCGAGGCCAATCTGCTGTCGGGCGGCATCGACTATATCGCCGGCGAGTTGGGCCTGAGCCTGGACCAGGGCGTTGCCTTCGAGAAGCGCCACCAGGGCAAGTTCGACGTCTCTTTCAAGCCCGGTCTGGTGTTCGAACACATGGACGTCAACCTGTCATCGCCGCTGATGGCCGACAAGCGGGTGCGGCAGGCGCTGCTGTACGGGCTCGACCGCGAGGCCATGTCGCGCCAGTTGTTCGACGGCCGCCAGCCGGGGGCGCTGAGCAACGTCAATCCGCTCGACTGGGTCTATACCGCCGACGTCAAGACCTATCCCTATGATCCCAAAGCGGCGGCGGCCTTGCTGGACGCCGCCGGCTGGACGCTGCAAGGGGCGGTGCGGCGCAATGCCGCGGGTGAGGCGCTGGTGGTTGAGCTGATGACCACCGCCGGCAACCGTAGCCGCGAACTGGTGGAACAGGTGATCCAGAGCCAATGGAAGGCGCTGGGCATCGAGACGCGCATCCGCAACGAGCCGGCCCGGGTGTTCTTCGGCGAGACCGTGACCCGCCGCAAATTCGCTCACCTCGCCCTGTTCGCCTGGATGAGCGCCCCGGAAAGCGTGCCGCGCACCACTCTGCACAGCGAGGGCATCACCACCGCCGCCAATAACTGGACCGGCCAGAACTTCACCGGCTACAGCAATCCGCGCATGGACCAGTTGATCGACGCCATCGAGGTCGAACTGGACAAGGGCAAGCGCAAGGCGCTGTGGGCCGAGTTGCAGCAGATCTACGCCGAAGACCTGCCGGCCCTGCCGCTGTATTTCCGCGCCGATCCCTTCCTCATTCCGAAATGGCTGAAGGGCATCGAGCCGACCGGTCATCAGTTCGTCACGACCTTGTGGGTGGAACAGTGGCGGGCGGAATGAGGGTTTTTTATAGCGATGAGCCTGAAGGCTCATCGTCACGCCCTCGCCGGGCGCGCTCCGCGCTTGGCCGCCGCCTCAATGGCGGCCGGAGAGGGGAGTGTTGATGAGAACCAGCGGTCTTTCCCCATGATCCGTCATCTCTTCCCCCGCCTGATCCAGGCCGCAGCGGTGCTGCTGGGCATGTCGTTCCTGATCTATCTGCTGATCGGCCTGATGCCGGGCGATCCGGTGGACGTGATGCTGATGAGCGTGCCCAACATGACGCCCGAGGACGTGGCCCGGCTGAAGGCCATCTATGGCGTCGACAAGCCGTTGCCCGAGCGCTATGCCCATTGGCTGGCGGCGGTGGTGCAGGGCGATCTCGGCTATTCCCGGCTGTTCGCCCGCCCGGTCACCGAGGTACTGGGGCAGCCCCTGCTCAACTCGCTGCTGCTGATGAGCAGCAGCCTTATCCTGGCCGTGGTGGTGGCGGTGCCGGTTGGCACCATCGCCGCCCTGCGGCCGCGCGGTCTGCTCGACAACGCCGTTAACCTGATCGCCTTCGCCGGCATCTCGCTGCCGACCTTCTGGCTCGGCCTGATGCTGATCGTGCTGTTCTCGGTGGTGCTGGGCTGGCTGCCGGCCGGCGGTGTCGGCACCGTAGGGAGCGGCGGAGGCTTCACGGACCGGCTGAGCCATCTGGTCCTGCCGGTGGCGACTCTGGCGTTGGCCAGTGCCGGGGCTTATGTCCGTCATGTGCGGGCGGCCATGCTCCAGGTGCTGCGCCAGGACTGGATTCGCACCGCCCGCGCCAAAGGCGCCAGTTGGACCCGCGTCGTCGTCCATCACGCCCTGCGCAATGCCATGGTGCCGGTGGTGACCATCCTCGCCCTCGATCTGGGTGCCCTGTTCTCCGGCGCCCTGATCACCGAAACCGTGTTCGCCTATCCCGGCATGGGCAAGGCCATCTATGACGCGGTCATGGGCAATGACTTCAATCTGGCGCTGGCCGGGTTGTTGCTGGCAACCTTGCTGACCCTGGTGGGGAATATGCTGAGCGATTGGATTTATGTGGTTCTTGATCCACGGATTCGCTACCGATAAGCTCTGAGGAAAGCGGCAAGCCATGGTTGAAAGCTGGGACTACCAATATCATCAAGCAACCGACAGCCTTCCCCTTGCCTCGCTGACCGGGCCGTCCTCCGTGCTCGAAGGCAATAGCGGTGTCAGTCACGCCGCCTACACCGTGAGCCTGTCCAGCGCCGCCACCAGTGTCGTGACGGTGGGCTATTTCACGACCAATGGCACAGCCGCGGCCTATAGCGACTATGGCAGCAGTTACGGTATGGTGGACATTGCGGTCGGCGCATCGAGTGCCACATTTGTCGTGTCGATCTATGGCGACACCTCTGTGGAAAGCGGTGAGACCTATACGGTCACTCTGACCTCACCGACCAATACGACTCTCTCCGACAGCAAAGCCGTTACCACGACGATCGCCGATGACGATGCCGGCCTGAATTATACCGACAATCAGAAAAGCACTCTGTACCTCTACGACACGCTGTTTGATGACAGGCCCAGCCTCAGCGATTTCTCGACGATCACCTACTACGTCGATGCCGGTTATTCTCTCTCTCAAATCGCCAGCGCCTGGGGGAATGACGCAAGCTGGCTCAGCAGCATGAGCCGCTACGATGTCCTGACGACGCTCTACCAGAACACATTCGGCCGCGATCCGACGACCGTCGAGAGGGGTTGGTTCTATTTTAATCGGCACGAGACGACGCTTGCCGACCTCGTGTCGGAATTCGCGTTGCATGACGATCACGTCACGGCCATGGCGAACGACATCGCCGCATGGGCGGCAACCGGCTGGGGGCTTTAGAGCGGTTTCCGGCCAAGTCGGATACTGCTCCAGCTTTTTGTCAGCCCTCGCCACGCGGAATTGGTGTCCCGTCAGGCCCCCTCGTCTACACCAACCAGGAGGTTCCGACGGCTGTTGCCGTCGCCATGCGTCCTTCCGCTGCACCCGAGGACAGGAAGTGGTCGAGTGGGTCGACGCCAGCAAGATTGACGTCCTGATTGCTTGTCAGATAGGCGCTGGTGTCGAAATATTGACTGGGATCGCGATCTTCTTTCCAGCCATAGGTTGTGTAGTGCTGCCACGCCGTCGTCTGGCCAGCCGTCACCGCAGCAGCAATATCGAGGTTTTGCTCGAGATACCAGGAGGCATCGAAAAGTGGGTTGGCATCGCGGCCCTCGGCTCCGCCCCATAGGGAAAAGTGCTGGAAACCGGAGGAGATCAGGCCGGCCGTGACCGCGGCGGCGATATCGGCGTTCTGCGCCAGATAGAAATCCTCGTCGAAAGAGCCGGAGTTCTGCTTGTCGACCAGCGTGATGCCGTCACTGAAGGCCAGCAGCTCGACGTCCGTCAGGGTATCGGTGCCTTCACCGGTCATGGTCGTGCCGGTGATAGTCACGCTGGAATGGGCTGCCGAGAACACAGCGATATCAGTGCCTAGACCTCCATCCAGGCTATCATTGCCGCTGCCGCCATGCAGCGCGTCATCGTCGGCGCCGCCCGACACCGTGTCGTTGCCGTCGTCGCCATACAGCCGGTCATTGCCGTCGAGGGAGCCGACATGGTCATCGCCACCACCGCCATGGGTAATATCATCGTCGGCGCCAAGGATGATGGTCTGCGACGAACCATCGCCCACCGCATAATTCTGCCCGGCGCCACCGGTGAAGGCCCCCTGGCCGATGATCACCAGAAAGGCGACGTTATCGACTTGAATTCTGGTGCCGGGCGGCAACTGCGACAGGTCGAGAATGACTGCTTCAGTGGTTGAACCGCCTGTAATCACAATCGGTTGGTCGGGGGCGGTCGTGCCGCTGATCGTGGGCGTCAGGGTGTTCACTGTCACTTGGCTGTCAGCCGGGAGTGACTGGGTGAAGCTGTTGATCTGCTGATCCAATGCAGCCCGCTGATCTGCATCGCCGACCAGGCTGAGAACGCTGTTGGCAAGGGATACCCCGGCCTGACCCGGCGCATGGTCTGCCACAGGCCCGGTAGCCTTCAGGCTGACACCCCCGGGTAGAGCGGCGCTCAACCTGATGTCACCGTCACCGCCGACCATGGTAACCGGGCTTGTCGTGCCATTGTTCGTCGAGCCGACGGAGATGGTCCTGGTGGCCACTCCATTGGATGTGGCCGTCGTTGTCGTGACGGCGGCTCCGCCCACCGTGGTCGTGCTAGCCTCGCTCCCGCCCCCGCCCCCGCCCCCGCCGTCGCCGATCGACGCGGTGTTGTTGGTGACAGCCTGTCCGGCGATGGTGGCTGCGTCGTTGCCGGCGGCGTCCTGGATCGCGGTGCCGTCATTGCCGGCGGTCGGGTCGGTGTAGCCGACGATGACGATCTGGCCATGGGTCACGGCGCGGGCCAGGGTAAGGGTCACTGTCTCGGCGGCGGCATCGACCGCGGCACTGCTGACCGTCACCAGCGTTCCGCCAGCCGTGACGGTGAAGGCGGACGTCGCAGGAAGGTTGGTGGCGTCGAGGCCGTTGGCCTCGGTGTAGCTCAGCACCAGCAATGCACCGTCGACGGTGGCGCTGGCGAACACTGGGGCGGTGGTATCGGGGGTGTTGTTGGTGACCGCTTGGCCGGTGATGGTGGCTGCGTCGTTACCGGCGGCGTCCTGGATCGCGTTGCCATCGTTGCCGGCGGTCGGGTCGGTGTAGCCGACGGTGATGCTCTGGCCATGGGTCACGGCGCTGGCCAGGGTGAGGGTCACCGTTCTGGCTGCGGCATCGACTGCAACGCTGCTGACGGTGACCGCGGCACCGCCCGCCGTGACGGTGAAATCGGACGTCGCAGGAAGGTTGGTGGCGTCGAGGCTGTTGGCTTCGGTATAGCTCAGCACCAGCGAGCTGCCGTTGACGGTGGCGCCGGCGAACACCGGGGCGGTGGTATCGGGGGCAACAGTAGCGTTGGTGACGGACCGTCCGGCAATGGTGGCGGCGTCGTTGCCGACAGCATCCTGGATGGCGTTGGCGTCGTTGCTGGTGCTCGGATCGGTGTAGCCGACGGTGACGGTCTGGCCATAGGTTACGGCGCTGGCCAGGGTGAGGGTCACCGTTCTGGCTGCGGCATCGACCGCGACGCTGTTGACCGTGACCGCGGCGCCGCCTGCCGTCACGGCGAAGCGCGAAGTCGCCGGGGCATGGGCGGCGTCAAGGGTGCCCGCCTCGGTATAGCTCAGCACCAGCGACGTGCCGTTGACCGTGGCGCTGGCGAACACGGGTGCCGTCGTGTCGGTAGGGGTGAGGAAGACGTCAGCGGTGGCATTGGTGTCGTTGCTGACGATGCTGGTCGAGTCGCTGTAATAGACGACGAATTTGCCGTCGGCCGAAATGCCCTGGGGCATCGTGGTCCAGCCGTTGGTCTGGGTACCATTCTCGGTGAGGTTGACCCGGGTGGTGGTCGCCGTCTGTGTATCGTAGAGGAAGATATCCGGCCTGCCGAAAGTATCACCGCTGACCAGGTTGGTGGCGTTACTCTGATAAATCACATAGCGGCCATCGGACGAGATCGACGGCGAACTCATGGTGGAGCTGTGATCGTTGCTCTGCGCGCCGTTGCTGGCGACGCTGATCCGGGTGGTGGTTGCCGTCTGCGTGTCGTAGAGAAAGACGTCCGTCTTGGCGTTGGTGTCGCCGCTGACCAGATTGGTGGCGCTACTCTGATAAGTGATATAGCGGCCATTGTCCGATATCACGGAGGAATAGCTTGTGCCGCCGCTGGCCTGAGTGCCGTTGCTGGCAACGTTGATCCGGGTGGTGGTCGCCGTCTGCGTATCGTAAAGGAAGAGGTCCGTTAAGTTGTTGGTGTCGCCGCTGACCAGATTACTGGCGTCACTCGTATAGGTGATGTAGCGGCCATCGGCCGAGATCGTCGAAAACTGGCTGCTGTTGTTGCTCTGCGTGCCGTTGCTGGCGACGCTGATCCGGGTGGTGGTTGCCGTCTGCGTATCGTAAAGGAAAACGTCCGATCTGCTGTTGGTATCGCCGCTGACCAGATTGGTGGCGGAACTGTAATAGGTGATGTAGCGGCCATCGCCCGAGATGCTGGGATATCCATTGCTGCCGTTGCTGGCGCCGGTGATGCAGGTGGTGGTGGCAGTCTGGCTGTCGTAAAGGAAGATGTCGTTCTGGCTGTTGGTATCGTTACTGATCAGATTGGTGGCAACACTGGAATAGACGACGTAGCGGCCATCAGACGAGATATCCGCGTATGAACTGGAGCCGTTGCTTTGAACACCTGTCGACGAAACGCTAATACGAGAAACCATCCACCTATCCCCCACTCAAGATTTTGCCGGGCAACTCCAACGGGAACAGATGTAACGGCCGTCAGACAATTTTTCAGAACAACTCAGCCATGTGCAAAAAAAACATCAATCTTTCTTGCTGCCTTGCGCCGCTTGAAGCTGAGAACATCGTCTTTTTTTTATCGACCATCTGTCATGGCAATCGACTACGCCTTGAAGTGACAGATATCAATCCGAGATTGGTGGCACGTGAATGGCTGTTCACATTCAGGGCGATCGGGTGAAGGAATGGTGCCCCATATGGCCCATCCTGGAGTCGAGGGTTCTCCATTATCCAATGAATTCAATGGCTTGATCAATGGACCCGGTGCATGATCAGTGAGTCCATGGATTTCGATTACACCATGCGCTCGGGCCGCACGCAGCGATCGAACTCTTCCGCCGACACATATCCCAGTGCCAAGGCCGCTTCGCGCAGGGTCAGGCCCTCGTGGTGGGCTTTCTTGGCGATGGCGGCGGCGCGGTCGTAGCCGATCTGCGGTGCCAGGGCGGTGACCAGCATCAGCGAGCGGTCCAGCAACGCGGCGATGCGGTCGCGGTCGGCCTGTAGCCCGATCACGCAATGGGTGGTGAAGCTGCGGCAGGCGTCGGCCAGCAGGCGGATCGACTGCAAGACGTTGTAGATGATCACCGGTTTGAACACGTTCAGTTCCAGATGGCCCTGCATGCCGGCGATGGTGACGGTGACGTGGTTGCCGATGACCTGGGCGCAGACCATGGTCATGGCCTCGGCCTGGGTGGGGTTGACCTTGCCCGGCATGATCGACGAGCCCGGCTCGTTTTCCGGCAGCCGCAATTCCCCCAGGCCGCAGCGCGGGCCCGAACCGAGCAGGCGGATATCATTGGCGATCTTGGTCAGCGATACCGCCAGCACGTTGAGCGCGCCCGAGCATTCCACCAGAGCGTCATGGGTCGCCAGGGCCTCGAACCGGTTGGGGGCGGGCACGAAGGACAGGCCGGTCAGGTCCGACAGCGCCACGACGAAGCGGGTGCTGAAGCCGGGCGGGGCGTTGAGCCCGGTGCCGACCGCGGTTCCGCCTTGAGCCAGATGCAGCAGATGGGGCAGGGTGGCCCGCACGCGCTCAATGCCGTTGGTCACCTGAGCCGCCCAGCCGGACATCTCCTGCCCCAGGGTCATCGGTGTGGCGTCCTGAAGATGGGTACGACCGATCTTGACCACGTCGGTGTACTCGGCGGCCTTGGTGGCCAGCGCGGCATGCAGGCCATGCAGGGCCGGCAACAGGGCGTCATGCAGTTCCCGGACCGTGGCGATGTGCATGGCGGTGGGGATGCTGTCGTTGGACGACTGGCCGAGATTGACGTGATCGTTGGGATGGACCGGGTGCCTGGCCCCCAGCGGTGCGCCGAGCAGTTGGTTGGCGCGGTTGGCGATGACCTCGTTGGCGTTCATGTTGGTCTGGGTGCCGGACCCGGTCTGCCACACCACCAGAGGAAAATGATCCGACAGGCGGCCGTCGGCGACCTCCAGGGCGGCGGAGCGGATCGCTTCGGCGAGATGGGCGTCCAGGGTGCCCAGGTCGCGATTGGCCGCCGCCGCCGCCGTCTTCTGAAGCCCGAGCGCGCGGATCAGCGGCTCCGGCATGCGTTCGTCGCCGATTCGGAAATTCTCCAGGCTGCGCTGGGTCTGAGCCCCCCAATAGCGATCGGCGGGAACCCGCACCTCGCCCATACTGTCGGATTCAATCCGTTCGTCCATGGTCTGCCTCCGTTGCCGCCAACCCCATTGCGCCCGTCTGGTTCTGGATTTTATACCTTCGTCAGCCGGCATTATCCCGAAAGAAGACGGGCCTTATCCTCCAAGCCAAATTGCCGCACCGACCGATACCCCGCTACCATGTCGGAGACTTCGCAATGGCATGTCCGGTGGACAACGGGGGCATCATGCGGTTCGGCAATTGGGGTGGGGTGGCAACACTGACGGCGGCGGTGGCCCTGGTGGTGCTGGCGGTGATGCCGCGGGACCAGGCGGCGCTCGATCTGGGCAGCGAGGCCATGCGGGAAGCCGGTCAGGCTGCGCTCGAGCTGGGCAACAGCGGAACCCCGGTCAGTTGGGACGACAGCAGAAACGGCCTGTCCGGTTCGATCATGCCGCTGCGGGTGTTCCGCAACGCCGACGGCCAATGGTGCCGGCGTATGATCATAACCATCGGCAGCAGCCGCGACCCCGCCGTGTTCAATCGCACCGCCTGTCGCCATGTGGACGGGGAATGGCAGGTGCTCAGCGAACCGGGGAATCAGATCGCCGATGTGGGGAGTTAGGGGGCTTTTTCCCATATGGGCCAGGATTAGGGTTGCAAGATGCTCGTCGAGACGTTACCGCCCACTTTATCGTCATTCCCGCGAAAGCGGGAATCCAGCGATTTTGCCGTCCGTTTTGGTGGAGCCGTTGCATGGATCCCCGCCTTCGCGGGGATGACGGCCATGAAGGACATCTAATCCTGGCGCATATGGGCCTTTTCCCCCAGCACCAGTTCCGTCAGCCCCAGCAAATCCGGCCGTTCCCGTGTTCCCGCCGGGAACAGCGAGGCCTCGCCGGGTGGGACGATGCCGATGAAGCTCATGCCCAGGTGGTGGGCGGCATCGTGATCGGTGGTGGCGTCGCCGACCATGACGCAGCGGCTGGCATCCAGGCGATGGCGGGCGCAGATGTCTTCCAGGATGTCCGTCTTGCGGCGCGGGGCGCCGTGGGTCTCGGTAAAGAACCGCGCCAGATCGCGGGTGATGCAGATATGGCGCAATTCGTCGTGCGGGGTGCCGGAGACCACGAACAGCGGCAGGCGTCCGGCCAGTTGCTCCAGGCACTCGATGGCGCCGGGCAGGGGCGGGGCGGCCAGTACCTTATCCACGACCAGATCGGCAAAGCGCTGCGCCAGCGCCGCTTCATGGGCCTCATCGGCGGGGCGGCCGAGGAACTCCCGTTCGAACAGCCTGATCTTGAAGAAGCGCGAGACCCCGCCATGCTGCAAGTGATAGGCGCGGACCCGCGCCTCCATGTCCGGGCCATGATCGCGGTAGAGTTCGCCGAACGCCTCGGTCTTGATGTCCGCCGTTTCCAGCACGACACCATCGAAGTCGAAGAAAACCGCCTGAACCATGAGATGCCACCGTCTGTGCTGCCGCGTTGCCCGAATACGCCGCTGCGGTGACCCTGTCCAGTGTTGTCAAAGCCGGCCGAGGCACCGCACAATGACGGATGAAAACCATTTTCGATTCCCGGAACATCGCCGGAGTCCTGTTGGCCGGTGGCCTGGGCCGCCGGATGGGCGGCGGCGACAAGCCGCTGCGGCGGCTGGCGGGGCAGCCGCTGCTCGCCCATGCCATCGCCCGTGCCCGGCCGCAGGTGTCGGCGCTGGTGCTGAACGTCAACGCACCACCCGAACGCTTCGCCGAATACTCTTTGCCGATTGTCGCCGATCCGATCGACGGTTTTGCCGGACCGCTGGCCGGCGTGCTGGCCGGCATGATGTGGGCGGAGCAGCGGGGGAGCGCCTGGCTGGTCAGCTTTGCTACCGACGCGCCGTTTCTGCCGGTCGATCTGGTGGCACGCCTGGCCGCGGCCATCGAGCGCGACGGCGCCGATATGGGCTGTGCCCGCTCCGGCGGCCGCAGCCATCCGGTGTTCGCCCTGTGGCCGGTTCGTCTGGCCGAGGCTCTGCGCCGGGCTCTGGTCGACGAGGATATGCGCAAGATGGATCGCTGGACCGCGCGCTACCGAGTCGCTTACGCCGATTGGCCGGTTGAGCCATGCGACCCGTTTTTTAATGTCAACACCCCGGAAGACCTGGCTGCGGCGGACGCTTTGGCGGCCGACCAGCAGTGCATGGAACAGCGGCCATTGCGGCGGCGGCCAAGCGCGGAGCGCGCCCGGCGAGGGCGCTTTCTTATTAGTCTGGCGCCAGACAGAGGCAAGGCGCCATGAACGATAACGACGCCGTTTCCAGGCGTGGGCCGCGACTCGCCCTGGTGGTGCCCGCTCCGCCGCCGGTGCCGTGTGCGCCGATGGTGAGTGCCGATCCCCTTGAGGACGGCGAGGAAGACAGCGCGCCGTTCGCGGTCGAAGATGCGCCGGAGTCTCCGTATTCCGCACTGCTGCGGGCCGATCTGCCCGATGATCTGCGCACCCAGGCGCTGTATGGGTTGTGGCGCGGGACTTTCGATGGTGGCTGTGGCGGTGATGAGGATGGCGGGTGACATTCGGCCGCGTAGCGTCGTCCGCCCATGTGGCTATTGTGCTCGCTTTGGTGATGGCTCTGGTATACTCCCTCGCTATGGTTGACATTCTTTGTGGGCTGTAGGACGCTGGGCGGTGATGCAGAACGGTTGAGATAGAGGCGGGATGGATGCGGGAGAGTGCTCTTGGCGGCGCGGACCAGGGCGTTGGCTTATTGTGGCGGCCGTGACTGCCGACACGGTACAGTGACATGGAGGGGCGGCTGGAGCGCCTGTTAAGGGCCTTGCCGATCAGCCGGCGCCTGCTGCTGCTGGCCTGTCTGTACGCGGCGGCGGTGGCGGCACTCGGCTCGGCGGCCTGGTATGGCAGCGAAATCAGCCAGGGTCAGGTCGCCGAAGTTGGCAGGGTGCGCGCCGATACCGTCAAGCTGGCCGATCTTGACCGCCGCGCCACTCGCTTGCAGACGCTGATCCGCCAATACCTGCACAATCCCACCGATGAGGTACTGCGCGACATTCGCGCCCGCGGCCGCCAACTGTTCGCCGATCTGCCCGACGCCGCCCTGTCCGAGGCGCCGCTCCGCCGCGACGTCGGCGCCTTGACCCATGCCGCGCAGCGCTTCCTGGCGGGATTCGAAACCGTCATCATGCTCAATGCGGATATCGGCCGCACCTATGAGGCCCAGGTCATTTCGGTCAGTGGTGACGTGTCCGAGCTGTACACCGTTCTGGAAACCGCCGAGCGCCGCCGCGGCACCAGCCTGATCGCGCCGTTGCTGGTCGCATCGCGGGAACACTTCGTCCGGGCGGTGCTGGCGACCAACAGCTTCTATCTGCGCGGGGATGCGGCTTTGGTCGACGAGCCGATGGAGGCCTTGCAGCGGGTGCGTCAGACGCTGCCGGTGATGATGGATCTGGTGCAGGACGATCAACAGCGCGGCACCTTGCAGGCCCTGATGACCCGCAGTGAGGCCATGGCCGAGGGCTTGGCGGCTCTATCCGGCGGCTTTCGACAGCGTGCCAAGGTGCTGGCCGACGAGGTCGATGGTGCCCAGGCGGCCATGTCCGCGGCCATCGACAGGCTGATTGATTACGGCCGTCAGCGCGAGACCCTGCTGCAAAATCAGTTCGAGGGGCTGTTGTGGCAATTGGCGGTGATGGCGGCGCTGCTGACGGGCGGGCTGCTGGTGGTCGGCACGGGCCTGTCATGGCTGATCGGCCAGAGTATCCGCGCACCGCTGCTGCGCCTGATGGGAGTCATGACGGCGCTGGTGGGCGGTGACCTGGAACGCGAGGTCGGGGATGTCGATGTCGACGATGAAATCGGCGCCATGGCCCGCACCGTTGCCGTATTCAAGGCCAATGCCCGCGATAAGGTGTCGCTCGAGCGGGAGCGCGAGGAAACCATTCGCGCCCTGGGCATCGCCAAGGTCGAGGCCGAGGCCGCCGCCCGCACCAAGTCTTCGTTTCTGGCGATGATGAGCCACGAAATCCGCACGCCGCTCAACGGTATCCTGGGGATGCTTGGCCTGCTGCTGGAAAGCCGGCTTGATCCGCAGCAACGTGACTTCGCCGAAACCGGCTACCAGTCGGCCCGTGGCCTGCTCGGCATCCTCAACGACGTGCTGGATTTTTCCAAGCTGGAAGCCGGCCGGGTGGCGCTGGAGCCGCAGCCGGTCGAACTGCGGCCGCTGATTGATCGTATCACCGCCCTGATGAAGCCCCATGCCGAGGAAAAGGGGCTGGGACTCAGCGTTTCGCTGGCACGCGACGTTCCTGTCTGTGCCCGGGTCGACCCGACACGGCTCCGCCAGATTCTGCTCAACCTGATCAGCAATGCCGTCAAATTCACCGAACAAGGCCAGGTGATCGTTGCCGTCCAGGTGGTTGGCGGCGATCAGGCTGTGCCGATGGTGCGCTTCGCCGTCAGCGATACCGGTATCGGCATCCCCGCGGAGACCCGCGAACATCTGTTCGGCGAGTTCCGCCAGGCCGACAGCTCGATCAGCCGCCGCTTCGGCGGCACCGGCCTCGGTCTGGCCATCTCCAAGCGGCTGGTCGAACTGATGAACGGCGTCATCGGTGTCGACAATCATGGTAACCGTGGATCTGTCTTCTGGTTCGACCTGCCGCTCGAACTGGCCGATCTCCCCACCCCGGACAAGCGCACCGAAACCACCGCTCCTACCCCGCCGCCCCTGCGCATCCTGCTGGCCGAGGACAATGTGGTGAACCAGAAGCTGGCCGTGGCGCTGCTCCGCAAGGGCCGGCATACCATCACCGTGGTCGAGGACGGTGCTGCCGCGGTGGCGGCCGTGAGTGGCGGCAATGATTTCGATGTGGTGCTGATGGATGTGCAGATGCCCGGCATGGATGGCCTGGAAGCCACCCGCCGTATCCGTGCGCTGTCAGGCCTGGAAGGCACCCTGCCGATCATCGCCATGACCGCCAACGCCATGAAAGGCGATGATGATCGCTGCATCGCCGCTGGCATGAACGATTATCTGTCAAAACCGATCGACGTCGGGCGCTTGAATGCGGCGCTGGCCCGGTGGGCGCCGGTGGTGATGGCGTAAGGGGACGGCCGTCAGTTCGTGGTGCTGAACAGCGCCTCTGGGCTGGGGGCATCCACCACGCGATCAAGCCACATCTCGACCAAGGCCGCATCGGCCGCCAGGATGCGGTCGCGCAGATCAGTGGTCAGGGGGCCGAAGCGTTTTTCGGCGACGCGAATGAGCGCTTTGGCCTCACCCTTGGCCTCCCCTCTGGCCTCCCCTCTGGCCTCCCCTCTGGCCTCACCCTCGGCCCGTCCCTCGGCCAGCCACTGCCTCTTCCAGGATTCTCCCAGTGTCGCCAACATCGTCTTCATCTCCACCAGATCATCTGGAATCGGTGCCGGGGCCGCGACTCCTTCCATGGCTTGACGCACCAGTTCGGTGAACAGCCGCTTCAGGTCCTCATAGCTGGGATGCCGGCGGAACCAGGCGACCAGATCGTCGATCAGACCCCGTAGCGTGTCCACGTCATGGCGCTGTTCCAGCCGGAACAGCAACGCCGACAGGCTGTCCCGGTGGGCCAGATCGCTGTCGGGAAATGCTCCCATATCCAGCACATGATAGCGGATTTGCGGTTGCCAAGGCCAGAGCGGCGAATGGGGGGACAGCGCGATCAGGTCGTGAACCGCGGTCGGGGCGGTCCAGCGCTGTTCGCCATTGTAGAGCACCAGCAATAGAACCGGCGGTAGGCGGTCGCCTGTCTGTAGCGCCTTTTCCGCGATGACCTGCTGCCACAGCAGCCCCTCATAGACCTGCGTGCGGACAGCCATCCACCAGTCGCTCTGTGATTGGAACTCGACCAGAAGGTACAGGTAGATGTCGGTGCCGTCCTGGGTTGGCAGGCGCCAGATCACGTCACCTTCGCGGCGAGTTCCCTTGCGGCCGTGGAACTTCGCGGCGACCCGTTCCATACGGCTGAAATCCAGGCCGACGGCCATGGCTTCGGGCACGAAGTCCCGCACCACCTGCTCGACCATCAGCGGGTGGGCGAACAGACGATGATAGAGCGCGTCATGGTCGGCCATGACGGCTGGGTATCATGATCGGCGCCGAAAGTCAGTGCCGTCGTTGGCCGGGCGGCGACATTCCAGGGTATGGTGCGGAATGCCGCAGCGGGCTTTACGATGTGCCGGCTATTTGCGCGCTTTGCGAGCGGCGTAGCGGGCATCACGGGCGGCCTTGCGCTGTTCCTCGAGGGCGATCAGAGCGGCGGCGGCTTCGACCTTGGCGGCAGCCTCGGCTTCCCGGGCGGCGATGATCTGGGCCTGCGCGGCCTCCTGCTGCGCCTTTTGCTCGGCGATGGCTTGAGCCTTGGCGGCATCCTTTTCAGCCTTGCGCTGAGCGTCGCGCTCGGCCCGGGCAGTGGCAGCGGCTTGGCGGGCGGCCAGTTGTTCCTGGTAGGCCGGGTCGTTGACGTCCACCTTCTTCGCCCGCCACTTTTCCAGCAGCGCCTGTTTGGCGGCGGCGGCGGTGTTCATGCGCTCGCCGAAATCAGCCACGGTCTTGGACTTGGTCCGCGAATCTACCTTTTGCATATACTCTCCAAATTCGGTGAAACCGGCCGAAGCAGGGGGCTTCGTTGCCGTATATCGTACTCTACAGGCGCTGATCGCCTGTCTTAGGCCATATCGAACACCGCGTCCAGACCGGGCGCGGCCATGACCCGGTGCAGCCACGCCTTGAGCGAAGCCGCATCGGCCGCAGGGATGCGGTCGAGCCCTCAGCCTTCAGCGTAACCCTCGGCCCAGCACTGCCGTTTCCAATCCAGCAATGACATGGCTTCGTCACCACCAGATCGGTCAATTCGCCTTGTCGAACAGAGCGCCCAGATTGGGCGCCTCCATCACGCGATAGAGCCATGCCTGGACCAACGCCGCATCCGCCGCCAGAATTCGGTCATGAAAATCAGCGGATTGGGGGCCGAAGCGCTTCTCTATCCAATAGATCAGCATCTCCGCCCTGGCTATAGCCTTGCCCTCGGCCTTGCCCTCGGCCTTGCCCTCGGCGATCCCTTCGGCCTTCCACTGTTCTTTCCAGTATGTTCCAAGCGTCGCCAACATTGTCCTCATCTCCACCAGATCATCACTGATCGGCACCGCAGATCCGACTTCGACCATGGACTGACGCACCAGTTCCGCGAACAGAGTCTTCAGGTCATCGTAGCCGGGATGCTGCCGGAACCAGCCGATCACCTCATCAATCAGACTGGCCAGTGCGTCCAACTCCTGCCGCTGCTCCAGGCGGAACAGCAGCGCCGCCAGCGTCTCGCGGCCTATCAGATCGTCTCTGCGAAACGCGCCCATATCCAGCAGATGATAGCGGATTTGTGGTTGCCAAGGCCAGAGCGGCGATTCCGCAGGCAGGGCGATCAGGTCGGCGACGGCTGTCGGTGCGGTCCAGCGCGGTTCGCCGTTATACAGCACCAGCAGCAGCACCGGAGGCAGGCGGTCGCCGGGCTTGAGGGTCTTTTCGGCAATGAGCTGCTGCCATAGCAGCCCCTCATAGACCTGAGCGCGAACCGCCATCCACCAGTCGGTCCGAGACTGGAATTCCATCAGCAGGTACAGATAGACGTCGGTGCCATCCGGTGCCGGCAGGCGCCAGATGACATCCCCCTCGCGGCGCTGGCCATCCCGGCTGTGGAATTTTGCGGCGACTCGTTCCATGCGGGCCAAGTCCAGCCCTGCCGCCTCGGGTACGAAGTCCCGCACCAGTTGCTCAACCATCGCCGGATGTGAAAACAGCCGGTGGTACAGGGCGTCGTGGTCGGCCATCGTGATGTGCCTTACGACTCCTCGGAATCCGCGGTCTTGAGCCGCACCACCTCTTCGGCCATGGCGCGCAGGCGTTCGGTAAAGGTGTCGAGCAGGCGCCGGGTGACCGGGTCGAGCTTTTCCAGGCGGTTCTGGAAGGCTTCGCGCGGCACCACCAGCAATACGGTATCCTCGATCGCCCGCACCGTGGCCATGCGTGGCTGGTTGTCGATCAGGGCCATTTCGCCGACCACTTTGCCGCGGCCGACCTGGGCGAGGACGAATTCCTGGCCGGAGGCCGCATCGTGGCGGATGACCTCGACCACGCCGCTTTCGATGACATAGCAGGCGTCGCCGGCATCGCCCTGGTGGAAGATCTCGCGGCCGGCCTCGAAGGTCCAGCGCTCGTACCACGGCTTTTTCGCGGTGGTGGTCGAACCGGTGTCACTGGTGGAGCGTTCGGTCAGGGCCTTGAACTTGCCCAGCACCTCGTCGAGAGCATGCTGGAATTCGCGGGCCGACTGGTAGCGCCCGAGCGGATCCTTGGCCATGGCCTTTTCGATGACGTCGGACATGGCGGCGGGGATGCGGGTATTGACCTGACTGACCCGTGGCGGCGTCGAATTGACGATCTGGTAGGCCAGGGCGGCGCCGGCACCGCTGAACGGGCGCTGACCGGCCAGCAGTTCATAGAACACCACGGCGGCGGAAAAGATGTCCGAGCGCAGATCGACCTGTTCGCCGCGCACCTGTTCCGGCGACATATAGGCGGGCGTGCCGAGAAAGGCGCCGGCCTGGGTCAGAGTCGACGACTCGATACGGGCAATGCCGAAATCGGTGATCTTCACCAATCCGTCTTCCATCACCAGCATGTTGGCCGGCTTGATGTCGCGGTGCACCACCTTCTTGTCGTGGGAGTAGTCGAGCGCCGCCAGCAACTGGCGCATGACGCTGAGCGCCCGCGCCGGCTGCATCGGCTCTTCGCTCATCAGGCTGTTGAGCGGTTTGCCGTCGATGAACTCCATGGCGATATAGGCGAAGCGGTCGTTTTCGCCATAGTCGTAGATGCCGACGATGTTGGGGTGACTGAGCCGGCCGGCCGATTGCGCCTCGCGCCGCAGCCGCGACAGGGCGTCGGCCTCGTCCAGGTCGACCATCTGCTTGTTGATGGTCTTGATGGCGACAAGGCGGTCGATCACCGGGTCGTAGGCCTTGTAAACGACGCCCATGGCGCCCTTGCCGAGTTCGCTGATGATGTCGTAGCGGCCCAGCCGGATGCCGCTGCGCTCGCCGCCGCTGGGGACCGATTCGCGCCGGGCCTTGGCGTCGCCGCTGCCCAGGTCGACCACCTTGCTGACCACGCCGCCGAGCAGAGTCAGCAGCGAGCTTTTCTCTTCCCTCTCGACGGGCCGCTTGGCCGGTGTCTTGGGCGGCTCGGCCTTGGGCCGTGACGAGGCGCCGCCGGAAGCCGGCGGTGTGTCGTCGCGTGGCTGTACGGTGCGCGCAGCGCCGGGAAGGTATTTCCCGCCGCCGACCGGTGCGGTCGGAGGTCGGCTGGTGGTGGCGGTCGGACGCAAGGGCTGCATCGGCCGGCCGGGCAGGGGGCCGGGCTGAGACTTCTGCGTTCCGCCCAGCGTCGGCAGATCCTCGCGCTTGAACTTGCGGAAGATTTTCGACTCGGTGAACTGGCCGCGGTTTTCGTCGAACATTTCGCGCACGACGATGACGCCTTCCACCGATGGCCGGCCCAGTTCGCCCTCCGCCAGACGAAGCGCGCGATCCTTGCCGCCTTCGCTGTCGGTGATCCGTTGCAGCAGGCGCCAGCTACCCCCGGTGAACGTATAGATTTCGTACGATGCGTCCATGATCTTTCCTGCGCCGCGCGGTCACGCCGACGATCTGGTTAATCTCATGGAAAAGCCGGAGCGATGCAACAGATTGCGCGGCGAAACCGATCGAGGCAGTCCGTGCGGGACCGGGGCGGGCAGAGCGCGGCGTTGTTCGCGGCTGGAGGGTGCGATGTGCCCCGATGTCTGGCAAGGCGCATTTTTCGAGAAAGATATGATAAAGTTTTATCCAATTTAATACTTGAAGCGTCGGTAATTGTTCTATGTATTTACAAGGGTGTGCATGGCATGTGTCTATTTTGTATTGTGACTGTGACGGCCATCACATATAATGTGAGAACAGTTCAGGGTGATTTGGGGGGAGGCGACCATGAAGGCCTCGGTGCTGTTATTGGGCTTGTGCTTGGGCACATGCCTGCCTTGTGAGGCTCAGGCTGAACAATGTGTGCCGTTCGCCCGGCAGATGTCGGGAGTGGCACTGACCGGCGATGCCGTGCGCTGGTGGTCGGCCGCCAGCGGCCTGTACGAGCGTGGCATGACACCGAAAGTGGGTGCGGTCATGGTGTTCAAGCCCACCGGGCAGATGCGTCTCGGTCATGTGGCGGTGGTGCGGCGGCTGGTCAGCCGGCGGGAAATCCGCATCGACCATGCCAACTGGTCAAGCACCGGCTATGGCCGCATCAGTCTGGATGCCTCGGTCATCGACGTGTCCGCCGCCAATGACTGGAGTCAGGTCAGAGTGTGGTACGATCCCGCCGGCTCGTATGGCGGTCGGACGAATCCGGTGCATGGGTTCATTTATCCCACCGATCACCGGAGCCAGCCCGCGCCCAAGCTGGCGCCGCTGCCTGTCCCTCAGGCCCGGCCGGTTGTCGCAACCGCCACCCCGTCGTCGGTTCAGCTGAATGCCGCGGTCCTGGCCCGGCTGCGCGGTGTTTCGACCGATGCCGTCATGAACACGATGGCCCAAGGGGGCGAACGGCGAAGCGCGCCGCCAGCGTAGGTGTGATCTGGTCCTTTCCATCCGCCCCGCCGCCGCCGAGACATGGAACGTCACGACGCCTCGGCGGTGGCGTTGACGCCTCGCAGCCAGAAATGCACGGTCGTGCCGACGTCCAGATGAGAGTCGATCCAGATGCGCCCACCTCGCCGTTCGATGATTCGCTTGGTGACGGCCAGTCCCACACCGGTTCCCGGATATGACGAAGCGGCATGCAGTCGAATGAAAATACCGAAGACCTTGTTGTGATACTGCGGCTCGATACCGATGCCGTTGTCCCGCAGCATGAAATGCCATCCATTCTCTTCCGGCCGGGCGTCGATTTCGATCATCAGCCGGCGATCAGGGGATGCGAATTTCAAGGAATTGGACAGAAGATTGAGAAAGATCTGCCGCATCTCCGCCAGGGAACACAAGACCTTCGGCAACGGCCTGATCCTGATGTCCGCTCCGGCCTGGTCGAACGCGGCTTGCAGCTCGTCACAGGCGTAGCGCAGGGCCTGCTCGGCATCCGCCAGTCCCTGCGCCGCTTCGGTGTGCCGCGAGCGGGAAAAGATCAGCAGATCCTCGTTCAGTTGCCGAATGCGCATGGCCGCGGCGATGATTTCATCAAGCATGGCCGCGGCCTCCTGGTCCAGGCTTTCGCCGACCATCCGCTTCAATCGCTGCGTCGATATGACCACCTCGCGAACCGGCTCCTGCAAGTCATGGGAATAGATTTCGGAAAACCTTTCCAATTCCAGATGGGCATCGGTCAATTGATCGAGACTCTTGCGCAGGCGCTGTTCCAGTTCGTTGCCTCTGGCTTCCACATCCAGCCGATCGAGCGTGCAGGAGATGCTTTCGGCCAGTTCGTCGAACAGCGCGACTTCGGACTCGCCAAAATAACCTGATTCATCACTGTAGATCGTCAGGGCGCCGGTCGCATTGCCACCCCGAAACAGCGGAAAGGCGGCGGAGGCGCGCCAGCCATAGAGAGCGCCCCGGGTATGCCAGGGGGTGGTCGTCGGATCATTGAGGAAATCGTTGCAGATCACATGTTTTCCACTGCGGACCGCTCGTCCGGTCGGACCCCAGGAGGTCAGCTCGGTGGGGTCGATGGTGATCTGCAAGCCCGACAGATAATCACTGCCCTCGCCCGACCATCGCACCGGAATGACTGTATTGTTTGTCATCAAGCCGACCCAGGCCAGTTTGAGACCATAGTTGGTCGCCGTATTGCAGATCCGCACGAACACCTCATCCGCCGAGGTGGATTGCAGCAACGCCTGATGTGCGGCAGTGACCGCGCCATGCAGCTTCGACAGCTTGGCGATCTGCCGTTCCGCATTTTTACGGTCGGTGATATCGCGGATGATGCTCAGCTTGACCAGATCCGCGTCATTGTTGATGACGCGGGTGCTGACTTCGACCGGAAAAATTGACCCGTCCTGGCGGCGGTGCTCGGTTTCAAAGGTCAAGGCGCCATATTGGTCGGCGCGCCGCAGGTCGGCGTCCAACGTTGCCAGAGTGTTGGGGCTGCGCAGATCGGCAATCGACAGAGAAGGCAGGTCGTCGGGCCGGTACCCATACGCCGGCCAGAATTTCTGGTTGGCCTCGAGAATCTTCCCGCCAGCATCGACCACGATCATGACGTCGTTGGCATATTCCGTGATGCTGCCCAGCATGCCCGCCTCCGCCCGGATCGAATTGCGACCAGAAAGAGAGTATCACCACATAGGCACTCCGGGCAATTCATCCAATCGAATGGCGCCCCCGTTATAGTGGGGCGCACTCGTGGAGTTTGACAGGCTTTTATCGCTGTAACCCCCAACTCTTCAATGTTTCGGCGCTCAGGCTGGAATACAGGCCGGAAAATACCGTGACATCCATGCCCATCAGTTGACGGAGCCATTCCTTCAACTGATCGGGCAGCGAGTCGGGGCGGGTCTGGCCGGTGTGGAAGGCGTCCATGATGTCGCGCACGCCGTCCAGCAGCGCGCGATGGGCGAGCACCCGCGTGTCGAGCCCGGGCTGTTCGGTGCGTTCCATGATGCTTTCTTCCAGGGCCAGATGAGCGCTGGCCAGGGCGTGGAATTCGCCCAGAGTGCCGGTGACGGCCCGGGCGTCGGCACCGGTGGCGATCTGCCGGTCGACCTCGTTGAGCAGGTCCACCAGGCGGCGATGCTCGAAATCAATCGAGCGGATGCCGGTGTCGAAAGCGGGGTTCCAATCCAGATATGCCATACCGTCCTCCCAGATGGCGTTCTTCGGTCCAGTGTAGCGAAGCCGCAGCGGGAGAGAACGTTTTTCTGGCCAAACCGCCCCGCAATTTCCTGTCTCGGCCGCCAGTCTGGAATAACAAAAATTATGTTTCGCATCAGACATTTGTGTGGAAGCGGCGAGGGCCGTCGGGGGCGACGGGCTTTGCGGAAACCCGAGTCCGCAGGCCGGATTTCAGAGCGTTTTCCGATCAGGTTGGAAAACGCTCCAGCCGCCGTTGAGGCGGCGGCCAAGCGCGGAGCGCGCCCGGCGAGGGCTGATAGAGCGTTTTCCGATCAGGTTGAAAAACGCTCCAGCCGCCATTGAGGCGGCGGCCAAGCGCGGAGCGCGCCCGGCGAGGGCAGTTTCTTTCTAGAGCGGTATCCGACTTGGTCGGAAACCGCTCTAAGCTGCCGGGAAGACGAACACCTGGCGTGGGTCGAGCATCACCCCCACCGTCCCGCCGGAGGTAACGCCGGCATGGCCGGGCAGCCGTGCCACCATGCTGGTGGTGCCGATGCGCAGATGTACGGCGGCGGTGCGGCCCAGGGCGCGGATGTCGGTGACCTCGGCGGCGACACCGCCATCGGCGGTGTCGCCCAGGATGAACGCCTCCGGTCGCACCAGCACGGTGACCGGGGTGCCATCGGCGAGAGTGGGGGCCGGCAGCGAGCCCACGGGAGTCGCCACCCGGCCGGCGATCACCGTGCCCTCCAGACGGTTGGGCTCGCCGAAGAAGCCGGCGACCATGGCGTCGACGGGGGCATAATACAGGTCGGCGGGGCCGCCCTGCTGGACGATGCGGCCGTCCTCCATCACCGCCAGTCGGTCGGCCATGGCCATTGCCTCGTCGGGATCATGGGTGACCATGACCGTGGCGACGCCGGCCGCCTTGACCGCTTGCAGCGCTTCCTCGCGCAGTCGCCCGCGCAGATGGGTGTCCAGACCCGAGAACGGTTCATCGAGCAGCAGCAGCCGCGGCTGTGGCGCCAGTGCCCGCGACAGCGCCACGCGCTGCTGCTGTCCGCCCGACAGGGTGTGAGGGAAACAGGCGGCGCGGCCGTCCATGCCGGTCAAGGCCAGCGCCGCCATTACCCGATCCAGGCGATCGCGCCGCGGCAGGGGGCGCAAGCCGAAGGCGACATTATCGCGCACGCTCAGATGTGGAAACAGGGCGAAGTCCTGGAATACCATGCCGATGGAGCGTTTCTCCGGCGGCACATGGTGACCGGGTGCGGCGACCTCCTGGCCATCAATGACGATGCGCCCCCGTTGCAGCATCTCCAGCCCGGCCGCCAGGCGCAGCGCCGTCGTCTTGCCGCAGCCGGACGGCCCGAGCAGACACAGCACCTCGCCGACCCCGACGCGCAGGCTGATGTCGCGCAACACCGGGCGCTCTCCAAAGGCATGGCTGACGCCATCGAACACCAGGCTGTCCATGACTGCGTACCGAGCTCCCTTATCCACCGTGATGGCCGGGCCGGGACCGGGCGATGGCGCGGCTGAGCAGCACCACCGGCACGATACCGGCGACGACGATGGCCAGTCCGGGCACCGCAGCATCGCGCAGCCGCTCGTCGGCTGCCAATTGATAGGCGCGGATGGCCAGTGTGTCCATGTTGAAGGGGCGCAGGATCATGGTGGCCGGCAGTTCTTTCATGACGTCCACGAACACCAGCAGTGCCGCGGTCAGCAGGCCGCCGCGAATGACCGGGACGTGCAGGCGCAGCATGGTCTGGCCAGCGGTCAGACCCAGGGTGCGGGCGGCGGCATCCATACTGGGGGTGACCTTGGCCAGACTGGCCTCGACGCCGTTGAACGCCACCGCCAGGAAGCGCACCAGATAGGCGAAGACCAGGGCGGTGGCACTGCCGGTGAGCATCAGGCCGGTGGAGATGCCGAAGCTGGCGCGCATCCAACTGTCGACGCTGTTGTCGAGCCACGCGGCCGGCAGCAGCACGCCGACGGCGATAACCGAGCCCGGCACCGCATAGCCCATCGCCGCCACCCGCACCGCTGCCGCGGTCGGTTGGCCCGGGCGCAGGCGCAGCCCATAGGCCAGCAGCATGGCCAGCGCCGCCGCCAGGATGGCGACGATACCCGCCAGCACCACACTGTTGGCGACGAAACCGAGGAAGCGAAGGTCGATGACCTCCGGCGCCACCTCCACCGCCCAGGCCAGCAAGGTTCCCACCGGAAGCAGAAAGCCGAAGGCCAGCGGCAGCAGACAGGCGCAGGCCGCCAGCAGGCCGCGCAGCCCGCTCAGCCGAAGGCCGGGCAGGCGGCGGTAGCGGCCGGTGGTGTGGTGAAAGCGGGCGCGGCCGCGCGACCAGCGTTCCAGCAGGATCAGTGCGAACACGAACAGCATCAGCACGGCGCCAAGCTGCGCTGCCGCCGCCGGATCGCCCAGGCCGAACCATGTGCGGTAGATGCCGGTGGTGAAGGTGTCGACGGCGAAATATTGCACGGTGCCGAAATCGTTCAGCGTCTCCATCAGCGCCAGCGCCAGTCCGGCGACGATGGCCGGGCGGGCCAGCGGCAGGGCGACGCGGGCGAAGCTCTGCCACGCGTTGCAGCCCAGGGTGCGGCTGACTTCGAGCACGCAGACCGACTGTTCCAGGAAGGCCGAGCGCGCCATCAGATAGACATAGGGATACAGCACCAGCGTCATCATGGTGACGGCGCCGCCCAGCGAGCGCACTTCTGGAAAGGCATAATCCCGCCGTGTCCAGCCGGTCAGGGCGCGCAGCTCGGTTTGCACCGGCCCGGCATACTCGAGCAGGCCGGTATAGGTGTAGGCGATGACATAGGCGGGCATGGCCAGCGGCAGCAGCAACGCCCATTCGAATGTGCGCCGCCCGGGGAACCGGCACATGGTCACCAGCCAGGCGCAGCCGACGCCGATAATGGTGGTGCCGACGGCAACCCCGACCATCAGCCACAGCGAGTTGCCGATGTAGCGACCAAGCACGGTGGCGCCCAGATGCCGCCAGACCTCGCCGGCGGGAACGGCCAGGAAGCCCAGCACCACCAGCACCGGCGTGGCCACCAGCAGCGCGATCATCAGGGTTGCCGTCGTCCAGCGATCAAACGGCACGAACCGGCGGGAGCGAATGCTCCCGCCGGCGACCTCGTCCACGGCGACGACGATCAGGTCGGTGTCGGACATGGCCGGCCTTTCGTCATCGTCCGCTCACCGCCAATTCACACGGTCGAAGATACGCACCGCTTCGGCATTGTTCTGGCCGAGCACACCCAGGTTGATGGTGTCAGCTTTGAAGCTGCCCAGTGCGGTCACCACCTCCGACACCGGCACTCCGGGCTTTACCGGGTATTCCTGGCCAGCCTCGGCATAGATCTTCTGCGCCGCGTCGCCGACCAGGAACTCCAGCAGGCGGACCGCCTCGGCCTTGTTCCTGGCGGCGGCGGTGACGCCGGCGCCGCTGACGTTGACATGAGTGCCGCGGCCCTGCTGATCGGGCCAGAAGACCTTCAGCTTGGCGGCGGCTTCACGGTCCTCGGCTTTGTCCGAGGTGACCATCTGCGCGTAATAATAGGTATTTGCGATCACGATATCGCCTTCGCCGGCTGCTGCCGCCTTGAACTGGTCGCGGTCGCCGCCCTGCGGCTTGCGGGCCAGATTGGCGACGATGCCGGCGGCCCAGGCTTCGGCCTTGGCGGCACCAAGGTGATGGATCAGCGCCGCCAGCAGCGACTGATTGTAGATGTTGTTGGATGAGCGGACGAGAATCCGCCCCTTCCACTTGGGATCGGTCAAGGCCTCGTAGGTGGACAATTCCTTGGGATCGACCTTGCCGACCACATAGAAGATCGGCCGGGCACGGACCCCGAGGCCGACCCAATAGCCTTCGGGATCGCGGTACTGGGCCGGCACCGCCGCATCAATCAGCGGCGAGGATACCGGCTGGAACAGCCCCATCGCCTGGGCGCTGGCCAGATTGCCCGCATCCGCGGTGAGAAACAGGTCAGCGGGGCTGTTGCGGCCCTCGGCCTTGAGCCGCTGGACCAGTTCCTCGGCCTTGCCGGTGACCAGATTGACCGTCGTCCCGGTGGCGGCGGTGAACGCATCAAGCTGCGGCTTGATCAGCGCTTCCTGGCGTGCCGAATAGATGTTCACCTCGGCCGCGACAGCCGTTCCGCTCAGGATCATCAGGCCGGCGGCAGCGCCGGCAAGAGCACGCAAGAACCCCACGGTATCATTCCTCCAAGCACCCGTTTGCAGTTGAGACTTACTCGCAAACGCAGCGGCTGTCCACAGCAAAGTTGCAGATCCGGCCCCGTTCTGCGCGCGTTCGCGATCAGTTGCGCAGACACGCCGCCACGCAATTCCGTGTCCTGGCGGGCCGCCTGAAATCACAAAAATTACTTTTCGCATCAGACCTTTGTATGGCGATTGCGAGAGCCGCGGGGGGCGACTACCTTTAGAGCGTGATCCAATAAGATCGGATCGCGCTCCAGCCGCCGTTGAGGCGGCGGCCAAGAGCGCGGGAGCGCTCGCCCGGCGAGGGCTGAACCTAAGAATCTGTCCGGGAATGAATGAAGCCTTTTCAATGCGCCATATTCATCACTCGTCATTCCCGCGAAAGCGGGAATCCATGCCGACCGCGGAGTCCAGGCGGCGCCATGGACCCCCGCTTTCGCGGGGGTGACGAACAATACGCTTGAAATCGCTCATTTTATTTCCGGATAGCCTTTAAGAAAACCTGAGTCCGCAGACCGGATTTGAGGAGCTGCCGATGACCGTCGCCACGCGCGTGACCCTGGACGACAAATACGCAGTCTCCGCCGGCAGGGTCTATCTGAGCGGTACCCAGGCGCTGGTGCGGCTGCCCTTGCTTCAGCGCCAGCGCGACCAGCGGGCCGGGCTGAACACCGCCGGCTTCGTCTCCGGCTATCGCGGCTCGCCGCTGGGGGGGCTGGACAAGGAGTTGTGGCACGCCCGCAGCTTCCTTGATGCCGGCCAGATCCGCTTTCAGCCGGGCCTCAACGAGGATCTGGCAGCGACCGCGGTATGGGGCTCGCAACAGGCCGGGCTGGCCGGAGACGCCCGCTATGACGGGGTGTTCGGCCTGTGGTACGGCAAGGGGCCGGGGGTCGATCGCTCCGGCGACGTGTTCAAGCATGCCAACATGGCCGGTACCGCCCGGCATGGCGGGGTGCTGGTGCTGGCCGGCGACGACCACGGCGCCAAGTCTTCGACCGTCGCCCATCAGAGCGAATACGCCTTCATGGATGCGATGATTCCGGTGCTCAATCCGGCGACCTTGCAGGAGATGCTGGATTACGGCCTGATCGGCTGGGCCATGTCGCGGTTTTCCGGCTGCTGGGTGGCGATGAAGACCATCACCGAGATGGTCGACGCCTCCGGCTCGGTGGATGCCGATCCGTTCCGCCTGACTCTGGTCGAGCCGAGCGATTTCGTCCTGCCGCCGGGCGGCCTGCATATCCGCTGGCCCGACAAGCCGCTGGAGCAGGAATTGCGGCTGATGCGCCACAAGCTCTATGCCGCCCTGGCCTTCGCCCGCGCCAACCATCTTGATCGGGTGGTGATCGACGCGCCCGACCCGCGTTTCGGCATCGTCACCACCGGCAAGGCTTATCTGGACGTCATGCAGGCGCTGGAGGATCTGGGGATCGACGCCGCTCATGCGGCGGAGATCGGCCTGCGCGTCTTCAAGGTGGGCATGAGCTGGCCGCTGGAGCGCGACGGGGTGCGGCATTTCGCCGAGGGTCTGGACGAAATCCTGGTGGTCGAGGAAAAGCGCGCGGTCATCGAAAATCAACTGAAGGAACAGCTCTACAACTGGCGTGAGGACGTGCGGCCGCGGGTCATCGGCAAGTTCGACGAGGCCGGCGAGTGGATACTCCCCAGCGCCGGAGAACTGACTCCGGCCCGGGTGGCCCGGGTGATCGCCGCGCGCATCGACCGCTTTTATACCAGTCCGCGCGTCAAGCAGCGCCTGGACTGGCTGGAGGACAAGGAACGCAGTCTGGCCAAGGCGCCGCCGCCCATCTCGCGCGTGCCGTTCTACTGTGCCGGTTGTCCGCACAATACCTCGACGGTGGTGCCCGAAGGCAGCCGCGCCCTGGCCGGCATCGGCTGCCATTACATGGTGACCTGGATGGACCGGCGCACCGACACCTTCACCCATATGGGCGGTGAGGGGGCGACCTGGATCGGTCAGGCGCCGTTCGTCACCACCCCGCATGTCTTCCAGAATCTGGGAGACGGCACCTACAGCCATTCCGGCTCGCTGGCGATCCGTGCCGCGGTGGCCGCCGGAGTGCCCATCACCTATAAGATTCTCTACAACGACGCCGTCGCCATGACCGGCGGCCAGCCGGTCGACGCTCATCTGTCGGTGGCCCAGATCCCCCGGCAACTGGCCGCCGAGGGTGTCGGCCGCATCGTCGTCGTCACCGACGAGCCCGCCAAATACGGTGTGTCCACCGGCTTCGCGGCGGGCGTGACGGTGCGGCATCGCGATGACCTGGACGCCGTGCAGCGTGAGTTGCGCGACGAGGCCGGAGTCACCGCCCTGATCTACGATCAGACCTGTGCCGCTGAAAAGCGCCGCCGCCGCAAGCGCGGCAAGATGGTCGATCCCGATCGGCGGGTGTTCATCAATGAACTGGTGTGCGAGGGCTGCGGGGATTGTGGCGTCAAGTCCAACTGCGTCGCCGTCGAGCCGGTGGAAACCGAATTCGGCCGCAAGCGGGCCATCGACCAATCGGCCTGCAACAAGGATTTCTCCTGCCTGAAAGGCTTCTGTCCCAGCTTCGTCACCGTCGAGGGCGGCCGGTTGCGTCGCCATGCCGGCAGCGCCGCGGCGGACGGCTCCTGGCCCGACCTGCCGACGCCGACCCTGCCGGACAGTGTCGAGCCCTACGGCATCGTCATCACCGGCATCGGCGGGACCGGCGTGGTGACCATCGGCGCCCTGCTGGGCATGGCCGCCCATCTGGAGGGCAAGGGCGTCGCGGTGCTCGACATGGCCGGGCTGGCGCAGAAGAACGGCGCGGTGGTCAGCCATGTGCGCATCGCCGACGACCCCGCCGCCATCCATGCGGTGCGCATCGTTGCCGGGGGGGCGCGGCTGCTGCTGGGCTGCGACGAGGTCACCGCCGCCGGTCTCGAAGCCCTGTCCAAGGCCCGCGCCGGCTATACCCGCGCGGTGCTCAACAGCCACCAGACCATGACCGCCGATTTCACCACCAAGCCGGATTTGGCCTTCCCCGCCCGCGACCTGTCCGACCATATCCGCGACGCGGTGGGCACCGGAGCGGCGGATTTCATCGACGCCACCGGTTTGGCCACCGCGCTGATGGGCGACAGCATCGCCACCAACCTGTTCATGCTCGGCTATGCCTGGCAACGCGGCCTGATCCCGCTCAGCGAGGACGCCATTCACCGCGCCATTGAGCTGAACGGCGCCGCGATCGAGCAGAACCGTCAGGCCTTCCTCTGGGGCCGCCGCGCCGCCCATGATCTGGCGGCCGTGCAGGGCGCCGCGGCGCCGGCTCAGCCCGCCGCGGTGCTGTCGGCGACGCTCAACGAGATGATCGCCCGACGGGTGGAGCTCCTCACCGCCTATCAGAATGCCGGCTATGCCGGGCGCTATCGTGATGCCGTGGTTCAGGTGCGCACCGCCGAAAACCGCGCCATGCCCGGTTCACAGGCCCTGACCGAGGCGGCCGCCCGCTCGCTGTTCAAGCTGATGGCCTATAAGGACGAATACGAGGTCGCCCGCCTGTTCACCGACGGCAGTTTCGCCGCGGCGCTGGCCGAGCGTTTCGACGGCAAGCTTCGCCTGACATACCACCTCGCCCCGCCGCTGTTCGCCCGCCGCGACCCCGTCAGCGGCGAGTTGCGCAAGTCAACCTATGGCCGCTGGCTGAAACCGGTATTCCATGGTCTCGCCCATCTCAAGGGCCTGCGCGGCACGATGTTCGATCCGTTCGGCTGGACCGCCGAGCGCCGCGACGAACGCCGCTGGATCGAGGATTACCTCGCCATCCTGGCCGAGCTGCGCCGCGACCTGACCGCCGACACCCACGCCCTGGCCGTCGAAATCGCCGCTCTACCGCAACAGATCCGCGGCTTCGGTCACCTGCGGGTGAACAGTGCCGCCGCGGTGCGTGCCCGGCTGGATGAGTTGCTGCCACGGTTCCGCCAGCGGGGATGAAATTCCTGGGAGCGCGGGCGCCTCGCCCGCCCACGACGTCGACGCTCCGCCGGCCCAATCGGTGATGCGGGCGAGGCGCCCGCGCTCCCAGGAAGGGAAGCAGCCGCCCCCCTCCGTCAGAATGTCTGCAACAGCCGTTGCAGATAGTCCCGTTCGGTGCGCGGCCGGTCGGGTTGGCCGGCGCGGCGGCGCAGTTCGTCGAGCACGTCGTGGGCCTTGTGCATCTCGGACTCGTCGGGAATGTGTACGCTGCCGTCGTCGGCCAGCGGGTTGCGCTGGCGCCGGCCGAACGGGTCGCGGCGCAGGCCGCCGCCGTTCTGCATGCCGGCCATACCCGCTCCCCCTTGCTGCATCTGCTGCGACAAGGCTTCCATGGCCGCCTGGGCGCCCTGCTGCAAGCCTTGCAGCGCCTGCCCCTGTGCCTCCGCCGCCGATCCGGGATCGTTCTGGCCGAGCCGGCCGGCGGCATCGCGCATCGACTGCTCGGCATTGCCCAGTTCCTGCGGGATGTCGCCCAGCGACTCGCCGAGGGAGCGCATGGTGTCGCCCAGCCGGCGCCGCAATTCGTCCTGCTGGGTGGCGCCCTGCTGATTGGCGGCCCGGTCGCCGGATTTCGGCGGTTGTTGCGCCTGACGGAAACTCTGGTCCATCAACTGGCGCTGCTCGCGAGCCATCGCCGACAGATCCTGAATGGCCTGCTGCGCCTGCCGCATCTGCGGGCTCATGCCGCCACCCTGCATGCCCGTGCGCAGCGAGTCCATCATGTTGCGCAGTTCGGACAGCATCTGCTGGGCGGCATCGCGCGAGCCGAGCTTGGCCATTTCGCGCATCTGCTCCAGCATTCCAGCCAGTTCCTCGGGGCTGATGGTCTGGGCGTTGGGATCCATCGGCATGTCCGCCATGCCCTTGCGCTGCATTTCCTGGGCCAGCGCTTCCAGATAGTGCTCCATCGCCTGCTGCAACTGGTTCATCAGCGCATCCAGCTCTTCCGGCGAGGCGCCACGTTCCAGCGCCTCTTCCAGGGCGCGGCTGGCCTCGGCCAGATTGCGTTCGGCAATGCCCTTGTCGCCGTCCTCGACGCGCAGGGCGGTTTGCCAGAGCTGGTCGCGCACCTGATCGAGCCGGGCGGAGTCGCGGCCATGGCGCAGCCGGGCCCGGGCATCGCGCAACTGAAGAAACACCACCGTGTCGTGGCCGAAGGCCTCGGGCGCGGCCGCCAACTGGTCGAGACTCCACATGGCCTGGGCCACCTCGGGGGTGGACGGGCCGAGCTTGCGGCGCAGCTCGACGATGGCCTTGGCCACCGGATGGGTGAAGATGCGCTCCGGCAACAGGGTGTTGAGCGGCTCGCCGGCCCCGCGCTGGTTGGCGCCGTCCAGCGCCACCGGGGTCAGGGTCACCGGCAGGCCGGCCCAGGCATGAGCGGTCAGATCCTGGCGCGCCGAAATGGTCTGCGTCGTGCCGCCGGCCCGGGGCGAGACGGTGCCGCCGGGGCGCCGGGACAGCGGTGTGGCCAGCTCAACCGTCAGCGGCTCGATCGTCGGCCGGTCGACCGGGCGGACTTCGACCCAGACCTTGGCAATGCCGAAATCGTCGCTGGCTTCCAGCGTCAGGCGCAGCCGGCCGTTATCGTCGCCCTGCGGCGGCTCGGTAAAGCGGACGCTCGGCACCGCATCGGCGACCACTTGCAGCGGCCAGGAGGCGAAGTTGCTGCCACTGATGGTGACGGTCAGGCTGTCACCGGTCGCCAAGGTATCCTCAGCCTTCTGGCTGCCGTCGCCGATGGCGCTGAACTCGGCGGTGTGGCTGCCCAGTTTGAGGCGTGCGGTGCTGGTGGTGCCTTGCAGCAGGGCCATGACGGAACTGCCGGCCGGCACGACGATGGCCCGCGCCGGACCGGCGGACCCTGGGTCGGGATACTGGAGGAACACGGGGGGCAGGCCGGTATAGGGCGGCGGTGTCAGCCATAGCTGGGCCAGCAGGTTACCGCCGCTGACGTCTCCGCCGATCTCCGGCACCAGGGCGCGGGCGAGGCGGCCGGGCGCGTCGGTGTGGCCGGCCGCGAAGGCGATCACCAGCAGCAGCAGCACCGCGGCGCGCAGGGCATAGGGGTCGCGCGCCGGCAGGCCGGGCGAGGGCAGGGCGACCCGCAGCGAGGTGATGGCGGCCAGCACGCGGCGCCGGTGCAACTGCCACAGGGCGCGGGCGACCGGATCGCGCGGATTGCCGGCGATCCTGTCGCCGAGCACCGCCAGCGGCCGGTGTTCAAGGCCGCTGTCGCGCTCGATGCGACGGCGGGCGCGGGCGTCGTCGGGGAAGGAGAAGCCCTTGATGCAACGCCATCCGGCGTATCCGAGCGCTCCGGCAAAACCGGCCAGAACCAGCGCATGCAACGGCCCCGGCAGATGCGGCAGCACGTCGAACAGAGCAATCGCCAGGAACAGCCCGGCGACACCGACCACCGGCCACAGCACCGGCCACAGGGACTCCCAGGCCAAGGCCAGCCGCGCCAGCCACAGCCGACGGTTCAGGTGGCGCATCAGGTGGACGGCGGGTTCATCCTTGCTGGGCATATCGGTCCGTTACTCCGGTGCGGCGCCCCATCACATCCAGTCGGGCAGGATCTCCAGCGCCAGCATGTCCTCATATGTGGGGCGTGCCCGCACCACCGCAAAGTCATCCCCTTTGACCAGCACCTCGGGCACCAGCAGGCGGGAGTTGTACATGGACGACATGGTGGCGCCATAGGCGCCGGCGGTGCGCAGGGCCAGCAGGTCGCCGGTGTGCAGGGGCGGCAGCAGGCGCTGCTTGGCGAACACGTCACTCGATTCGCAGATCGGTCCGACCACGTCGACGGGGGCGCGGGCGGCTCCGGCGGTGGGCTCGGTGACCGGGACGATGTCGTGATAGGCCTCGTACATGGCCGGGCGCACCAGATCGTTCATGGCGGCGTCGACGATGGCGAAGCTGCGGGTGGCGCCTTCCTTGCGATGGATGATGCGGGTGACCAGCACGCCGGCATTGGCCACCAGCAGCCGGCCCGGTTCAAGCACCAGTTGAAGATCAAGGTCGCCGAATGCCTCGCGCACCACCCGGCCGTAGTCGATCGGCAGCGGCGGCAGGCCGGCATCGGGTTCATAGGGCACACCCAGCCCGCCGCCCAGGTCGACGCGGCGGATAGCGATGCCGTCGGCCCGCAGCATCGCCACCAGATCGCGCACCCGGTGGAACGCCTCGCGGAACGGCGTCAGGTCGGTGAGTTGCGAGCCGATATGCACGGCGATGCCCTGCACGTCGATGCCCGGCAGCGCGGCGGCGCGGCGCAGCACCTGATGGGCGACGCTCCAGTCGATGCCGAACTTGTTTTCCTTGCGGCCGGTGGTGATCTTGGCGTGGGTGTTGGCGTCGACATCCGGGTTGACCCGCACGGCGATACGCGCCCGCAGACCGCGCTCGGCGGCGATCTGGTTGAGCAGCATCAGCTCGGGTTCGGACTCGACGTTGATCTGAAGAATGTTTTTGTCGAGCGCAAAGGCCAGTTCGCGCGCCGTCTTGCCGACGCCTGAGAAGACGATGCGCTCGGACGGCACCCCGGCGGCCAGCGCGCGGCGCAATTCCCCCTCGGACACCACATCAGCGCCGGCTCCCAGTTGAGCCAGGGTGCGAATCACGGCGACGTTGGAGTTGGCCTTGACGGCAAAGCACACCAGCGCATCAAGGCCGCTGACCGCTTCCGAGAAGACGTGAAAGTGACGGGTCAGGGTTGCCGTCGAATAGCAGTAGAAGGGCGTGCCGACGGAAGCGGCGATGTCGCTCAGCGCCACGCCTTCCGCGTGGAGCTGGCCCTTTGCGTAATTGAAATGGTCCATGGTTACTGCGCCGGTGCGGGGTAGGTACGGTTGGCCGTGCTGTCGGGCGGCGTTTCCAGCTTGCCGCGCTTGGCGCACGCCCCCAACGGGGCGGCCAGCGCGAGCGTCAAGATCAAAGTGGCGGCAAGACGGATCATCGGGCTCTCATCAGACGGGGCCTATAGGGTCACTTTGCATGGCTGTACAAAGGGTGCAAGCGCTATCACGCGGTCGAGCCTGATTTGAGCGGTCGTGACAGTCCTCGGAATCAATTCGAACCCGAAATCGCGGGCAGTTTTTCTGGCGTGGTAGACCATAGGCCGTACCCCTGCTGCATCCTACCGAAAATGAACGCGGGGCGTACCTCCTACAGAAGGTGGGATGTCGGCGCTCTATCGGATAAAAAAGGCTC
>OBEQ013015899.1_pt1 | contig 35725 bp, 19 predicted proteins | sample 1670901 | NCBI WGS metagenome assembly OBEQ01 (sample SAMEA104232315, study PRJEB22302) | groundwater metagenome | biome: forest; feature: aquifer; material: groundwater | place: USA | collected 2011-08-07 | depth 5.4 m | reverse complement strand
CGGGTTGGGGAATAATACAGGGATCAAAATGATTAAGGAAATTAAAATCCGGGGGGCCGCCCCGCCGGGCCCCCCCACCAATGCCTTTAAATAAACGAGATTATTTCTTACAGGCTGGGCATTCTTTGAAGCAGCTGATCAACTTCATAATTCCTGCCAGACCCACCAGAATATAAACAATTCGCTCCGCTTTAGGGATAGACCCTATCAGATTGTGCACGACGTTGATTTTCAAAGCGCCGATGATTCCCCAGTTCAGAGCACCGATGATCACAAGAAGCCCAACGACCTTACAAATGGCACAGCAATTCTGCTTCATCATGCTTACCTCCTGGTTATATTCAAGTATTATAGCACATTAATGCCGGAAATGCCGCACACCGGTGAACACCATTGCAATCCCCGCCCGATCGCAGGCTTTGATCACCGCTTCGTCTTGAATCGAACCGCCGGGCTGGATGATCGCCCGGATCCCGCGCTTTTTGGCCAGCGCGATCGAATCTGGCTTCGGAAAAAACCCATCGGAGGCAAGCACCGCGCCTCGGACCCGTTTTCCTGCTTTTTTCAAGGCCACTTCGCAGGAATCCACGCGCGACGGCTGGCCCATGCCCAGGCCCAGCGTGATGCCATTTTTGGCGACGACGATCGCGTTGGATTTCACATAGCGGCAGACTTTGAAGGCGAACAACAGATCCTGGATTTCTTTCCCGGAGGGCTGCCGTTTGGTCACGCATTTGAGGCTCGAAACACTCGGGTCTTTCACATCACGCTCCTGAAGCAAAAGACCGCCTCTCACCTTTTTAAAATCCAGCCCGCGTGTTACGCGCTCGAGCGGCACCGACAAAAGCCTTAGGTTTTTTTTCGTCTTTAATAATTTCAACGCCTCTTTCGAAAAACCTCCGGCAATCACGCACTCGACAAAACCGCTTCTTAAAATTTCCCTAGCCGTTTTCCCGTCCACTTTGGTGTTGAACCCCACGACGGAACCGAAAGCCGACAGCGGGTCACAGCGGTACGCGTTCCTGAAAGTGGCTCTCGCATCACGCCCACGGGCGAAACCACAGGGGCTGGTGTGTTTGATGATAACGCAGGCGGGTTTCTCGAATGCCTCGACCATTTCAAGCGCGGTGTCCAGATCCAGTAAATTATTGAAAGAAAGCTCTTTGCCATGCAACTTTCTGGCCTTGACGACGCCAAAACTTTTGCTGCCTCGTTCACGGTAAAGAGCGCCTTTTTGGTGGGGGTTTTCGCCATAGCGCAGGTCCTCGGCTTTTTCAAAATCCAGGGTCAGCGCTTGCGGAAAAGTCTCTTTCGCCGACGCCTTGCCGCCAAAAAACCGCGCGATCAGCCCGTCATAGGCAGAGGTCAGCTTAAACACCTGGGCCGCCAGACTTTTAAGCGTCGTCTCGCTCAAGGATAAATTATTTTTCCTCAATTCTCGCAAAACTCCGGGGTAGTCTTTGGGGCTGGATACCGCGGCGACAGATCTATAATTTTTTGCCGCGCTGCGAAGTAGCGACGGCCCCCCGATATCGATCATTTCAAGTGTGGCGCGCTCTTCGCCGGCGTTTTTCATAGCGTCCCAAAAAGGATAGAGATTCACCACCAGAAGATCTATGGGTTTTATCTTATGTTTCGCCAGCGTCTTTAAATGTTCGGGATTGTCTCTCAAAGCCAAAAGACCCGCATGCAGATTGGGATGCAAGGTTTTCACGCGGCCGTTCAGCATTTCAGGAAAACGCGTGATGCTGGAAACCTCCTTCACGGCTACGCCGGATTTTTTAAGGAGTGCGGCGGTGCCGCCGGTGGAAATAATCTCAACCCCTAAAACCCGAAGCGCCTTGGCAAAAGGCAGCACACCGGTTTTGTCGTAAACGCTGATGAGGGCGCGTTTAATTTTTGGCATATTTTTTGAATTCCTTAGCCAGCTTTTGAGTTACGGGGCCCGGAACGCCCTCGCCGATTTTTCTTTCATCCACGCAAACAACCGGTAAAATCTCCGAAGAGGTGTTGGTCATAAAACACTCGGCGGCGTTGTACAAGTCATGGCGCGTCAGCGGCGTTTCTTCTACGTCCATCCCGGCTTTTTTCGCCAGCGTCATCACAAAGCCACGCGTGACCCCCCTTAAAATACCTGAACTCGCCGGAGGTGTCAAAAGGTTTACCACGCCCTTTCTGAAGTCAGAACTTCTTGCTTTAGAAAGGGTGGGACAAACCGCAAAAATGTTGGATACCGTTCCTTCGGCAACGGTTCCTTGCGGGCCGAGGAATAGCAATTCGTGCGTAGGGGCGCCCCTACCACCGCCCTCATCCAGCATCGCAAGAACGCCGCCAACATATTGCGAGGCCTTCACCTGAGACTCTTGCGCCTTCAAAAAGGGCCGTCGAACAACCGAGGTCGTGAGCGTCACTCCCTTTTCATACCAGGGCGCTGGGTGGCCTTTGAATTCCCGGATGATCAAAACTAGCACTCCCTCCTCATGGGATTGCCAATGCACGCTCAAACGAAAAAACGCGTCGGCATAAGCGCTTTCTTTAAAAGCAGCCTTCACCCATCGGCCCAGCTCCGTTTGAGAAACGGGAAGTCCTTGGGCTAGGCCTTTCAAGGATTCACACAGCCTTTCCAGGTGTTGGTCGAAAAGAAAAAACCGGCCCGCATAAGCCCTAAAGGTTTCAAAAACCGAAACCTTATCCAGAAACTCGAGTGGCAGCGCAGCGCCTGCCATGCCGCCTGCCTGCCGGCAGGCAGGGACAGGCAGGGGCTGCAAGTCTTTCGCCAAAAACCGCTTCGAAAACGGCTTTAGCTTTATAAAGGGTTTCTTCATATTCTTTTTCCGGCGCAGAATCGGCGACAATCCCCGCTCCCACGTGCAGATGGGCCGTACCGCCTTTGACGACAAGACTGCGGATTAAGATATTAAAATCCATATTGCCGCTCGAGCTCAGATACCCGAGTGATCCCGTGTAAGGCCCGCGCGCGACGGGCTCCAACTCCTCGAGTATCTCCATGCACCGCACCTTCGGGGCGCCGGTGATCGTCCCGCCGGGAAAAAAGCTTTTGAGCACATCGACGGCGTCCAAGTTTTTTTTTAAAATCCCCCGCACGTTCGACACAATGTGTTTCACGTGCGAATAATTTTCAAGCGCCATGAGCTCATCCACACACACGCTGCCGTATTCCGCCACGCGACCCAAGTCATTTCGCTCTAAGTCCACCAGCATAATGTGTTCGGCCCTTTCTTTTTCGTCCAAAATAAGCTCCATTGAAAGTGCCTCATCCTGGGCCGCTGTCTTCCCGCGCGAACGCGTGCCGGCAATCGGCCGGGTCTCAAGGAGGCCGTTCTCCAGCTTCGCCAAACGCTCCGGAGAACCTGACAGAAGTTCAAAATCCGGCCCTTGCAAGAAACCGAAAAATGAAGACGGGTTGATACGTCTCAAGTTCTGATAAATCTCAAGCGGCGATTTGTCAATTTCAAAACTAAATCGCTGAGAGAGATTAGCCTGAAAAATTTCTCCTTGGCGGATATAACGCTTGATCTTCTGAACTCTATCTATAAAACCCTGCCGTTCACCGGACCCCGTCCCAAGGGGACACGTTAGATATCTCTGAAATTTGATCGAACGCCTACTAACGTGTCCCCTTGGGACGGGGTCCGAAATCACACGCAAAGCGCGCTTCTTCAACTTGTTTTCCAAATGAAACAATTTTTTTAAAGCAAGGTCATAGCTACGCCGCGCATCCCTTCCTACGCGCACATTCGCAAAAAAATATGTTTTTTTCAATTTATGATCCGTTACAACCCCTTCATCAAAAAACATAAAATAGAGATCGGGGAGACCCAAATCATCTTTTTTTCCGTGCCCCGAAAGCTTCGGCTCAATGAAATGCTTCGCCTCGTAGCCTAAATAGCCGATCGCGCCGCCGGTGAAAGACGGATATCCGGGAAACCGCTCGTGCGCAAATTGCCTTAAAAGCCCCCGCAAAATTTCAAAAGGGTCTCCGCAGATTTTTTTTGTTCCCAGGGTAGTTTCGCCATTTTTGGCCGATAAAATTAAAAAAGGATTCGAGGCGATGATGGAATAACGTCCCGTTTTTGGGGAGACGCGCGCACTGTCCAGCAGAACGCTGTAGGGGCGACCCGCCGGGTCGCCCCTACGGAGATTCTTATAAATCTCAAATGGATCAGGGCAGACATCAAGAGTCTTAAGAAGCGTGGCGCAATGCCCGGCGCGCGCGAAGGATTTAAATTCCAAAAACGCCGGAGTAATTATTTTAAAAACCCTATCTTTCGCTTCTTTAAACGCATCTCAAGTTTTAATTCCTGAAGTTCATCGGCAAGTGGCCGCATCTTTTCCGACAGCATGAGAAGACGCTCCTCCCATTTCTGTTTTTCTTCCGCTGAGATGCGGAGGCCTTTACTTTCCTCCAAAACTTTTTTTACGTCCACCGTGGTCTTTTGATATCCCTCAAGCTCCGCCACTTTCGCAGCCAATTGCGCGCTCGCCGTATCGATCTCGCGCTTCAGAGTATTGCGATTGGCCTCGATGGCCGCCTCGTATTTTTCTATTTTTAAATTCTGCGCTTTTGAATAAGCGTCGTATTCCCGGCGAAACCGACTTATCTCGGCGTCCATCGCCTTTTTCTTTGCCAAGAGGTCGTCTTTGATCGCGTGGATCTGGGCATGGATCTGGTCGCGGGTGAGAATCATCTGCTTGAAACGAGGGTCTTCCTTTGTAAGACGATCCAACTCCTCAGGGCCGTAAGGCGCACAGCCGGATAATGAAAGTAAGCAGAGAATAACGATCAAAAAACGCTTCATATCAAAAGAATATAGCAAAAACGGCGGGATGTCTCTATAAAAAACGCCCCGCCCTTTCTTGAGGCTGAACTTTTAGGCTTCAGAAAGGGCGGGGCAATTCGTACTTTGTTAAACCGATTATTTTTTAGCTTTGAAGCTGTCCAATAGCTGCGAGACATTTTTTGCCGCAATGTCTTTGCAGCCAAGCCCGATCGCCAAACCAGCGCCCAAGGCCAACGCGAAAAGCGCCGCCTTGATGATAAGCTCAATCACACCCGTGTTGATTTTGAGTTGATCCAACGCTTCGATCACGGTGAAGATAATGATAATCACCTGCGTGAACTGCGCCAGCGCTCTGGACTGTTGCACTCCCGCGTTCGCAGCCGTAGTCCTCACAGTGTTCGCAATGATGCTGGCGAAGAAGATACCGAGCACCAGAATGAAGACGCTTGCGATGACATTCGGGATATAAAGAATGACACGGTTCAAGAGCTCTGCCGCCACGGTTAACTGAAGCGCGTTGACAGCCGCCAAGACCACCACCAGCATCATCAGCCAATAGATCAGAACGCCGACGATCTCAGAGAGCGTGTAATTGATGTCGCCCTTGGTGAGCACATTGGCAATGCCTATCTTTTCACTGACAGTATCCAGTCTCGCAAGCTTCAAAAACCGGGTGATTACCTTCTGCACCATCGCCGCAATGATCCAACCGACGAACAGGATGATCAGCACGCCCACTAGTCTGGGCAAAAAGCCAAGAACACGAGCCCACATGGCCTCTACAGGCTGCATTACAGTCATTTGCCAGTCCACTAAAGTATCCCCCTTTCGAGTAAACCCCGCCACTTCTAAACCGAAAACCTATAGCCTCAAGGGTAGCAGGGTAACGCTTATTAAGCTTAACAAGATGATCTATTTGCTTAGTATGTTATAAGAAGTGGCTTGTTTTGTCAAGTGATTATTAAATTATAATAAAATTTTGTTAGTCGATACAAGATTTAGATTAGTTCTTTTTTCGAAAGGATGTTCAAATCGCTGTCAAATTGGTAAATGATCGGCACCCCTGTGCCAAGATTAAGTTCCAGCACCTCTTCTTTTGTCAGTTTATCCAAGTCCATGACAATCGAACGCAGACTGTTCCCATGCGCCGCCACCAGCGCATTACGGCCTTCCTTAATATCTTTCATGATCTTAGACCGAAAATACGGCAGCGTGCGGGCTGCGGTGTCTTTCAGGCTTTCGCCGTTCGGAGGCGCCACATCGTATGAACGCCGCCAGATCTTCACTTGCGCGTCGCCGAATCTCTCGGCCGTTTCTGCTTTATTTAAGCCCTGCAAATCCCCGTAATGCCTTTCGTTAAGCGCCTGGTCTTTTTCAACGGGAATGTCTGTCTGCCTAAGCACTTCAAGAATCAGCTTCAAAGTGTCTTCGGCGCGCCGAAGAACGGACGTGTAGGCGACGTCGAATCGGATTTTGTGCTTTTTTATTTTCTCGCCGGCGGCCGTAGCTTCCGCCACCCCCTTTTCAGAAAGCGGCACATCCACCCAGCCGGTGAAACGGTTTTCGAGATTCCATTGAGACTCGCCGTGACGTACTAGAACAAGAAATGACATAAAAACCTCCTTAAAAAAGTAGTCAGTAGACAGTAGTCAGTAGTAAGTAGTCAGCAAAATACTTTTTTTCAAAAAGTTTTTTAGCTCTTCCCTTACTACTGTCTACTTACTACTAAACTAATCGCATACGACTAAATGTTTTCCTTCCGGCAGGGTTTCTGAAACTTTCTTCAACACTTCCCCTCTCAGCATTTTTTCCACCGTACTGCGCTTCGTGGCTCCCACCATCACCGTGTCGAGATCAAGCTCCGTGGCAGTTTTCACGATAATTGCTCCCGGGTCGTCGCCCAAATTCCAAAGCGGCACCGCGGTGATTCCTTTTTTCTCAAATGCTTCCACGGCCTGATTCAAAATCTTCACCGCCGGCCGCGACGGCTCGACGACGTCCGGAAACGCCCAGCCCGGCGGTTTCTCTTCCACAAAAAGAGCGTAAACCACATTCTCGCCTTTTCCTTTGGCATGCGCCGCGGCCTTTTCCACAAGCGTGCCGCTCACGGCCTTCAAAGAGACAAGCGTTGAACCCGTGTAAAGCGGTTTCAAATCCCTCGCCTCCTCCAGCGTCAGCACATTGATGGCGAGTTCCTCCGGCAACAGCACCCGCGTCTTCTCAATCCACTGCGCTACGGCTCTGGCGGCAAGCCCCACGCTCAAAACGCTCAAGGCGAAAATCACCGCGTTGTGCTTTTCGTAAATGATCGTGAGCTCCACGAAGACCATGATGCAGGCCGACACGCTGAGAATCAAGCGCTCGTGCTTTTTGATATCCAAACTAAAGTTCGTGCAGCAGGCCGTGAGATTGATCGTGATGGCGCCGACCACGCCGATCGCATAAAGGGCCGCCAGATGTGTCACGTCGTGCTCCAAAACAAGCACCAAAATCGGCGCCGCCGCCGCCACAAAAAGGCCGAACCATGGCATGCCGAAGCGATTGAGGCTGCCGAAGACAGGCGGAAGCTCCTTGTCCTTCGACATCAGGAAAGTGATGCTGACCAGATCCATGATTGCCGTGTTGCACGCAGATAACAAGAGGAAACTCAAGACAAGGGCAACAATCCTGCCATACCAGGGACCTATGAAATAGTCCCCGATCACCCGGATCATATCCTCCGTGTGGCCGCTCAAGCCCGGGATCGAATTCATCGCGGCTCCAAGAATCAGGGAGATCACGGTGACCTCGACCAAAACAGGAAGAATAGCCCTCTTGGCCGTCTTTTTCACCGGCTCCACCATGATGCCGGTAGCATTGGCGATCGCCTCCACTCCCGACAGGGCAAGCACGATGCCAACGAAACTCGTCCAGTTGGAAAAAAGAGGCCCTTGGGGAAAACTGATTTGAACATGCCAAATGTGGGGAATCACAGCGGCGCACAACACGGCAAGGACCCCGACGGTCAAAACGGCGATCAACGTCGCGATATTGCCGCTTTTGGTGGGACCGACGATATTGATGAGACCTATCAAGACCAAGGAACCCATAGCCCACCATTCGGGATGTGAACACCCCAGATAATGAAAGGCATCCACGCTGCTCAAAGAGGCCGTGACGACATAGTCGGCCACTAAAAGAAGTGCGCCGACCACGGCCAACGTGCGTGAGCGGCTTCGCACCGCCGAATAAACGCCACCCCCGTCCGGATACACCTTGCAGATGATGATGTAGCAGAAGCCGATGATCGCGGTGAGTCCGCTCATGGCTAGGAGAAAAAAGAATGAGGCATGCCCGGCGATTGCAAACGCGATGCCAAGCACATAGGCTTTGGAGGTCCCCCAGTCCCCATAAAGCATGGAACTGGCCTGGAACCACTTGAGCTCGCGCGGACGTTCAACTTTTTTTAAAAGAAGGGCCATATTTCTAAGTAGTAAGTATACGGTTGTAAGTAGTAAGTATACAGTAGTAAGTAGTCAGCAAAAAATAAATAAAAAGGGAGTCTATTTAAGACTCCCCTTACTACTTACTACCGACTACTTACTACTTACTACTTACTACTTAACTCAATTCCGCCTTTTTCCGAAAAGCCTGAGGAGCATTATGAAGAGGTTGATAAAATCAAGATACAACGTCAAAGCGCCCAAGATCGCGACTTTTTTCTGGGTGTCGACGCCTTCAAACCCCATCGCATGGATGTTTTTAAGCTTCTGGGTATCGTAGGCAATGAGCCCCAGGAACACCGCGATTCCGACAAAAGTCGTGATCCACATCAGCACCGGACTTTTAAGGAATATATTGACCACGCTCGCGATAATCACTCCAAACAAGCCCATCATCGCAAGGCTTCCCACCGAAGTCAGGTCTTTATGAGTGGTGGCGCCATAAATACTGAAGAAGAGAAATGTGCCCGCGGTGATAAAAAAAGTGGAGAGCACCGACGCCCCTGTGTAGACGAGAAACACCGAGGTCAGCGTGATCCCGTTTAAGAAAGAATAGCCGAGAAAAACCGCTGACGCGAGCGCAGAGCTCATCCGAAGCGCCGCCATGGAAAGCCAGACCACAAGCCCGAGCTCCGCCACGATGAGACCGATCAAAAGCAGGTTGTTGCTGAACACCGCTTTCAAAAGCTGCGGCTGGGCGAGAAGCCAAAATGACGCCAGGCCCGAAACAGCTAGGCCCAGTGACATCCAAAGGTAAACTTTGGAAATAAAATTAGATTCTGAAACCTGGGCTTGTACGCCCGTAAGAGAACGATTGTCCATTGAATCCTCCTTAAAAAAAGTAGTCAGTAGTAAGTATTCAGTAGTCAGGAAAATGCGCCAACAAAAGAATCTCTTCTAAGACCCCCCTTACTACTTACTACTGTCTACTGCCTAATGACTACTCTATAGCAATTTTAACTCTTATTCAATCGGAATCCTGATCTTCGTGCCCTTCTTAGGCCGATTCGGATTGGGAATCAGATCCTTGTTGAATTCGTAGATCCGCTTCCATTGATTCCCATCGCCGTATTCGCGCTTGGCGATCGCCCAGAGCGTGTCACCGGACTCAATCACATAGTCTTTCGTGTCCACTTTAACGGCGCTCTCCACCTCTTGTCTTTCCTCAATGGTTTTATCTTGGTAGAGATTGGCTTGAGAGGCCGGGATCATCACTTCCTCGACTTCGGCGATCATGAACTGCGCATTTCTGTCCTTCTGCATCCCCACGATATCATGCGGAGGCGCCAGTGCATCCAATTTCCCGCGGCTTAAGATGCGGATACGGTCTTCGGGCAGGCCTTGATCCACCAGGTACTGCCTCACCACGGTCGCGCGGCGCTCGCCCAGTTTAAAATTGTGTTTCTCCGAGCCCCGCACATCCGCGTTGCCGGTGATAAGGATGTCGGCTTTAGGGTTTTGTTGAAGCGTGGCCATGGCCTTGGTCAAAATCTCCCGCGCGTCATCTCTTAAATCCGCCTTGTCGAAATCAAAATAAACCTTCACGTTTTTGATCACGCGCTTGATCACCAAAGAAGGCCTCATTTCGCCTTCGATGCTTTTGTAATCAAAAATAATCTTCCGCACATAGATGTAGCCCTGATTCCCCCAAGGCCTGGCCTTGCCGGGAACCTCAGGCCACCACCAGTAACCGCTCCGATTAGGATCTTTCACCGGCGCCGGTTTGGCGTCCGTCGGCCACCAGGCGAATTTTTTCGCGAGCTCCCCATCTTGAGAGGTCTTTACTTTGGGGAAATCGATGCCGCCGGGATTACTCGGGTTGCCGCCGGGAGAAACCATGTTTTGAGTCTGGGCTATCGGCGTAATCTCCGCTTGGGGAAATTGGCCGAGCGCATGCGAATCCTTTTTGGGGTTCTCTGCCGGCGAGGCGTCGTCCGTTGCACCCACATCGGCATAGACAAACGAGGTGTAAAGAAAAGCGGCGGATAAAAGAAAAAAAACTTCCCTGTTCTTACCAGTAAAAAAAGTTTTCATTCTGAAGTTTCCTTGGTCAAGTGAACGGTTAAAGGGTTGCTAAGCCCCGCCCTTTCTAACGCTAGAAGTTTCTAACCCAGAAAGGGCGGGGCAAGCGGAAATTCAACACCGGTAGCATACCTGACGATTCGGGCGGCGTCAAGTATTCAGCCGGTCAATCAACTGCCTGAGGCGGGCGTAGCCTGCCCGGTCGAAATGGAACACGAGCCTCTCGAGCCCCGCGTCTTTGTTATCGTCTTCCTCTATAGGGCTCATCCGCTCGATCACCCCTTCAGAGAGCAGATCCCGAAACTCCACCGACAGCGCTTTGAGGGTCTTATCCGAAACCGGCTTTCTCAAGCGAATGAGATACCGATCCCTAAAAAACCGCGAGGAGTGATAATTCTTGTAAAAATGGCTTATTTCTCCGACGGCCTTATTCACATCCTGAAAATGCCTCATGAGTGAAAGATCCCCCGGGGACACAAGGCCGCTTTTTTCCATATTTTTTTTGAAGAGCTTGAGCGTGGAGGACCAAAAGGCGCTGCCCGGCGTGTCCACCAAAACAATCGGCCGGGGCTTGGCCTTGCCGGTTTGCACCAGCGTGAAAGACTCGAAGCCTTCGTCAAAGGTCCCGAAGCCGCCGGGGAAAAGCACCGTTGCTTCGGATTCTTTCAGAAACATCAGTTTCCGGGTGAAGAAATATTTAAAGAAAATGAGCTTGGAATTCCCTCGAATCACCGGGTTCGCGTCCTGCTCGAAGGGCAGGAGAATATTCAAGCCGAAACTGTTTTTCGCGCCCGCACCGATCATCGCCGCTTCCATGATGCCGCTGGCCGCGCCGGTGATCACCATCCATCCTTTTTTAGCGATCTCTTTTCCGAATCTTTCAGCGATTTTGAAATTCGGGTCGTCTTTCTTGGTGCGGGCCGAGCCGAACACCGCCACTTTCGGAATCGAACGGTAGGGTTTAAAAACTTTAAGCGCGTAGCGTAGCTCCTTCATGGCGGTGTTCAGAAGCCGAAGCTCGGGGATGTCGAGTTTTTCCTCGCGCAACTGGCCAATATTGAAAAGCATGTCACGGTAAATCGGGTTTTCAGGGCCTTGGGGGAATTCGTTTTCGATAAGGTCTGTCAGATCTTTTTTGAAGCGGGAAAAATCGCGAGGATAAGTCATTGCGAGCGCCGAAGGCGCGCGGCAATCTGATGTTTACTTCGCAAGAACGTAGGCAAAAATAAGCGGGGCGACGATCGAAGCGTCGGACTCAATCACAAAACGCGGCGTGTTCGCGTCCAATTTCCCCCAGGTGATTTTCTCGTTCGGCACCGCGCCGCTGTAAGAGCCGTAAGAAGTGGTGCTGTCTGAAATCTGACAGAAATAACCCCACAGCTTGCATTTTTCCTTCAGATCCTGAAGGAGGAGCGGCACCACGCAGATCGGAAAATCGCCCGCGATGCCGCCGCCGATCTGGAAGAAACCCAGGGAGCCGCTTTTCGTATTTTCTTTGTACCAATCGATCAGCGCCGCCATTTGTTCGACGCCGGATTTTACGACTTGGAAATTAGAAAGCTCTTTTCGGATCACGTTCGCGACAAAAATATTCCCCAGGGTCGAATCCTCCCAACCGGGCGTGAAGATCGGGATATTTTTTTCAGCCGCCGCCATCACCCAGGAATCCTTGGGGTCAATCTGAAAATATTCGTCGAGTGTTCCCGAGCGCAAAAGCTGGTACATGTATTCGTAGGGAAAATAGCGCTTGGCCTCTCTGTCCGCCTTTTGCCAAAACTTGAGCACCTGCCGCTCAATGCGCCGCATCGCCTCTTCCTCGGGGATGCAGGTATCCGTCACACGGTTTAAGCTTTTATCGCGCAGGGCGACTTCCTCTTCGGCCGTCAAATTGCGGTACTGAGGCACTCTTTTATAATGATCATGGGCGACGAGATTGAAAATATCCTCTTCAAGATTGGCGCCGGTGGAGCAGATGCCGTGCACTTTGCCTTCACGGATCATCTCCGCCAGAGAAATCCCGAGCTCCGCCGTACTCATAGCGCCCGCGAGTGTCATGAACATTCGGTTGCCCTTGCCCAGAAAATCGACGTAGCCTTGGGCAGCGTCCACCACCACCGCGGAGTTGAAATGGCGGAAATTGTGTTTTATGAATTCTCTGACTGCAGAATGGTTCATAGATTTATTTTCTTTTGAAACGATCTTTGGCTTCGCAGTCGGTGTTTGAGTAGCCATGGTGATTTATTTATAACATGAACCGATGTTCTTTTCAATTGTCATTGCGAGGAGCACTAGCGACGAAGCAATCTCCCGAGGAGATCGCCACGTCGGCGCTTACGCGCCTCCTCGCGATGACCCTCACATCACTGTTCTTTCATCAGATTGAGCGCACTGCCCGCCTTGAACCATTCGACTTGTTCGGGAGTAAACGAGTATTCCAATTCCACGACGTCGGCGGTGTTGTCGGCGTGTTTCAAAACCACGTGTAGGGGCGTATGGCCGCGCGCCCCCACGAAATCGGCCAATCCCACAATGTTTACACGGTCATCCTCGCGAATTTTTTCATAATCCGCAGGATTTTTGAACGTTAGGGCAAGCACCCCCTGCTTCTTTAGATTCGTTTCATGAATGCGCGCGAACGACTTCGCGATCACGGCCTTACAGCCCAAATAGCGCGGGGACATCGCGGCGTGTTCGCGGCTGGAGCCCTCGCCGTAGTTCTCGTCCCCGATCACCACCCAACCCTTCCCTTCCTTTATGTAGTCCCGAGCGGCTGTGGCGGGCGGTTCGATTTTTCCGCCCTCGAGCCAATTTTTGGTCAGGCCCGGCTTTTCGGGCGCAAACGCGTTGTTGACGCCGAGAAACATATTGTCCGAAATTTTATCCAGATGCCCGCGATAGCGAAGCCACGGCCCGGCCGGAGAAATGTGGTCCGTGGTGCATTTGCCTTTGGCTTTAAGCAGGATGTATAAATTTTCAAAATCTTTGCCGTCCCAAGGCTTGAATGGCTCGAGTTTCTGAAGCCGCTCGCTTTTTAAATCAATCAAAACCCCGATCTTTTTTCTTTCGCAGAGAGGCAAAGGCGCGATGAATCCCGCCTCCCCGGCCGCATAACCCAGCTTGGGCATTTCTTCCGCATGCGGCGCTTTGAACATAAGCGTCGGATTCACATCAAGCCGTCCCGTGAGCGCAAAAGCGGTAACGACTTCGGGCGAGGCAATGAACGAAAGCGTCTGGGTGTTTCCATCATTTCGCGCGGGGAAATTTCTATTAAAAGAGTTGATAATGGAGTTGCGCTCCCCCATTTTAATGTCATCGCGCTTCCATTGGCCGATGCAGGGGCCGCAGGCATTGGCGAGCACCGTGCCGCCGATGGACTCAAGCGCGGCCAGCTGGCCGTCGCGCCGGAGGGTGTTGTTGATTTGATCGGAGCCCGGGGTGATTAAAAAATAGCATTTGGCTTTGAGGCCCGCGTTTTTGGCTTGAGCGGCGACGTCCGCAGCGCGGCCGATGTCCTCATAGGAAGAATTGGTACAGCTTCCGATGAGTGCGGCTTTAAGCTCCACCGGATAATTTTTTTCTTTTACATCCTTGGCCAATTGCGAAATGGGCCTTGCCAAATCCGGCGTGTGCGGCCCGACTACATAAGGTTCTAAGCTGGAGAGATCTATCTCAACAATTTCGTCATAAAATTTTTTCGGGTCCTTTTCGATTTCTGGATCCGCGGTCAAATGTTCCTTAGTTTGCTCGGCTAATTTCGCAATCTCCTCCCTTTTCGTCATTCGAAGGTACGTGATCATTCTTTCATCAAAAGGAAAAACGGAGGTAGTGGCTCCAAGCTCGGCGCCCATATTGGTGATAGTGCCCTTGCCGGTACAGCTGATCGAGCGCGCGCCAGGGCCGAAGTATTCGATGATTTTATCCGTGCCGCCTTTCACCGTTAAAATGCCGCAAAGTTTTAAGATCACGTCCTTCGCCGAGGCCCAGCCGTTCAGGCTTCCTTTTAAATAAACACCCACAAGCTTCGGGCATTTGACTTCCCACGAAAGCCCCGCCATCACGTCGGCCGCGTCGGCGCCGCCCACCCCGATCGCGAGCATCCCGAGGCCCCCGGCGTTCGGCGTATGAGAATCCGTGCCGATCATCAGACCCCCCGGAAACGCATAATTTTCCAAAACCACTTGATGAATGATTCCCGCGCCGGGCTGCCAGAAGCCGAGCCCATAGCGCTGGGAGGCGCTTCTTAAAAAATCATAAACCTCTTTGTTTGTCTGGATCGCGTTTTTCATGTCCTCGGCGGCGCCGACGCGCGCCTGGATCAGATGGTCGCAGTGAATCGTCGAAGGAACCGCCACCGAATCGCGCGAGCCTTGCATGAACTGCAAAAGCGCCATCTGTGCGGTCGCATCCTGCATCGCCACGCGGTCGGGCCTCAGCGAAAGATAACTCTTTCCACGGGTAAATTCCTGATTTTTCTCCGCGGCATGCGCGACAAGGATCTTCTCCGAAAGCATGAGCGGCCGTCCGAGCTTTTTGCGCAAAAAACCGACGTTGTCTTTGAACGTAGAATATAAATTTTTGATCTGAGATTCGTAGTTAGTCATGATTTGTGATTATATCGGAAGATTTTTCAGAAGCACGCTGATTTGCTCTTTCAACGCCGGCAGTTTATTGCGAAGAATATCCCATACGATCTCATTGTCGATGCCAAAATATTCGTGAATCAGAATATCCCGTAAGGCAGCGATTTTCTTCCAATCGATATTTGGATTTAACCGGCGGATATCCTCAGGAATCTTCTTGATCGCTTCCCCGATGATTTCGAGATTCCGTATCACGGCATCGATTGTTTTACTGTCTTTTGAGAATTCTCCGAAAGAAATACCGTCGGTATATCGTAGGATTTTATCGATCGCACCGAGAATATCTTCGAGATGGACCTTATAATCCCGGGACATAAACGGTTTCTTGAATAATTTTATCCCGCAGACGAGTCTTCAAGGAATCGCTGAGCACTAAATCGACTCGGCATTGGAAAAGATCTTCAAGAAAAATTTTGAGGCCCATATAGGCATCGAAGGTTTTTTTTTCAAGTTCAACCAAAAAATCAAGGTCGCTCGAAGCCGTCGCCTGATTTCTGGAAAAAGAGCCAAAAAGCCCCAGACGGCGCACGCCATAGCTTCGGAGAGCTTGTTTGTTTTGACCTATGATGGAAATAATCTGATCACGATTTTGTACCATACAACGCTTACTTTACCATAAACGAATTTTTTCCGCTACGCCGCCGCGCCGATGGCCTCGAGCGCCATCCGGGTATAGGTGATGAATCCGTCGATATCCAATTTTGTGATGGCCTGGATGGCGAGCTCAAGATAGAGGAAATATTGCTTGGGATCGTAGTTTTGGAGAAGCGACAATTTATGGGTGTCTTCGGCCAAAGACACTCCCGTTTGGATCTTGAGGTACGAAATCAAAGGTTTCAAAACCTGCAGGGTACGAAGATCAATTTCCTGGAGTTTAAGTCTCGCGATGATATCCGAGAAAACAATCTCGGCCTCAAAAGGCATGATAACACGTTCTGCTCTTCTGGTCTTAAAAGGCGTAAAGCCAAGGTCAAGCTTCAAAGCCTCCGGGCGGCCAAAAGTGCTCAGTTTTTGTTGAAGCGCGGCCTCGAGAACGCCGCTGTTTCTTTGGGTATCCTCCACATCCGCGTGGTACATGACTTTGATATCCGGAGACCAAGGAATGGCCGGCAAAGAACGGTTGAGCGCTCGTTCAAGTTCGGCATCGGAGCTTGTAAACAAAACGTAGGTATGAGTAAGAACCCTCCTGTTCAAAAGTTTCGTTGCCTTTAAGACCAATATCTCGGGATAACCTTTGGAAGCAAAGGCGTCGACGTTGATCACATGCACGGTGTCTTTGGCATCGTCCATAAATGCGGAGAGCTCGTTGAAAGTGCGAATGGCCTGTCTTGTAATCCGCTCCTCTTCCCTTTGCGCCTCGATCTCAGGTGACTTGAGAATTGTCTTGGCGATCTTTGCGAGGTTCTGATCTGGCTTCGATGTCTCACGACCTTCCTCAATATCCTGTTCGGAGAAGGCGTGACGCGCAAATTCAACAAGCTTTTGATCTTTTCTATCGAAATAGGAGAAAACCGCTTCGAGCGAACCTTCAACCCATTCGAATTTCAAAATTGTGTTCTTATTCCTAAATTGGAAGGCGGTGAGATCCTTCTTGTCTTTCAAATGAAACGTCAATTGCTTGAGCCGAATAAGATCGGGGCTGTCTTTGGACCTGGTGATTTCTTCCACATCGCGTTGATTCAAAACCTGCGTGGAAAGCCGCGCGCCGAATGTTTGGAGGAAGCGCTCAGGCAACTCTGCAGCGCCGTTGGGGAATGCGTCATCTTGAGTAGCGGCGCCAGCCGCGACGAAGGATCTCGCCCGAGATTCTTCGGTCGCCTTCGGCGACCTCAGAATGACGGATGATGTCCCCGCTTCCGCGAGGCGGACAGAAAAGGGTGTGATACTTGACAGCCCCAAGGGTTGGGGTATACTCGGAGAGGTATTTTGATGCCTATCGATCATTTGAAGAAATGCGTTCGCGAGAACCACTACGAAATCAGTCTCCATGCCCAGAAAGAAAGATGCGAAGAGCACATTTTTCTTCGCGAGATAGAAAAGGCTATTTTGCATGGAGAAATTATTGAGGAGTATTCTAATGACCCGCGCGGACCGAGCATGCTGGTCTTGGGTCATGTAGGCAGACGTCCCATTCATCTGGTATGCGCCGTCCTGCCCAACACGTGGCTGCGGATTATCACGGTTTATATTCCCAAACCGCCAAAGTGGGTGACGCCAAAACAAAGGAAGAAGTGAATGCCAAAGAGACATTCCTATCACGACTGTTCGTTCTGTCAGGGCAAGGTCAAGCCTGCCAAAGTAAAGACGGATCTTTGGTGGGAAGGAAAGCTCTACATCTTCGAGAATGTGCCGGCGGGCGTGTGCCAACAGTGTGGGGAAAAATACTTCATCGCCAAGGTTGCCAAAACCATGGAAGCCTCGATCCGCAGAAACTCCTTCAAGAAATTCATCGAGGTCCCTGTGAGCTCCTATCCCCGTTTGGCTTTCGCCTAAAATTTCTTCCGCAGTTCCGCTGTGAGTTTCCGCCAACCTCCCCCCCTTCGCTGTTAAGGGGTCAAGTCTTTTCCTGGCTGCACCTCGAAGCCCAAACGGGGTTATCAGCGTAGATGCAGTCAAGGAGAGATTTGACCCCTTATTCTGAAGCCGGTTCAGAATGGCAGGGATCGCCAACAGGGACTGTCCCTCCGGAGGATGAATTTGTCCCTTCGCCCTAGACCCTTGAGCCTCGACCCAGTTATTTCTTTCACCGTTTTCCGCCATCCGGGCGCCGTGTGCCGCTCTGGCCGCGTGGTTCTGCGCCGAATCGATCAGGAGTTGGGAAAACCCGCCCTTTCGCTTGAAATCCTGGACGGCTTGCCAGAGATCGAATATCTCCTGAGCCATGCCGGGGGCGGGCTCGGGCATTTCCAGGATTCTTTTGGAAGTCTGGTTGAATTCCAAAACTGTGGCCTCTGAAAAACTCAAAGCGGCGGCGATGGGGGATCCTCCCGCGAAATCGCTGGCCTCTTTGTAATTTAGGAACTCCCGGAATGTTTTTGTCTCGGTCATCTTCAAAATAATCCGCACAACCGCCTGTTCCACATCAATCCTTCGGGCAGCGTTTGCCTTGTCAATTTCAATTTCACTCTGCCCCCAGGATCGTAGCTTTCGAACAGCCTCCCACAACTTACGGGTCTCTTCGGAAGCCCCGGGGCCCGGTTCTGTCATCTCCATAATCTGTTGAAATTGCCGGACAACGTCATCCCATGAATGGATTCCACCGGCCAACCTTTTAGCCGCGGCATAAGTGAGCCGCACCGGCCTGAGATAGCGGACGTGTCCATTCAACAAACCGATGGCAATTTGCCTTGCGGCTTTATAGGTATCCAACCTAGGCTTACCGCGCCGGCCGGCTTGGACAATGATCTGCCGGACCTTCATTGTCTGGAAGTAGCGAATCGCCTGCGAAAGCGCTTCGGAGCCGGGTGGCAACGTGATCCTGTCATTTAAAAAATCACTCAGCGCGAGATTTACTTCAAACAAAATGCCCTTCCTCTTTCGCGCGTGCCGGCGGAGAGTGCGCTCGTTCAGCACTCCTTCCGAAAGCTGGCTCGCCTGGGCATAATTAAGATAGATGACGTTGGGCTCCACCTGCTTGTCTTCTTGGGCGCGGTTGATGAGAATCGTCACCGCAGCCTCCAGCGCCTGCTTAGAAATAGCCATCCTCGCCCCGTCGGGAGCGCGAGGTTTTGAGCCCGCGGTTGGGTTGTTTGGGCCGGTCCGGCGGCGCAGTTTAGTAACGACCCCGACGGCGGCCAGCGCCCCCAGGATCGTTCCGCCTAAAATAACCCCCCACCTGTTTGTGGCGAGCTGTTGCCACAAGGTTTCCTCAAGTTTAAATTCTTCCAGAAACGCGTTGTCTCCGGCTATGAGTTCCCTTTGAAGCTTTTCATAAAACCCGAGCAGTTCCTCGTCGGACGCTGATGGAAATTCAGTGAACCGGGCCTGTTTTGTCTCGTGGAACCAATGAAGCAGTCGATTGCGGATGTAAACAAGGGCTTTCCCCTGTCCGCGGTCATAGTACCGGTCCTTTTCATAGTCGAGAGCTTTATCGAACGATCTCGCCGTGTTGAACCACACGATAGTCGGCTCGGCCATGACCGAGCCGACTATCGCGCGGGCTTCATCGTAAAGCGCGAGGCGTCCGCTCTCGTCGGCCGCGGCCACCGTCCCCGCGTCATAAACATGGTAAGGTTCATGGGCCAGCGCCATGTCGAGGATCATGTTTCTAAGTATCCCCCTAAGAGTTTCATCGGACATGCCGGTCCCAATTCCGGCGCGGCTGTAGGCTTTTTGATAAAGCCGGCGGGTTATTTCCCCCAAAGGCTCCTCCCATTCAACTTTAAGATTTACGCGATGATAGGTGTTGACTGCTCTCTCAGCCCAGATATCCATCACGTCTTCGCGCAGGATAACCCGCGGCGTGCCGGTAAGCGCTTCAAGAGGCGGCTCAACTTCTTTCAACCCCCGTTTGGAAGGGCCGTCGGTGATGCTTGGCTCCAATCGATACAATTTAAATGAAACGCTCTTTCTATCATTTCCAATCCTGATGTCCTTTTCCATCGGCTGGACCTCGCGGACGCGCCGGATCTCATAAGCGGGAACGGGCAACCCCTCTGATTTGTAGCTGTCGTTCTGATAATACAAATACCCCCAGCGGGCGAAATACCACGAGAGAATCCCGTAAGAGTTTTGGACCAATTCTTGGGGAGTTCTTTGAATAAGAAGCCCGCGCGCCTGGGCCTGATTGATCCATCCTTTTTCCGCCATCTCGTGGACGGCGTTCGCGGTCTGGGCGGCGATTCTGACCCTGAGGTCCTCGTAAGCCCTCAGATATTCCTCCCCGGACACAGCTTTTGGAAAAACTTTTTGATCCTCGCTGACCGAGACATAGCGGTCAAAAAAGCCTCTGAGGTCGTTTTGGATTTCTCGAATGATTCCTTGGGCCATCGGGCTGAGCGCTTCAGGCGGCACGGGCGCGTCGGGAAAAGGCACGGGCTCCTGAAGGGACGGTTGGTTTTCCTGCCCGGCCGCCAACCCAAAAACCACGCCCAAACCGGCCGCAACCTTCAGGAGATCCCGGCGGTTGAACGCGAGGCGGGTGCCGAAGGTTTGGGGAAAGCGGTTGGGTAACTCCTCTGCTCCATCGTATTTCCTCCCCTTGCGAAGGGGAGGTGTCCCGCCATTTGGCGGGACGGAGGGGTTGGAGCCTTGCACATGTTGACCTCCACGGCTGCCTGCGGCAGCCACCCCTCCTTCGTAAGGAAGGGAAATTCCGGCCATCCTCGCCCCGGAAGATCCACCGGCAGTAGAAGTTGGGCTGGAAGGGATTTCTACGCCCAATTCAGCCGCACGTCGAATGGCGTATGGCCCGGGGCGAAAGTGTTCCAAATATGCTTTAAGAGAGTCCTTTTGCAACTGAAGGATAAGTTCCGGCCTTACAATTTTTTCTGCAAGGAGATTTGCCTCAATCTGTCTGATTGTCTCGTCAATGAGGCTTTCAATAATCTTACGGGATTCCACATAAACAGGATCTTCAGCGCCGGCGATGAGAACCGTTGGTGTTTGAATATGTTCAACCGCAAATACAGGATCTTCGGTAAATTCCGTTCCGTACCAAATCTTTTTAAGCCTGCCCTCGACTTCAAAAATGGCGGCTGCAACCACTTCTTTTTCGGATCGCCGGTATGGGTCATTTGGGTAAGGGCTGCCAGCCGCTCTAAGAAGTCTTTCCCTGAATCGAACTTCTTGAACCTGAAGCATAGCCAACGCTAGGGATTCGTTCTGTCCGGCTACATCGCACGGGTCCACACCCGTCAGCGTTCGCGCATCGTGATGAGCAAGTTCTTCCACCAAAGAGAACTTTCTTAGCTTTTGCCAAGCATCATCCTCATTTTTTGACCCACCATAAAACCTCGCCATCGCCCAGCGAGAAGGCGTCCTTGCGATTGAAGGAATTGTGCCCGTTTGTCCGTATTCATGCCAAACCTCAAGTGAGCGCTCAATATCGTTCTTGGTGCTGGCATGGGGTTCTGAACGCAATACGATAAAATCTCCCATAGATTCGCCTATGCCATACGCCTCGTGACGATCTTCTACCACGTACACGGGCATCTGGTGTCCATCCGGAGAAGCGGCCACAAATTGCTGTAGAATAGGAGACGTTATGAGCTGACCTTCTTTGGCATCCAACAAAAGGCCGTGAGAACAAAGAATGAGGTTCAAAATTCCGCCCAAGAAACGACCGTGGAAAGTCGAGTAATTATAACGCTGCCTGGGGTCATGGGCTGCTGGGAAGCTAAAATTAAGGTCGAGAAGCCGCATAGTTTTTGTGAGAAGCGAGGTTTCCGATGTTAATTCAGCATGGGAAACCGTCGCCCCGTCCCTAAGTTCTTTAGCAATGTGGCTTAGGGCCGGTCTCATAAATGTTTCGAACCATTGATCCATCTTAGTCGTGCCCGAGGAGCCGTTCAAAAAAATATCGGCGGCATCTAAAATTTCATTTTCTTTGTCCGTCGTGAAATCACCGAACGGAAAAATCGAACCCTTAGAAGTCCGTAAAGCTCCGACACTATTCCAAAAAATCATCGCATCCAATATCTGATTGGTAAGACGGCCTTCGATCGCTCTTTTTTTATCCTGGTCGGCTATTGTCTTTAGGATAGCCTGCTTAAGATCTTCTCCTAAAAGAGAGGACGCCATCCGTGCGCCAGAAAAGCGGGTGGTGGATGGTAGATCGTAGTTAGTAGGCCGCAGGTCGGAAGTATTTCTACTATCTACCCTCCATGATCCACGATCCGCTTTCCTGGCGAGGCGGGCGGCGGAAGAAATCACCTTGAAAGTCGAAAGCTCTTTTGGTAGACTTCCCCCATGACCAAACCTCCTAAAAAATCCGGAATCCCCAAAGCTTCCCGTGAGCAGGAATTTAGCGTACTTGTAGAAGAACTTCGAAGTGAATTCCGTAACTTTGGCGAGGGTTTGGAGGGTGTCAACGAAAAGTTGGAGCGGTTGGAAAACATTGAAAGCGACGTCGCCTCCATTAAGTCTGATATCGCGGTTATAAAAGTTGCCATACCCAACACGGTTCTCGAACACCGCTAAAACTTCTCTTCCCGGTCCCTCTTCCCCTTTATTTTTTTCCCGCAGTCGCGCCAGCCGCGCGCCTCGACTGCGCTCGGGACTAGCGGCGGCAACCGAGCGATCCGCCGGAGTTTTGGCGGCGAGGCGGGCGGCGTTTTTATCCAAGTTATCTCCTTCAAGAATGCCTTCGCTGACGAGAGCTCTGGAAATATCTTCATACACAGCATGGGGGTCAGAGCTTGAATCTTGAACTGCCGCCAGCCGCGTGGCGTTGACACGGTCGTGCGGTAGCTGTTTGGGTCGGGGTTTTTGAACTTCAAATTCGGCGTCTTGATTGAAACTGACCACTGTTCCCGCAGGATAGGTGCGGACAAGGCCCTTTTCGGTGTAAAGCTCCACCTGATCTTGTTTGACAGGGACGAACAGAAAATAAGGGAAAGACTTTTCACTGAGTAAACCGCCCACAGCCTTCAAACTTGTCCATAATAAGATTGCCTTGGGCCCCTTGTTACCGCCGACCCGCACGTACTGAAAACTCTTGTTCCTGAACCTTTTAGACCGGCGGCTAGGCAGAAGAACCTGCACACGAGAAAAAAACATCGACGAATGCATGGCTGCTTTTGGCTGAGACACTTTCCTTTCACGTATCATTTGTTTGATAAGTTCTATTCGCTGCTTAGCGTCTTGCAGCACACCTTCAGTAATTCCAAACCCAAGTGATTGTGGTTTTGCGATAACGGGTTGCTCTGCGGCCAGCCGGGCGCCGAAAGAAAGGAAAGAGAGCAGAGGGAAGAGGTGAGAGGAAAAGATTACAAACTTTCCTGGGAACGTATAAGTCCGGAAAGCATCGCGGAGATCTCGTTTAAGATAGTCAGAAGCGTGTCCGTTTCGTTCTTCGTGAGATAGTCTAATTTCTCGCAAAGCTGGATCAGTGTCATGGACTCGAAGCATGAGCCACGGGCGATAAAAAGAAATTGGATGTATTCTTTCTTGGAATTCCTTCCTTTGCCTTCTGAAATATTTGAAGGGATTGAAACGACCGCTCTCCGGAGCTGACTCGTCAGGCCGTACTGTTCTTCTTTGGGGAAACTCTTGGACGCCTTGTAGATGCGCTCCGCTAATCTCATCGATTCCTGCCAGACCTTGAGGCCCTCGAAATGCTGCTGCATTTTTATTTTCCCTTTCTGGTTTTGTTCTTCCTCTTCCCTCTCCCCACTTACCTCTTGCCTGCTCTGATGCCAGCCGGGCACCCTCCTCCATAGACCGAACCATTTGATAAGCCTTTACCCCATCTGTAAAGATACCCTCGGCCGTTGTTCTGACATTGAAGTGCATGTGCTGTTTTAAAAACTGCATGAATGCCGCCGACTCGTATTCGTTGATGGGATAAACAAGGAACCGGAATTCACCCGAAGGGCCGTAATCTTGGATCAATTTTTCAATGATTGCTCCGGCCACCTTATACTTGGCCTTGGGATCTTCGGATTTGACAGGCAGAAACTTAAGCTGGTAGATTTCAATAAAATCTCTGCTTCGTTCCGGTCTAAATGACATCACACTGACCATCTGCCCGTCGACTTTGGCAACCCAATGCAAAATATCCCTGTTTACAATCTGGCGGTACAAATCATCTTCATAAACCCTACTGGTTCCAGGGAGAAGCTTTCTAGAAAACAAGAAATTCAAAAGAGCAGGGGTATCTTCATGCCGAAGCGTCCCAATGGTTAACGACCCCAAAGAACGGGGAGAAATGACTTGGGGAACAGGGTCAACAGAAACACCCGGCTCCTGTGAACTCTCCCAAATCATGACTTGTCCGTAGTAGGCTTTCAGCTTTCTTTCTATGAGATTTACGTTTTTAAAACCTTCCTTTTCAAAAAAGACTGACCATTCGCCCTGCGGGTTCATGTCGGGATGGACAAGTATTCTATGCATGCGCTGGGCTTTTACCTTTAACTTAAGCTCCTGAACCAAAGAGGATAAAACCCCATAGCCTTTAAAATTCGGATTTTCATCCCAACGTAAGATCCTATACTCATCTTCACGGCGTTCATAAACAATGAACCCCAGAACGCCTCCATCCTTCATGGCTGCCACAGCCAAGGTGTGGTTATCTTGAAGTGCTCGTTTCAAACTTCTCCGCCACGGATGACCGTAAGGAAACGACGGCTGTTGAAGAGATCTCATCTTCCCTATCAAGGCTCTATCACCGAAGTGAACGTAGTGGTGTTCAAAACTCAAAGCGGGTTTAGCTATGTGAGCCATCCTCGCCCCTGAAGATTGCTGCGTTTTCCTTAGCCGTTCTTTGACGTTGCGGAGATCGGCTTGAGTGTTGTCGATAAGAGCGAGGACCTCCACGTGGGGCAAAGGCATCCGATCCCGAAGATCACGGTAATACGTAGACATAGCCGCGAAATCCTCGCTTGGCCGGATGGCCTGAGTCTCGCGCAGCAAGAGAAGAAGATAATTGATTAAAGCACTCAGTTTCTGTCCGTGGGAAACTTCGCTTTCGGGACGCAGTTGAATGGTCTTATCCTGCCAGTGAATTGACAATCCATAGAGCTTGGCGGCGTCTTCAAACTTATTCCGACCGCGCTGGATATTTGCCTGCTTCAGATAGACCGTGCCCAGGGCGCTTCGCGTACGGGCGAGTCTGTGTACCAAATCCTTTTGGATGTATTCCCTCAGACGGTTCCTGTCAATAGTCCGAAGCGCTTCCTCCAGTAACCGTAGATCCTCTTCCCTCTTTTTTAGTTCCTCCCAAGAAACGTCCGTGTCCTGCTTTGGCCCGCCTATGAGCCGGTCGAATTCTTCGAATGCAGTTTTACACTGATCGAGCGTCTTATCCAACCGTTCCCGCCGCGCATCACGATCCCGCACCGCTTTTTGCCTTCTCCCCCAATAGGACCACCCTTTACTGTTTGGCCGGGCCAGCCGCGCTGCGACCGACGAATGATCTCGAAACATCCAAACCGAATCTTGAATTTTTGACCGATGAACCTCATCGCCATCTTCTATCGCATAGAAACCCGCATAGGTATCATCGGGATTGCCAACGTATAGCTTTAGGTTTGCTTCGTCCCAAGTGCCTCCGAGCAAAGATTTGGATCTTCTTTGGGTGTCCGCTAACGATCCTAAGATTTGCTGCAAAGACTTGTGATCAAATGACCCATCAGAATCAGCCGCTCCCTTCTCAGGTCCAACGTCAGGGGGGGTTGTTTTCCTTAATCGTGATTTCTTTCTCCATATCGTAAAATCATATAAAACACCCGTTATGATCATGGTAGCGACTATAGGAATCGCCGAAATGTAAATCGAGAAACCGTTATAGTAAAGACCCGCCGATAAAGCACCTGAAGATAAAACGGCTACGGATCCCCAAATGAGGGCTCGTGACATCGAAATGTCGCTCTCCTTTGCCGGGCGGGCGGCGGAAACTACCGCCATCGCGGCAAGCACATTCTCCTTCGCCACTGTCAACGAACCGTCCGGCCCGATGAGAAAATCTATATTTCCCGGCGAATACAATGAGCTATGGTCACTCACAAAGGCTTCCCATTCGGATAGCTTACGTTCGATAGCCGCTAATTCGTCCATGCTGACCTTGGGCAACGTTTTGGAATCGCTGTTAGTTCTAAATCTGTCCAACGAATCGACTACGGCATACATTGCTGTCTCGACTGCATAGAACGCTTTCTTCTCTTTCTTCGCTTCTTGCTTATTTCCTTTATCAAATATAAATAGGTGTTTTGTCGCACAATTAATATTCTCCTGCGCCGCTAAGAGGTAAAATAGGGAATCCCTCCAATCAAATTCAATCTCCGTCTCGAAACGCTTCAAAGCCGCTTCGATGATTTCCACGTAATCTTGAAGTTTGATGCTCACAAGCTCATGGTATTCACGATGCATTTGGGTTTGGGTCATTTTTTTAAGGGCTTCGAACGCTTTTAGAAAATTATGACGAGGGTAATTCTTCCGAATATCGACTGGATGCTCAAATAATAGATTGGCTCGATAATATCTAATATGGAAGTAATCGGGGCCCCCAGAGGACAGAGAATTCTTAAATTGATCCACACGTTCTTTGATGTGTTCATAATCATTACTCAACACGGCATCCAGCCGACGCACAGTCATGAACGCCATCCGCCTATTGGGATTTTCGAACTCATTAGGAAGCGGTCCGTCCAGTCTCTCAGCCAGATCTGTAAGGATATTCTCAGCTCCCATTATAAGCCGTAACAGGCTGGGCACAATCTCCTTAGATCCAGGCTCATAATCCTTAAGACGGGTCCACACTTTGGCCAGTGAAAGATAAAGCTGCGGCAAATCCTTTTGCTGGGAGGCCTCCCAGAGACTTTGTGAGATATCACTCAAATCAGGAGCCCTGGCAGTTAAACTCTGCGCATCAACTGCCAGACGTTCGATTGGACCTTGATAGCCTTTGTCCGCCAGCCGGGCAGCGGTGAGGGAGTGCGCACCCAATACTTGAAGTGATGCCGAAAGTGTGCTATCTTCCTGACTGGGGGTAGAGGAATGACCCAAACTATTCAAGCGGTATACGAACATGGCGTTCTGCGGCCTATCAAGAAGCTTCGTTTGCGGGAGCATGCTCGTGTTACTTTGGTTGTTAGTTCCAAAGACCCCGTGAGCCGAACGCGCGGGGCCTTTCGACTCCCGGGCCGGCAGGCCAAAGTATTGATCTACGACGACTCTCTGCTCGGCTAAAGAATGCCTCTCCTCTCCGATTTCCCTTCCGGAGAGACTCTCTTCATCGACGCCAATATTTTTCTCGAACACCTTGTGAGCTCCGAGCCTTCTTCGACCAATTTGTTTCACCGTCTGAGAGCCGGTGAAATCCAAGGCGCTACTTCCGTCCCGGTGTTGGCCGAGGTTCGCCACCGACTGCTTTTGATCGAAGCCGTGCGCCAAGGTTTCGTTAAGCACGCGCGACGGGCCCTTGAGATCCTTCGGAACCGGCCGGAGATCCTCCGAAGACTCACCCATTGCGACACGATTATGAATACTCTCCTTGAGATTCCCTTGAGAATTGTGAGCGTCAACGCTGCTCATTTCCACAGGGCCCAGCAACTGAGCACTCGTTACTGTCTTCTCACCAATGACGCTTTGCACCTGGCCACGATGGAGGCGCTCGACCTCAGGCATCTGGCCTCCGCTGATAAAGACTTTCGTTCCATCTCCGTGATTACGGTCTGGCATCCTTAATTCCGCAATCCGGGCACTCACAGAGACGCGCTCCGGATTTTCGCGAGCGGAGCGTCCCGGGGGCGCCGGCCTCGCGGTCGGCTTGAAGGGCTGGTTTTGCGAGAGCCGGGCGCCAAAAGTAGACGAGTCCTTGTTCGCTGCCGGCTGATCACCTTTTGGCTGAATATTCTTCTCTGACCCTATCTGTTGCCAGTAGTGCCGCGCCAACCAACCGTCGCTTAGGACACCCTCCGCGTTGACGTCTGGGGTGATGGACAAGCAAAATTCGATCAGGCTCCAGAAAGCAAACCAACTGTCAAACGCCATCAAAAAGAAACCGTTGGGTAAACCACGGGCGTAGACGATGATGCCTACAGTGATCAATGACATCATCAAGCTTGAGAGAGGGGCCGAAGCAACGACCGCCAAATTCTGCAATGGCGTGGCCCTTTTGGAATCGTAGTCGATACCTTTAAAAAAACCTGGGAATTTTGGATTCAGGCCAAAAATAGACGCGGCAATAAAATGCGTCGCTTCATGCCAAAAAGTGGAAGCTGCAAACGCCGGGATTGCCATCACGATGTCAATAAATATCAAGAAGGTCTCGGTGGATGCCGCCAACCGCGCGGCGCCTGCCTGCCGGCCAGGCAGGGAGGACGGCAAGGGCGCTTTTACAAACCCAGGGTTGTGTGTTAGATTTTGCCTTTCGGAGGCCGAAAATGAAGAAAAAGAGGGCTCTTTTCCCAAAGCCAATTCAGCAGGATTACGATTGGGCGTTTGCTCACTACGCCGATCTGGCAAAGCAATATCCGGAACAGTGGGTGGCGTTTGCCAACCGGCACGTCCTGTCCGCCGGTTCTTCGCTGATGCGGGTTTTACAGCAGGCCCGCCGGCGTCCGGGCTCTCCCAAATCTTCTCATCTGCCTCACCTTTTCGTAGAGGGCGAAGTTCATATCTACGTCCATCGCGCTTGAGATCCGGCGCGCTCTCGATCTCAGGGCTTATCTTTCCAAATATAGACTCTTCATTTACCGAGTTTGGGGGCGAGTAGAATTCAAGCAACCCAAAGGATGGAGCCAAACGCATTTGGCGATTGTCGACACCGGCGCCCCTTACTCCGTCTTGCCCGAATCGTTGTGGCGCACTTTGGACGTGAAGCCCCTCTTCAAAACTTCGCTGCGCGGAATTGCCCCCGGCACCAAAGCCAAAGTCGACGCTGTACTTGCGAAAACCGCCATCAGGCTTCGCGATAACGAAAGCCGTTCCCGGGACCTCCGGATTGACGCGATGCTCGCCAAGACCGACAAAGTCCCGCTCATCCTTGGCTGGTCGGGTCTTTTGGACCACACTAAACTTTTCATCGATTCCCGAAGCCGCATAGCCTGGTTGGAATTCTAATTCCGCCAGCCGGGCGCCGTCGTCTAAGTTGAGAGTTGAACGATGAAAGTTGAAAGGACCGTTCGCTTTTACTTTCAACTTTAAACTTTCATCTTTCAACTTAGATTCCGCCATCCTTGCGCCGGAGGGAAGGCGCGTGTTCGCCGGCGTTCTGATGGCGGAAGGCAGTACTTGATGCTCCCTGGAAAGGATGTTATACTTTCGTTCGGGAGACAGAACCAATGGATAACTTGATTGAGAAGCATATAAGCGTGAGTCCTCAAACCCAGCACGGGAAACCCTGTTTCTGTGGGACGCGGATTCCAGTGTACGTTGTGCTTGAGCTCCTCGAAGGCGGAGTCTCCGCCCAAGAGATAATCGGTCCGGACTACTATCCTGACCTAAATATGGATCACGTCCGAGCTGCTTTGCACTTTGCCGCGGAATACGCCAAGAATCAAGAGTATCTCTTCGAAAAATCAGCCTAAGCCAACGAATGAAATTTCTGATCGATGAAGACGTGCCTATTCGGCTTATCGCAGCCCTAAGGCTGGCGGGCCAGGATGCTGTCAGAGTAGAAAAATCTTCATCTGACCTATCCAATGTTGAACGTGCCAAAGGCGAAGGTCGATTATTGATATCTCTCGACAAAGATCTCACCAATCGTTTCATGTATCCACCAAGAAAATATAATATCGTCCACATCCATATACATCCGCCCACCGCCGAAATTGTCATATCGGCCGTGACAGACCTATTGAAAAGAACCTCTACCAGCAAATTAAAAGGATTGATCGTACTCCAACGTTCAGGTCCTGTATTTTTCCCTGAATAGTCCGTTTCTCCCGCCATCCGCGCGCTTTGGAGTTTAGGTTTATAGTCACGGATAATCTTAATGAGCAGCCCCCGTGCTAAGCCAGAAGAGCGGGTCTCAGCGGCCTCGGATGCCAGTAGCCTGGCGGTTAATTTCAGAAGATTGTCGTACGCCGTTCGGATCTTGGCTCTGTCAGGGCCGGAAAAATCAATAGAATCCAAAAGCGCTCCGTAGGTGTCCACGTGCCATAATCCCTTGCTTAGTTTGGTTAGACGAAACGCCGCTCGGAAAGGCTCTGCAAGATTTCGCTTGAAAGAGGCTTTGTCACGGCCGAAGCCCAAGAGTGGTTGGATGCGAGACAATGAATGTTCTCTGACTTCGGCGGACAACAGATCGGCAAAATGGGATTTCTGCAATGTGTCGCCGACACTGGCCGCAAACTTCTCTTGAGCCGCTGGATCAGCCCGCAGGAAAGCCACATCCAAAAAGGAAGTTCTTAAGACAGAAGTTGATTGGGCGACTGTTCTAGGCTCGTCATTCATTTCATGAATCCGCAGGATAGCCTGAGCTTCATCACTCGCCAGCACCTCGAGCAAACGTCCCACGGAATATACTTCAAACTGTTCTTTCAGGCGGTTGTCAATTTGGAGCATGGCTCCTCCCATTCCAGCTAGCTGTCGATCCACGGACTGTGAAATATCTTTCGCCAGTTGTATCTCCCCAGCTGATTTGGACAAACTCAGAATAAAATAATCGATATCGGAATCAGGGGAGGCTTCGCCTCTAGCGATGCTTCCCGTGAAAACAGCAAGAAACCTCTTATCGAAATCCTCCCGCGAAGGAATCCCGTGCTGAACCAACACCTCCTCCAGAGCCTCTTCAAACATAAACGCATAAAGCGCCGCAAACTCTTTGCCAATGTCGGTGTAATCTTGTGAATGCGTTTGAATCCTGCTACGAAGTTCGCTTCGCTTGGCATTTAAGAAATCACCGATCGCCTGAGCAGAGCCTCCAAACTCAGCCTTTAAGGGGTTAATATCAATCACGAGCGCCAGCCTCCCGCCACTAGGGCGCTGGCGCATGTCCGCCGACGTTCCAGTGGCGGAGGCAGGCGCCCCCAGAGCGGCTTGAGAAGATGTGTTAGAAGGCTGAGGCGCGTTTGAAAGAGAGTCGGCTACGGATTTTTCAGTCGTCGCCGCGAGTTGAGCCGACGCGGTCGGCGAAGACCCGCCGTGCTCCGTGGCGGGGCGGGCGGCGGTTATAATATCGGAAGCGGTTAAAGCTCTTTCGCGCATACTGTCCAACATACCAAACCTCTTTGCGCTTTTATCGATAGTGGCGCCGGCAAGTCGACGGCCTAGCGGGGCGGGTGAATCGAGGAAGTGGATAATAGTTAAAGTGCCTTTTTCAAAATCTTCTTCGGTTTCGATATTCACGCCTTTTTCAATAAAAACACTCATCACTTCTTTTTCCGCGGCGTGCATCAGCTCTCGCCTGGCAATGCCCGGGTTTTTTTGACGAATATCCTCCACCTTGGCGTCAAAAATAATGCCGATAAGCTCATTAATTCTTTGCTGCATCAATGCCTTGAGTTCGGGATCAAGATTGGGTGTTTGAAGCGGGGCCAGCCAATGAAGCGCTTCCCTCAAACCTTCGGAATTTGTTTTTCTGACTTTCGAATCGCTTGAAACCTCTACGATTTTCGTTTGTCTCTTCAGAGGAGCCAACAAGCGCCGCTCATATTTAGCCTGATCCGTCTCCTCAGTCACCTTCGGCGTCAGCACCGCATACGAGTAGCCTTTTTCTTTGAGAAGTTTTTTGAGATTTTGGGTGTGATAGCCGCCTGTTATAAGTACTGCCACACGATTCGGCGGGGTCCCTGCCTGCCGGCAGGCGGGCTGCCGCCTGCGGGACTCCCCTCCGGCGTCACCCGCCGAATTACCTTCCATTGTTCTTTGTATGTTCCGGACGAACGCTTCATCTCTGTCCGACACCGAATCGTAAAACGCGATGAGGTTTTTCTTTCCTTCTTCGAAAAAATTCTGATAAGAAACGAGGTCTTCGAAATATCCGAATTCGGCAAGTTTGCGGTTGATGAAACCTTGATAAGCGGGCGTGAGAAAATCCGGCTCATTGGCAAGAAATGTTTGGAATCCTTGGGTGGACATTTGGATCTTGTAGGCGGTTTGGAGTAGCTTGAGGTAACGGTCGATGGAACGAATCAGCCGTGAGTCTTGAGTGGTGAGGGATGAGAGAAAAACAACATCCTCCAACCTCTCCAGCTCATCGAAAAGCTGGTCGAGGTCTAACGTGGAAAACTGCCTCAAATATTCCTCGTATTTCAAAAGCTCCGCGTATTTGGAAAGCTCGAGGTTCTTTTCTTTGGCAATATTTAAAATATTTTGAAAGTGACCCAAAAAATTGATTATATTTTTTGGGTCATCCCGAGCGAGCGCAGCGAGTCGAGGGATCTCAGACCCTCCACTCTTTTGCCGAATCTCTTCAATCAAGGCGGCTTGCTCGAGATTCGCGAGATTGAAGTCGATTTCCTTTTCCCTTTGTTGGATAGCCAGAAGCCGCTGGAAAACCGGGAACGACAATAAATCTATTTTGTCATTGCGAGCGAGCGTAGCGAGCGCGGCAATCTTTGCGGTAGAGATTGCTTCGTCGTCGCCTTTGGCTCCTCCTCGCAATGACGTGCTGGACAATTCCTCGTACTCCACCAGCTCCCGCGGATACAGCCTTCTTTTCAGCTTCTCCACCGCAGCCTGAATTTGTTTCAAATACTCCAGCGTCCTTTCTCTTTGGTCTTTCAGCTTGGCGTAATTTTCAAGGCTTTTGAGATAAAGCTCCATGTCCTCAATGCCCAGGATTTGGATGGGGTGATTGGAAACAAGATTCAAATACTCTTCACCATGGAGCTTGCCTTGGAGAAGATAGCTTTTCGCTATTTTCTGCCAGACTTCCTGTGAGGCTATTTTTTTAAGCCCCGTGAGGGAGCAGTCCCCCCGGCCGCCTTCGGAGAAAATGGTGATGGGGATATCGTTTCCGTAATATTTACGGATAATCTGCTCCAACGCCTTGGCAAGATTTTCCTGGCCTGAAATGTTGGAGTGTGCGTCCTGGATGTGGATGATGAGGGGTTTATTGGCTTGGCCTTGTCCGCCAAAGGACGGATCCGCCGATGTTTTAGTGGCGGAGTGGATTTCTTTAAGGGAACAATATTCTAAAGGAGCCTCAAAAACGTGGGGATTGTCCTGGAGAGCAGATAATGGATGGTGGATGGTGGAAAACGAAAATGGCTCAGCATACGACAATTCCTGCGCCCCAAAACACACACAGAGCGCCAATGAAATAAGTCTTAATGTAAGTCTTTTCCAAATGGGCAAAAAGATAGTCATAGACCTGCCATTTTTTAGGGATGCGTAAAGAATACCTCATAGCCTATGTATATGCCATAGACAAAGCCAAAACTAAGCCTGAAATTTTTTGATAATTTTAATTAAATTTTAAAGATGATTATTAATGGAATATAAAACTCTTGAAACTTCATGCACTAAAAAATACCGGTTCTTGCGCCGTGGAATAGATATTGCTGGACGTATCCCGCCTCTTGGCCCCAGCGTTTTTGGGCAAATCGGAGGATCTTTTTCTCAGGCACTTTCCGGTTATTGAAATAAAGCTTTCGCATCACGCGCGAGATCCAGACATCCACCGGAAAGGCCTCATATTTTTGAAAACCATAAAGCAGCGCGCAGTCTGCCACCTTCTCCCCGATGCCGGGGAAAGCCAGCACACGCGCTTTTGCCGCCTTGTAATCCGCTTCACGAATCAGCTTAAGATAGTTTGGATTCACGGAGAGGAACTGGGCGGTATGAAGCAAAAACGGGGCGCGATAGCCCAAACCCAGTTGTCTTAAAATTCGTTCATGGCAACCGGCGATTTGTAGCGGCGTCGGAAAGCTGTTAAAATACAAAAACAAATTTTTCCAAATCCCCTGGATCCGTTTCACATTGTTGTTTGAGGAAATAATAAAACATGCCAGCGCCTCCCAGGAATCCTGGCGGATGAGACGAAGGCCTTTTAATTTTTGGTGTACATTGTGTAGGGGCGGTTCGCGAATCGCCCCTACATCGTTTTGGAGAATTTGATAGATGGGTGTCAGGTCACGATCCAGGTCAAAATATTCGCGTAGGGACGATTCATGAATTGCCCCTACAACGGACAACATCCCATTTTTCTGCCACAAACGAACCGGCGATTGACCCATCATACCCTCGTAAACATTGTCGCCATTTTTCGTGAACCCGAACACCTGGCCGGAATCGAGGGTGGCTTCGAGATTAAAGTCGGAAACTTTAATTTTCATGTCCGCTCCAATAGGTCATTTCGATTAACTGTTTTTATTATAACAAGATTGGGCCATATGCTAAAATACCCTGAAATGGAGGAAACTATTATGCCTGAAGCGGTCTCTTTGGATATGGGTACCATTGTTCTCATGGTCCTGCGCTGGATCCATTTCATCGCAGGGACAATCTGGATCGGACATCTTTATTTTTTCAATTTCGTCAACGGCCCTTTCGGCAAAACCATGGACGCCGACACCAAGAAAAAGGTAGTCCCTCAGCTCATGCCACGGGCGCTTTGGTGGTTCCGCTGGGGCGCCATGGTCACGTTTCTCTCGGGCTGGATATACATTTTCGGCAAACTTCACTTGAACGGCGCGGGACTCACCGGCACCGGCGGCCTTTTTACTTCGACTTGGGGCCAATGGATATCTTTAGGCGCGCTTTTTGGAAGCATCATGTGGTTCAACGTCTGGTTTATTATCTGGCCGGCACAACAAAAGCTCATCCGCTGGACTAAGGCGGGCGAAGCCAACGCCGACGCGCCCGCACTCACCAACCGCGCGCTCTCGGCTTCAAGGCTCAACACCTTTCTTTCGGTGCCGCTTCTTTTCGCGATGGGCGGGGCCAGCCACTTCCCTCAGTTTGATTTAATCTCGGTGACGCTGGTTTTGGCGGTTGGTTCCGGTATCGCCTGGCTTTTCATTTTCAAGGTCGGGCCGAAGGCAGGCGCTAATTTTTAAATGACAGAGAGATAGACTTCGTTTCTTGGGGTTCAATCTTGATTTTCTGGGATTGGACCCCAAGTTTTTCGTGCCAGGCCTCGAGCATGTATTCGCCGGGCGGAAGATTTTTTATCTCAAACTCGCCGCTTGCGTCACTCACCGCAAAATAAGGGTGCGGCAACACGCCCACATACCCGATCATCCACGGATGCACGTCGCATTTCAAAGTCACCATCACCTCGGGGGCCTCGAATTTTTTCGTCTGCTTCATCCCCTGAAATGGCAGGCCGAGATTCCATGGTTTTGAATTTTTAGAATAGGAATGAATATTGTGAAGCGTCGGGTCTTGATTGAGCAGAATCACCGGCTGATTCACTTGAAGGCCGGAAACATGGGGAACATAAACACAAGTTTTATTCTCGATGGTCACGGGCACCGCGGGCGGCTCAAAAGAATAGCCCTCCAAACCCTCTTTGACGTACACAAACACGTTCTGTAGATTTCCGCCATTCACCACAAGCTCTTCGGAAGCCACATTGCCACCCGGATGCAGCACCGCACACTCGGGATTGCCTTTGACGGAAATCATTTTTGCGGCCGGCGGCGGCCCTTCATAAATCACTTTTCCCTTCAGGGCTCCCGTCTGCGAAAGGTCAGGTGTTTTCGTAGGGGCTGAGGGTGCTTCTATAGGCACGCCGGTTTCTTTTGCACAACCCACAAACAAAAATACCAAGACCAAAAACAAAAAATAAGTTTTTTGTAGACGCATCTTTTTCACTCCACCTTTATCGTCAAAATCAAATCCCCAGGATGACGGCATGTCGGACACGCTGCTCCTTGGCGTGCCAGTCTGAGCTTTTTTCCTGAACTGATACCTGCTGGGATTTTCACCGTTATTTTCTTGCCCTCATGCGTCGCAAAACTCACCTCACCGCCTTTTTGGGCGCGCGATTTTGAGATTTTGAGCGTCGCGGAGAGATCAGCTGAAACATCAGGCGCCTCACCTTCGTCTTCCTGCGCATCACTGTAAACTCGGAAGCTTCCCGCGATGCCCCCAGAAAAAAGATCGCTGAAGATGTCTTCAAATCCCGTGCCGGTTTTGCGCCCGCCATAGGCGGGGCCGCCCCCCGCCGGGAAAAAAAAGCCGCCGCCCTCCCCCTGCCCCGTTTTTTTTGCTCTTTTTTTTTTTT
>OBEQ011401580.1_pt1 | contig 35762 bp, 33 predicted proteins | sample 1670901 | NCBI WGS metagenome assembly OBEQ01 (sample SAMEA104232315, study PRJEB22302) | groundwater metagenome | biome: forest; feature: aquifer; material: groundwater | place: USA | collected 2011-08-07 | depth 5.4 m | reverse complement strand
TTTGGTCCGCCACCGCGCCACCCCATCTTTCTCGGCGTCATTCCGCATACTACGGAATTTGACGACGTCAAAATTCTTGCCATTCAATCCCACACGGGTCTGCCGGTAAAATACCGGGCTGCCGTCATCAAGCCAGATGAGTAGTGCGGTAATTAATGTAACCGGCAGTGTCATCAGCAACAGCATGCTACTTGTGATGATATCAACAGCGCGTTTGACGAAACGATCAATGTTATTGCGTGCGGCGCCATGCGAAAAAACCAGCCAGCTGGGATATAGGCCATCAAGTTCAACCTGCCCGGCTTCGCGTTCTATAAAATCTGTAACCGCTGTAATTTTACGCCCGCTCATGCGGCATTCAAGCAGCATGTCGATGGGCATCGTTCCGCGCCGTTCATCGGCAGCAATGACAATCTCATCTATGCCAGCCTCAGCGCAAAAACTGTTGAGGTCAATCGGATCATCAATAACATGCACAATTGATACACCACTTTCATCCGGAGTAGTGGGGATATAGGCAATTGGAATAAAGCCGCAATGGCCGTGCTTGTTGCGCACTTCAGATTCGATACGCTGTGCGCGCATGCCAGCACCCAAAACCAGAACGCGGCGCTTCAGAAATTGTGACACGGCGCCATGACTGGCCGCATAGCGGATAACCAGAAGCCCCGCAAAGCTAAGCGCCATAGTTGGCGGCAACGCCTGCCTCAATTGCGGAGCAGTTTTAACCAGTCCCAGCAGAACCGAAACCAAGACAAATGCGATAAGAAAACCAGTGATCAAACGGGTCACGGCTTCCCGCATGTCAAACATATAATCCGGATTGTACAGGCCCATCGAAATCAGGCAGCCCATGATGACGATGACGTAAGTGGACCATTCAAGTGAAGGTTCTGCATGCCCGCCAAAGATAGCACTCATACCCGCCCGTGAGGTCAACAATCCAAACAGAATCGAGACCACCAAGATCGTTAAATCTGCCGCGCCGATCACGATCATCCGTCTAGAAAACATTATTTTCCCCCCGGGCACTGTCCTGTTGCCGTCAAGGCCTCAAGCGGCCATTTATGCGCACGACAAGATAATTAAAATCTGTTACTGATTTGCTGCATTGTTATATAACCGCGATAAATAAAAGGGTAAGTGACCAGCATCACTAAAACCCAATTTATGGTAAATTTATGCTTACTGGTTTCGCAGGATTTTTTGAAACAAGGCCATCTGCCCTGCCGTAGTAGGATCCCAGCTAAAACCTTCTGCGTAACGCCGGGTTTCGCTGTGCGCGGGCAAATTCTCAAATAGCTTGCGCACACCCTGAGCAACGCCATGAGGTGTTCGCTCATGCATTAATATGCCCGCTTCGGCAGATGTAACCACCTCTGGTGTGCCCCAAACATTAGAAGCTACCACCGGTGTGCCGCATGCCATCGCCTCAAGCAGGACATTGGCCCAGCCTTCCCGGCTGGACGCAAGGATCAGTCCATCGCCAGCATTGTACAATTGGGCCATATTCTCCGGCCGCACGGCCCCGAGAAAACGGATACGCTTGGTGACGCCTAGCTCTGCCGCAAGCGCGTGCAACGGCTCACGTTCCGGCCCATCACCTGCAATCAGCAGTTGATAGTCTGGTAGTTCTGGTAAGGCGCGGATAACAAGGTCATGCCCCTTTCGTTCTATCAAATGCCCGACTGACAGTAAGGTTTTTCCCGAAGCCCCGAATGCCGCCTTGGCCTCCGTACGGTTCTGCGGTTGGAAACGCACCAGATCAACGCCATTTCGCAGCGCATGTATCTTCGCGTCATCAACACCCATTTCAACCAGCGTATCTTTAAGCGCCTGACACACCGTAATCAGCCCACTAGCCTGTTCCGCGGCCCAGAGAATCTGACGGCGAGGCAAATCATAGGCTGGGATGAGGTTAATATCTGTTCCACGCGCGGTAATCACCACCGGCTTGTTCAGAAGACGCCCGATCATTGCCGCCGCCACCCCATCAGGATAAAAATAATGCGCGTCAATCAGGTCAAAATCATAGCCATCAGAAATCAGTTTGCGAACGGACCAATAAAGCGACAAAAACATCGTACCAGGTGCGAGCGTCATACCAAATTTTGGAATCAGAAAATATCTGGGATAAGACACTGCAATCCCATGCCGCACCGCTTGCGTCTCGATCTTGCGATAGACCGCATAACCGGAAAGAAATTGGCTGCCCACGGGGGCCCATGGAACCGGGCAAATTACCCGCGATTCCACTTCGCCGCTGCGCAACAATTCACGCAGCCGGTTTTCAACAAAGATACCCTGCGATGGCTGAACTGAATTAGGATAGAGGCTTGAAAAAGTCAGGATTCGCACAGCAAGGTTCCTACTCAACGAGCAAAAAGCCGGTATTGATACGCTAGGGCATTATGCCATTAGACAGTTTTTCTGATCGGGTTGACGCACCTAGTCCGTTTTTTGTTCTAACTGAATCAGACTCAATTGCATCTCTCTGACCCCCTCCCCAGCCCTCCCCCTTGCAGGGGGAGGGAGGAAACCAACCCGCTTGCGTCATAAAACTGTTGCTTGCCCCAAGGTTCCCTCCCCTTGGAAAGGCGAGGGGATCATCATGAGCGCGCGAGGGGATCAAATATCGGCAAGAAATTCATGCGCGTCAACTTGAACAAAAAACGCTCTAGAAACCCAACTTGTCATGCCCGGGCTTGTCCGGGGCATCCAGAACCGTACGCAAAGCCCTGTTTTCACATTCCTGGATTGCCCGGTTTATCCGGGCAATGGCAATGTAGCGGGGCTTACGCTTCCGCTTGATCAGAAAGCGCCCTAGATTAAAAAACTCGTTTCAATCTAATGGCAATATTTTGCTAGCCCGCCTTGAGGGTCTCCAGCAAAGCCTCGGCTTCCTTGCGCTCCTCAAACCCGCTCTTGTCGGCCAGTATGCGTGTCAATATTTCACGCGCTTCAGCTTTTTTACCGCTCTGTGCGAGTGCTGCTGCGTAATGATATTGCACCTCCGCCGCCTTTGGCAAAGCCTTCGCTGCTTTGTCAAGAATCTCCAGCCCCTCCTTGACCTTCCTTCCTTTCACAAGAAGCCAGCCATAGGTGTCCTGAATTTCCGGCGATTCCGGCGCCAGTTCGTAAGCGGTCCGCACCAATTCGAAGCCACGGGGGTCACCCTTGCGGGAATAGAGCCAACCCAGATTGTTAAGTATCACCGGACGGCCAGGCAGTTTCTCGTTTAGCGCCTCGTTTTCGAGTACAGCGTCTTCAAGTTTGCCGCGCCGTATCAATTCTGTGGAAAGCACCAGGCGGCTTTCCCAGTCTTCGGGGTTTTTCGTTGTCCAGTCTTGTAATTTCTTAAACGCTTCATCCTGCTTACCGTCTCTGACCTGCGCAACATACAGACGGCGCAAAATATTTCCGCTTGGGCTTAACTGCTGGGCTTTTTCATACGCAGCAGATGCAGCCGCATACTTTTCACCCCTCAGATACACATCACCCAATAGAACATGAAACGCAGGGTTTTCAGGCATTTCATCGCGGTATTTTTCGGCCAGCTTTGTTGCGGCCTCAATACCGGCGTCTTTCAATTCCACACCTATACGTTCGGCCCTCGCATCAGGCTGGTTTGGTGCAAGTTTAATAGCTTCATCGAACGCGGCCCTGGCTTCCGCCAAACTGTCATTGAGCAACAGCGCCTTGCCAAGCAGAAAATGGCCCATGGGCGCTGCCGGAGCTACAGACACCAGCTTGCGATAGGTGGCTATGCCACTTGCGAGTTGTTTGTTTAGTATCTGAACCTGAGCCAGCGCATTTAACGCGGTTGGCGATTCCGGCGCTATGCCAGTAAGATCAGTTGCTGTCCGCAGCGCGGCTTCCGGTTTGTTCAGCTTCATTTGCATTTCAATAAGCCGGATACGCGCCCCCTCCGATTTGGGGTTTCCATTGACCGCCTCTTGCAGCCATGCAAGGGCGCCATCCATATCTTTTTCTACTATGGATATTTCTGCAAGCTGAGTCAGAGCTTTTTCGTTTCCTTTATCCTTCTCCAAATGCGCCTTCAGAAGATTTTTAGCTTTTTCAGGATGGTTCTCCATCCGCTCAAGCTGCGCTAAATTGAGCACTGCGGGTGAGAACTCCGGCTCTACCTTTATGGCTGCTTCAAACGATGCGCGGGCCTCGGTGCGTTTGTCCTGCGCCAGCAAAACCGAACCCAGCAGATTGTGCGCAATGCCGCTCTTTTCGCGCTGCTTCACAAAATTTACGGCCGCCGCCTCTGCCTTGGCATATTCCTTGTTACGCATGTGCGTAAGAACAAGTAAAAGATTGACGCGGTCTGATCCGCCTTCACCTTCGGCCATCGCCTCCAACTCGCGCACTGCATCGTCCTGCTCACCCATACCAAGGCTGGTGATTGCCAATTGTTCCCGCACCCCGACGTCGTCCGGGTGCTGCTTCTGGAGCGATTTGAATATACGTGACGCCGCTGGATAGTCAGAAGCGGCCAGATAGCTGTTGCCGAGAAGTTGCAGATAATATGTATCGTCCTTGTAACCCTCTTCCTCTTCGTGCGGTTTTAGAAGTTTGATTACATCGGGAAAACGTTTTTGCCGGAAATATACCGCTGACAGCAGCTTTACAGCGTCCGGCTTGTCTTGATTGGCTGCATGATATCGTTCTGCATAGTTTAATGCGCCTTCTAGACGGTTTAATTTCAGATTCAGGTTGGCCATCAAATAAACCGCTGGCATAAACGAAGCCATCCGGAATTCAACGGGTTGCAGCACTTCCAGCGCTTTTGCAGCTTCGCCGCGTTGTGACAACAAAGCAGCTTTAAGGTACAGCGCCATCGGCATTTCCGGAACACGTTTCAATATAGCATCCGTGTCGGCTTCAGCTTCTTCAAAACGGTTTAGCCCAAGATAAACAAAAGCGCGGCCAATTAGCGCCTGCATGGAGTTTTTATCCACTTCCAGAGCTTTAGTGTAGGCCTCTAACGAACCAGGAAGATCCTTCTGTACACGGCGCAACTCACCTTTTAGCCAAAGGGCCTGGCTAAATTCCGGATTTATGGCGATAGCCCTGTCAATTGCTTTTTCCGCTGCAGGATAGTCAACTTCGCGCTGCAGTATTTCGGCATCGGCGGCGTGGAATGGCGCTACATCGACTGCATCAGGGCGTGCAATTTCCATTTCAGCCTTGGCATTGGCAATATCATTTGCAATCAGATACGCGCTCGCGCGTAGTATGTGACCGGTTATCCTGGCGTCACCTTTCAGCGAATCTGTCGTGATTTCCGCCAGCAGTTCCTTTGACTTTCCCTGTGCCAAAAGGGCCTGCCCAAACAACGGTAAAACTTTGTCATCAGCCATTCCCCGTTTGCGGGCTTCGCGGAACTCTTTTTCCGCTCCAGGCGCATCACCACGCTGCATATTGAATTGACCCAGCATAAGCCGGGCCTCCACATTATCGGGGTCTGCACGCACCGCGTTTTTTAAGTGGATGATGGCCTCATTGCCATTTCCGTCCTTCAGCGCCTGCTGGGCCTCTTGAAAATATTTATTGGATTCCTCATTGGCCGCCAATGCCTGGTTTCCCACAGCGCCCAGTATAGTAATCACCCCAATCAGGAGTGACGCGGCGCCAAGGCGCCGCATATGGGGGCGCCAAAGCGCTTTTGCAGAGGGTTTGGTCAGCTTTTGGCTTGCAGCGGCTAACTCTGTGGAAATTTCTGACATGGTGATCCCGATGTTTCTAAAGTGAACCCTGGTGTGTAAACTGGAAATATTAACAGGCGATTTCACGAAGATAGTATTAGATGCACCTTTTAGCCAACCATGTTTAAGGCATCTCTGCATAAATCTGTCGCAAATTATTAATTTTCAACTGGAATCCTGTATATGCCGGCAGGTAATGATCGCTTCTCATTACTCGTAGAAGTCCGGGCTTATGGAAGACCCGGGGAAATCTTCATGATTTGGAAATCATTAAACATTGTTAACCAAGCTATATCTATACTTATCGGAAGATAGTGGTATAGGTGATTCTTGTTTCAGAATGTGTGCAACGCCGGTTCAAAAAGATATAGGTCCGTGAAACATTCTCGCTCAGAGCTAATTTACGGGATCACTTCACCTCTATATCCAGGGAAAAAGCACGATGGGTCGTAAATCCGCTACTTTATCCGCCATCTTTGTTGCTGTCCTGCTGGAAGGCTGCGGCGGCGGGCCGGGTGCTGCCAACAAGCTGCCAGCCAGCCAGAATGTACCAAAGGTCACAGAAGACAAATTTACGCTGAAGCCTTATCTGCAGGAAGCGGCAATTAAATCGTCCGCAAATCAGGAATATGAAGAGGCTGCGGCCTACTGGTTTGCGCTCTATCAGGAAAATCCTAGCGACCTTAACACTGCGCAGCAATGCGCCTATAATATGCGGTACGCCAACAATCCTGGCGACGCCGTCAATGTATTGAGCAGTGCGCTGAAAATCCATCCCGGCAACGCGCAGTTGCTGGCCGAACGGGGCAAGGCCTATGCCGCCTTGGGTAATGCAGAACTTGCACTAGAGGATATTACCGTTGCCAGCGCCGTGAATACTGCCGATTGGACCGTTCATTCCGCACGCGGGGTGATACTTGACCGTCTTGGAAAGCAGCGTGAAGCAGAAGAGGCCTACAACAAGGCCCTGGGTCTTTCACCAGGAAATCCAAAAATCCTCAACAATCTGGCGCTTAATTTAGCACTGGCGGGCCGCCACGAAGAGGCCATTGCAACCTTGCAACGCGCTTTACAGCATCCCAACGCAAATATTCAGATACGTCAGAATCTATCTCTGCTTTTGGCCATGAAGGGGGATATCAAGCAGGCAGGGCAGCTTACACAGGCTGATTTGCCTAACACCATGGCGCAAAATAACATGATTTATTTCGAAGGACTTACCCTGGAGTGATAATTGGAGCAATTTCCATGAGCCTGGGGTTTATTTGCCCATAATAGTAATGACAACCGGGCCAAGGATGACAAGGAATAAAACCGGCAGGAAGCATCCGATCATCGGCACCGTCAGTTGGGCCGGCAAGGCGCCGGCCTTTTTCTCAGCCGCCGCCATCCGCAAATCACGATTTTCCTGCGCCATAACCCGCAGCGATTGTCCTAAAGGCGTACCATAGCGCTCCGACTGGATAAGCGAGGTAACGACCGACTTAACCCCCTCCAATCCAGTACGTAGCGCCAGGTTTTCAAGGGCAACGCGGCGCTCGGATAAATAAGCAAGCTCTGCGGTGGTAAGGCCAAGCTCCTCCGCCAGTTCAATCGATTGTCCGCCTATTTCCCTGGCGACACGGCCAAACGCCACTTCGATGGTCATACCCGATTCAACGCAAATCAGCAGCAGATCAAGCGCATCCGGAAAGGCCCGCGCAATAGCCTGCTGACGTTTGCCAATCAAATTCTGTACATAGACATTTGGCAGGTAAAACCCGACACCTCCTGCTGCAAAAGACACCGCCAATTTCGCCGCCATGTTACCGGCAAAATTATCCGTAACCAGCAAATATAGAAATGCTCCGATAAAAACGATAACGGGCATCACCAGACGGAAAAAAAGAAAAGTTACCAGCGGAGCCTGACCCCGCAAACCCGCTTGCGAAAGCTTCAGCCGGGTTTGCGGTGACTCGAGGATTTTACGCAAACTCAGCCGGTCTACCACTTCCTGCATATAGCTGCTGGCAGTCGGGCGCAGCTTGTTTTTCCTGGTGTCCCGATCAGACCGCGCCTGTGCCTTTAATTCGTTGCGGCGCTCCGCCACAACTTTCAGACGCGCGCCAAGCCGGTCCTGCTGCAGATAAGGCATGGCCAAAGAAACAATCGTGCCCAGCGCCGCCACAAAAGTCAGCGCCGTAATCGCAAACTGCACATTCATAAAAGAAGCGAAAAAATTCATTCTCTGCCTTCTCTAGAAATCAAAATTCATCATTTTTTTCATGATGAAAGCTCCTAGTCCCATCAAACTCAATCCGCCTACGATCATCATATTACCCATGGTGCTCGTGAACAGCAGGTTGATATGTTGCGGGGCGATCAAAAACATCATCGCGGCCACAGCGATCGGCAATGACCCGATAATCATCGCAGATGCCTTGGCTTCTGCGGACATGGACTGTATTTTTGCTTTCATCAGCTTGCGTTCCCGCAACACGTTTGACAGATTGCCCAGCGCTTCCGAAAGATTGCCGCCGGACTGCCCCTGAATCGTCAGCACAATGACAAAAAAGTTCAGCTCCGTACTGGGCATCCGTTCATACATGCGCTCAAGTCCCGAAGTCAGACTGATACCCAGTTTTTGCCCTTCAACCAATGTGCGGAATTCCTGGCCCAAAGGATCCGGGCTTTCGCGTGCAATAATCGCCATGCACTCGCCAATAGGCAGACCAGCCTTCACACCTCGCACCACCACGTCTACTGCATTGACGAACAAATCCGAGAATGCCTTTTGCCTTCTCCTGGAAAGGTATCCGAGCAGCCAGCGCGGTGCGCCAAAACCTGCGGCAAAGCCTGCGGCAAGACCAATCATGAGCCCGTAACCGGCAATCAAAATGACCAGGAAGACTACGAGACCAAAGACAATTGATCCAATGATGAAATTCTGTTCTGTCCAGTGCACCCCTGCCTGGGCAAACATCTGCCGCAAATTCAGCCGCTTCTTCTGCCCCTTGCGCGCGTCTTCCAGATCTTTCAAGGCAGCTTGAACGTTACGTTTGCCACCACCGCCGCCGCGTTGCGCGTCACGCACACGCGGGACGCCCGCGCCTTTTGCCCCGCTTATTGTCTGTACGCGGCTGCGTATGCGGTCGCTGTCATCAATCCGCCGGCCAAATATTGCATAGCCAACCCCCGCCGCACTAAGCGCAGCAAGAACGGCGGTCAATATTACAATCGTATTTGGATCCATGATCAGCTTTAGCCCAGATAGCGGTGAACAATACTAATTCAGTGATATTTATAAAAATTCTGCTTTTAGCGGACAACCCTGGACAAGGCGTTGGGTTTCTCCCGCATATAAATATCGTTCAACTCCTCCATGGCTTCAGCAAGCTTATCGCCCACGCCATAATAACGCGCCTTTTCCATAAATTTCGGGATGCCAACCTCACCTGGTTTATGCAGTCCGACAAGTTTGCCTTTGGCGTCTTCGCCAAGTACTTCATAAGATAGCACTTCCTGCGTGATAACCACGTCGCCTTCCATGCCGATGATCTCGGTGATGCTGATAATCCGGCGTGACCCATCGCGAAGACGCTGCGCCTGCACGACGACATCAACCGCTGATACAATCATTTCGCGGATGGTCTTGGCTGGCAGACTAAAACCACCCATTGTAATCATGCTTTCGATACGGCTGATGGCTTCGCGTGGCGTATTGGCGTGCAACGTTCCCATGGAGCCGTCATGGCCGGTGTTCATCGCCTGCAGCAGGTCAAACGCCTCAGGTCCACGCACTTCGCCGACGATGATGCGTTCGGGGCGCATACGCAGACAGTTTTTCACCAGATCGCGCATGGTAATTTCGCCGGCGCCTTCCAGATTTGGCGGCCTGGTTTCCAGCCGCACAACATGGGGCTGTTGTAATTGCAGTTCAGCCGTATCTTCGCACGTAATGATGCGCTCATCATTCGCGGCAAAGGCGGAAAGACAATTCAGCAACGTTGTTTTCCCTGAACCGGTACCGCCAGAAATAATCACATTGCAACGTATGGCGCCAACGATTCCCAGGATGTCAGCGCCAGGAATAGAGATGGCGCCAAAATTAACCAGATCGCTGAGCTTCAACTTATCTTTTTTGAATTTGCGGATGGTCAATGCCGGACCGTCAATGGCCAATGGCGGTGCGATCACGTTAACGCGCGAGCCATCTGCAAGTCTTGCGTCGCAGATCGGGCTGGACTCATCAACACGGCGGCCAACCTGGCTGACGATGCGCTGACAGATATTCATCAACTGTGCGTTATCGCGAAATTTAATACCTGCCTTCTCGATCTTGCCATTGACTTCAATGAAAGTAAGCGCCGCCCCATTGACCATGATGTCGGCAATATCGTCGCGCGCCAGCAGCGGTTCCAGCGGACCATAACCAAGCACGTCATTGCAAATATCGCTGATAAGCCGCATCTGTTCGGCTACGCTGAGCACCAGGCTCTTGATAGCGATAATTTCGGTTACGATGTCGCCGATTTCTTCGCGTGCGGCCGCTGTTTCCAGCGCCGCCATTTGCGCCAGATCAACCGTGTCGATCAGCGCATTAAATATACTTGTTTTAAGCTGATAATATTGCTCGGAGCGCGCATTATCGCCGCCTATTGGCTCCAGGTTGGCTTCCACAGGTTCAGGAACCGGGGCTGGAGCAGCCGGTTGGGTTTTTACCGCGCCCGCCGCCTCAGACGCATCCAGCGTATCCGTGGCATTGGCCAGCGCGGACTTTGGTTTGGTATCCGTACGCTTGCCGAACATTTTGCTTTAAGCCTTCAGGCCTTTCAAAAGCGCCAACAATGGCGCTAACAGGGAAGTATCCTTGGTGCTTCCGGACAGGCTAGCACCGCGCCGGACCAGTATGGAAGCGAGATCAAGCAACGCCAGCGAGTTTTTATTTTTTGCATCAACTTCACTGGCCATTTGGCCATTATTAGCTGCAGTCCCGAATAAATGGTTATCATAGCTCAAAATGCAGGCCGGGTTGGAACCTACCGCTTCGGCAATCTCTTTTATGGGAATTTCTGGCCGTTTTGGCGCTTCCATCATATTCAACACCAGACGCGGCGCGACATCATTTGGCCGTTGCCCGGTCAAATGGTCGTATAAACTTTTGCCATTTCGCAGGCTGGCCAGATCAGGCAGCAAACTGAGCACTATTTCATCGCTGGCCATAAGCACACCACGCGCCCAATTAGACCAAGTATGCGGCAAATCAATTATAATATGCGCAAAATTTGCCTTTACTACATCCAGCACCTTCTCCAACGCCTTAGGCGCGGGGTCAAAGCCGCTGTCCAGGGTGGCGGGCGACGTAAAAAGGTGCAGTTTGTCCGTTGCTTTGTAGAGCAGGCGCTCCAGCAGCACATCATCAAGCCGGTCAGGTTCCAGCAATGCCTCGGTAATGCCTTTTCCGCCTTCATAATTGAAGTTCAGCCCCAGAGTGCCAAATGGTAAATCGAGATCAAGAATGACAGTGCTTTCACGCAACGTCTCGGCCATGTGCCACGCAACGTTATGTGCGATCGTGCTTGATCCAACGCCACCACTAACGCCGGTAAAACAATGCACTTTACCTAATGGCTGAGCACCCGGATTAGCGTAAATGTTCGCTATGGTTTCGATAAACTGCACAGCGCTGACCGGACTTACCAGATATTCGCTGATGCCCTGGCGCATGAAGTCTCTATAAACGCTCACATCATTAAGCGTTCCCACAACGACGACCTGAGTTCCCGGATCACAGGCTTCCGCCAGCGTCTGTAAATAGGCAAAGGCCTGCGCACGCTCCTGCGGTACATCTACGATCAGCAAATTCGGGGTCGGCTGATCGGAATAAAATTCAGATGCGGTTGCTACGCTACCTTCGTGAATCTCGCTGGTAACCCGGATCATGCGGCGGTCACGGCAGGCTCCAGCCAAACTCTCCCGGTCCGCTGCCCTGTTCATAAAGGCGTGCAGTGTAATACGGGGGATCGGCTGACTACCCGTTGTGACGTTATCACTGCCTGGGTTATTTCCTGCTTCGCTCATTTCGCTACTTCGCTGACAGTGCCTTTTTCATCCTTGGTCCGCTCACTCGCTGTCGTTTTGCCTTCACGATAGGCTTTGATCACGACAGTCCGCCTGTCAACGTCAACCGGCGTCGTTGCACGCGGGCGCTTTAGATCAAGCGGATCAGAAATCATTGCGGCCAGGTTATGCTGTTGTGCACAACCAAAGTTTTCCCATGAGTGATTGTCAGGATATCTGCCCAAATCCTTTTCCCAGTTACCGCATTCACGTTCAGCCGAAGCCACATAACGGGTAAAACTGAAGACGAGCGGATCAGACTTTGCAACACCACTGGCGCTTGCGGACGGAGTTGCCGCTACAGCAGCGGGCGCCCCAGGCGTTGCGATACGCCATTCAATGCGGGACGCGGGAACCCCGCGTTCAGCTAAAATTTCGTTGATTGCCTGCACCTGGCCGGTCATCTGTGGCGTACTTGGAATACCCGGCAGAATTATGGCCAGAGGGCCATGACCATCCTGCAGAAAACCTCCGGCAAAGGCCGTGACCTGCCTGGCGTCTGCATTCCCAAGCTTTTTACCAGCCAGCACTGGCGATAGCTGCATGGTTTCCTGCTGCGCCTCAACAGATATGGGATATTTATCCCGTGTGTCTGGTACTGGCGCGGCTTGCGAGATCATCATGGCGTCGTGCTGACAGCCGCTGACGATCCCCCCGCCAAGCAGAAGCAAAAGCGTCACGCGGCACCCGTGGACCATCAACTGCCAGCGCTTGGGAAATTGGTTCATCTGCATGCGCAACACGTCCGATTACTCCATGATGTAGCCATACGGCCCCTGCAAGGATGTCCCTGGGGTTGGTTTGCGTTTGTAAACACCATTCAACCTGCCTAGAAAATAACTGTCGAAATCACTGGCCGGTGCAAAACCATCGGTGGGCAACCGCAACTGATCTTCGCTGACGCCATTCACAAGATACGGCGTTACGACAATGACCAGTTCGGTTTCGTTATTCTGGAAATCATTGCTCCGGAACAACGCGCCAAGAATTGGTATGTCCTTCAGACCAGGAACCCCGTCAATGCTCTTCTGGATATCATTTTGCAGCAGACCCGCGATCACAAGACTGCCGCCGCTGGGAAGTTCAACCGAAGTTTCGGCCCGGCGGACTGAAAGGCCAGGGATGACCAGGGTTTGAAGCGTAACCGATTGCTCGTTGGATATCTGGCTGACTTCTGTCGACAGGCGCAGATTAATCCGTCCGTCGCTCAACACCACGGGGGTAAAACCAAGGCCTACACCAAACGGTTTGAATTCGATCTTGATATTGCCTTGGGTATCAACACCTGCCGGAACCGGAAATTCACCACCCGCCAGAAATTTAGCTGACTCTCCAGAAACAGCCGTCAGATTTGGTTCCGCCAGCACACGCACAAGGCCGTTTCGCTCCAGCGCCTGCAGAACCCCAGAGATTGAATTTGTGGCGACTGACACACCGCCAAACGGACCAAATGGATCGCCGCCTGGGCCATCCAGCGACCTATTGCCGCCCGCCGTGAGGCCACCCAGCAGACTGCCGGCCACATTAAACTGATTATTGGTTGCGATACGCGAATTGCTGTTGCCGCCACGATTTAGCGTGCCAAACAGATTGATGCCCAATTGCTTGATAACGCTGCGCTGCATTTCAGACACGCGCACCTTCAATAACACCTGGTCGTCGCCCTCAACCGCCAGCAGATTGACGACATTTGCCGGCTTGTCGACAAAACGCCGGACAATGGCCAGCGCCCGCTCTGACGAAGCAACGTTGGGAACCCGCCCGCTGATGGCCAGGTTATTGTTCAGGGATTCCACCCGCAAATTACTATCCGGAAAATGCCGTTGCAGCGCCTCTGTTGCACCCTTGGCGTCAAGCTGAACCAGCAGTTCAAGATTCAGTATCTGCCCGCCATGTTCATCGAAAAAGATCATATTGGTGGCGCCGATAGCCGTGCCAATAACATAAATCTGCCGTGGGGTACGCACCCGCGCGTCCGCAACCGCAGGATCAGAAACCAGAATATCCCGGGCGTCGCTCGGCAATTCAACAATTGCCGCCTTACCACGCTCAAGCTTGATCTGATGGCGCGCGGCAACACTCTCCGGATCATCGGACATGATCCGAACCTTGCTGCCATCAAACTTCATCGTAACAGGCGGCGCTGCGGTGGTTTCTTTGATTGCCGGCGCCGGATCAGCGGCACTGGCAAATCGCAGTGGGAAAACAACGCCCAACAGCAACAGTCCGGCCATGCCCAATATGCGGCTTCGGTTTTTATACTGCCTGATCATCTGCATTTTCAAAAGCATCTTCTATTTAGGCCGGAACTTGCCGGGTGTGCCGTAGCGAATGATCGTAAAAGGCTTGGTTTTCGCGCGCTGGGCTTCCAACGCTGCCGCCGCCCTGGCCTCGCGCGCCGCAAAATCAGGGTCTTCCCTGCGCTCCAGACTGCGTAACGCAAGCGCGAGCTTTCCACTGGCGATTGCTTTCGACAAAGTTTGTGCCTGGGCGGGTGTCAGCTCAAGTGTTGCGGTCTTGCCAATGAGGGTGCTTGTCTGTGTTCCCCCCCCTGAGCCCCCGGCGCCAGCAGGATCATTCACCGTTTGGTCAACAGCCAGCGCGCGAACATTTTCCAGGACGGTTTCGCTGACCACTTCCCGTTCGGCTTTGCCGCTTTCGTCCTCCACTCTGGCTTCGTGGCTAAGAATCACGTCAACCCGGTCGCCAGGCAGGATAAATCCCCCCGCACCCGTTTCAGGCGAGACCTGCACACTCATGGCCCGCATACCGCCTTCAAGAATGGCCGACATAAAACCACCGCCACCGGCATTGACGATTTTTCCGGGAGTAATGGGCGAGTCAGGGAAGATTTCCGAGCGCGCAATTCCCCCCACATGTTCTTTTATCGCTTCCGGGTTGCGATCCTGGGTAAAGTAGATGGGCGCCACAGAAGGCAGTGGAAACTCCTGCCAGCGCAAGTCGGCCTCGGTCAATTTAGTTCCGATTTCAATCTTGCGCGCGGCAACCAGCACTTGGGTGACTGGAATTTTTGCCGTTTCATTGGTTGCGACTTTCGGCGTACTGACCAGGCTGCTGACCAGAATGGCCGTCAGACCGGCAGCGGCGATGGCTGCAACCAGAATAATGATCCGCATCAAGTTCATGTATCGATGCCCCCCACCCAATCCAGCTTTCTAAGCCTGCTGGATTGATGGAAATGAAAGCTAAACTTAGCCATTACGTTCCAAGGTCTTACCTTAATTTGTCAACATTTGCACTCTGGATGTGAAAAAATCATTAACCATCGCTGCATCTTTCCCTCTTGCCCTGAAAACTTGAGTATTAACCCTATTGTTCTTGTACGTTCCGCTCATTGGCCTGGCAAAACGAGCAAATCAGGCCAGGCAAGCAGTGCGCCGACGGCCAGGGCAATCCCGTATGGAACGCCTTGTGCTTTGTCATGCAAAGCAGCGATCCATACGCGATGCATAAGCCTGTCCGGGAGGGGCAAACGGCGGAATAAAAGCAGGGCCAAAGCCAAAATCCCACCACAAATGCTGAACATTATCAAATAGTTAAGAAGACCATGCCACCCCATCCACAGGCTGGTGGCGGCAAACAGCTTGGCGTCCCCCCCGCCCAGCAGCCCTAATGCAAACAGCACCCAGCCAACCAGCAGCATGCCAAAACCAGCCCCGGCATGATTTGCCATTAGTGGCCATGGCAGTCCTTGCCATAGCGCAAACGCCGCGAAAGCCCCGGTTAACAAAAGCGGCAAAAAGTTGGGAATTGTATATGTAACAAGATCATAAACAGCCGCCACAGCCATGATGCCCAAAAACAACAGAAAAAATAAAATCATGGCTGCGGACCCGATGAAGGCTGAGGGCATGTAATGTGCGAATCACCTGGCTAAAAAAGGGCGCCGCCAGAAAGTCCGGCGGCGCCATCAAAATTGCTAGCCTAAGCCTGTCAGGCGGCTTTACCCTTACGTTGCAGGTGTAACTGCACCTGAAAGCGCACCGAACAAGGCGGTCAGACTCCCACCCAGAGTCGTCACCGCAGCCAAAATGGCAATACTAATGCCGGCGGCAATCAGGCCATATTCGATCGCCGTGGCGCCCGAAACGTCTTCCTTGAGTGCAAGCAGTTTTTCCCGAGTGGCAACATACAGTTTCAACATGTCTATCTCTCCTACTAGTTGTCATCTGGCGGCCATCCGCCAGATCATCCCCGCCATAACTCGCCCAAGAGCGGGGCCTTTGGTCAACGTTACACTCCGGTTCTACCGGAGAGCACTAAGCTTTTGGGGCAGAATACCAAGACCCCGAGACGTTAGACGCTAACATTTAATTTTTAGCTTCAACAACCGCTTTTTCTTACTGTCCCTGCCCTACAAACCGAATATGGGAACCCCAGTAGCCATTACACGTGATCACCATCACCAAACCCATTAATTATGAATGCCTAACAATTCCTGAAGTTTGACCGGCCATTTTCCGTTCAGACTGAATCACAAACTTCTACTTCGCCATTGCGAGCGACCCGCTGCGCCAGCGCCTGCGCGGCGAGAGCGAAGCAATCCAGAGCCACACGGAAAGGCCTGTGTTTAGGCACTGGATTGCCACGGCGCGTTCCGCGCCTCGCAATGACAGCGGATGGGTCGCGCTTCAACCCGATCAAAAAATATTCTGGCCATAAACACATTATCCCAGCTCCGCCAGCAGGCGCACCTTGGCCCGATCCGTTATATGCAGGCTGGGATAGCGCCGTTTTGCCAGCCCCACTTTAATCAGCTGCCCCAGGGCTGTGGCGACGCTTTCCTCGGTCGTTCCTGCCCAGGCGGCAATTTCCTTGTGTTTTGGCATGCGGGTAATCAGCCAGGAACCATCCCCCCTGGGATCAGGCTCCGAAATGCGCAACAATTCCGAATAAACCCGCTGCACGTCCGTGCGGGTGCTCAGATCGACGATTCGCTTGTTATTGTTACGGATAATGCTGGTCAAATGTTGAAGCAGAGCAACGGCCACCTGCGGGTTTGACAACAATATTTCATTGAACTGCGCAGCTTCTACCGAGGCAATGATGCAATATTCCTTGGCAAAAACATTTGCGGACCTTGGTTGCCCGTCAATGGCGGATAATTCGCCGAATTGGGCCCCTGCGCCAAGATCGATAAAAGCAATTTCGCCTGTCTGCCCAACGGATGTCGCCACCCGCACCGCACCGGAAACAACAAAATATACGGCATCGCGCGGGGGTTTTGAGCTGGCGTCAATGATAGCCTCATCGGGGCCAAATTCCTGCCATTTGCACATCGCTTCAATGTCTGAAATGACCGCCACAGGCAGCTTCTCGAACAGTTTGCTGCCCTTTAATGTGCAAACTGATGGATCAAGCATCCTTTAATCTCCTACACCTGCAAGGATTAAGATAACTGGACTTCCTGCCAGGTTATCTTATCGTCAGTTTTCCGCCACCGAAATCTTTTTTCACCTGACAGAGTACCTGGAAAGCACAGCCTATTTCTTTTTGCAGTAAAAGTTACATTCCCTATGCCTATTTGCCTTTTATTTGGTTTATATTACGTTAATGTTTATAGTCTTATATGCACAGCCGGTTGCTTACTATAAAAACAGGCTGGACGAAAGAGAGGCGAACATGTTGGTCCAAAACCGTATAGCGCGAATTGAGGGGCTCTTATTGGGGGGGGCTTTCATGATGGCCGGGGTTTTTCTGACGGGCAACTCTTGGGCCAGCGAAAATCTGCGGGTGACCATTGACAAGAATCATGTCCTGCGTACCGACCGTCCAGTGGAAACCATTATTGTTGGCAATCCGCACATCGCAGACGTTTCCGCGCAAAGCAACCAATTGATGTTTGTGCTCGGCCGCACCAGCGGTGAGACCAATATTCTTGGCTTTGATAAAGAAGGCAATGTGGTCTTTGACAAGGATGTGACCGTGGTGCCGCATACCACCCGCACCGTAACGCTGCATCGTGGCGCCTTGAGCGAAACCTTTGCCTGCGCGCCGCGTTGTGAAAGTGAATTGCACCCCGGTGATGATCCGGCAAAATTTGATGTGATCAAGAAAGAATCTAGTGATCATACCGGGTTGGCTACAGGCGCCGCTTCGGGAGCCGCAAAGGCTTCGGAATAATTTCTTCGTATCGGGCTTAATAGAATCAGCCAGATACCGGGAATCGGTTGACTCCCGCACCATCCGCCCTATCATGCCAACATGGTGTCAGCCTCTAATCAGGCGCACTGCTATATACATACAGATGATCCCTGCGGAAGAGTTCGGACATGCACGATGCGGTAAGCATCGCAATGAACCGGCGCCGAAGGAGCAACCGCCCCGGAAACTCTCAGGCAACCGGACCGCAGGGGGATGAAACTCTGGAAAGCAAGCGTCTATGCCGCGCATGTGCGGGCATTTGGCGCTTCACCGAAGGGGTAAGCCCGGCCAGCTCGCAATGCAATCAGGCAGGGTCAAATCTCTCAGGTTCCCGTGACAGAGGGGGCAGCCGACGGCGCGCGTAACGCGCCAAACGGCAGGCGTTAAGGATTCCAGTCCTGGATGAACTAGCGCTGCACCAAACGGGACAGGGGTTTATGGCTGACACTATCGACGCGCCATTGCGCAACACACCACTCCATGCGCTGCATCTGGCGTTAGGCGCGAAGATGGCGCCATTTGCGGGCTATATCATGCCCATAAACTATCCCGCTGGCATCCTGAAAGAGCATCTGCATACACGCGAACAGGCCGGCCTGTTCGATGTTTCGCATATGGGGCAGGCGATGCTCAGCGCCCTGCCCGGCATTGATATTGCTGTAGCATTCGAGTCATTGGTTCCCGGCGCAATCACAGACCTGAAGCCTGGGCAAATGCGCTATACGGCTTTGCTGAATGCGCAGGGCGGCATACTTGATGATCTGATGGTAACGCGACCGGTGCGACCAGAACATCAGCATCAGCTTTTCCTTGTCGTCAATGCCGGACGCAAGACCGAAGACTTTGCCCATATCGAAACAGCCCTTGCCGGGAAAGCCACACTGACCCGCATGGAAGATCGTGCGCTGCTTGCCCTGCAGGGCCCGGCGGCCGCATCGGTGCTGGCCCGTCATGCGCCGGAAGCTGCCATGCTGAGTTTTATGTATGGCAGACGCTTTCGCGTTGATGAAGTGGAGTTGATCATTCATCGCTGTGGCTATACCGGCGAAGACGGCTTCGAAATCTCGGTTCCCGCAAATGCTGCGCAAGCCTGGGCCAAACGATTGCTCGCTGAACCAGAGGTAGCGCCCATAGGACTTGGCGCGCGCGACAGTTTGCGGCTGGAAGCCGGGCTGTGCCTGTACGGCCATGATATTGATGAAACCACAACACCCATCGAAGCCAATCTGCTGTGGTCCATCTCCAAACGACGCCGCGAAGGCGGCGGTTTTCCCGGCAGCGCGATATTACAGGCGCAAATCAAAGACGGACCAAAGCGCTTGCGGGTCGGTATCCGTCCCGAAGGCCGGGCGCCCGCACGGGAAGGAACCGAAATCCTTGATCTGGACGGCGCCGTAATCGGCCATGTGACCAGCGGCACATTCAGCCCGACGCTCAATGCGCCCATCGCCATGGGGTATGTAAACGCATCCCACACTACGGACGGCACGCCGGTTAATCTGATGGTGCGCGGCAAGCCGCTGGCCGCGCACATTGCACCAATGCCATTTATCCCTAAACGCTTTCACCGCTAGGACAAGAAGCATGACAAAAATTTTCTATACCGAGGACCATGAATGGATACGCCTTCAAGGCGATACCGGCACCGTCGGCATTTCCAATTATGCGCAGGAACAGCTTGGCGACATTGTGTTTGTCGAACTGCCACAACCGGGAACAAAAACCAGCCAGGGTGATGAAATCGCTGTCGTCGAATCCGTGAAGGCTGCGAGCGAGATTTACGCACCGGTTACTGGTGAAATACTTGAAGCAAATATGGCGCTGGAAGGCGCGCCTGCTACCGTCAATGAAGCGGCAGAAAGCGATGGCTGGTTTTTCAAAATCCGCCTTACCAACAAGGCGGAGCTTGATGGGCTGATGGATGCAGCCGCATATCAAACCTTTGTTGCGGGACTTGCCTGATGCGCTATCTGCCGCTTACCCAAACTGATCGCGCCGCAATGTTACGCACTATCGGCGCAGCAAGCATCGATGATCTGTTTATCGATGTGCCACAGTCAGCGCGGCGATCCGAACCGCTTGATCTGCCGTCTCATCAGGGCGAGATAGAAGTTGAGCGTATGTTGCGCGCCATGGCCGGAAAAAATCTTTCCGCCAGCGATGCGCCGTTCTTTTGTGGCGCGGGGGCCTATCGCCATCACATTCCGGCCACGGTGGATCACCTGATTCAGCGTTCGGAATTTCTGACTTCCTACACGCCCTATCAACCGGAAATATCACAGGGCACGTTGCAATATCTGTTCGAATTCCAGACCCAGGTCGCCATGCTGTCCGGCATGGATATTGCCAATGCCTCCATGTATGACGGCGCGACCGCCTGTGCCGAAGCCGTGCTGATGGCGAACCGCGCAACCAAGCGGCACAAGGCTATTTTGTCCGGTGGCCTGCACCCGCATTATCGCGCTGTCACCGAAACCACATCGCATTTTGCCGGTGGAATTGTGCAGGCCATGGCTGCAGCGCCCGATGGCATCGAAAATCTCATCAATATGATTGATGATGAAACCGCCTGCATCGTGGTGCAGACGCCGGATTTCTTTGGCCATCTATGCGATCTGCGCCCGCTGGCCGAAGCTGCGCACGCCAAGGGCGCATTGCTTGTGGCCGTAACCACGGAAACGCTGGCATTGGGCGCAATGTTGTCGCCCGGCGAAATGGGTGCAGATATATTTGTGGGTGAAGGGCAATCGCTAGGCGTTGGGCTTAATTTTGGTGGTCCTTATCTTGGGTTGTTTGCGGCGCGAAGCGCATTGCAACGCCAGATGCCCGGACGGCTATGCGGGGAAACCGTGGATGCGCAAGGACGGCGCGGCTATGTGCTGACCCTGTCCGCGCGTGAACAACATATCCGCCGGGAAAAGGCGACCAGCAATATCTGCACCAATTCCGGCCTGTGCTGTCTGGCCTTCACCATTCATGTGGCGCTGCTGGGCGAAGCCGGATTCACACAGTTGGCGCTGCTCAACCATCAGGCGGCGATTGTTCTTTCCCAGGCGCTGAGCGACATTCCAGGCGTGACCTGCCTCAATGAAAGTTTTTTCAATGAGTTCACCCTGCGCCTGCCAAAACCCGCTGCGCCGGTGGTCGAGGCATTGGCTTTGCTTGGCATATTGGGCGGGGTTCCCGTATCGCGGCTGATCCCCGATGACCCCAGTCTCGCCAATTTACTGCTGGTTGCCGCCAACGAAACCAATACTGATCAGGACAGGGCGGCCTTTGTCGCAGCCCTGCGCGAGGTGCTGTCATGATGCGGCAAGGACGCCCGACAAATCCCGGCGAAGTGGAGGAAGACAGGCTCACCACATTCAGTGGCCATCGCGGCCTGGACCATGAAGAACCTTTATTGTTCGAACAAAACGCTTACGGGCGATGCGGCGTAGATCTGCCCACGCCTGCAAACATGGCGAACCGTCTCGGCGGACTGGCGCGGCCACAGGCTATCGGCCTGCCCGGCCTGTCGGAACCACAGGTGGTGCGGCATTTTGTCCGTCTCAGCCGTAAAAATTACGCGATTGATTCCGGGCTGTATCCGCTTGGCTCCTGCACCATGAAGCATAATCCGCGCCTGAATGAAAAGCTGGCGCGGCTGCCGGGCTTTGCGGATCTGCATCCTCTGCAACCCATTTCCACCGTGCAGGGCGCCCTGGAACTGATCAACACATTGGCGCACTGGCTGCGTGTGCTGACCGGCATGCCCGCCGTCGCCATGTCGCCCAAGGCGGGCGCGCATGGGGAGCTATGCGGACTGATGGCGATCCGCGCCGCACTGGATGCGCGCGGCGAAAAGCGTAACCGGGTGCTGGCTCCTGAATCCGCCCATGGCACCAATCCCGCCACCGCCGCCATGTGCGGTTTCAGCGTTGATCCGATTCCCGCTGACAAACGCGGCCGGGTTGATCTGGCTGCATTGAAGGCAAAGCTTGGCCCGGACGTCGCCGCCATTATGGTGACCAATCCAAACACCTGCGGGCTGTTTGAAAATGACATCGTTGAAATGGCGAAGGCCGTGCATGACGCAGGCGGTTACTTCTATTGCGACGGGGCGAACTTCAACGCCCTGGTCGGACGGGTGCGCCCCGGCGATCTGGGCATTGACGCCATGCATATCAATCTGCACAAAACATTTTCTACCCCCCATGGCGGCGGCGGACCGGGTGCGGGGCCGGTGGTGTTTTCACAGGCTTTAGCCCCCTATGCCCCACTGCCGTTTGTGATGGATCATGGCGCTGGCTTTGATCTGGTTGAGTTCAGCGCCGATGCTGGCGCGGCCACGCCATTTGGGCGCATGACCGCATTTCACGGCCAGATGGGTATGTTCGTCCGTGCACTGAGTTATATGCTGAGCCATGGCGGCGATGGTTTGCGGCAGGTGGCCGAAGACGCCGTGCTGAACGCCAATTACGTGCTGGCCAGCCTGAGTAATGATATGAGCGCCCCCTTCCCTGGCCCCTGCATGCATGAATGCCTGTTCGATGACGGCTTTCTGAAAGACACCGGCGTCACCACGCTGGATTTCGCCAAGGCGATGATCGATGAAGGCTATCACCCGATGACCATCTATTTTCCGCTGGTCGTGCATGGGGCGATGCTGATCGAACCGACAGAAACGGAATCAAAGGAAGCGCTCGATCAACTGATCAGTGTACTGCGCAATCTGGCGCAGGCGGCAAAAGCAGGCGATCTGGCGCGCTTTACCCAGGCGCCGCACTTCGCGCCACGCAACCGGCTGGATGAAACCCGCGCCGCGCGCACACCGGTACTGCGCTGGCGGCCGCAATAACGAAAACTAAGGTTTCTTATCAAGAACATATGCTTCCAATGCCTGTGCCGCTACCTGGTGGCCCTGTTCATTCCAGTGATTATCCGAAATGAAATTCAAAGGTTGGTGGTTCAACTGCCAATCTGCCTGGAACAGCGGATGCAGATCGATAAATCTCAGCCCCGCTTTTGCCGCCGTTTCTGACGCCATGGCGTTTAGCCACAAGGCGCCACCCTTATACAGCGCAGCCATATCTGCCTCAGCAACTATCGCTCGCCGGTCGCCATCCATAATCAGTAATGGATGAAAATTTTGTTCGCGCGACAGTGCATAAAACTGCCTGAAGGCGTACTCAGTGGCGCCCCGGATCGCAGCGCGTTGCGCCATCACCGCGTCCAGCGCGACATTGGCCTGATAAGCCGGTGGTGCGGCTGGCGACATTTGCGCCATCAACGCAGCAGGGTTCAGCTTCTGCCGGTAATAGAGATAGCGCAGCGTAGCAGTTTGCCTCAGCCAGTCACGCCAGGTTGATTGATAGGGCGTAGGCGGCACTTCATCCGTCACCTGATCGCCCTCCATGCGGAATTTCAGAAAGCTGCTGGTATAGCGCCCCGGCACAAGACCAAATGATTCATCAAAATCATTATGCACCAGCACCAGCACGATCATATCCGGATGATAGGTCTGCGCCACATAACGCGCCATCTGCAAGTAGTGACTGAGGGGCGCGCCGCTGATACCGAAGCGATAAACCTGAAGGCGGCCATTGCCCGCCACCTCAAGCCGCTCGGCCAGACTAGCGTCAAACGGCACCTGCAACGCCTCAACAAATGAATCGCCGATAATGGCGATGCGCGTAACGCCATCCGGAGCCTTGACGTCATAAGATGTATGGCCGGAATTCCAGCCTTGCGCATTGATGCGATAGTGTCCCGCCACATCATCGCCGACGCGCCATACCCCATCGCTACCCGGCTGAAGGCGCACCAGCCCATCTATGTAGACATTCTCCGGCACATCACTCGGGATGAGAATAAAGCGAAACAGCACCAGTTCGCACAGCAGCACCACGATCAGCATGCTGCCAAATATCAATGCGGCATTCACCAGGGCGTTACGCCAGCCTCCATGACGAGGCTCCGGCACAACAGGGGGACTACTGCGCCCCGCCGCACCAGGGCCGCCGGTGATTTGCTCCGGGATGCCGGAAGGCTTGCTGTTCTTCTGCACACGCTGTCCTTGCCACGCCTGAAATATGCTTGCCTCGCGCAACCTTTATTTGGGAAAAACCATATTTTTGCAACGCCGCGATTGCCGCAGCCCCGCTTATGGGCTAGTTTCCCCCCCGTCCCCTGCTTATCGCCTGGGACATATGCACCCGTAGCTCAGCTGGATAGAGCGCTGCCCTCCGAAGGCAGAGGTCACAGGTTCGAATCCTGTCGGGTGCGCCATTTCCTTTCGTGAAATGAGCACGTTAGCCAGACGAGGTTTCCGCGAGGAAAGCCAAGAGTCGTTCTTGGCACAAATTTGGCACACTCCAAACTGGAGAGCGTGCCAATGGCAACGATCCGCGAGAAAGGGCCCTATCAGTGGCAGGTGCAAATCCGCCGCCGGGGCTGGCCCAATCAGAACGCAACCTTCCGCACAAAAAAGGATGCCGAGGCGTGGGCACGCCAGAGCGAGCATGCCATGGACCGTGGCTTGTTCGTCGATCAGTCGGCGGGACGCGAGACCACCCTTCACGACTTGATCGAGCACTATCTGACCGATGTGACGGCCCATCGCCCAAGCCCTGATTCGCGCGTGGCGGAGGCAGCCCGGCTGAAGCGCTTCCTGCGTGACGAGCGGGCGCTGTGCTCTTACGCCGCAGTCAATCTCAAGCCGGAACATTTTGAGGACTACCGCGACCGGCGTCTCCAGCACAGGCTGCAGAACGGCAAAACCATTGCGCCCGGAACCGTCAAGCGTGAGCTGACAATGCTCAAGCGCGTGATCGATCACCGCAAGCGCCGCCTCGGTCTTCTTGTGAACCCTGTCAACACTGAGGACGTAAAGCGCCCCGCCGTGAATGACGAGCGTGATGTGCGGCTTACGCCGCAGGAACGTGAGCGGCTCGTGAAAGCTTGTAGTGATGCCCGCAATCCGTGGCTCGGGGCATTCGTCGAACTCGGTTTCGAGACCGGCGCACGGCGCGGCAACCTTCTTCGCCTTGCGTGGAGTGACGTTGATCTGGAGCGCAAGACTGCTCTCTTGCGTGGGATCAAGAACAGCCGCAGTCCTGAGAAAATCATCAACCACACTATCGGCCTCACGCCGCGTGCGGTCGAAATCTTGAGTGCGCTGCCCCGAACGGACAGCCGCGTGTTTCCCATGACGGAGAATGCTTTCCGTCTTGCGTTCAACCGAGCGCGGGCCAAGGCCGGTGTGCCGCATTTCCATTTCCACGACACCCGCCATGAGCGCACGTCGAGCCTGTTCGAGGCCAATTGGTCGATGGTTCAGGTAATGGCGCAGACCGGACACAAAGACCCCAAGTCCGTCAAACGCTATGCAAACCTTACGGGCGATTTTCTTGCGGACCAGCTCGCAAAACTGGAGCAAAGAAAAGTAAGGTGAGTTTTTCCGCGCGGCGTAGTCAGCGCCAATCGGCTAATTTGCCCGCTGCGATTTGTTGGGCAATCGTCGGACGGCCCCGTTTGGGCTTTTGCACGATGGCGGATTGCCCGGCTTGAGACGGTGCGCCTTCGCGGTGTTGATCGATGAAGGCTTCCAAATCCTTGATTGCGAAAAAAGTACGTCTGCCGATCTTGGTCACGCGCGGGCCGCGCCCTTTGTAGACAAGATCGCGCAGGGCAGCCCGTGACATGGATAGGGCTCCTGCCGCGCCGTCATAATCCAGAAGCAGGACGCGCGAGCCAGTCCATTCGCCATGAATAGCCTTGTTCATGACGCCACTCTTGCGCGACATGACGCAAGAGTTCCTCGCGCGAACCTCGCGCCAGTTGATTAGACTTGGATCAGGTATCCCGCTCGGTCCGAGCCCGGACGGGCGTATCACGCGCCGCTAGGGCCAATACGGCCCTTCACCTTCGCTATCCTAGGCCCCTGCTGACGGGTAGAGGTTGAAGGGGCTTGAACCAGAAAACTTACTTACCTCTACGCCTGTCGATTTCCATGTCTATGTATTCCTCAACTTGCATGGTTGCGTGCGTCAAGAGATCGCGAATCGTCTCGGTCTGATCCATAAAATCGCGGAATTTCTTTAGCGCCTTATGCTGGTCCTTTTCGTGCCGAACGCTGTCCGCTCTTCTCTGCCAACCCTTGATAGGGTCACCCTTCACCGGCCACGGATAATTCGCCTTAATCCATTCAACGTGATCCAAAACCGACATCGGTGGACAGTTGTTTTGTTTGGCGTAGAGCTTTCCTTCATCAGAAAAGGCAAAAGGCCATGCCTGGCTGTCAATGACAGCTTCATCGCGAGATGTTTGGTGCGGCCCACCTGTAGCAATCAGATCGATGTACCGATCATACTCTTCGACCACATCGTCCAAGTTCGAACCCAGTGTTTCCTGCAAGTCGGGTGACGCCGCTAAAGCCTTCTCTCGAAGAAGCACAAGAGCATCCTTGTACTGTTCTGGCCCGCGCACGAAGTGTCCCTTGTCATTCGCAAAATACGGAATCGCCCGCTCGGGAAGCTTCATGTCTGTTCCGTAGGAATAGCTCCGCGGAATGCAATTGAGATGCAGATCACACGTTAGGACGAAATAGAAAGCTGCCAAGGCTGATAGTATGGGTTCATACCGTAAACCTATGTGGTAAACCTCATTACGAAACTGATGCAGTATACAAATACTTTGAACCGCATCCTGCGTCACGATCCCAGCCGAATGGGCGAATTTTACCTTGGGATCGAAATTACGATTTAGCGCATCTACCAAGAGCGGAGAGAGCGGGGTACCCTTGTCCCGATAACGGTAGCGATGTTGGTGCTCGCGTCGATTTCCTTCAGCAAAATTATGAAGCGTTATCTCCGTGAGGTTGTCGATCAGCATCAATGCAAAACGGGCATTGTTCGCGTCGCCCTTCGAAAGATGTTCCAAAGCGAGATCGAGCTGTTCAATGGTCGCAGCAAGTCGGCGCACGTTGTTCCCTAAATCCCCTTTCCCAGATATTTATCCTTCCGACGCGTTCCCAATCGCCGGATAGGCATTTACCCAATGTTCGCGTCTTGTGGCCCTGCATAATTCCACGCCGACGGTCGTAAAAGTCGTTAGTCACCACAGTGCTCTAGAGAGCGAGCGGACCTCAAGAAAAATCCGACTCGCCATAAAACGCCCGGCTTAGCAGCCCGGCGGTCGCGGTCGCAGAGCGCGTTGCTGCATCACGCGAGTGATGTTTTCGATTGTTGCCAGCGCATCGCGGCGCTCGGCAGAGCCGGGGGCTGTGCAGGCAAGATCGTACTGAGCGTTCCGAAAGAGAGTTTGCAGTTCGTAGTCGCTGCGGGATTGCAGCGTTGCGATTGTTAAGACCGTGGACATGGAATTCTCCTCTGTTGTCCTCGCGGCCCTGACCACCAGGGCCGTTCATGCGGTCCCCGGAATCAGAATCAGCAGCAGAACGGCCCGCCGTGGGCGGCGGGCGCGAAGAAGGACAAAGAAGAGGAGGCGGACGTGGCTACGGCGCTTGCATCTCGCAGCGCGCTCGCAGCGGCGCATTAGAACTACGGAAAATCGCCCGGATGGTCTCGCAACGATTGTTGTCCCCTGCACAAGGCGCTGTCAGAATGCAGGTAACCGGACCGAATCTTTCACGCGTCCGGGACTGACGAAAACCAAAATAACGGGTACATGCGCTATTGGTGGGTCAATCAGAACCAGACTTACCGCCATGAGGTTCAAGGCGGCTACCTCTGGTCGCCCAAGCGCAACGCCAACGGCGCACGAAATCCCTTCTATGAGTCAATGCGCGAGGTTGCGCCCGGCGATCTGATTTTTTCTTTCATGGATACCCGCATCCTGGCTGTCGGGATTGCGCAATCCTATTGCTGGGAGAGCCCCAAGCCGCTGGAATTCGGGACGGCTGGCCAGAACTGGGAAAACATCGGCTGGAAGGTGAAAGTTAGTTTCACCGAGCTTGCCAACAAGGTACGGCCCAAAGATCACATTGACGTTTTGCGACCGCTACTACCCGAGAAATATTCGCCGCTTCAGCCCAACGGCAATGGCCTTCAGTCCGTCTACCTCACCGAGGTGCCGACAACGCTGGCCGAGGTGCTTGTTGGCCTCATCGGGCAGGAAATCGCGCCCATCGTTTTAGTTGCGCGTGATGTGAAGCCGGTTCCAGGCGACGATCTTGACCTCTGGGAACGTAAGCTGGAGCAGCAGATCGACAGTGATCGCACTGTGCCGGACACCGAGCGGCTGGCAATCATCCGTGCCCGCAATGGACAGGGCCTGTTCAAAGACAGAGTGTCCAAGATCGAATCACGATGCCGCATTACGGGCGTCGAAAATCCCGCCCACCTCAGAGCAAGTCACATCTTGCCGTGGCGCGACGGAAACAACGAACAGCGACTAAACGGCGAGAACGGCCTGCTGTTGACGCCGAGCATCGATCATCTGTTTGATCGTGGCTTCATCGGTTTCGAGAACAACGGCAAGCTCATCATATCCCCCGTCGCTCATCGCCCCTCGCTCCAACGCATGGGCATCGACACCGAGAAGGTCGTCAATGTGGGAGGATTCACCAGCGGCCAGAAGCAGTTTCTCGACCTTCACAGGAACAGTGTGCTGTTGCAGGCTGTCCGAAATTAGAATCCTGCAAAGCCGCACCGCTCTTGCTGCAACACCGCGCCGCGTCATTCAGTGCGAAAAATCAAACCCTTCGAAGTTTTGCGCGCGTAGACGTTTGAGGCGATGCGATGCAACGCAATATTACCATATTCGGATTTATCAGCTCTTAACTGAAGTTAAGTTAGTATGAAAATAGCGGGGATATGTCTTAACGGCATTCGGGTGCGCCATGAGCAAGAAGGATAAAAGCGTAGAGCTAGTAATCGACTACAAGAGCCTCGGGACAATCTCCCTCGACGAACTCCAGCAAGCCTTCTGGGACGACATTCAGGCGCTCAAGGACATCTACAACGTCCAGTACGTCACCGCGCCCACGTTGCGCATTCCCGTCACCAACGAATACGGTGATCCCTTGCAGGTGAAGCGGCCAGAAGGCGGAACGATCCACCGCATGGACACGCACCACTACCATCCCGCTTGCCTCGACTACAAACTCTGAGCAGGAGGGTTCGATGAAACAACCCTGCTACATCGGCCTTGAAGAAGCCCGTCAGGTTCTTGCTGGCATGGGCATCAATCTGACCGAACGTCAGATGCAGCGCGCCGCCGAACAGGACGCGCAGGGACGGCGCAAGCTGCCCTTCTTCGTCGATCCGATCCAGCACAGACTCATGATCGAGAAGGATGATCTGTTAAGTGCTTATTTCAAGAAGCAGGTGGAGGCCCAAAGGAACCTCCGTCCGCAATAGTGCGTATACTGATGAATACTTGCATTTAGGAGCTTATTTGTTGCATCATTTTGCCAATGGCAGACATTAGAAAAAGAAAAGGCAGCAAGGGAATAACGTATCAGGTCCGATACCCTAGCAAAGCTTCACCGACAGGTTACGCATACGAGACGTTTGCGACTCTCAAAGAGGCGCGCGAGTTTCGCGAGGACTCCGCCGCGCGTTCCAAAAGCGGCCCGCTCTCAAAAGAAATCCGCACCGTCGAACAGGGCCTCACAAAATGGCTTGAGGTCTGCGAGAAGGAGGGTCGCAACGGGCGCGATCCCGTCACCGCAGGCACTCTCGAAAATTACAAATACCGCGCCGATATCGTTTGCGCTTATGAGTGGCAGAAACCCTTGCACGAACTCACGGCCCCCGATGTGGTCGAGTTTCGTTCGTGGCTCCTGAAAAATCATAGCCGTGCTGTGGCGCATAAAGCGCTCACCTCGCTGCACTCGATGGTGCGCGAGATGATGACGCGCGGCTTCCTCGCTCATGACTTCGTCTCTGGCATTACGGTCCAGAACAGCTCCCGGTACGATGAGCCGGTCACGATACCGACTGAGGCTGAGATTCATGCGCTATTGAGCGCGGCAGATCGCCTCGCGAATTCCAAGAACCCGAAAATACAGCGGTCATGGCGGCGCTATCGCCCCATGCTCTATCTCGCCGCCGATTCCGGAATGCGGCCACAAGAATATATCGTCCTGCCTCGGGCGAACGTGACCGACAAGGGCGTTCAGGTGGACCGCGCCTTGGAGCGCCTTGGCGAAATATCGGTAACGAAAACCCCTGCCGGGCGGCGCTTCATCGATCTGAGCGCCGACACACTGGACATGGTGCGCCATTACGCGAAGCACCATGCCGTCCCCAACAAATACGATCTGGTCTTTCCAACCGAAAACGGACAATGGCTGGACCCGAAGAACTGGTTACGCCGGGGCTTCTATGTGGCGTGCATTGAAGCCGGGCTCGTTGAAGAGACAGAGGAAGAGGGCGAAACGGTCGTAAGGCCGAAATACCGGCCTTACGACCTTCGCCACTTCTATGCCTCGATGCTCATAGAACAGCGCGTCAATCTCAAGCGCGTGCAGTACCTCATGGGGCATGAGGACATTCGCACGACCCTCAATGTCTATGGGCATCTGGTCGAACGGATTGAAGCCAAGGCGGATAATACGCCGGGCCTGCTGGCCTCCATGCGTCGGAGATCGCCCGGAGCTTCTGCAACGGCCCCCGGCTAACGCGGCAGACAGATCGAACAGCAAATGTCAGATGAAAGAAAAGAATTCGAGGACGGCGAGGCTGCCCTAAACCGCCGTGATTTTAAGACCGCACTGAGACTATTGCTGCCTCTTGCTGAAAACGGGGACCCGGCGTCACAGCGGGTGGTAGGCGAAATCTATATACGGGGATTTGGAGTTGAGCCGGACGGAGCGGAGGCAGCTAAGTGGTGGATCAGAGCCGTAAGCACTTGGCGCTCACTCGCGGACCAAGGAAATGCTGAGGCACAGTGTGAACTCGGTTCGATGTTTTTGCGGGGATTTGGACTTCCGGAGGATGATACAGAAGCGTTCAACTGGTTTTATAAAGCGGCCATACAGGGTTACGCGCCTGCGCAATATCTGCTCGGTGAGATGTGTGGGTTTGGGAAGAATATTGGAAGGCCATATTATAACCCCTTGGAGGCCTTGAAATGGATTCGCAAGGCAGCCGATCAGGGCTTTCCCAAAGCACAAGGCAAGCTTGGGTGGATGTATTCATACGGTGCGATGGGCGTGAGGGAGGACAAGAGAGAAGCTGTAAAGTGGCTTCGGAAAGCTGCGGATCAGGGTGATCCGTATGCTCTTCTCAACCTTGGTGCGATGTATGAGCGTGGCGAGGGCGGCCTGAATCAAGACTACGCCGAGGCGATGAAATGGTATCGCAAGGCCAACGCTTATAACGCCATTGGTGATATGTACATGCACGGGAAGGGTGTACCTCAGGATTATACTGAGGCCATGAATTGGTATCGCAAACTTGCCGATCAGGAATTTCCACCTGCACTGAGAACGATAGGCCTCATGTATTTAAGGGGCCAAGGTGTGTCGCGAGACTTGGTTCAGGCTTACAAGTGGATCAGCCTTGCGGTTGATAAGGAGTTCGATCCTGATTTTCCCGCCCTTGCAAATGAGCTTGCGCCCATCGCCGCAGAGATGAGTCCGGAGCAGATTGCAGAGGCCAAGCGCCTTGCCGCTGCTTGGAAATCCACCCGATCTCACTAGGTTGCGCAAAATTCCTGTGGCAAGTCTGTGGCGAATACCGGCTAACCCACTGTTCTGACACGTTCCGAAATTGCATGGGGTGCAAGGGGTCGCAAGTTCGAATCTTGTCGCCCCGACCAATTTCAGATCAATAACTTAGACGAATACTACGGAAAGAAACGGCCCTGCGGGGCCGTTTTTGCCACGAATTTTTCGCCCGCTGAAACCCGCAGAATTCCGCCATTCTCTGATCCGCCCCGCGCGGCGCTGTGGCGAGTTTGTGGCAAGAATGTTCGGCCCGCACCCAGCGTCGGGCCTGCTCTTCATGTTCGATTCAGAGGGGCTTCCGGTGAACCTTTTCGGTGTGCGTTTGTGTATCCATTGGCTACACTCGCACTATGGCAGCCAAGGACTCAGGCTTGCGTATTCGCGTCGAGCGCCCTCTTCGAGAGGCATTTGTCGATGCATGCCGCAAACAGGATAAATCGGCCGCTCAGGTAATTCGTGAGTTTATGCGGGGCTACGTCGCTCGGCATGGTTTCGAGACGGATGTTCCTCCAGAAGCCAAGCGGGATAAGCAGCCGCCTCGTAGCAAGGATCACCTATGAAAGACGCTCAGAAGCCGGACCACATCAGCCTGAACACTCTTATCCAGCGTTTGGGTGAGGGGCGCTTTGTGATTCCCGACTTCCAGCGCGAATTCGAGTGGAAGCCGTGGGACATTCGCGATCTCTTGAAGTCGATCTTCCTAGACTACTACATCGGCAGTTTGCTTCTTTGGAAAGGCAAGAACGAAAACTTTAAGGCGCTTTCCTGCGAGCCCATTTACGGCTTCAAAGGCGATCCCACGCCGGAATATATTGTGCTGGACGGGCAGCAACGGCTGACGGCGATGTATTACGCCTTCTTGTCCCCCGAAAAAAACCTACCCACTCGCTCAAATCGGTATTTCTTCTCCATCCGCATCAACCGATTTATGGCTGAGGAATACGATCTGGCGTTCGAGTACGACTGGTCGAAACGCTGGACCCAGTTGATCGAAGACCGCCCCGCTCAGTACGCAGAACACATTTTCCCTCTCTCTGTCGTTGGTCTAGGCGGCTTTAAATTCTTCAAGTGGATTGAGGGGTATCAACAGTTCTGGCGCGATGCAGCAACCCGAGCGAAACAAGAACAACGCGAGGATGATTTCAAACAAGCCGCACTGCACGCGGATAACGCCATGAAATTTGGTGAGTATGTGCAAGGAATAGCGGAAGGATACCAGATTTCCTATATCGAGCTTGATGTGCAGTTAGAGATCGACAAGGTTTGCGACATCTTCACGCAAATCAATAGCAAGGGTGTCCAGCTCGATACGTTCGACCTTATGAACGCGATGCTCAAACCCAAAGGTCTTCAGCTCAAACAGATGTGGCGCGAAGCATCGCCTCGGTTGGAGTTCGTCGAAACCGATAAAATGGATGTGTACATCCTGCAGGTCATGTCGATTCTGCGGCAGGGTTATTGCTCACCCAAGTACCTGTATTTTCTCCTGCCCGGTCAAGAGAAAGCCGTGCGCGATCCTGACGGAACCCGGCGCAAGGAAGTGCTTGTGCCGGATATCGCCGACTTCAAAAAGCGATGGAATACCGCTGTCGATGCTATCGAGGCAGCAATCAAGCTGTTGAAGCATCCGCAGGAGTTTGGCGCGATTTCGTCGAACTACCTGCCATATGTCTCCATCCTTCCAGCCTTTGCCGCGCTTCAATCACATGTGAAGTCGCTGCCACCCAATCGTCAACTGGATGCCCAACGAAAAAGCCGTCACTGGTATTGGGCCTCTGTTTTTCTTAACCGCTACTCCGGCTCCGTTGAGTCCACGGCTGCGCGTGATTTTCTTGATCTTAAAGCGTGGATGGAAAAAGACGAACTCGAACCGGGCCTAATACAGGAATTCAAAACGCGTTTCCGCAGCGTCGATTTGCGCAAGGAAATCAAGCGCGGTAGTTCCGTTTACAACGGCATTTTCAATCTCTTGGTCATTCAAGGCGCAAGAGATTGGATGACCGGCAATGTGCCGCAGTTTGGAGATTTGGACGACCATCACATAATCCCGGCATCAAAGGCCTCTGGCCTTGGCACAGGCAATTTGATTCATACCATCTTGAACCGTACTCCACTCACCGCAGATACGAACCGCAACGTCATTCGTGATCGGTTGCCTAACGAGTATTTGCCCGAACTCATCAAACAAAACGGCGAAGGGACGGTTCGCGCTGTCCTTGAGTCTCATTTCATCTCGCCAGCAGCGCTCGCGATCCTGCTGCGCGACCCATTCACGGGTGGTGATTTTGAAGCGTTCATCACAGAGCGGCAGCGAACGATATTTGAAGCGATTGAAAGTCTCCTGATTAAGGAAAGGCTCGATCTATCGCCAAAATTGCGCGATCTCGATCAGAAGATCGAGGATATAGAACTCGCATTACGAGCACGCATCGCCGAAACACTTGGCGACGATACCGCGCGCCTGCCTCCTCATGTCAATCAGAAGGCGGAAGAACGCATTCAAGCTGCCGCAAAGAAGAGCGCCGCTGTTGACCTAGACCAGTATAAGCGCATGAACCGACGCCTCGAATTCTGCGACTTGCGGGAGCTACAAGACACGATCCTCAGCAAGGCCATCTGGTCGGAATTTGAAAAATGTTTCGCGAATAAGGAAACGCTGATGGGGAAATTCGGTCAGCTAGGCGAACTTCGCAACAGCATTCGTCACAGCCGCTCCGTTGATGAGATTACTCGGAAAGAAGGGGAAGCTGCGATCCTCTGGTTCGAACAAGTCCTACAACGATAGATTTCAAAGTTATTCGATCAGTGTTAGCGCGTCCGGCTGCCGCCGGACCGGGCTCTACGCGCGCCGTGCAGCGGCGCTTCCCGAGCCGCTATCGCGTCTCGGCCATTCGGTGACGATCCCTCGCGCAAGATGACTCGGCCAGCCTTCGGCTGACTTTCCTCTTTTCGTTTACGGGGCCTGCGGCCCCCTGCCTGTCAAGGCCAAGCCCTTTAGGGGTGCCTGCGGGGCGTATCCCCGATCTTCCTCTCTTCGCTCGTGCAGATCGGGTGATCCCCCTCTCCCCGCTGGCAGCCTGTGACAGTCGAACCCCCGCTCATTGGCGCGGGCCTAGTCGGTTGCATGCGCAACCCAGCACTAGGAGGAAGGAAATGAAAGCCGATGTTTATGAGCGGATCACCGGACAGATCGTCAGCGAACTTGAGAAGGGAGTCCGCCCTTGGTTCAAGCCGTGGAACGCCGAACACGCAGCAGGACGCATTACACGACCCTTGCGCGGAAACGGCATTCCGTACCGTGGAATCAATGTTCTGATGCTTTGGTCGGAGGCGATGACGAAAGGCTACGCCGCGCCGATCTGGATGACCTTCAAGCAAGCGCTGGAATTGAACGCGCATGTGAAGAAGGGCGAGAAGGGCAGCCTTGTCGTTTACGCGTCTAGCGTCAGCCGCACCGAGACGGACGAAGACACCGGCAATGAGTTCGAGCGCGAAATCCCCTTCATGAAGGGATACACCGTTTTCAACGTCGAGCAGATCGAAGGCTTACCGGCGCAGTATTACACCAAGGCCGAACCCCGGCTTGAGAGCGTGCCGCGCATCGAACGCGCCGAAGCGTTTTTCGCGGCAACGGGAGCCACGATTCGGCACGGCGGCAATCAGGCTTTCTACACGATGGCAGACGACCGTGTGCAGATGCCGCCCTTCGAGACCTTTCAGGATGCCGAGAGCTATTACGCAACCCTCGCGCACGAGGTCACGCATTGGACCCGCCACCCGAAGCGCCTTGAGCGCGAATTCGGGCGCAAGCGCTGGGGCGATGAAGGCTACGCGATGGAGGAGCTTGTCGCCGAACTTGGCTCGGCCTTTCTGTCCGCCGATCTCGACCTGACGCCGCAGCCGCGCGAAGACCACGCTTCCTATATCGGGCACTGGCTGGAGTTATGGCGAGGTGAGCATAAATTACGTAATCGCGAGTTGGCGATAATGTGAAGGAACGTCGTTTTAGAGCGTGAATCCTGCGTAATTCCGCCAATGAGCGGCAAGCTTTGCTCCGCATTATTTTCCCGGCGAACCTCGGTAGTCGATTTGACCAGATGAGG
>OBEQ011526823.1_pt1 | contig 35780 bp, 34 predicted proteins | sample 1670901 | NCBI WGS metagenome assembly OBEQ01 (sample SAMEA104232315, study PRJEB22302) | groundwater metagenome | biome: forest; feature: aquifer; material: groundwater | place: USA | collected 2011-08-07 | depth 5.4 m | reverse complement strand
GAGATGTTCTTTAGCCCGCAATTTTTGAAGTTGTCATTAAACCTTACCTTTCTGAATCTGGCCGTTCAGAATGCAAAGACGTCTCTTTCCAAACAAGCGTTCTTAAGACAAATTCAGTCGCTGGTTCCCAGTGTCAAACTGGAACAACTGGTGCCTTATCGCTCCGGCATACGCGCACAGATGGTGAATAAAGAAGGGCGCATAATGGACGATATCCTTGTGGAATACCGTAAGGATTCCACGCATGTGCTGAATGCCGTCTCGCCGGGAATGACTTGCAGTTTAGCGTTTGCGGAATACGTCGTCGATAATATGATGAAAACATAGTTTGCTTCTTGGTCATTGCCGCATGGCTTCTCCGTAAACAGCGGGAACCCTTGTCACCTCGAACGGCAAGCCATTCTAAAGGAATAGGGCCGTTCTCGTTGACATTCCCTTGCTATTTACGTCGAAGCCATAAGAGCGGCGAAAAGCCCTGCGAAACAAACTATGTTTTAATCATATTATACTGCGAGCGGAATTTTCTTTTTAGTAAGAGCGATATTGCAGCTTGTGATGAGTGCTTTAGCGGCCCAGTCGGCGAACCATTCGGTGACGGGAAGTGAATCTGCTCCGGCTTTGAAATTTTCAAACGTCTCTCCTAAAGTTTTTCCTGCAAGAAGTCCTTTCAACAGCCCAAACTGATTTTTATCCAGCAGTTCGCACAAAACTTTTACACCGGTCTTATAGATGAGCAGGTTTTGAGGGCGGTTTACAAGATCGATAATGATTTTTTTTGCAGGTGTTTTTCTCGCATTCCAGATATTAAGAATCGGCCAGCGAGACGCAAGAAGCGCAACTGACGGTTGAAACTCAAAAGAGAGATTTTCCCAATCTTCGGGTAAAAGATTTTCAAGAGTTTTTATGTCGAAAGGCTTTTCCTGAAACGCATGAAACGATTGTGCGACCCGCCACTCTAGCCGGGCCAGATCTGGCAGGAAGGGGAGTTTTTTTGATAAAGCCGATTTTGAGAGAAATTCCGCATAGTGTTTCCCAGCCATACTCAAATTGTATTCATGGGATGGGAAGGCCTCCGCGTATCTGAAAGAGGTTTTCAGAAAACTTTTTTTTCCGATGATGCGCTGCACGGCGGGATAAGCCTCGACGAGTGACTCGTGCATGCGCGCCGTGTAACCGTCTGCGTAGACTGAAAGCCGTTTTTTCCCTGGCTGCCCGCCTTGCGGGTTCAACGTTTTCTCAAACTCTTTTAAATTTTTCCCGGTTTTTATTCCAGGAAGAATCCTTTCCTTCATCCAATTTTCAATTTCAACAAGCTTGGGGTTCCCGTCATTGCGAGGAGTCCCGAGCTTTGCGAGGGACGACGAAGCAATCTCAAGACCGGTCATCTCCGAATGCTTTTGTTGGGGATCATCCGAAATAAGAATCGGTGGATTCCCGCCAAAAGCGTTGCGGGAATGACGGTTTTGTTGAGATTGCTTCGTCACGGCGACTTCGTCGCCCACGCTCGCAATGACATTGTTTGGCGTTATCCGCCACGCTTCCTCGAAAATCTCCCTTGCTTTTAAAAGTTCTTTCACTAACCCCGAAAACTCAGGAATATCCGCATCCCATTCGATCAGCGTCGTGACCTGTCCGAATCTCTGCACTGCGAACCGGTAAAGATTCCAGACCTTTTCAATAACCGGCCGGCTGTGCGTATCAAACAAAAATTGCCCTTTATTCGTGTGTCCCGCTAAATGAAACTGGCCGACACATTCGACGGGAACCGATTGAATGTAATGATAGGGGTCGAATTTGTGATTGACCGCGTTGACATAAATATTATTAATGTCTAGAAGTATGCCGCATCCGGACCGTTTGGCAATGTAGGATAAAAATTCCCACTCCGGCATGTGAGAATGTTTATAAGTGACGTAGGTGGATACGTTTTCAAGAAGGATTTGTTTTCCCAAAAATTCTTGAACCAATGAAACTCTTTTGGCGATGTGGTTTAAGGCTTCTTCGGTGAAGGGAAGGGGCAGCAGATCATGCAGATTTTTTCCATCTACACCAGTCCAGCAGAGGTGGTCGGAAATAATGGCGGGTTCCATGCGGTCCGCGAGGGTTTTTAATTTTTTGAGATAATTTTTGTTGAGAGGGTCAACCGAGCCGATGGAGAGGGAAACGCCGTGAAGTCCGATAGGATAATGATTTCGGACTTTTTCAAGGATCTGGAGCGGGCGGCCGCCGGTGTCCATAAAGTTTTCCGTGATCGCCTCAAACCAGTCGACTTGAGAAGGCCATTCTCGTGTGATAAAATCGAAATGCTCGGTTCTAAGCCCGACTCCACACCCAAGTTTTGGCCAATCATTCGTCTTTTTTGTTATCCTATCGGATTTCATTTAGCTTAAGTTTATGATACTAGCTGTCCGCCCTGTATCTTGGTGCAAGAGCCCTTGGCAACATCCACAAAGCCCTGGCCTTTGCAAGCGTTTTTGCCGGCGCAGGAATTACCTTTGCCGCCGCAGGCGCCCATGCCTTTGCAGGCATTAATATTCGCACAATGCTCTGTTTCTGATGTTCCCGCAACCGCTGGGCTCACCAAAGCAACATTGGCTGCCGCGATAAGGCCAGCAATAGAAGCCGCAACGAGTGCGCTCTTTTTCATGGTCTTCTTCGTCATTTTCCTCTCCTTTTTTAAACACGGCTTCTCTTTTTTGAAAGAGGCCGAATCTTTTATTTTTTCAGTATTCCCTCAATTTCAAGATTGATCTCCACTTCCTCGCCGACTAGCACACCGCCTGCTTCCAGGGCTTCATTCCAGTTCAAACCGAAATCTTTCCGGTTGATTTTGGTGGTGGCTGTGAATCCCGCGCGCGTATTGCCCCAGGGGTCTTTGCCGACACCGTGGATCGCGACATCGAGAACAACGGGTTTTTCCACGCCATGAATCGTAAGAAGCCCCTCCATTTTGGCGCCGGTATCATTGGCGTCGGTGACTTTAGTGCTTTTAAAAGAGATCGTCGGATATTTTTCCACATCAAAAAAATCCGCTGAGCGAAGATGCTTATCCCGCTCTTGGACATTTGTGTTGATGGTCGCGGCGTCGATCGTACCGCTTGTTTTCCAGGTGTCAGGTTTTCCGGGTTCATAGTCCACGGTTCCCTCAAATTTATTGAATTGGCCCTGGACATTGGAAAAAAGGTGTCTGATTTTAAATGAAACGGCCGTGTGGTCCGGGTCCACCGCGTAGGTTGCCGCCCGAGGCGAACCCGTGGTGAGAAAAACGCAGAGCGTGGCTAGAAGCAGCGATTTTTGACGCATAAAACCTCCTTGAAATATGAAGGGAATAGTATGTTTTGGCTGACAAATAATACTGCCCATTCTATCATAAAAAATTTTGTATTAGGAGCTTTTTAAATATGTGTATACTATAGGGGAAGCTTATTTCGACAGAAGGGCTCATCCCATGGGTGTTAGTTTGGATCGCCAATACCGCCGAAGAAATCTGCTTCTTAAAATCGTTATTTACCTGCCTCTTGTTTTTTCACTCTTATTTTTTGTTCTGTGTTATTACCTGACAGAAAAACCCCGCCCCATTCTCCGATTTGTTCTTTTGATCTACGGATTTATTTTTTGCCTGATCTCCTATTTTTCTTATTGGGTGAGCCGTGTATTCCGGCAGCGTGACAAAATGGAGCTGGATTTGATTGAAAGCGAAGAGCGGTTTCGCGCCGTCGCCGAAACGGCGCTCGACGCGGTCATTTCCGCGGACCGTCACGGCAATATTATATTTTGGAACCGAGGCGCCAAAAATATATTTGGTTATGACGAGAAAGAAGTATTGGGTAAATCCCTCACGGTTTTGATGCCGGCAAGATACCAGGAGGCTCATAAAAAAGGCATCCAGCGGTTTTATGTGACGGGCAAATCTGAGCTGCTTGGAAAAACGGTGGAGTTGGGAGGTTTGAAAAAAGACGGCAGCGAGTTTCCATTGGAGCTTTCGGTTTCTCCATGGAAAGTTGAAAAAGGGATTTTTTTTACGGGGATCTTGCGTGACATCAGCGAGCGAAAAAAGAATGAAAGAATCATACAAGAGAGCGAAGAACGGCTTCGTGTCATGCTGGGAGGAATACAGGATTATGCGATCTTTATGTTGGACCCCGTGGGCACTATCATGACCTGGAACGAAAGTGCTGAAAGAATCAAAGGATACAAGACGGAAGAGATTATCGGAAGCCATTTTTCAAAATTTTATACTTCTGAAGATATAAGAGCGGATAAGCCGGTGAGCATGCTGGAGATTGCCTCTGAGCAGGGCAAATGCGAGGATGAGGGCTGGAGGGTCCGTAAGGACGGTTCCCGATTTTGGGCCAACGTGGTCGTGACGGCTTTACGGGATGAACATGGCCAGCTTAAGGGTTTTTGTAAAGTAGAACGGGATATGACGGAGCGCAAAAAGACCCAGGAAGTTTTGATGCGCAAATCCATTGAACTGGCCCGCATAGACGCTGAAAGACAACAGCTTGAGCTTTTTTCTTATACGGCATCCCATGATCTTCGCGAGCCGCTACAAAAAATCATTGGTTTTGGCGGTCTTTTGAGGGAACATGTGGAAAAAAAACCGGATCTCAAGATAACTGATTATGTTGAACGCATGCAGAATGCTGCGTTTCGAATGAACCAGTTGATCGAAGACTTGCTCCATTTTTCTAAAATCACCAAGAAAGAGGAGTTATTCGAAGCGGTGGATTTGAGGGAATTGATCAAGGAAGTCCTACAGGATCTTGAGATACGCATCCAGCAAACAAAGGGTGAGGTTCGGGTCGATCCGCTTCCGGTGGTGAAGGCTGACCGGTTGCAGATGCGGCAACTGTTTCAGAACCTGATCGCCAACGCGCTCAAATTCCACAAAAAAGAGATTCCGCCCAGGGTGGTGGTGAAAAGTAAACCGATGAACCATCTTTTTTTGGAGATCACCGTTGAAGACAATGGAATCGGTTTTGATGAAAAATATCTGGATAAAATCTTTAAACCATTTGAGCGTCTGCACAGCCGGGCCGAATACGAAGGAAGCGGCCTTGGACTTGCCATTTGCCAGAAAATAGTTTTAAATCATGACGGCCGTATCACGGCCAAAAGTTCGCCCGGAAACGGGACAGTGTTTACGGTTACTTTGCCTGTTTTCCATCCGCAGAAAGGAGAGATAAGCGATGGCTAAGGATAAAAAACGCATCATCGTGCTTCTCGTGGAAGATGACGAGGATTATTATCTTTTGATGAAGGAGGCGTTTCAGAAGACCGGGTTTGTCCATGACCTGCATTGGGTCAAGGACGGCGAGGAACTCATGAATTATTTGGAAGGCAGTGAGCTGTCAGGTTATGTGAGGGAGCTTTCACGGCAGATGATCATTCTGCTGGATCTTAACATGCCCCGTATGAACGGTTTTCAGGCGCTCCAGAAAATAAAATCAGACAACCGCTTCCGTCATATTCCGACGATTATTCTGACGACCTCCAAATCCGAGGAGGATATCGTCCGGAGTTATGATCTCGGCGCCAACGCGTTTATTACGAAACCCGCCGACTTTAGACAAATGACCGGTATCATTGATGCATTTCAGAGATATTGGCTGGATATTGTCAAACTGCCGTTAAGAAATTAGAAAATGAGCGAATCGGCTAAGCGCATATTGATTGTGGATGACGACAAGGAAATGACGCTTTTGATGCAGGCCATTCTAAAAAAGCATCACTATGAGGTGTATCTTGCGCATGATGGCTTAAAGGCGATCAAAAAATCAAACGAACATTCGATAGACCTTATTCTAATGGATATTCGCATGCCTTTTTTTTCGGGATTCTGGTTTTGCGACGCTTTCAAGCAAAGACCCGGGACAAAAAATATTCCCATTCTTATCGTATCCTCCCTTTCAGATGAGGCGACCATCAAAAAAGCCTACCAAATGGGCGCTTCAGGGTATCTCAAAAAGCCTTTTGAAGCTGAGGAATTGCTGACAGCCGTCAAGAAAGTACTCTCTTAATAAAAGTTGGAAACAATAATTTGTGGCGCAACAAAGATTTTTATGTGAAACTATTTCCTTATGGACGCTAGGAAAGTCAGCCAGTCAAAAACGGAAATCAGCCAGCTCATGATGCCGCAGCACTCCAACATGAACGGCACTGTGTACGGCGGCACGATCCTTTCTATCGCGGACAGCGTGGCGTACGTGTGCGCGGCCAGGCACGCGGGCGCGCATTGTGTTACGGTTTCCGTAGACCGGGTGGATTTTCATGAACCGATCCGGATTGGAGAACTTGTCACGTTTTTGGCGTCCGTGAACGCTGTCGGCAGAAGTTCAATGGAAATAGGCATTAAAATTTTAGCCGAAGATTTTAAAACAAAAAAGAAACGCCACACCAATTCCTGCTACTTCACGATGGTTCACCTGGATGACAATGGGCGGCCGAAGGAAGTGCCCCGGCTTATTCTTGAGACCGAAGATGAGAAACGCCGCTGCCGTGAAGGCGAGGCCCGCCGGAAAGAAGCCAAAAACCGCCTTAAACGATGAAGGATCCTTTGGTAAACAAGAAATTTCCGCTTCTTTTTTTAATCCTGGTCATTTCCATCTCCGGTCTTGGTTTTAAAAATCCAACTGATTTCTTCTCAAAAACCGAAGCTTATTTTTCACCGGAAGGACAAATAAAGGAAAGGCTTATCAAGGCCATTCAAGAGTCTAAAGAGACCATTGATATCGCCATTTTCAATTTTACTTCACATAATTTGCGAACGGCGCTCGTGAAAGCGAAAAAAAGAGGCGTCAAAATCCGCGTGATCACCGACGCCAAGGAAGCGCAGAATGACGAACATTCCCTAATCCCGACCTTAGTGCAGGAAGGTTTTGAAGTCAGACTTCTAAAAAAGCAAGGCGAGGGAATCATGCACGATAAATTTGCTGTCTTTGACCAGAAACTTCTATTCACCGGTTCTTATAACTGGACCGAAAGCGCCGAAAAAAGAAACTACGAAAACGTGCTTTTTATTCCAAACGAAGAAATCATCAAAAAATACGAGCAGGAATTTGAAAGAATGTGGACGGCGAAAAACTAAGTTTGAATTCAAAGGAAAATCTGTGAGAAAATGGGGGGCAATTTTTTTCGGGATTATTTTTAGTTTGCTTCTGTTTTGCGAAATAGCCTACGCGGAACAAGGTGCGCTCGATTGGCAGAATAGGTCGAACGACCTTTTTCAAACCGCAAGAAAAGAAAATAAACTGGTGATCCTTAATCTGGAGGCCGTGTGGTGCCATTGGTGCCATGTGATGGCGGACACGACCTATCACGACCCAAAAGTCGTGGAGCTCATCCATTCAAAATATATTCCCGTTCGTGTGGACCAGGATGCCAATCCCGATCTTTCGCTTCGTTATGAAAACTGGGGATGGCCCGCGACGGTGATTTTCGCGGCGGACGGCACGGAGATCGTGAAGCGCCGCGGTTACATTCCTCCCGAGGTAATGGCATCGCTTTTGGACGCGGTGATCAAAGACCCGACACCCGGCCCGTCGGTGCTGCGCGATATGGATATGAAACCGTCGAGCGAGGCTTTTTTAAGTCCGGAAACAAAAAAGATTTTACTGGAGAATCACCTTTCATTTTATGATAAAGAATCCGGAGGATGGGGCACGCAGCTCAAATTGATCGACGCGAACCATCTTGAGTTCGCTCTCGTGAAATCGCAGAGCGGAGATACATCCGAAGAAACCATGGCCCGCCGCACGCTCGACGCCGCACTCAATTTACTGGATCCGGAATGGTGCGGATTTTATCAGTATTCCGAATCGCGTGATTGGAAATCGCCTCATTTTGAAAAGATCATGCCTATTCAAGCGCAATCTATGCGGCTTTATGCGCTTGGTTATGCCTTGTGGCATGACCCGCGATACCTGGGCGCAGCGGAAAATACAGAAAAATATGTGGCCGATTTCTGGACCGATAAGGAAGGTGGTTTTTATACCAGTCAAGACGCGGATGCGGACTCTAAACTCACGGGTCACTCGTTTTATGCGCTTAAGAACCCGGAACGGAAAGCGTTGGGAAAGATGCCTCGGATAGATACGCATATCTACTCGCGGGAAAATGGCTGGATGATCTCAAGTCTGACGGTGCTGCACAGTGTTACCGGCGATAAAAAATACATTGAGAAAGCCGCACGCGCGGCAGAATGGATCCTTAAAAATAGAAATTTACCAGACGGTGGTTTTCGCCACGACACCCGTGACGAGCGCGGTCCGTATCTGGGCGATACGCTTTCGATGGGGCAGGCGCTTTTAGATCTTTATGTATCCACAGGTGAGTGGGAATGGCTTCCGCGTTCCGAAAATGCGGCCGGATTTATCCGGAATTTTTTCATGGATAAAAAAGCCGCTGGATTTTTCAGTGCCGTCTCTGTAAAAGATGGAAACGGCGTATTTAATAAACCGATTAAACAGATTGATGAAAATGTGGCGGTGGTGCGGTGGACGAATTTACTTTTTCATTATACGGGCAAAATAGAATATAAAAAAATGGCTGAGCATGCGATGAAATACTTGGCCTCGCCGGATCTTATCCAAAGCAATCATTTTTTGGCTGGAATTTTACTTGCGGATATGGAGCTTGGATCGGATCCTGTGCATGTCACGATCGTTGGGCACAAGGACGACCCGCACGCCCGCACGCTTTTTGAGACAGCGCTGCGGTATCCGGTCAATTACCGGCGCGTGGAGTGGTGGGATAAGCGGGAGGGTCCTCTGCCAAATCCCGACGTGGAATACCCTGAGCTTGAAAAAGCGGCGGCTTTTGGCTGTGCCGATCACTCGTGTTCCGCGCCTTTTTTCACACCGGAAAAACTCACCCTTGGACTGGACCGTCTAAGAAACAAACAACGCTAAGGTTTGGTTTTGGCTTTAAATAAGAATTTAATAATTTGATATTTTTTCAAATTAAATTTGACAAATAAACAAACATCGCGTAACCTTCCTTTTGTTAAACAAAAGGAGAAGCAAATGAAGACCCATCAGCTCTGGACCGGAATAGCGTTTCTGTTTTCGTTTCTTTACGTTGTTTCCGTTACGGCCCCGTTTGCACAGGCGGCGGAAGATGTGAAAGAAACGACGACGAAGACGGCTGCACACACGAAGGCCGTCAAAAAAGAAGCGAAAAAAGAAACCGCCGGCTATTATGTTGGCTCGAAAGAGGGACATACGTATCATGATCCTTCTTCCCGGATAGCCAAGAAAATCAAGCCTGAAAACCTTGTTAAATTTGAGAGCAAGGCTGAGGCTGAAAAGGCGGGTTATTCTCCCTCTAAGGTTCTTTCTTAAAGGAGTGTGGGATGTAGGGGCGGTTCAAAAATCGCCCCTACATTTTAATCATCGGTCTCTTCGGATAAGCTCAAAAGAGGCGTTTTCTCGATTTCCTGATTCAGAACATACTGAACCTTGGCCTTTCTGAACTCACTTTCTAATGCCTGTTGAAATTCATTCATATCCTGCCGGATGCCTTGTATCGAGGCATTGGTCATTGCCGTTGGAGCTAACGCTGCCGCGTCAATGCTTTTTTGGGCCTCTTCCGAGTAGGAAATGACAGGCATTAGTAAAAGACTTGAAAAAGATACTAAAAAAAATATAAACTTACTCATGGGAGTGCCCCCCTTATGTCGTTTACTTATTCCTAATAGAAAGTATGCCTGATAGAAAGACATAATTCAAATCTTCCAGATTTTCTGTTGGTACTCTTCCACCATGCGGTCGGTGTTGAAATAGCCGCTTTCGGCAATGGCGTGGGTCATTTTGGTGAGCCAGTCAGAGCTTGGGTTGAGTTTGCCTTTCTGGTTGGTTTGATAATACAGGGAGACAACCTGTTCGAGCATCTCATAAAGCCGTGCCGCGTCTTCCGAAAGCCTCAAATTCCTCTCATCGCCTACGCCTTCGGCAGAATTGTGCCGCCAGCCAAAGATCCAGCCAATGTTTTTGTCCGCCGCCTCTACGACCCAGCCGTCCAGCGTGGAAAGTTGCAGCACGCCGTTCAAGATCGCTTTCATGCCGCTCGTGCCAGAGGCTTCGAAAGGAGGAAGCGGATTGTTAAGCCATACGTCGACGCTGTTTGAGAGAAGTTTTCCGAAATAAGTATCGTAGTTTTCCAACATCAGGACACGGATCAGGTCCCGTTGGTTTTCGAGCGAATCGATCGCGGAGAGCATTTCATTGACGTAAGTGAAGCCGATGTCATCTTTCGGGTGGGCTTTACCGGCCAGCAGAATTTGAATAGGGCCGAGGCGTTTTGCGAGTTCCATGAGCCGGTGCACGTCCTGCAGGATCAGGCTTGGACGTTTATAAGAGGCGATGCGCCGCGCCCATGAGATCGTAAAAATATCCGGCTCTATCCTCCAATTTTTTAAGAGCAGGCAAAGTTTCTTTTTATTCTCCTGGTGCGCGCTCCAGAGCGCCGCGCGGAAATCGTCCCTGTCTTTGAGCGTTAGCACATTCTTGAGAAGCGGCGGATGCTTTCTCCAGTCGCCTATTTCGCCGCCAAATTGATCAAAGAGCTTCGCCATCGCTTCTGAAACCCACGTATGCGTGTGAACGCCGTTGGTGATCGATTCAATCCTGTCTTTGTGCTGCGGAAACTGCTCGCGCGTGATCTCGCCGTGTTTTTTGGCGACCGCGTTGATATGGAGACTGGTGTTCATCGCGTGCTGGGTCAGGTTGATCAGATCTCCGGAATCAGGATCCTGACCGAATTTTTTTATGAGGCTGAATTCTTCATCACTGACGAGCTCCTGGATGATTTTTTTCTGGAAACGATCGTGCCCCGCCGCGACAGGGGTATGGCAGGTGTAGGCGAAATGGCTTTTTAAGGAGGCCAGATCGGCTGCGGGGATTTTTTTTGCTTTTTCAATAAAAGCCAAAGCCGCGTGACCCTCGTTCAAATGAAACTTGTCGATCGAGTATTGGATCGTTTCAAGGGCCTTCATGCCCCCAAGCCCGAGTGTCAGCCGCTGGAGAAATTTCCACTCGGCGTTGTCACTCCGGTAAAGCTGGCCCGTCAGCGTTTGAAGAAACGGGGAATTTTCGGGCAGGTTCGAATCCAAAAGCACGAGCGGGATCACATGAGTTTTGTCAAAACTGTAGACAAAATATTTCCAGAGCCTCAGATGGATCGTTTCTTTCTTAAGAGGGATTTGTACCCGCGTCTTAAGCGGCAAAAGTCCCGGGTATGAAGATGGGTCCCAGTCATTTTCTTCGGGGATTTGACCGTCTTTAAACCAGAAATTTTGTTTGAAATAGCCTTTGTTCCACAAGATCCCGACCGCAACGAGAGAAACGCCTTTGTCCGCCGCGCTTTTGAGCGTGTCGCCCGCCAGGACTCCCAACCCGCCGCTGTAAATCGGAAGGTCAAGCCGGTGGCTTGTGTTGATCGTCAGATAATAATCCATCGCTCTTAAGTTGGAGAATACATTGTGCCGCGCCGAGAGGTTTTTGCCGCTCATCGGGCGTTTTTGCGTGAAGGCGTTGTAGGTATTGGAAGAAAGCCCAAACTCCATTGAGAAATAGCCGACGGAACGCACGTCTTTGGACAGGAGATTTTCTTCAGCTTGAAGAATCGGGCCGACCGGAAAGCCAAAAAAGCGGTCGCCCGTAATATCTTGGGAATAATTTTTGTCGAAATTTTCTACCGGAACGATCTTAAGAAACTTATCCAGATTGTTGAAACTCACCATTGTGCAAGGATTATATCATTTCCATTTGGGTTCGCAATTAAATTAGGCAGATTTTGGTTTTTTTTGTTATACTGATAGCAGAAAAAATTTAAAACCATTCATCGTGGGGAGAAATCATGCGAAAAACGGCAAAAAAAGTTTTTTTTGTGTTTCTATTTATTTTGACGGCTGTTCTTGCTCAAAGTTATGCGGCTTTTGCGTCCGGACAAGCTTCCGGAAATAGCGTCACGCAGCCGATGGATAAGGCGACCACGCTTTGGGACCTCATCCTGGCGGGCGGCGCCTGCATGGTGTTTCTCGGCGCTCTCTCCTTGGTTGCGACGACTTTAATTATTTATCATTTTTGGAAGGTCACTGCTGAAAAACTGACTCCGGTGGATTTTATCGAAAACCTTTTGTCGCTGATCGAGCGTAAACACTATGACAAAGCGGTCACCGTGTGCAGCCAGCAGTCTAATCTCATCTCCGAAATCGCTTTACCGGGGCTAAAAAAAGTTGAAAAAGGCGCGGCCGCAGTTGAAGAAAAGATCCAATCAGAGGGAAGGGCCAGGCTTGAGCGGCTTTGGCAAAATCTGACCTATATCGGCGATATTGCTATTATTTCGCCGATGGTGGGGCTTTTGGGAACGATCCTCGGAATGATAGAGGCTTTCAATTATTTTAGGGCCGGGACGATTCATCCGGTGGTTTTAACGCAAGGGCTGGCGAAGGCCATGATCAATACGGCTTTTGGGCTGGTGATCGCGGTGCCTTGTCTTATCGCTTATTCGTATCTTAGGGGCCGTGTCAGCCGCATTTCCTCAACCGCCGAAAGTGTTTCCTCGGAGATCGTACAGCTCATCAAAGGCGGCCGTTAGTTTTTTTAAGGGAGACACGATGATCAATTTCAAGCAAACCGAATACATCAAACCCATTCCTGTCTTGCAATTGGTATCACTGATCGATGTCCTTTTTGTGACGTTGTCTTTTTTTATGGCGCTCTCGCTTCATTTTAATTTCGAATCAGAGCTCAACGTTTCCGTGCCGAGTTCCAAGAGCGGCGTGGAGATGCCGATGGCGTCCGAAGATATCGTGATCAATATTTTGCGGGACGGCACGGTGATTGTGAACCAGAAGAAGCTCTCTTTGGAACAGCTGGAATTGCTGCTTAAGAAAACAGCGGACCTTTACCCGTCCCAGGGCGTGGTCTTGAGGGCAGATGAGAAGACCTTTCATCAGAACGTGGTGCGCGTTTTAGATACTTGTTCCGGCGCCAAGATTTGGAATATTTCTTTTGCGACGAACAAAGAAACTTGATCCGCGATGCCTTTCGGAAAAAGTCAAAATTTTTTGATTCTTTCGGTCTTCTTTTTAACAGCCCCCGCCGGTGTTTTCGCCGACAATCAGAATGTTTCTGCGCACGATTCCTCTGGAAGCAGCCTTGATTTTGCCAACGGCCTTTACGCGAGAAAGATGTACGGCCCCGCGATCAGTGAATACGACAAGTTTATCAAGTCAAACCCGGCATCTCCGGATATTTCATCGGCGCGTTTTCGCTTGGCCGATTCGTTTTATTTCATGAAAGACTATCCAAACGCGGTTTCTCATTTTAAATCTTTCATCACAGATTTTCCCGATGACAAGAGGGTGAGTTTGGCGGCGTTTCGGCTTGGCGCCGCAGAATTTTACCAAGGGAACCTGGCTGTCTCCAAAAATTTATTCATCAAAGTAGCGTTTCGCGACAGGGATCCCAATTTACGGAGCGGCGCTCTTTTTTATTTGGCGAAGGCTTATGAGGCCTTGAACAAACTCCCAAGCGCCGTGACGATTCTGACGCGTCTTGTGGCCCATTATCCCCAGACCGAATACGCGGCTTATGCGGGGCTCATGCTCGGAGATATTTATAGCCGGGAGAAAAAATCTCAGGCCGCGATTAGTGCTTACAAGTTTTCCTCCGATCATAAAACACCGGTACTTGTTTCCGAAGAGGCTTCCATCAAAATAGCGGATATTTATTTGAACGGTAAAGATACGCAGAACGCGGCGGGTTTTTATAATAAAGTTTATGACGCTTACAAAAATAGACCCGCCGGCACTCAGGAAAACAACCGCGTTTTCTTTGATAAAAGTTTGAGGGGGCTTTTTTATTGCCACGCTTATACGCAAAACCTGGAAGGAGCTGTTAGGCTCCTTGAAGAAAATAAGGCTTATATTGAAAAAAGTGCTTTGAAGTATGAGGTATTTTATATTTTGGCAAATCTGGGCGAGGCGGATAAAAAATTCGATTTTGCGATCAAGTATCTTGACCGTATCGAAACGGATCCCAAGGCGGACCCTGAATTTCTGCAAAAGGCCGTCTTCAAGAAATCTTCGATGCTCGGCGCTATGGGTAAAAATAAGGAAGCCATTGCCGAGCTTGAGAAGGCCGAACGCAAGGATCCCAAAAACGCCGCGCGCGTTTATTTTGAACAGGCTGAACTGTTCCGGAAGTCCGGAAATAACGAAGGGGCCGCCACGGCTTATCAGGCCGTGCTCAAAGGATCCGACAATCCCTATTCAAAGCCGGCTTTGTACTCGATGGCTACGGTTCATTCGCTGGCCGGCAAAAAAGAAGAGGCAAAAAAAGAATTCCTCTGTTACGCCGATCTGTATCCCAAAGACGAGGACGCCGAGAAAGCGCTTCTTCAGGCCGTTCAAGTGGACATTGAGATTGAAGATTTTTCGGCGGCTCTTAAAGATGCGAAAAAGTTTATCCAGGGTTATCCCAAGAGCCAATTTATGGACGTGGCTTATTATAAAACCGGCATGGCCTTGACGGGGCTTAAGAAGTTCAAGGAAGCCTCCGGTTTTTTTCGAAAGGTTATTACGGAATACGCAAAGACCCAGTTGATGCCTGAATCCCTTTACGGCGCGGCGGTGAGCCTTGAAAATGCCGGCGAGATCAAAGAAGCGGTTTTATTTTATGAGAAACTTTTGAAAGAATATCCGGAGCATTCACTTTTGGATGACGCGACATTGCGACTCGGGTATCTCTATGTTCAGCAGTCACTTTATGATAAAGCTGCGGATCTTTACCGTGGCAGGCTTCTCAATCAACCCAACGCTCCGATACAGCCCAAGACCGCTTTTTGGCTGATCCGCTACCTGCTTGATCATTCGCGTTATGATGAAATGAAAAAAGTGCTGGATGTTTTGCCGCAGAGGTTTCCAAAGGAAGACCTGAATCATGAGATTAATTTTTTTATGGGTGAAAACCAGATGGGCCTCAACGACACTGCAAAAGCCGCCGAGTTTTATAAGAAATCCATTGATGCGAAGCCTGACGGAGAATTTGCGCCTCACGCCTATTTGGGGCTGGGAATCGCCGCCTCGGCTCAAGGAGATTCCGTGACGGCTGAGAAAAATTTGAGCGAGGCCGCCAAATACGACAGCGAGGTGGACGTGACACTTCGCGCGCGTTTTGAAATCGCTTCGCTCAAATTGAGGGCCGGAAACCTTTTGGAGGCGGCCAACGCGTTTATGCTGGTTGCCGTGCTGTATGATGATGAGAAATATTGCCCGCTTGCGCTCTTCAAAGCCAATGAGTGTTTTGCGAAGCTTGGCAAAATAGAAGATTCGGAAAAAGCCGCCGAAGAACTTAAAACACGTTACCCCGGCAGTGAATGGGCTAAGAAACTAGGCTGACATGAATGGGATCGTCCAAAATATAAAAAACAAGGAATTTTCAGAACCGCTTTTGCTTGCGGTTGTGCTCCACATCGCTTTTTTGGTTCTAGCGATGTTTATCCCGCTTTCCGGTTTACCGGAAAATATGCAAAAGAACAGGCTCTCTTTTCATTTAAAGGGAGGCAGTTCCAACCGCACCGTTACGAAAAAACAATTTACGGGGACGGAAGGCCCGGAGCCAAAGGCCATACGGTTTTCCGGCGAGAACACCGCCAATGCTTTACAGGCTTTAAAAAGTGCGTCGCCCGATCTTGCAGTGATCGAACCCAAGAAAGCGGTCGACAATGCCGGTGAAATTGTTCAGAAAGAAAAAGACGAACCGGTTTCTTATGTCAACAAAAACCTTGAATCGATCCTGATGGATACCCAGCGCCGCATTGGAAAAGACGAGGCCGTTGTGAAACCAAAATCCGCGGCCGCTTTTTACCATGAAAAGACGGCCGAAAACGTAAAGGTTGTTCAAGTAACGGGTCAAAACCTTCTGCGAACATTGGGGAAACCGCTTGACCGGATCGTATTTTATTCGCCTAGGAATGTTTCTATAGACCCCGAGGAGGGCATGCCGGGTTTCACTCCGTCGAACGGCGAAGGTTCCGGACAGGGTCCGGGTTGGGGTACCGGGCATGGGACGGGCCAGGGGCCATGGGAGGGCCCCGGACAAGGGACGTCCAATATGGAGTTGGGTGGAGGCCCGGGCGAGTCGTTGGGGGACATCGTAAAGTATGAGTCCGTCGATAATTTTCTGGATATCGATGTCTATACGTATCAAGATCCCAAGTCCGGCGAAAAATATTTCATGATTAAAATCTTTGCCAAGAAAGACCAAAAGGCGTTTAAAGTCATGCCGAAAGAGGTTATTTTCACGGTCGATGCTTCGCTGAGTATTTCAAAAGACCGTTTGGATGAGTTCAAAAGAGGCATTGCTTATTGCCTGGCACATCTGAACAAGGGCGATACGTTTAATATCGTCGCGTTTAAGGATAAGACAAGCTTTTTTTCACCGCATTCGGTCCCGGCGACTCCAGAAACCGTCAAGCGGGCCGAGCGTTTTGTTTCGGACCTTACTTCCAATCAGCAAACGGATGTTTACGCCGCATTTAAAAAGATCTTGGAACTTTCTTTAGACCGAAAACCCTCCAGTGTGATGCTGCTTTCCGACGGTCGCCCGACGCATGGCGTGGTTGATTCAAGAGAGCTGATCAATTCGATCACGCGCATCAATCAAAAAACGAGGCCTATTTTCGCTTTTACCGGCGGCGTGCGCGTGAACCGTTATCTGCTTGATTTTATCGCCTATCAAAACCGTGCCTGGTCGCAATTTGTGCGGTCGACTAGCGACATCCATAAAGCACTCGGGGAATTTTATGACAAAATCAAAGACCCGCTATTTATCAATTTGCGGTATCGCTTGAACAATGTGGATGAACGGGAGGTATTTCCAAAATCGTTGCCTGATTTTTACAGAAATGCCGAGTTTACACTTTATGGTTCCTATAAGGATGAGGACACTTTCTCGATGCAGCTTTTGGGGGACATCGAAGGCAAAACCAAGGAGCTTGTTTTTACGCGGTCTTTGAAAGATTCAAAAAAAGGCACCGAAGACATCATGCGCGGTTATGCCTTCAATAAGATTTATTATCTCATCAGCCGCATGACCGACCAGGGCGTTCACGATAATACGTTAAAGGAAATCGAAGCCCTAAGCCGCCGTTACGGCATCACTACGCCTTATTCACCCGAGCTTCAAAAAGTTGAGAGAACCTAATTCTCTGATGGCCGGCCAAACGCCTAAGAAAGCTGCCATCGCTTATATTATTTTATTTAGCGCTCTTTTGGGAACGTTTTTAGCCTGGCTTTTTGTACGAAATTTTGTCCAAGAACAAACCCGGCTCAAATTTCAAACCGAAGTCACGGAGGTCCGTGTCCTGATTCAGGAACGTCTCCAGCTTTACATGGACGTGTTGCACGGTGTTCAAGGTCTTTTCGCGGCGACTGAGTCAGTCAATCGTGATGAATGGTCCGCTTATATTCAAGGAACCAGTTTAAGGCAAAAATATCCCGGTGTTTCGTCGATCGGCTTCATCGAAAAGGTGAGCGCGAAAGAGAAAAACCGCTTCACGAGCGCTGTGCGTTCCGACACCAGTGTTTCACCCCAAGGTTATCCCGGTTTTGTGATTTATCCCGAGGGCGAACGGGCCGTCTATTTCGTAGCCAATTATCTCGAGCCGCTTTTTGGCAATGAAAGCTTGTTTGGGTTTGACCTGGCGTCTGATCCGGTTTTAAAAGGCGTTCTTGAAAAGGTCCGTGACAGCGGTGAACTTCAGGCGACGGGTGTCATTGATTGGATAAAAAGTTTTAAGGACAAAACCTCGTTTATGGTGTTTCTGCCGGTTTACAAAAAAAACTCGAGGCTCATCAGTATTCAGGATCGGCGCATGGCGCTTCAAGGTTTTGTTGTGGCGACTTTTGAGACGCAAAATCTTTTTTCTGATATTTTGTTCGGCCGGTATCTGAACCCCGGGATCGATCTTGATGTCTTTGAAGAAAATGCTCAGGACGGCCGCAAGCTTTTGTACAACGAAGAGGGTGTGGTGGTCCGTACACAAGAAGTCCGTAAGCCTTTTTCGGGTCTTATGACCAAAGTTTATCTGAATTTTTCCGACAGGGTGTGGAGCCTTTGTTTTTATGCGAAGTCCAAGTTTGGGATTGATTCAATTGGCAAACTTCTTCCAAAATTTGTGCTGGCCGGCGGGCTGATCTTAAGTTTTCTTTTGTTCGGGATTTTTCAAGCGTTAAGCACCTCACGCCTTCAAGCGGTAAGACTGGCTGAGGAAATGACGCGCGATTTGCGCGAAAGCGAAGCTGTCCTTCGCTTGCGTGACCGCGCAATTTCTGCCACAAGCGATGGGATTGTCATCACGGATCCCAATCAGCCGGATGATCCCATTATTTATGTGAATTTCGGTTTTGAGAAGCTGACCGGCTATAAAAGTGAAGAAGTTATGGGAAAGAATTGCCGCTTTCTTCAAGGGCCGGACACGGACCAAGCGACCCTTGAGCGGTTGCGAAATGCCGTCGACCAGAAAAAGGAATGCAGTGTGGTTATTAAGAATTACCGGCGCAACAAAAAGCCGTTTTGGAACGCGCTATCGATATCCCCCGTTTTTGACGCGAAAGGAGCGTTGATTCATTTTGTCGGAGTCCAGCGTGACGTGACGGAGCTCAGACGTGCCGAAGAAGCGCTCATACAAAGGACCGAGGAACTTAAGCGTTCCAATAGAGAGCTTGAGGAATTCGCTTACGTTGCTTCGCATGATCTCCAGGAGCCCTTGCGCAAAATAGCCAATTATACGGAATTGTTGGTGAAGCGTTATAAAGGCAAGGTTGACCCGGGTGCGGATAAGTTTATCGATTATATTATCGACGGCGCTACGCGCATGCAGACACTGATCCGGGATCTTTTGACTTATTCCCGCTCGGGTCGCGACGATAAGCTATTTGAATCAACCGATTTTATGGTGGTTATCAAGGAAGCGCTTGAAAATCTTGAGACGGCGATCCAGGACAGCGGGGCCATTGTGACCACTGATCCCTTGCCAAAGGTACACGCCAACACGCTTCAGATGATTCAGGTGTTGCAAAACCTCATCGGAAATGCTATCAAGTATAGGGGTGCTGAGCCGCCGCGGGTGCATGTGTCGGCTAAAACGGAAGGGCAAAACTGGCTTTTTTCAGTGAAGGACAACGGCATCGGCATCGACCCGCAGTATTTTGATAGGATTTTTGTGATTTTTCAACGGCTTCACACCCGGGCCGAGTACAAGGGCACCGGCATCGGGCTTTCGATCTGCAAGAAAATAGTGGAACGGCACGGCGGGCATATCTGGGTCGAATCGGCGGAAGGCAAGGGATCAGCGTTTTATTTTACGATCCCTATTCGGGATCTCTAACAGGCTTATCGGGGGAGGTGGAAAGGTGTTAGGTAAATATATCGAAATCTTGCTGGTTGAAGATGATCCGGGGGATGTGGATCTCACGCGCGAGACTTTAAAAGACGGAAAAATTCTAGTGAATCTCAATGTCGTTGGGGACGGTATTGAGGCCCTGAAGTACCTTAGAAAAGAAAGTAATTACAAAAACGCGGCGAGGCCGGATCTTGTGCTTCTGGATCTCAATCTGCCCAGAAAAGACGGCCGCCAGGTTTTGAGCGAAATAAAAAATGACCCTGACCTGAAATCCATCCCGGTGATTGTTCTCACCACTTCTGAGGCGGACGCGGACATTTTAAAAAGTTACGGCCTCGGCGGAAATTGCTATGTAACCAAACCCGTAGGGCTTGATCAATTTACGAAAGTTGTCCAGGGGATCGAAGATTTCTGGTTTAGGGTCGTTAAACTGCCTCCGAGATAAATCCATTTAACCAATGGACCATCAAGAAATCAAAATACTGCTGATAGAAGATGACAAGGGCGACGCGGACTATTTCAGAGAAGTGATCGCCGAAAATCAAAATACCCGCTTTGAAGTGGAGTGCGTCGAGACATTGAGTCAAGGGTTGGACTGTATCGGGCAAAAGAAATTTGACGCGATCCTGCTTGATCTGAATCTTCCCGATAGCCGCGGCATCAATACTTTCATTGATCTTCATACACACACTTTTGAAACACCGGTTGTAGTCTTAACGGGTTTGGATGATGAAAAAATCGCGCTTCAAGCCATGCGAAAAGGAGCCCAGGATTTTATCACAAAGAGCAATCTTGACGGCAAGATGCTGTCGCGGGTTATCAGCTACGCAATCGAGCGCCACCGCATGCAAATGGTTTTAAGAAGCCTTTCGATTATTGACGAACTTACGGGACTTTACAATCGGAGAGGTTTTTTGAGGCTGGCGGAGCACCATCTGGAATTGGCGCACCGGAGCAAAAAGGAACTTTTGCTTTTTTTCGTGGATTTGGATCATCTAAAAGTAATCAATGACGCTTATGGGCATCAAGAGGGGGATCAGGCGCTTGTCCGCGCGGCGGAAATCTTAAAAGAAACATTCCGTTCATCCGACATCGTTTCGCGGTTGGGCGGCGATGAATTTATGGTGCTTATGATTAACGTGAAGGCTGACGAGGCGGAAGCGATCGTTCAGAAGCGTTTGAGAACGAACCTGGAGAATTATAATAGGTTTAGGACCGCACCATATGAGTTGTCTTTCAGTTCCGGAACGGCCCTTTTTGATTCGAATAAGCAAAATTCTACGATCGAAGAGCTCATCATCATGGCGGATAAGGCGCTTTATGAGGAGAAACGCCGCAAAAGGGTCGCTTGAAGCGCGTTTTTCTTTATGAACATTCTGAATCTCACCACCCATCTCAATGTTGGCGGCATTTCTCAATATCTTTTATCATCCGGCGTGCATCTCCGAAAGAGAGGGCACAACCTCTCGGTGTTGTCTTCGGGCGGCACGATGGAAAAAGATTTTAAAGCAAAAGGCATCGATTGTTTTAATTTTTCCATCCGCACGAAAAACGAGTTTCATCCAAAACTTTTCTTTGCGCTGTTTCCCATCGCCCGTCTGGTAAAAAAGGAAAAATTCGACGTTCTCCACGCTCACACCCGCGTGACTCAGGTTTCGGCATTTTTTATTTCCAAAATAACCGGCGTGCCTTTTGTGAGCACGGCGCATGGTTTTTATAAAACGCGTTTTTCAAGAAAAATTTTCGGGTGTTGGGGGAAACGCGTCGCGGCGATCAGTCCGCTCGTGGCCGAGTCGCTTCGAACCGATCACGGAGTTGACCCAAAAAAGATCAGGATGATTCAAAACGCGGTTGATTCGGATCAATTGAAGAAACGGCTGTTGGAGAAAAACACCCGAGCCCTGCGCGAAAAATACGGTATCCCTGAAAAATCGGTCGTCATTGGGTCGATTGGAAGACTTGTGAAGGACAAAGGGCATAAATTTCTGGTTGAGGCCGCAGCGGGTTTAAAAAAAGAAAACTTTAATATTTTTCTTTTGATTCTGGGAGACGGCCGGGAGAAAGAACGGCTTTTAAATGGCATAGAGACACGGGGTCTTCAGGACCGCGCGCGAATTATTCCCGCAGAAAAAGACATGACCGAGGTACTCTCGGTCATTGATATTTTCGTGCATCCGGCAACTCACCGGGAAGGTTTTGGGCTTTCCATCGCCGAGGCGATGATCGCGAAAAAACCCGTGATCGCGACAGATATTCCGGCAATCAACACTCTCATTCGAAACAATGAAACCGGATTTATGGTGGAGCCGTCGAATGCGGAAGCGCTCAAGGCGGCGATCCGGTTTCTAATCCAGAATCCGGAAACGGCAAAAACGGTTGCCGAGAAGGGCTGCAGAATGGTCACGGAACTTTGCTCGATGGACCGGATGGCTAATGAACTGGAAGCGCTTTATAAGGAAGTAGCCGGGAATGGCTAAAGGTCTGGAAGGCTTGAACGTCGTCATTTTCGAGAGCCGTTTGTCGGACACGATGCGCGATCTTGTCCGGCTAAACGGCGGCAACCCTATTCTCGCGCCTTCGATGAAGGAAGTACCGATAGAAAATAATCCCGAGGCGTTTTTGTTTGCGGAGAAACTTTTGAAAAGTGGAATCGACATGGTGATATTCCTGACAGGCGTTGGCACAAGGGCGCTCGTGACGGCACTTGAGACGCGCTACAAAAAAGAAGATATTGTCGGTGCTCTTAAAAAGACGGCGGTGGTGCCAAGAGGGCCAAAGCCGATCCGCGTTTTGAGGGAACTCGGCATTCCTTTCGCGGTGACGGTGCCGGAGCCGAACACCTGGCGGGAGATTTTAAATACGATGGATGAAAATTCCGTAAAAATTCCTCTAAAGAATAAAGTTGTTGCGGTTCAGGAGTATGGCATTTCCAATGAGGATTTATTAAATGGGCTTAGGGAGCGGGGGGCAAAAGTTTTAAGAGTGCCCGTTTACCGCTGGGCCTTGCCGGACGATACGGAGCCTTTAAAAAAAGCGGTGAAAAGTATCACGGCCGGTGAAATTCATGTTGCGCTATTCACAACGGCGGTTCAGGCGGATCATGTTTTCAAGATAGCAAGGGAACTGGGGCTTGAAAATAAATTGAAGCCGGCTTTCAAAAATATGGTTGTTGCATCCATCGGCCCTGATTGCTCGGAAAATCTAAAATCTTTTGGTTTATCGGTGGATGTGGAGCCCAAAAGCCCGAAGATGGGGCCGCTGGTTTCAGAAACAGCCGAAAAAGCAAAAAAAATTTTGGGATCGAAAAATAAACATGAAAACCATTAATGTAGGGGCGATTCATGAATCGCCCCTACAGAGTTCCGTGTTTATGAAAGCCTGCCGCCGTGAGAAGACACCTTACACACCGGTTTGGTTGATGCGCCAAGCGGGGCGTTATATGAAGGATTACCGCGACATTCGTGACAAGACACCCTTCCTGGATATTTGTAAAAATAAGGACCTTGTGGCCGGAATCACTGTTACAGCTCAGGAAAAGATCAAAGCGGACGCGGCGATTATTTTTTCAGATATTCTTTTGCTTGTGGAGTCTTTCGGGTTGGGGCTTGAATATTTAAAGGGTGACGGCCCTTCGATCCGGCGGCCGCTGCGCGCGGCGAAGGACTTTGAATCGCTTCCGGAAGTGGAACCGGAAGAATCTTTGTCGTTTGTTTTTGAGGCCATTCAAAGCACGCGAAAAGCGCTCAAAGCCAATATCCCGCTTATCGGTTTTGCGGGCGCACCGTTTACACTCGCTTCCTATATGATTGAAGGCGGCGGATCGGATGATTTTAAAAAAACAAAAGAGCTCATGCGTTCAAACGAAGCTCTTTGGAAAACACTCATGAAAAAAATTGCGCGCGCAACCGCAAAATATTTGAACGCCCAAATCGAAGCGGGCGCGCAGGCAATCCAGCTTTTTGACAGCTGGGTGGGAAATTTGACATCTGAAGAATACAAGAAATATGTGATGCCGTACAGCGCACAGGTGTTTAAAGATTTAAAGCCGGACGTGCCTGCGATTCATTTTGGGACGGGGACGGGAAAATTTTTGGAACTCATGAGCGAAGCAGGGGGGAGCGTGATCGGAGTCGATCACCGGATCCGCTTGGATGAGGCATGGAAAAAGATTGGCGATTCAAAAGCTATTCAAGGAAATCTCAATCCGCAGATCCTTTGCTCAACGCCCCAGGCTATCCGGAATGAAGTAAAGTCTATTCTTAATTTCACCGATGGAAAGCCGGGACATATTTTTAATTTGGGGCACGGGGTGCTGCCCGAAACGCCGGTTGAAAACGTCATCGCGCTTGTGGAAATCGTGCATGAGCTCAGCCATCGATAATCCAAAGACGGCAGTGATGTTGATCGGGTTCGGGGGGCCGAGGAACATGGGGGAGGTTCGGCTGTTTTTGGACAGTATTTTGGCCGTAGCGAAAATTCCAGAAGAGCGCATACAAGAAGTTATTCATCACTATGAAATTTTCAACGGGCGCTCACCTTACAATGAACTGACCGAACACCAGCGCTCGGCGTTAGAAGCGTGGTTCAAACATCAAGACAGGCCCTTGCCGGTTTACGTGGGCCTTCGCCATTCAAAGCCTTCTTTCAGGGAGACATTTCTTGAACTCAATAAAAAAGGCGTAAAAAGTGTGATCGGGTTCGTACTTTCGGGTTTTCGTTCCTACGCCAGTTATGAAAAATATATTGAAAAACTTGAAGAAGCATGGAAAGAGGCGGGCGTTTCGAATATCCAAATAAAATATACCGGCCCTTTCTACAACAATTCGTTATTCGTTGAAGCGCAGGCGGACCGGATAAAAGAAACACTTCAGAAAAATTCTTCAATTAAACTCAGAGAAACCTATTTTTTATTTTCCGCTCATTCGATCCCTAAGACCATGTCCGACAAAAGCGGTTACGCGGATCAATTTCAAAAAACTTCATCGCTTATTGCTCAACGTCTCAAACTTGAACATTGGGGTATCGGCACCCAAAGCCGTAGCGGCAGTCCGAGAGAGTCTTGGCTTGATCCGGATGTCAAAGAGGTCATAGCGAAGCTCGACAAAAACTGTTTTAAGAATGTGGTCTTAATTCCCGTTGGATTTTTATGTGAAAATATTGAAATCTTATATGACCTTGATACGGAAATAAAAGCATTTTGCGATAAAAATGGATTTTCCTATTTCCGCGCCGGTACCGTAGCCGACCATCCCAAGTTTATTGAGATGATGGGAAGGCAAGCGTTGGATTTATGGAAAGGACAATAAATTAGCAAGAACCGCTTCTCGCCCTCTCGCCGTGGCTTCTTCGTAAGTCCGGGGAGCCTCGGCAAAAACGGCAAAACTCGCGCTGGGCCGCGCTCGAACAGTTGCCGTTTTGCCGTTTCCCGGCGGACTTGACGAAGAAGCCATAGCGGCGGCAAAGGTCTCGAAGCGGTTCTTGCTAATTTCATAAAGTCATTTTATGCCAAATTACAAAGTTGCAATCATAGGTGGTGGAATCTCAGGACTGGCGTGCGCGCACCGTCTTCTTGAACTAAAAGAAGAGAACCGGACAGACCTTGAAATTTTCCTGTTTGAAGGAAGCACGCGCCTCGGTGGAACCATTGAAACCGAAGTTCGTGATGGCTTTGTATTGGAAAAAGGCCCCGACTCCTTTATTTCTGAAAAACCTTTCGCGGTGCTGCTCTCAAACCGCCTCGGGATTGACGGCCAAATTATCGGTACTCGAAATGAAAACCGGAAAAGTTTCGTTTTACGGAATGGAAAACTCATTCCCGTTCCTCAAGGGTTTTATCTCATAGCGCCTACTGATATTAAAGGATTTCTTGGAACGCCCCTTTTTTCTTTTCCCGGAAAAATCAGGATGATGCTTGAACCGTTTATCTCTAAGCGGGATGGCGACGCGGACGAAAGTGTTGGGAGTTTTATCCGAAGAAGACTTGGCAAGGAATGTCTTGAGCGTGTCGCGCAGGCAATGCTCGCGGGGATTTACACCGGCGATCCGGACAAACTCAGTTTAAAATGCACAATCCCGAAGTTTCTTGAGCTTGAGAATAAATATGGGAGTGTTATTAGAGGATTGATGCAAGAACGAAAGAAGAAAAAAGAAAGCCTGATGGGTGCCAGCGGGCCGCGCTACAGCCTTTTTCTTTCTTATAAAAACGGGATGGAAATTTTGACACGGGCAATTATAAAGCGGCTTTCAGGAATTTCCATACGTCTGAATTCGAAAATCAAAGAAATTACTTATGATCGTTTAGATTCACAGTGGAAAATTTTTCTTTCAAGCGGGGAGATAAGATCCATGAACGCCGTGATCCTGGCGCTGCCGGCTTACGCGGCGGCGGATATTCTGGGTAAAATGGAGCCTGATGTTTCTTCAAAGCTGAAAGAAATCCCTTACGAATCTGTCGCGACCCTGAACCTGGCTTATAAAAAAGAGGGTATCCGTCATGCGCTGGATGGTTTTGGGTTTGTTGTGCCGGCGATCAAGAAAAATCCGTTCGTGGCCGTGAGTTTCTCGAGTCAAAAGTTTGAAAACAGGGCGCCATCGGACTTTGTGCTGCTTCGCGCGTTTATCGGAGGCGCTTTTGGGAGGGATTTTTGGGAAATGGAAGACGCTGAACTTAAAAATCTCGTAAAAGCCAAGCTTTCTGAAATCTTAGGCATATCAAACGGGCCTCTTTTTTCCGTTTTAAGCCGCTACCCGAAGTCTATGATACAATACCCTCTGGGTCATCTTGAATCTATTGCTTTGATCAAGGATCAGATGGGCAAACATTCCGGGTTGTGTTGTATCGGTCCCGCATTCGGTGCGGTCGGGATTCCGGATTGCATCAAAGAAGCCGAAGAAAATGCGAAAAATGTTTTTAACAAATTTTTTGGAAAGGACAAACTATGATTAAGCTTTATTGTTTCCCGAGATCCGGCAATTCCCGCGAGGTGAAAATCGCTCTGGCTGAGAAAAATATTTCTTACGAGCCGATTGATGTTCACGCCAATAAAGAGGTGAAAGAATCGCCCGAATTTAAAAAAGCAAGCCCCAAAGGCACGGTGCCCGCGATCATCGACGGGGATATCTACCTTTCCGAAGCGCTTGAGATCAATAAATATTTGGATAAAAAATGGCCGAATCCTTCGCTTTTGCCTCCGAGCGAAGAAGAGAAAAGAAAGCTTGAGGAATTTGTCAAAAAAATAGACAAACAGATGGTTCTCAATATCGGTCTTTTGGTCATCGAGTGCCTCTTGAAACCCAAGCCAGAACAGCGGGAGGATTTTAAGGAAAAAAAGCGCGCCGAAGTCACTCAAGGCATGAAGGAGCTGGACGCGATGCTTGAGGGGAAAGAGTATCTTTTTGGCAGTTATTCGCTTGCGGACATCGCGATCACGCCGCACCTGGCCGCGCTTCCGATTTTAGGCATGCAGATTCCGAAGGAACTGAGAAATCTCTCCGCGTGGTTTGAACGGATAAAGGCCCGCCCGAGCTTTCAGAAATCGTTACAATAAATATATTCCATTTCGACCGGCCTGCTTCAAACGACTTTAAGCCGCATGCCTTCTTGCGTAAACAGCGGGACCCCTCGGCAACTTGCGCTGGCAAACCATTCAAAATGGGGCCAGCCGCAATTGCCGTCTCCCTTGCTGTTTACGTCGAAGGCATAACCGCGGCAATAAAGTCTTTTTGAATCAGGCTGGTCTCAATGCAAGGATATTAAATTGGAACTCGAATTAGAAATTAAAAAAATAGCTTTCGGTGGTGACGGCATTGCGGCCGTTAACGGTAAAACCTGTTTTGTAGAAGGCAGTTTGCCGGACGAAAAAGTTTTAGTGAAAGTTGTTCAAGATAAGAAAAATTTCCTCCGCGCGAAGCTTGTAAAAGTTTTGACGCCTTCTCCGCATAGAATTGAGCCCCCTTGTCCATACGTCTCTCACTGCGGCGGCTGCCAGTACCAGCATATTTCCTATGAAGAGGAACTGCGTATTAAGGAAACCCAAGCGAGAGAAATCTTAAGCCGCGGTGCGGGAGTTGCCGGAGAGCTGGTAAAACCTATCTGCGCTGCGGAAAAAGATTTCGGTTACCGGAACAGCATAACGCTTCATCTATCCAAAAGTGCCGGCCTAAAGAAAAAACCGGTGATCGGATTTATCGGCCGGGACAATGAATCCATTATTCCGATCCAAAATTGCTTGATAGCAGACCCGCGGTTTCTGCCGGTTTTTCAGGCGAATATTAAGCTGAAAGGAAGGAAAGACAAGATTACTTTTAAATTGTCCGACAAAGGTGAAATTATTTCCGATGAAACAAAAAAATTTTTTAGGATAAAAATCGGAAAAGAAACGCTTCTCACAAGCTCCGAAGGATTTTTTCAGAACAATCTTCCGATGACGGAACTTCTGACAGGCCGTGTTTCGGAATGGATCAAAGCCCTACGTCCCAAGAGTTTCTTTGATCTTTTTTCTGGAGTTGGGACTTTCAGTTTTTTGTGCGCAAAGGATGTAGAGGAAATTTACTGCATCGAGGACAACGTGCCGAGTCTCGAGGCGCTTAAGATGAATAAAGAAGAAAAGCATTTGTCTCAGATGAAGATTCTTGCCGGAAGCGTCGAAAAGACATTTCCAAAAATTTGGGAAGAGAAAAAAGGAAACCACAGCATCGTTTTGCTCGATCCTCCTCGGCAAGGGCTTGAGGCCGGTTTCGCCCGATACCTTTCTTCGCGAAACGACATAGACCATTTGATTTACGTCTCCTGCGACCCGGCGACCTGCGCGAGAGATTTGAAAATAATTTTGGAGAAAGAAAATTTTAAAGTGAAGGAAATAATCCCTTTCGACATGTTTCCTAAAACAAAGCACATTGAGCTTCTGGTTCTGCTTGAGGCGAAATCAGCATATATTGTTTGACTTTCATGAGGTTATTTTGTAGTTTAGGTTTCATCACCTATGAAAAATATAAGTAAACCCCTTTCGGTCTTGGCGGTCCTTGCCGTGGTCCTTTTCGGGATCGGAGCGGGTCTTTCGATCCTTCCGCACGTCCATGGCAATGATTTCGACCACTCCCAGCACAAAAGCTGTCCGGTTTACCAGATCGGGCTTCACTCGACGGATATCGTTTCCGCGTCGGTATTTGCGTTCATTGTTTTATTTGTACTGGTATTTTCTGTTAATGAAATATTCAACAGTGATTTTCTCTGCCCCTTTCTTCATTATTTCCATCTTCGGGCTCCGCCTGTTATTTCCTAGTTTTGCTCTCTAAGTATTTCTTGAATTGAAAATTTAATAGGAGGTTTTATGAGAAAACTATTTGTTCTCATTCTGCTTATTGCTTGTTCTACCGCAAGCACGGCGTTTGCAGATGAGATGATCGACTTAAAAGAACAGATAAAGGAATTGACTCAAACAGTGAAAAGTTTAAAGAGTACTGTTGAAGATTTGAAAAGCAAGGATGAAGCGCGTCAAAGAGAAATAAATGCATTGAAGGGAATACCCTCCAAGACTTCAATGCCGGCCGGAGCGACCACGCAGGATCAGATCCAGGCCATGGATGAGAAAGTCAACAAGGTCATCGAGGCCCAGAAGAAAGTGCTGCCGAGCGAGTTCAATCCTGCTATCGGATTGGTGGGTGAAACCGTGTTTTCGCACAGTTCGCGAGGCTCGAACAAAACCGGAAGCGATCGTCCCGGGGGTTTTGACATAAATCAGCGGTCCGTTGAATTGAATCTGGCAGCGTCGGTGGATCCGTTTGCCACGGGTTATGCCGTCATCAATGCTTCGGCGGATGCGGATTCCGGTGAAGCGACGCTGGCTGTTGAGGAAGCCGCACTCCAAACCACTTCGTTACCGGAAAATTTGACGCTGAAAGCAGGCCGATTTTTCGCCGAGTTTGGCCGGCTTGCGTACATACACGATCATGAACTGCCATTTGTAAACCGCCCTCTAGTTCTGGATCAGTATATCGGAGGAGAGTCCCAAACGGACGGGGCGCAGATCAGTTGGTTAGTCCCTATGGATCAATATGTGAATATTTCAGCCGGTGTCGGCGAGAAGTTTGGCAGTCCGCTGAATCACGTGGGCGACCTGCGCACGGGGGGTGAACTGAACTATTGGGGCCGTGCGTCCACTTATTTTGAATTGACTCCAGATTGGCAGATCGAAACGGGTATTTCCGGCATGATCAATCCCAAAACCAGTGGCCGCGGCGGCGCATTGGCCAGACCCGATGGCAGCACCCTGACCGAACAGGCCAGACGCCTGGGCGGCATGGACTTTTCACTTCGGTGGGTGCCGTTACGCAACAATCAGTTTCAAAGCTTTACCTGGGGCACGGAAATATTATTCAGCGACAATCGTTATCTTTTCGATCCGAACGCGACTCCGGGTGATGGTGACGAATTTGGCAATTCAATCTCATCGCACGGGTTGTATTCGTACGTTGCCTACAAAATAGACCGGCAGTGGACGGCCGGTCTTGCGTATGACTTTGTTGAAAATCTGACGAACGAGAACGACCAAACGAACGCTTATTCTATTTTTCTTACTTATGCGCTGAGTCATTGGAACCAGCTACGGTTGGAATACACCCATACGGACCGTGACCCGGTATCCGGTTTGCAGGACAATGATGCGATCTACTTGCAGTGGACATGGATTATCGGCTCGCATTCCCACGGATGGCAGCAGCGCTAACCAGAAAGGAATTAAAAATGAGAAAACAATTACGTTTTTTATTTTTGACTGTTATTATGGGTCTTTTATTTGCTACGCAGCCTGCAAACGCCGCCGGAATTCGTGTGGTGGCAACGCTCACGGACTTGGCGGATCTGGCGCGCAACATCGGCGGAAACAAGGTGGAAGTGCGCAGCCTTGCCACCGGTGTCGAGGACACGCACGGGGTTCCGATGAAACCGAGTTTTGTGCCGCTCTTGAATCGGGCTGACTTGGTCCTGGTGGTTGGTTTTGGTTGTGAGCATGCGTTTCTGCCAGCTTTACTGGAAGCGAGTCGGAATCCGCGCATTCAATACGGAAAACCGGGTTATGTGGATTGTTCGGTGGGTATAACGCCTTTGGATGTACCTAAATCCACCGATCACTCGCAAGGTGACGTGCATCCTTACGGAAATCCGCACTACATGCTTGATCCCGTATTGGCCAAAACTGCGATCCAAAATATTTACAATGCGTTGGTGGCCGTTTCACCCGAGAACCAAGCGGAATTTGCCCGCAATCGGGATGCTTATCTTGCCAAGCTCAATGCCAAGATCGCTGAGTGGCAGAATGAAGTGTCTGCAATTAAAGGCGCCAAGTTCGTTTCATATCATGAGCACTGGCCTTATTTCGCGGAGCGTTTCGGCTTGGTATACTTCGGTACGATCGAGTTGAAACCCGGAATTGATCCGACGCCCCATCATATTGAAGAATTAATTGCTTCGATGAAGGCGGAGCGTGTTCCGATTGTTGTTCGTGAACCGCAGTTCCCCGAAAAAGTTCCGGCCCTCATTGCCGAACAGACCGGGGCAAAACTCGTGACATTGCCAATCATGCCCGGTGCCGTTCCTCATTCGGACACGTATATTGAGATGATGGATACCATCATAAAGACAATGGTTGAAGCCAAAGGCAAATGAGCCAATCCCTGATCACGTTCGATAATTTAAGCATCGGGTATGATAATCAACCGGTACTGTCGGGTATTTCATTCTCGATCGCCCGTTCGAATTTTACCGCTATTCTCGGCGCCAACGGATCGGGGAAATCCACATTGCTTAAAACTTTATTGGGTCTTCAGCCGCCGGTTTCCGGACATCTTCATGTATCAACGGCCGGAGGCGTGCCGCCGATATTCGGTTATGTCCCTCAAGTTGTTTCGTTGGACCCTCTTTTTCCGCTTACGGGATTCGACGTTGCGTTGATGGGCTCTTATAGACGCGTTAGTCCAGGACACCATGTGCCGCGCGCAGAACGTTCTTTTGCGAGGGAATGCCTGCGCGCGGTCTCGGCGGAGGGATTTGCTCATAAACGGTTCAGCGAATTGTCAGGTGGCCAAAAACAACGCGTGCTTATCGCGCGTGCCCTGATTACAAAACCCGATGTGCTTGTTTTAGACGAGCCGACGGCCGGTGTGGATGCCGCGGCGACTCACGCGTTGTCGGAATTTATCTCACAAATTCACGAGGCCCGGCAATTGACAACTTTGCTCGTGACCCATGACTTGGCCCTCGTGCGCAAGCACGCACAAGAGGTTATATGGCTGCGTGATGGAAAAGCGCTTTACGGCCCTGCTGCGCGGATGCTCGCGCCGGAACACCTAGCAGAGATTTTTGAAACGGGAATAGGCTAAAGTGGAATCACTGCACCGGATCCTCGCGTTCGATTTTCTTTTGCGGAACTCCGTTTATACTAGCGTATTGATCGGTTTTGCCTGTCCGTTCGTTGGCGTGTATTTGGTGCTTCGGCGACTGGCGTTCATGGGCGTAGCCCTGCCGCAAATTTCCTCAACCGGCATCGTTGTTGCGCTTTCGCTCCCTCTTTGGCTTGGTCTCAGGGTCAGCGCGCAGAGCGAACATGTTTTGGCATTCACCGGTTCGATTGTGTTTTCCCTTGCGGCGATTCTCCTCTTGGGATTACTTGAACGACGCGGTCACGGACTGCCCGAAGGCCGCCTCGGCACCGCGTACGTGGTGGCCGCGGCGGTGAGCATTTTACTTTTGTCTAAAAATCCCTATGGCGAGCTTGGCTGGCTCAGTCTCTTGAAAGGAGAAGTCATCACCATTTCAAATCTTGACTTGGCTCTGACGGCCGCTGTGCTGGTGTTAATTCTGGCGACGCTTCGTTTATTCCACAAAGAGCTGATACTCGCGTCTTACGACCGTGTTTTTGCGATGACTCTCGGAAAGCGTGTTGTTTTTTGGGACGTGGTGCTCTATCTCTTGATCGGGCTCACAGTGTCGATGGCGGTATTCAGCGTCGGCCCGCTGATTGCCTTTGGTTTCCTATTGATTCCGCCGCTCACGGCACACCTATTTGCCAGGAACATGAGGCAACTCATGATTTTGGCTTCGCTGCTTGGAGGAGGATCCGCGTTTGCCGGTTTTTGGTTGGCGTATCAATGGGATCTTCCGGTGGGTCCGACCGATGTTGCGTTGTTGGGAGTAATTTATAGTGCGGTTTTTATTACAAGAAAAATTTTTGGTTTTGTCATTTCATCGAAAATGCTATCATAACCCGCATGACTTCTGTAATCGAAATCAAAGACTTGATTGTGGATTATGGAAAAAAGCGTGCGCTGAACGGCCTTTCTTTGCAAGTGAACCGCGGCGAGATTTTTGGATTCTTGGGCCCCAACGGCTCCGGCAAAAGCACCACGATCAAGTCTCTCCTTGGGCTCATCTTCCCGGTTTCCGGGACCATTTCGCTTCATGGTTTTTCTCCTCAAGATATCCGCTCGCGTGAAAAGACCGGATTTCTCCCCGAAGAAGCCACGTATTACCGTTTTCTTGCTCCGATGGAAATTCTTAAATTCTACGGTGAAGTCTGCGGCGTCCCCAAAAATATTCTGGACGGTCGGATTCCGGAACTTTTAAAACTCGTGGGCCTTTTCGAAGTCAGAAAGAAACAGATCCGGACTTTTTCGAAGGGCATGGCGCAGAAAATAAGCCTCGCGCAGGCGCTTATCAATGATCCCGAAACACTGATTTTGGACGAGCCGACGTCGGGGCTTGACCCGCTCGCTAGAATGGACTTGAGAAATATCCTGAAAAGCCTGAAACAGAAAGGCAAAACGGTTTTTTTCTCGTCTCATGAACTTTCCGAAGTTGAGCTTCTCTGTGACTCGATTGCGATAATAAAATCAGGGCGTTTGTTAAAATCAGGTTCTCTCAAGGAGGTTTTGGGAGGCTGCTCAGAAAATCTCGAGCGCTTTTTTATTGAAGCCATAAAAGGAGAAGTAAAGTGAGAAAGGTTTTTTCGATTTCCGGGCTTCTTATCAAGGAAATCTTCAGAAAAAAAGATTTTTACGTGGCGCTTATTTTGTGCGCGGTGCTGCTTTTTTACGCGTCACGGCTTGAATTTTACAATGTGGCGAACATTTACAAGTATCTGATAGAAATAGGCCTTGCGATCAGCTTCACGTTTTCTGCAATTTTGACCGTTGCGCTCGCGGCACGGCAGTATCCCGATGAGGTTCAGAATAGAACCGGCTCGGTGCTCTTGGCGAAGCCGGTGCGCCGGTCTCAATTTGTTTTGGGGAAATTTTTAGGCTCGCTTCTGGCGGGAACCGCGTGCTTTCTCGTATTTTATCTTGTGTTTATATTTTTTGCTTTATCAAAGACCGCGATGCTGTCTCCGATATTGTTATTCGAAACTTTTTATCTTTTTTTTCTCAATCTTTTGGTGCTCACGGCCATGACGAGCGGCCTGTCGTACACTCTGACGGTTTCCGCGAACGTTTTAATCAGCCTTATCATTTACTTTCTTATCAATACCTACGGCTTTAGCCTGAAAGAGGCGGCAGCCGGCTTGCCGCTGGTGAGTCGCTGGTTGACTGTGGTGATTTATTATGCCATGCCGCATTTTGAATGTTTTGACCTGCGTGACCGCTTCATTCACGGCTGGAACACCGTCCCGCTAGGTCTTATTTTATTTCTTACAGCCTATGCGTTATTGTACGCGGGTTTTTTCTTGTTCATAGGTTGGCTTAAGTTTAGAAAACAGCCGCTTTAGAAAAATAACAATGTTCACAAATATTTTTTTATTTGGCAAGAATTGTTCCTCTTTGGGACGTTCGTTTGCCCCGCCGAGGCAAACTCACTCCGTGACAACGCTCGCGGTGCTGAAATAATGTTCCGTGGCGCTCGCGTTGCCAAGGCCCCTCAAGGAACAATTCTTGCCTCATTAACCATATTTGTTTGGTTAATTTTACTTACCTTATTGTCTTCTCAAATAGAACAATCTCTTGCCTCCGCATGTTTTCAAACGCACCCCAAGGACCCGCTTTACAGGTTGATCGGGAGCGTGAAAGAAGTGCTCGGTGACACCGCGTTTCTAAAAGCGGATTCTTATTTTCACGGTGGAGTGAATACCGGTCTTTTGAAACAATATCATGAGCATCTTAATGATCTGGAAGACCATGATGATGAGAAAGATGAGCAGGCGTTTAAAAGTTCTTTTACGGATTGGATTTTTAAGATTAACAGCCAGATCAAAGTCACCGAACACAAGCATTTGAAGGGCAATGAATCCAAAGAGATGTTGCCGTTTCTTCTGCTTTCCACAAAACTCGATCCCTACAACGTCCCCGCGATCTTGACGACGGCACACTGGATCGATCACACTTTCGGAAAAACAGACGATGCCATTCATGTTTTAAAGCAGGGGTCTGAGAACAATCCCGGGTCCTGGGAAATTTTCTATCAGCTGGGTTTGATTTATTTTGATCGGAAAAATGATTTTTCTCAAAGTGTCCCTTGTTTCGAAAAGGCGGTTTCACGGATGAATGAGAAAAATTCGGCAAAATTCGAGCGCCGCACGGCGTTTTATCATTTGGCCGAGTCCTATTCAAAGAAAGGCCTTCGTGAAAAAGCACTTTCGGCCTATAAAGAAATGCTTGGGCTTTTTGATGACAATGAAAACCTGCCTTTGAGGCTGATTATTTCCGGGAAAATCAAAGCGCTTTCCTCCAAAGTTCAGATGTAAAATCTTAGAAGTGCCGTTCACAAGGTTAGATTTTTATGGTATAGTTTGATTAAATTTAAGCAATATAAAGCAATATTAAACTAAGGGATGGCTGCTGATGGAACTCCTAAAAGGCAAAGATAATAGTGAGAAAGCCAAGTCATTCGAAGTTGCCGAGGAGGCGCGTGAGGAGACGTGGAAAAATCCAAGCTTCGTAGGCGATCTTTTTACAGGAAAAGTCCGCTGGGACCTGGTGTTTCCGTTTCCTGAGCAAAATCCCGTTGACAAAAAAATAGGCGATGAGTTCCTGGCGCGGCTTGAAAAATTTTTGAAAGAAAAAGTAGACGCCGACGCGATTGACCGCAATAGCCTTATTCCTGACGAAGTGATGAGAGGCCTCGCGGAACTTGGGTGTTTTGGCATGAAAATTCCCAAAGAATACGGCGGTCTCGGGCTTTCGCAGATTAACTATAACCGCGCGGTCGCGCTGGTAGCCAGCCACTGCGGTTCGACGGCGGTTTTACTTTCGGCGCATCAGAGCATCGGCGTTCCTCAGCCTTTGAAACTGTTCGGCACGGCGCAGCAGAAGAGGAAATATTTACCTTTATTCGCAAGGGGTGCGGTGTCCGCGTTCGCGCTCACCGAGCCGGAAGTGGGTTC
>OBEQ010905027.1_pt1 | contig 35805 bp, 31 predicted proteins | sample 1670901 | NCBI WGS metagenome assembly OBEQ01 (sample SAMEA104232315, study PRJEB22302) | groundwater metagenome | biome: forest; feature: aquifer; material: groundwater | place: USA | collected 2011-08-07 | depth 5.4 m | reverse complement strand
GAAATCTCACAAACATCACCCCAAGACACATACAACACATTCAAAATTTATTGAATCATCGTCCCAGGAAATGTCTCGACTTCGCTACTCCAGCGGAAGTATTTAGAAAATCTGGTGGTGCACTTCCTTCGTGAATGTGGGGCATAGAAAATAGCTGAGGGATTTTAAGGATTTAGAGAGTAAATATTTTTAATGATTTTTGATAAAGAGAATGTATCAAGAAGCTATCTCACACGTAACAAATCTTCAGGTTGTGGATCTGGTTCATTTCTAGCGAACTCAACCGCCTCTTCGATTTCTTTATCAATTTTATCTTGCGTGGATTTTATATGTTCATCGGAAAGAATTCCTTTTTTCTTCAGATCATTTTGGAACCAGACAATGGGATCTTTTTTCTTCCATTCCTCAATCAAATCCTTGGGCACATAAGCGGCGGGGTCATGAGTGCCATGACCCACCATACGCAAAGTTTTGCATTCAACCAAAGAGGGGCCTTTTCCACTCCGTGCCCTTTCCACCGCTTTTTTTACATGATCATAAACGTCCGTTACTTTATTGCCGTCAATGGTTATGCCGGGTATGCCATACCCTGCAGCACGATCCGAAAGATTCTCAATAGCCATCTGTTCTTGTGAAGGAGTCGAAATGGCATATTGATTATTGTTCACCACAAACACAATTGGAAGTTTGAATACGGAGGCATAATTGAGGGTTTCATGAATGACCCCCTGTGAAGAGGCTCCATCACCCCAACAAGAGAGCACCACATTTTTTTTGCCCTGATACACCATCGCAGCAGCAACTCCATTTCCTACCGGAGCAATCGATCCCATGTGAGAAATAAAAGAGAGAATTTTTTTGGAGACATCCCCAAGATGAACATTTCCATCACGCCCCAAAGAAGGAGATGAGGCTTTGCAAAAATACTGAAGGAGTATTTGTTTGATCGTCAGCCCTCGTACCATCATACCACCAAGATCTCGATGAGATGGTGCCAACCAGTCACCTTCTTCCAAAGCCGATGCCGCTCCCACTGAAATTGCCTCCTGACCGGTGGAAAGATAACCCTTTCCAATGATCAACGGCTGAAGAGGATTTTGACTATGACAAATAGTGGCAATCTTGGTTTCCAATGTTCGAGTCAGAAGAAGGTAATAATAAAGAGACAAAAGCTTCTTGGATTCTGGCATAGACGTCATGTTAACAAACAATCCGATTGATCAGAAGATTTTTTTACGGTTAAATGAACTTATGTTTTCTAAAGAACAAGCGGCTGCTTTTTTAGGAACTGCCCTTCAAAAAGGGGGCAAATGGGCTGATTTATTTGTGGAGGAAACTATTAAGAATCGGGCCCAGCTTTCGGATAAATCTATCAAGAACGTTTCTCAACAACAACTTGCCGGTGCCGGCATTCGTGTTGTAGCGGATCAAAAGGAATATTACGGATACACCAACGATCTTTCTAACATGGGGATGTTGAAAATTGCCCGCGAGGTGAGTGATGCCGTGGCACAAGAGAAGAGAGAACAAAGAATTGCATTGGAGTCTCAAGAAACACCGGAATTGCATGCGCCACAAACCCTGCCTCATCAGATTACCTGGGATAAAAAAATCAGTTTGCTGAAACAAACCGATTCTTTATGCCGTTTGGTTTCTCCTCAAATCGTCCAGGTCAATGTGGATTATATGGATGAGACTCAAAATGTATTGGTGGCTAATTCTGATGGTCTTTTTCGACAAGACACACGAACGCGCGGACGATTTTCCGTAGCGGCCATTGCCAGCGATGGACATGAAAAACAGTTTGGTTATGAAGCCCCCGGAGCCCACCGTGGATTTGAATTTTTTGAGAATCTCGATCTTCCACACATCACACGAGACGTTTCCGAATCTGCCGTACGTATGTTGACGGCGGATTATGCCCCCCAAGGACGCATGACGGTCATTATTGATTCTGGTTTTGGTGGGGTTATTTTTCATGAAGCTTGCGGACATCTTTTGGAGGCGTCTGCCGTTGCTAAAAATGCAACGGTGATGGCTGGACAGTTGGGAAAAACTATCGCCTCCTCTTGCATCTCTGCCATGGATGATGGAACTTTGTCGAATGAATGGGGCTCGACGACCATCGACGATGAAGGTGTTGAAACTCGAAAAAATCTCCTGATTGAAAATGGAATTTTGAAGTCTTATCTTGTGGATCGTCTCAACGGCGAACGGATTGGTTTGAAATCAACGGGCAGCTCGCGACGCCAGTCTTATCGTTTCTCTCCTACATCACGAATGAACAACACCTATATCCTTCCCGGACAAGATACATTAGCAGCAATGATTACGGATACGGAATATGGATTGTATGCAAAAAAAATGGGTGGTGGTTCGGTCAATCCTGCCACCGGAGAATTTAATTTTTCTGTGACCGAAGGTTATTTGATCAAAAATGGAAAAATTGCAGCACCAGTACGGGGAGCTGTTTTGATCGGGCGCGGTGATGAGATACTGAAAAAAATTGATCGCGTTGGATCTGAATTGAAATTGGCCCAAGGCATGTGCGGAGCTGCTTCCGGTTGGGTGCCTGTCAATGTGGGTCAGCCGGCCATCCGCGTGCAGGATTTGCTAGTGGGTGGACAAAGTGGAAAGTAAAATCCTTAACCTTTTCGACAACGCCCTTAAAAAATATTCTTCCAAAGGTATCGACCATCTTTTTCTTTCAGCACTTCTTCGAGAAAAAAGAGGCCTTTCACTTTTTAAAGGCCAAGTAGATTCCGTAGAGATTGCCGATGAAATTAAAATTGGCGTTTGGCTCTGTGTGAAAGGGCGGTGGGGAAATTCCATTTTTGAAAATGCCACCCCCGAAAGCCTAGACAGAGCCATCGATCAGGCCATTCAAGCTTCCACCTATAATGACACGGATACGGCATATTCTTTAGCTCCCGATTCAAAAATAAAAACAACTTATGAATCGGATACAAACATCACCACGTTGTCCATGAAAACGATGGAAGACCAGGCCCGACAAATGGAAAAAATGGCCCTCTCTTTTTCTCCACTCGTCAAAAATGTACCCGACGTGGGTTTGGGCTATGATCTCATCACCCGCGTGGTGACCAATTCGAACGGCGCTCGTGTGGTAGAAAAAAATGGGATGCTCAAGGCAGGTATTTCCGTCATGGCGGCTGGTTCTGACGAGCGGATGGTGAACGTTCATGAAATGGAATATTGGTTGAAGAAAAAAGATTTTCAGCCGAATCATTTGGTGCGTGAAGTGGCCCAAGAAGTTATTTCTCGTGTTTCTCCACGAACTGTATCCACAGGGAAATATCCTGTGATTTTTGATCCACGATCTTCCGCTCACTTACTATCAAGCTTTGTCGGTATTTTTAGTGGAGATGCTCTGGATCGAAAACTAACTAAGTTGGAAGGAAAACTGGGTCAAGAAATCGCCTCCAAAAAAATCTCTCTTTTTGAAACAGGCAAAATTGGCTTGGTGCCACATGCTTTTGATGCGGAAGGCTCACCGGTTCAAAATAAATTTCTCATTCAAGACGGAATTTTCAAAACTTTTCTTCATAATCGTTACACGGCTAAAAAAGCCGGCACTCAAACAACAGGAAACGCCGCTGGTGGTATTGAAGAAGCTCCCGGGATCTCTCCGATGAATCTTTCGTGGGAATCAGGTTCTGGTAAAACTCTCTCTTCAAAAGATCTCTTAAAACTCCCGAAACAAGCCATTTTAGTACGCGAAATGGCTGGCGCATCAGCCTCAGCAATCTCCGGAGATTTTTCATATGGAGTGTTAGGTTATTGGATAGAAAATGGAGAGATTCGATATCCCGTTGCTGACTTCACCATTGCCGGAAATTTTTTTCAATTGCTCAAAAATATCGAAGCAGTTGGACAGGATCTGCGATGGTTCTCCCCTCACCTTTTAGGCTCTACGGGTGGAAGAAGTCTTCTTGTTTCCCAATTGGCTGTTTCGGGGAAATACTGACGGGTCGCCAGTATAGGCTACAAATGCGACCCTCTAGTACAACCGTCGGTAGGGAAAGCGCTCTCGCGCTGTCGTCTAAACTGCCGACTTGTTAGTAAATCTTATCCCATAGCTGGTATTTCCGGTAAATCCTGAAAAGAATCGACAATCGTTTGACGAGCCTCCGGAATAATTTGTAATACCACCCCAAATACTTGAGGATCATGAAACACAGTTTCTTCTTTCTGTGTTTGCTGAAACAGCTTCCAGGCTTTGATTGCTAAAGCGAGACCTAACTCAGGACTGATCTGGGAAATGTCATAAATAATTTCCAGTTGTTTGCTTTGAATCGTCAGATGGATATTTTCCAATAATTTTCTCAAAACACTGGTCAGAGCGGTAGGAATAAAAAGGAAATCTGAACAATCGTCTGGAGTGAGTCCAATGTTTCTGGCTATCTCCTCAAAACGCTCATTATGAATTTCCGGAGAAACATAAATAGCAGGTCTTGTTGGAAAAGTCAGAGGATCATAACGAGTGGGAAATTTGGTCGTGAAATATCTCCTTCCCAGTGCTTCTTCTTCACGTCTTCCTTCCTCAACGAACCTTTTTCTTACACGTACCTGTTCATCGATATCCGCATAAGCTGCCGCTAGCGCTGCCGGACTGATTTCACGCCCATAACGAGTGGAAACCCCTGATTGAATGGCTGCTTTCGCCACGGCCCCTGCTTCTGCTTCGATCAAACGGATATCGTCAGGCCGTGGGACTAACCAATGGCGTCCAAAACCTTCTCTCTGTTCTGGAGATAATTGACTGAGTGTCTCAGGCTCAGGACCCAATTGAGCTACTTTAAAAATACCACGAGCAGCCATCAGGGTCATAGCGGCATTCACGGTACCTGCCATCGCCATGAGGGCACCTGCTCCAATGTATCCAAAGGCCGTAAAGTTATTTACCACATTGGGCAACCGGTTATTACCACTCGAATAAAAAGCATCGGGTCTAATTTCCGCTAATTGGTGGGGAAGAATTCCTGGTTCAGGGTTGGTCATAAAACCACAAGAAGGAGCTTTTGCTAGAGAACGAATCAAATCCACTGTCCACACAGGATCCCGGGTCAAAGTTTCCACCACCCCGAGGTTAAGAAGAATATCAGCGCCTCGAGCAAACCCTTCAACGGTGGTGTTTTTGGAAATTCCATGTCTCATCCTGACTTTGAAAGGATCCCGATCCACATCCTGTCGCCCTTCATGGAGAGGATAAGGCCTCCCAGTACGATCCTGATGAGGACCACTATCTGTCGCCAAAATATTTTCCGAGTTAACTCCGTGATTTATTAACTCATCATAGACACCCATGGCTCCGGCCCCCGCACCAAAAATAACTACCCGACTATCTTCCAGTCTACGATTAGTTTGAAGGGCCCAAGACAACTGAGCTGATGCCGTTATGACTCCCGTTCCTTGTTTATCGTCAGACCAGACAGCACACTGTCCTCGTAATGTTTCCAGACCAGAAAAGATGATGGGTAAATCTCTTCCCTGGGCATCTTCAACATTAATAAAACCATAATTACAGGCCATGCTCTCTACAATCTCCGCAAATTTCTCTGCTCGCCATATCCTGGCCTGTTCGGCACGCTCACGTGGGTCGCGGATGCTTCGTAACATTTCCTGTTGGGAAGAACTTAAAGAAGTTCGAAGACAGATAGGATCCGTTCTCACAGCGGCTGTTCTTAAGAAAAACTTGGCTTTCCCCTCCATGATAGGATCCGCGGCTTCAGCTTGTAAACAACCTCTTTCCACTTCGGCTGCAGAACCTAGTCCCAAAATCGCTGTGGCTGGAGAAACAACAAGGGCCCGATTCCATCGTCCGGTCAAATAACGAGAAGTGGATGGATCTTCCCTCATTCTTTCCACAAGACCAGCGCCATAGGGTGAATATTCATCGATGGGCACCATGGGCACCAAAAGAGTATTGGTAAGATTGGTTCCGACTAACCCGGCCCACCTTTCTGCACGGGCATAACCAGCAACAGTTTCCAAAGACATGTGATCTAACCCATTGAAATAAGGTGTGTTGGGCAAACGGTAACGATTGATTCCATCAACCATAAGATACTTCCTCCTTCAGTTTGATTGAAAGTTCTACAATTTTTCTTAACTTCGTCAGGTAAAAATAAAAGTTGCGGGAAATAAATCGAATTTAAGAATTTGGAAGTGAACTCATTGATTTCATTGGGTAATTATTTTTAAAAATACTGATTTCCTCTTGCAACCCTTTCTCTCCCATCGTCATCACCCAATCATGATTCCATTTAAAGAGGGGTTTGAGGAATAAAGAAAGCCAACGGACCAGTGGCTTTGCCACTTGAACATCCCAATAAAAATCTACCAAGGTCTCAGCATCCTCTTGTCTGAATTTCCACAAACCCGTTCCAACGAGCTCACCGGTTGCTTTGATTTCAAAGTCATGAGGGAAATTTTCTCGAATGAGTTCGGTGGTAAAAGTAAGAGTATAAGGGAGCTTGGCACGTACCAAAGAAGTGACTTTTTGTGGACCACTCTCATCGGAACGCACATACGCGGGCTTCCACCACTGTGCATAGCCAGGTCCATTTTTAAGAATGTTATAAACTACTTGAATCGGTCCTTTTACTTTCCAATGAGTTACAAAATGATAGTCGTAGAAGGCCATCTTACGTTTCCAAACCACCCACATTAAAATAGGTGCAGTCGGGATGGTGAAAAACAATGGCACTCACACTCGCTTCGGGTTCCATCATCATCCCTTCCGTGAGTTGTACTCCAATGTCTTCTGGTTGAATGAGTTTCCAAATTCCTTGTTGGTCATCCAGATTAGGACAGGCGGGATAACCAAAACTGTAGCGCTTTCCACGATATTTCGTTACGAATCGATCCTGCATGGTGATATTTGCAGGATCTGCAAAACCCCAATCTTCACGGATCCTTCGATGCAACCACTCGGCAGCTCCTTCGGCTGTTTCAATGGCCAACGATTGAAGAGCATGTGATTTAAGATACTCTCCTTTTTCTTTCAATTTGTCTGCAACGTCACGAACGCCAGTACCAGCACTCACAACAAAAAGAACCACATGATCACGGGGAGGTAAGACATAATCGGACAAACATAAACCCTCTTCTTTCCTCTGACGAGGAAACTGAAACGTATGTAAAGGTTTGGAACAGCCTGGCTCAAAAAGATGAATCCTATTCCCTTCGGATGTGGTTTCAAAAAATTGCCAGACAGCTTTTACTTTCATAAATTTCATCGCCATCGCCTTGACGGCTTCTACCTGATCGTTCAACTCAATGGCTTTAGGATCACGATCCGCCAGTTTTTTTTCAAAATTTCCCTTGTAGCCAAGATGGCGCACATACAGCATTTGCGGATTGATGTAACTCCAGAGCTCCTGAAGTTGAGGAACATCCCGTACTTTTCGATCAAGATAAGGCGCTGGGGGAATTTTCAGATCGATGCGAATTTTGGGACTTCGTATAGTCGTTTCGGGAGGAAGTTCCGGTTTTTTTACCTCTTCTATTTTTGAAACAATTTCGACATGTCCCTTCAAAAGAGATTCCTTAAGCTTTGGGTCCATCAGATGATTGGCCAGTGACAAACCCGTCATGGCATCTTTGGCATAGAAAACAGAATGTGTGTAACTGGGAGCAATTTTAGATCGCGTAAACTTATCCGAAAGAGCCGCCCCACCAACTAACAAAGGTACCTGAATCCCAGCCTGGCTAAGATCTCCCGCTGTAATCACCATCTGCTGCGCAGATTTTACCAGAAGACCGGAAAGTCCGATAATGTCCGGCTTGTGCTCTTTAAAAGCTCTGATGAGTTCTTCCGGTGGAACCTTGATGCCCAGATTGATGACGTCATAACCGTTATTCTTCAAAATAATTTCAACAAGATTTTTTCCAATGTCGTGCACATCCCCCTTTACTGTAGCTAATAAAACCTTGCCTTTGCTCACCACGTCGGCTTTTTCCATAAAACTTTCCAGATGAGACACGGCCGCCTTCATGGCTTCTGCCGATTGCAGAACTTCGGCAACAATCAATTCGTTATTGTTGAAGAGACGACCCACTTCACTCATACCGGTCATGAGGGGACCGTTGATAACATCTAAGGGCTTCATCCCTTCTTTCAGTTTCAGATCCAAGTCAGGAACAAGACCATCTTTGGTGCCTTGAATAATATATTGGGCCAAACGTTCATCGAGCGGTAAACTTGCAGTACTCTTCTTTTCTTTTTTGGTGGTTCGAAAATAATCGGTAATGGCAGCAATATTGGCTTGGTTGATGGCGGTGCGTTGTTCAATGGTCTGAGATCTCCAATCAACACTCATCCGTCCACCTTCGGTGGCCCCCTCCCCACCAGCGGGGGAGGGTTGGGGTGGGGGGATATTGAACAACAAGCTCTCTGCGAGTTCCCTTTCCTTTTGCGGAATAGCCGCAAACCGTTCCAATTTTTCTGCATTCACAATCGCCAAATCCAATCCTGCTTTCGTGCAATGGTAGAGAAAAACAGAATTCACCACTTCCCTCGCTGCAGGGGGTAATCCAAAAGAAATATTGGAAATTCCCAAAATGGTTTTTACACCAGGAATGTTTTCCTTGATGAGACGGATACCTTCGATCGTTTCGACCGCACCACCAATGTAATTGGCATCTCCGGTGGCTGTAGGAAAAACAAGAGGATCAAAAATAATATTTTCAGAGCGAAGTCCATATTTTGTGGTGAGCAGTTCTAAAGACCGTCTGGCAATGGCGAGTTTTCTCTCCCGAGTAAAAGCCTGGGCTTGTTTTGGATCTTCATCAATACAACCTACAACGACAGCCGCACCATAACGATGGATGAGAGGAGATATTTTTTCAAATTTTTCTTCCCCATCTTCAAGATTAATCGAGTTGATGATCGATTTTCCTTGGGCATAAGTCAGAGCCTTCTCCATGGCGAGAGGATCGGTGGTATCAATCATAAGAGGTACTTTAATTTTTCGAATTAACTTTTCATAAAAAGGATCGATATCCGGTAACTCATCCCGATCGGTACTTTGCAAACAGACATCAATAATATGGGCACCGTTTTTAACCTGACGTCTGGCAATGTCCGTGGCCTCTTCCCATTTTTCCTGATTCACAAGATCTTTGAAAAGACGCGAGCCGATTACATTGGTCCGTTCACCCACAATCAAAGGACGGTTGTCGTCGGTGGCTTCGACAACCTCTATACCAGAGTAAAAACTTCTCACCCTCCCCCTTCCCCCTCCCATCAAGGGAGGGGAGAGAAGTTTTCCCCCCTCTCCCCTCGTGGGAGAGGGTTGGGGTGAGGGGGTGACCATTTGTCTCGGTCTCTTCCCCACCACCATCTGCGCAATAGCGGCAATATGTTTTTCTGTTGTTCCGCAACAACCACCCACAAGATTCAGCCAGCCATTGTCCGCAAAACGTGCCAACTGTTTGGCCAACGACTCAGGAGTTTCTAAATAGAGACCTTCTTCATCCGGCAAACCAGCATTGGGATAACAGGAGACAAAACACTCAGCCATTTCATGAATCGTACGGATGTGGTCCGTCATGAACTCAGGACCAGTGGCACAATTTAAACCAATGGCAAAAAGAGAGAGATGTTGCAAAGACACCACCAAAGCTTCAGCGGCCTGTCCGGCCAACATTGTTCCCATCGGTTCAATCGTTCCAGAAACAATCAAGGGTCGTTCCGTACCCAATTTATTAAAAGCCCGCCGAATCCCGATAGAAGCCGCTTTAATATTTCGCGTGTCCTGACACGTTTCCAAAAGCAGAAGATCCACCCCACCTTCCACAAGACCGATTGTTTGAATTTCAAAATTATCAATCAGTTGTGAAAACGTCACACCACCGGTGACAGTAATGGCTTTGGTCGTCGGCCCCATGGAGCCTGCAACAAATCGCGGTTTAGAAGAAGTTGAAAATTCCTTAGCGGCTTTTCGTGCAATCTCCGCAGCCGTCTTATTGATGAGATGAGCTTTATCTTGTAACCCATACTCCCCCAACACGAGCGGTGTCGCCCCAAACGTATTCGTTTCTACAATGTCCGAACCAGCCCCATAATATTTTCGATGAATATCCAGAATGACATCCGGACGTGTGAGAACAAGATTTTCGTTACAACCTTCCAGATCCTTGCCGCCAAAATCATCGGCGGTAAGATCTCGCTGTTGCAACATCGTGCCCATGGCACCATCCAACACGAGGATGCGTTGCTGAATCAGTTCATTTAATTCTTTGAATGGAGAACCCATTATTCGGAATGAACTTCATGTTCAATGATCTTGAGGTTATCACGCGTCACCAATTCATCTCGAAATTCAGGATAGACTGAGCTGTGTTTTTGACTAAAAATTTTCTCAAGAGAGTTACGATATGATTCCTTTGATACAAAGGGACGCGTGGCCACACCCGTTTGAATGGCCGCTTCGGCAACTGCAGGAGCCTCCCAAAGAAGAACGCGTGGGTCCAGAGGTTTAGGAATAATATACTCCGGCCCAAACTTCAGCTTCACATTGCCATAAGCGCGACACACTTCCTCCGGCACTTCTTCACGAGCCAACGCCGCTAAAGCCTTGGCCGCCGCTAGTTTCATGGCCTCATTAATTTTAGTAGCACGAACATCGAGGGTCCCTCGAAAAATAAAAGGGAAACCCAGTACGTTATTCACCTGATTAGGAAAATCAGAACGACCCGTGGCGATCAACACATCCGGACGCGCTTCACGAGCCTCATGAAATCCAATTTCAGGATCAGGATTGGCCATAGCAAACACGATTGGTTTTTTAGCCATTCCCTTTAACATTTCCGCAGTCACCAACCCTTTACTTGAGACACCAATAAACACATCGGCATCTTTCATAGCCTCTTCCAAGGTCCTTAAAGAAGTTTTTTTCGCAAAAAATCCTCGTACAGGTTCTAAATTTGGACGTTCATTATGAACAACTCCCTTGCTGTCACACAAAGTAATCTGATCCTTGGAGATTCCCAAAGACATAATCATCTTGGCGCACGCAATACCCGCAGCCCCTGCGCCTGAAAAAACAACTTTCACCTCAGAAGCTTTTTTCCCCTGAATCTCCAAAGCATTGAGAAGTCCCGCTGTGGTAATAACAGCGGTACCGTGCTGGTCATCATGAAAAACAGGAATGGACATGCACTCCATAAGTTTTTCTTCCACGTAAAAGCACTCCGGAGCTTTGATATCTTCCAGATTAATACCGCCAAAAGTAGGTTCAAGAGACTTGATAATCTGAACTAACTTCTCAGGATCTTTTTCATTCACCTCAATATCAAATACATCAATATCGGCAAATTTTTTAAAAAGAATACCCTTGCCTTCCATCACCGGCTTGGCAGCGTGAGGACCAATATCCCCTAAACCCAAAACGGCCGTTCCATTGGAAATAACAGCCACAAGATTTCCACGTGCCGTATATTCAAAAGATTTTTTTGGGTCCTTTTCGATTTCCAAACAAGGCTCAGCAACCCCAGGAGTGTAAGCCAAAGACAGATCTTTTTGAGTCTCGCAAGGTTTAGTAGAAACAACCTCAATCTTTCCCTTACGGCCTGTGGAGTGGTAGTGAAGGGCTTCTTCTTTTGTAATCATAAGATATGAGGGAGATCCCGCTCTCCCTCAAACTCCCATCTGTACATCCGTGAATGCACCGTTCGCTTCGGAAGGAAACCTTCCTTCGCTCACTCATTTCAATGAGGTTCACTTATGGCCTGAAAAAGAATAGGGAGTCAAGAAGAGGATGAATGACTTCGTTTTACAGCAGCCTTAGAAACAGCTTTGGCTACCTGTTCATGAAGGGTAGGATCCAATGGATCAGGCACTAACTCTTTTTCAGGAGTATGACGAACGATAGCTTCCGCAGCGGCAATATACATGGCTTCCGTAATGCGTTTGGCTCCGGCTTCGATGGAGCCCTTCAAAATTCCGGGATAACCCAGCAAATTATTGACACGGCTTCCATCACTGGCAAAACCAGCCCCTGCTTTTAAAGCATCCTCTATGGAAATTTCTGGATAAGGATTGGAAAGAGCCAAAATGACCTGGCCTTCCCTCACCGATTCAGACTTAATCAAACCGGACTGGCCCGTTGTGGCAATCACCACATCTGTTTTTTTCATCAGCTCCTCGATGGATGCTGCAATCTCGCCGCCCATTTTTTGAAAACGTTTCTTTGAATAATCCTGAATATCGGAACCTAAAACAGATTTGCCTGTGTAGTGCATAATCAGTCGTGCAATCGCTGATCCTGCAGCTCCTAAACCAATTTGGCCTATTTTGACTTTTTTAAAATCCTTCCCAACAATCCTACAAGCATTGAGCGCCGCTGCAAGAGAAACAACCGCAGTGCCATGTTGATCATCATGCATGACAGGAATCGAAAGTTTTTTAATGAGCTGTTCTTCAATTTCAAAGCAGTCGGGTGTCTGAATATCTTCTAACTGAATAGCCGCAAAACCTTTTGAAATGGTCACAACGGTTTCAATAAACTGCTTGGGATCCAAAGTATCACAAAGAATAGGAATCATATTGAACCCGGAAAACTGACTGAACAAAGCAGACTTTCCTTCCATCACCGGCATGGCAGCCACAGGGCCAATATTTCCAAGGCCCAAAACACGACTACCGTTTGTCACAAGCGCCACGGTACGACCAATACTTGTAAACTCATAAGCTGAACCAGGATCAGCTTGAATCATTTTGGAAATAGCGGCAACCCCTGGCGTATAAACTTTGCGCAAATCTTCAACGGTCTTCACAGGATTTCTTGGGACAACAAGAATTTTTCCATGCCGATGAAGTTCCATCACATCATCCACGACCGCTTCTAGTGTCGTTTCTTTTACTGCACGCACAGCCTGAACGATTCGTTCCAACTGAGCTTCATCATTACAAATAATGGAAATATCCCGAACCGTATGGAAGGTTTCTAAGGTGAGGGTGCGAATATCACCAATATCTCCGCCTTGAGAAGCAATGGCGTGAATGACCTTATCAAGCACACCAATTTGTTGCTGATTACGACACCGAAGGGTCTTGATGACTTTTTGTTTGTAGGACATATTATTCAGAGGGAGATCCCTCTCTCCCTCCGAACCTCCCATCTGAACTGCACGGATTGATCGTTCGTTCCGGTGTTTCGCGCGGAATGAATCCGACGCTCAACATCCTCACTCACTCTGACTAAAAAATAACTTTAACTCAATATGTTTTTCATCTATCAAATAATCTATGAAATTCAAAAATGTGGATCATATAGGCATTGCTGTTCCTAACCTGGAAGAGGCCGTTAAAACTTACAAAGTTCTTTTGGGAAAAGAACCGGATCATTTTGAAGAAGTGGCCGAACAAAAAGCTAAAACGGCTTTTTTTGCCGTGGATGATACCAATCTGGAACTTCTTCAATCCACCTCTCCCGACGGACCCATTGGGAAATTTATTGAAAAAAATGGGGGGCGCGGTGGCCTGCACCACATCTGCATTCGCGTCAATAATATTGAAAAAGTACTTGAAGAATATAAAAAACAAGGTATCCAGCTGATCGACCAAAAGCCACGCATAGGAGCTCATGGTAAAAAAATAGCGTTTGTGCACCCAAAATCAACAGGAGGAGTTCTTCTCGAACTTTCAGAAACTTTATGACCAATCGCATTCACCCATCCAAGGCCCTTTTTGAAGGCGAAAAACCTTTTCCCATTATTCCCGCTTGTGAACATTTTGCCGGCTCGGAGAAATTAATTACCAAAGCCATGGAGCTACAAAACACCAAGGGTGGTGTTTTTGATATCACCATGGATTGTGAAGACGGTGCTCCTGCTGGAAAAGAAAAAGAACATGCCGAGATGATCGTACGCATGGCTAATTCGGAGTTGAACAAACATAAAATGGCCGGTGCTCGTATTCATGACTATACAAATGCTCATTGGAAACAGGACATTGATATCCTCGTCCCCGGGGCTGGAAAGGTCTTGGCCTACATCACGATTCCCAAACCCACCACGGCGGGCCAGGTGAAAGAGATGATTTCTTATATTCAATCCGTGGCTAAAAAATCGGGCATCCAAAGAGAAATTCCCATTCACGTTTTAATCGAAACTCACGGAGCTCTCAAAGAAGCTTTTGAAATTGCCGCCCTTCCCTGGATGCAGGTTCTGGATTTTGGGTTGATGGATTTTGTATCCGGCCATCATGGAGCCATTCCGGATGATTGTATGCGTTCTCCGGGTCAGTTTGAACACAAGCTCATTGCTCGGGCCAAAGCCACCGTTTGTGCTGCTGCCTTAGCCAATGGAATTATCCCAGCTCATAACGTCACTTTGGATTTGAAGGATGCGGACAAAACAAAAGCGGATGCTCTGCGTGCCCGAAACGAATTTGGTTTTTTAAGGATGTGGTCCATCTATCCCACACAGATCGATGCGATTATTTCTGCCATGACTCCGGATTATCGTAAAATTGAATCGGGCTGCAAGATTCTTTTGGCTGCTCAGGAAGCCAACTGGGGACCCATCCAGTTTGAAGGCGAACTCCACGACCGTGCGACTTATCGTTATTATTGGGAACTTGTTCAAGCCACACGCCTCTCAGGACAAAAACTCCCCGAAGCGGCTGAAAAGGCGTTTTTTTAGTTGATTTTTACTTACCCTTCTCGTTTTAAAAATTCCCAGTGGTGCTCCACATCCCTAGGACCATAGACTTGTTCTGCTCCACTTCTTAATGGAAAATTCTCGCCTAAAAAACCAAGAAGAAAAATTTGGGCAAGGCTAGACGCTTCCAGACGATCGCCAAGAAATTTCTTTGTATTTTTTAATCGAGCCTCCACATGAGGCACTGGAACTTGAAATTCTGGAGGCCACATTTCTTCTTGCGCGTTCTGTTCTGCATGAACAACAGCACAATGTACTCTTTCTCCAAACCTCCTTTGAAATTCTCGAAAAAGAGGAGTCACACCTAAATGCTGTTCCATACCGGCACGATCTGGACAAGCAATCACATAAATAGAAGTGTCGGGTCTATAAAGCTGACTCGCTTGATTCACGATAAAACCAGGCGAAGAGGAATGACAAATATCCCTACCACTCACGGTTATCTCTGGATGTCTGATAACATCAGGGTTCCAACTGCCAAGATCACTTACAGAGACGGCTAAAACGGGCAAGTTTCTACGAACAGCTTCTAAAGCAATAAAAGCCCCTTCAAACTGAGCAGCCCCTGTCACAACAACCAGTGGTGGCATAGGGAATCTCTCTCCTTGTTATGTACCTATCGTAGGAGAGGGGAAAAAGTTGCTAATCCGGCTTGAAATAATATTTCCGATCTTTAAGCTTGTCCGGCAGGTGTTGTTGATTCACCACATGGCCTTCATAGTCATGGGCATATTTGTAACCCTTTCCATAGCCCAATTCTTTCATTAACTTTGTGGGCGCGTTTCGGAGATGGGCGGGTACTGGAAGATAACCTTCTTTTTCCACATCCGCCTTGGCTTTTTTGTAGGCCATGTAGCTCGCGTTACTTTTAGGCGCAGTAGCTAGATACGTGGCTGCCTGTGCGAGAGGAATCCACCCTTCGGGCATTCCGACAAAATCAAAAGCTTGCATCGCACTGACGGCCACCTGAATCGCTTGGGGATCGGCATTCCCTACATCTTCGGAGGCAAAAATGACCATCCGTCGTGCTAAAAAGAGAGGTTCCTCACCTGATTCGAGCATGCGTGCCAACCAATAAATGGATCCGTCCGGATCCGAATCGCGCATGGATTTTATGAAAGCGGAAATGAGGTTGTAATGCTCTTCTCCCGATTTATCGTAAAGAATCGATTTTTTCTGAATGGCTTGTTCCACAAGCTCGAGATTGATTTCTGAAAGAGGAGGTGTGTGGGATTGAGCTAAAAAAAGAGCCATCTCTAAAGTACTCAAAGCGCGACGAGCATCTCCATCAGAGGAGTCACACAAAAATTGGAGAGCTTTTGGATGCATGGACAGATTATTTTCAAGAGCTCGTAAGACGATAACCTTTAAGTGTTCTTCCGTTAACGATTTTAAAACACAAACCTTCGTACGTGAAAGAAGAGGCCCAATGACTTCAAAAGAAGGATTTTCGGTGGTGGCTCCAATCAAAGTGAGAGTACCATCTTCGAGATGAGGCAAAAGAGCGTCTTGCTGAGACTTGTTCCAGCGATGAATCTCATCCACAAACAAAATAGTTTTCTTACCGGAAAACTTTTTCTCTTTTTTGGCAACCTCGATCACTTCTTTCAGTTCCTTGACACCGGCCAACACGGCAGACAAAGAATGAAAAGAAGATTTTGTATGATGAGCAATGACCCGCGCAATGGTGGTTTTCCCAGAACCTGGAGGTCCCCAAAAAATGAGGGAAGACAAGCGATCCGCTTCGATTTGTTTTCGGAGAGATTGTCCTGGACCTAGAAGATGTTCTTGTCCGATCACATCATCCAAAGTTTCTGGACGCATACGTTCGGCCAGAGGAACATCCTCTTTTTTAGAACGGGTTTGTTGAGGGGTATCAAAAAGATCCGACATGCATAGGCCCTAACATGGTAGAAAAAAGGTTGCCAAGATTTTCGTCTTTGATAGAAGCCGGAGCCTATGCCATCCAACACTTCCAAAGCTCTTGAGACCGCAAAAAAACTGTTCGAACACGTAAGTCGTTATCTTGCGCAAAAAGCAAAAGATGAAAAGTCTCCCAAAGAAATTTCAACAGCAAAACTCGATACCTTTCAAACCATCGCCTATGACTTGGCCTGGATGGCCTCTGAAATTTATGCTGCAGAGCAAGTTCTTGCCTACGCTCAAAAAAATTCTGGGGAACTCGAGCGGGCCCTTGCCAATTATTTTGTGGCAGAAATGGTTTCCCACTTATCAGAAAAAATAAGTTTCCGTTTTCATGAGTGGGGAGTGGAAGAGAAGTTCCTTCTAGAAACCATTTGGAACCCAGAGGTCACAAAGGAAGTTGAAAAAATTCTCTCCACAGAAAATTATACAAAGATTGCCAAGCTCCTTCATGAAAAAAATCATGGCGGAACTTATGGATTGAACGAGCAGCACGAGATGTTCCGCCAAACGTTCAAAAAATTTGCCGAAGACAATGTCATCCCCCTCGCCGAAAAAGTTCATCGTCATGATCTTTTAATTCCTCAGAACATTATCAATGGGCTCAAAGAACTGGGTTGTTTTGGCCTTTCGATCCCGCAAAAATTTGGCGGTTTTCAGGACGATGCCACGGCGGACAATACGGGCATGGTGGTTGTGACTGAAGAATTGTCTCGCGGGTCTTTGGGTGTTGCCGGCAGTTTGATTACTCGTCCTGAAATTTTGTCCAAAGCGATTTTAAAAGGTGGAACAGAAGAACAAAAATCCAAGTGGCTTCCTCTCCTAGCCACAGGTGAGAAGATGGCAGCCGTGGCTGCGACAGAACCTGATTATGGAAGCGATGTGGCTGGCATGAAAGTTACGGCCACTCGAAAAGAATCTCAGGGCCAAAAAGGTTGGGTCATCAATGGTGTCAAAACTTGGTGCACCTTTGCCGGTTATGCAGACACCTTGATGGTCTTGTGCCGCACAAATCCCGACATGAGTTTGAAACACAAAGGCATGTCCATTCTGATTGCCGAAAAGCCGCGCTTTGAAGGGCATGAGTTTAAACATACACAACCCGAACACGGTGGATTGGTTGAAGGTAAAGCCATTCCGACGATTGGTTATCGTGGCATGCATTCCTATGAAGTTAATTTTGAAAATTATTGGGTGCCCGAAGAAAATTTAATTGGCGGTGAAGCCGGACTTGGGAAAGGTTTTTATTTGCAGATGGAAGGTTTTGCCGGAGGTCGTCTTCAAACAGCAGCGCGTGCTTTAGGTGTGATGCAAGCCGCTTTTGAAGCAGCACTTCGTTATTCCAATGAACGTAAAGTTTTTGGTAAACCCATTTTTGATTATGGAATGACTCAATGGAAAATTGTCCGCATGGCCGCTCTCATCCAGGCCTGCCGTCAAGCCACTTATCACGCATGTACTTTAATGGATAACCACAAAGGACTGATGGAAGCGTCTCTCGTTAAATTCTACGCTTCCAAAATCAGTGAATGGGTCACTCGTGAAGCCCTGCAGATCCATGGAGGTTACGGCTACGCAGAAGAATACGCTGTCAGCCGCTACTTTTTAGATGCCCGTGTTTTTTCGATCTTCGAAGGCGCTGAAGAAGTTTTGGCCCTGCGCGTGATTGCGCCGGCGTTACTGAAACAATATCTTTAAATCTCCAACCACTTCCTCTTCTTTCCTCGATGTCCTTTTAAGATTTAGATGGTGGCATCAAAGAAACAGTTGCACACATTTTGAGGACATTCTAGATCATGCCGCTACGGAGAGAAACTATGTCCCAACAAAAAATCAAGATTACAAAAAAGATCCCGGGGAAATCGAAAGAGAATCCTGTCTCGTTAAATCACATCAAATATCCTCAGTACGGTCGTGTGTTGGAAGACTTTGTAGAAGGCGAAGTGTTTTGTCATCCACGTGGAGTGACTGTTGATCGGGCATTTGCCGTCGAATTTGCCACGAACTTCATGGAAACCAACCCTCTCTATCTCAATGCGGAGTTTGCCAAGGGTCATGGATTTAAAGATCTCGTTGTTTCTCCCCTGATGGTTATGAATATTGTCCTTTCTTTGGGAGTTCAGAACGATTCGGAAAAGGCGATCGCCAATCTTGGTTACTATGATGTTCATTTTCTCAAATCCGTTTATCCGGGAGATACGCTTCGTGCCCTCACCAAAGTTCTGAAGAAACAACAAAAAGAAGGCAAGCCGGGCATTGTCACCATTCGAACGATTGGATTGAATCAAAACAATGAACTTGTTCTTCAATACGATCGTAAAATTATGGTGGCCCCTGCGGGAAAACAGAGTGAGCCAACAACTGTGAGTGGGCAACCGTTTCCAGAAGCAGGCGATGGAGAAATCATGTTGGATATCCCAACGCACTCTGGGAAATATCCGTCAAACCTGACGGGGGTACGAAGTTACTTTGAAAATTTCACACCGGGAGAAATTATTGTTCACGCCAATGGACGAACCATGACTCAAGAGCACATCCCTTGGACGTATCGGGTTATGAACACACATCCCCTTCATTATGACCGTCTCTACTCTACGGGTCGACAAGGACCTATGAGTGGAGAACCTATCATTTACGGCGGTCTTGTCTTTGCCTGGCTGGCCGGGTTGGCATCACGTGATGTGAGTGAAAATGCCCTTTGGGATTTCGGGTATACAGAGGGTTATCACACGCAACCAGCCTTTGCCGGCGATACAGTTTACGCAATCACACGAATTCTTTCGAAGGAAGACGTAGGGGCGGGGTCCTCCCGCCCGGGCGCGAGTACCCCGCCCCTACACGCTGGCCTTGTGAATATGCAACTGATCGGCATTAAAAATATTCGCCCCAAAGAAGCCATTGAGAAGTTTGGTGCTGATCTCTTCCTCAAAGAGAATGATAAAAAGGATCTGGGAAAAGAAAAGATTCCGGAAAAAATCTTTGAGATTGAGCGTCGGCTTCTCATCAAGAAAAAACCTTAATTGAAGCAACTTTTTTGGATTTCAAACGATAAGAAAAGGGTATGGTGAATATTCATTCATGCCCTGTTTTGAGGCCAGAAATCCTTCAAACCTACCCATTGGGAGCAGCAGATACGTTGCTCGATCAAATTTTGAATAGTGTCAGACTTACGCGTGAAGAGTTACAAGTCATTCTTGAACTTCCCTATTTTGATGGTTCCAGAGTTCAACAGGTTGACACCAACTCAAACGGTATTTTTGAGGCTTTGAATCAACTTTTTAAATACAAACGACGAGTCTGCTCACTGACACCCGTTAGATCTCTCCCATCTCCTTCAGACCACTGGTCCTTGAATTCCCTCAAAGATAGTTTTGAAAATGAAGCTGTGTTTGTTCATGCTCATGGGTTGGCCATTCATATCACCCAAGAAACACAGACTTCCTATGTCATCGGAATTGGTGAAGCTTCGGCAAGGATGGTTTACTTGACAGTAAACGAAAGCACGGAACTTGAAGATCCCAAAATCGTTGCTGTTGTCACACGAAATGAACCCACCACAGAAGCAATAGGACAAAAAAGAACAACTGATGAACAAGAAAGAACAACTGATGAAAATGAAAAACTTATAAAAGGACTTTTTAGAACACTTTTAAAAACTCTCTCAAACCATTATGATGTGAGACCTCAAACACGATACTTATTCACCGTGTCTGGTAATCCACCTAGTTTGGGTCCTTATTCTGTTTCTGGAATTTATAGTCTGGATGAAACCAAAATGAGGAGCGTTGCCGAATTCTTCAGGAGGAGCCCAGAACTTAGAGTTCAAACCGGGATCAAGTACCAACCTAACCCAGGTTTAAAAAAAACGGTTCCCGTTGTCGCCACAGTGGTTTATAAAACAGATGAGTCCGAACTCTTTCAAATAAATGAGTTGAATGCTCTTTCTTTTAGATATTTGCCCATTACTCTTGTTCAAACACTCGTATCTCCACCGAGCACCTCCCAGAGCTCCTACTTGACCCATCTCGCTGGATCCTCTAGAAGATGAAGGCATGCTTAAAAAACGCGATGAACCATGGCTCATGCGGACTTATTCGGGTCACAGTTCGGCTAAAGCTTCCAATGAACTTTACAAAACAAATCTGGCCAAGGGTCAAACGGGTCTTTCCGTAGCCTTTGATCTGCCGACACAAACGGGTTACGACTCGGATCATCCATTAGCACGTGGTGAAGTGGGTAAAGTCGGTGTTCCCATTTCAAATATCAACGACATGACCACTCTTTTTGACGGCATCCCTATTGAAAAAATGAATACCTCCATGACGATCAACGCCACAGCCGCCTGGTTGCTGGCTTTGTACATTGCTGTAGCGGAAAACCAAAAGACAGATATTAAAGTTCTCCAAGGCACAACTCAAAACGATATTATTAAAGAATATCTGTCACGCGGCACGCATATTTTTCCGCCAGAACATTCGTTACGTCTGATTACCGACATGATTGCCTATACGGTGCATCAGGTACCCAAATGGAATCCTATCAACATCTGCAGCTATCATCTCCAAGAAGCCGGAGCTACACCGGTGCAGGAGATTGCTTTTGCTCTTGCCACAGCTATCACTGTTTTGGATGCCGTTAAAAAATCTAAGAAAGTTGAAGAGGATCATTTTCCAAAAGTCGTCGGCCGCATTTCTTTTTTTGTGAACGCTGGAGTTCGCTTTATCGAAGAGATGTGTAAGATGCGCACCCTCACGCGTCTCTGGGATGAAATCACCCTCACTCGCTACGGTGTCCAAGATGCAAAATACCGAATGCTGCGGTATGGAGTTCAGGTTAATTCTTTGGGGCTTACGGAAAAACAACCCGAGAATAATATTGCACGCATTATCTATGAGATGTTGGCGATCACTCTTTCAAAAGATGCGCGTGCGCGCGCTATCCAGCTCCCTGCCTGGAACGAAGCCCTGGGACTTCCACGTCCTTGGGATCAACAACTCTCTCTGCGTATGCAACAGATTTTGGCTTATGAAACCGATCTGCTGGATTACGATGATATCTTCAACGGCTCCCCAGTGATTGAAGCCAAAGTCGAAGAACTGATCCTGGGAGCAAAGAAGGAACTTGAAAAAATTGAATCGTTGGGGGGAACCATCAAGTCTATTGATTACATGAAACAGTCTCTTGTCGCTTCTCATGCAGAAAGAATTCGTCGCATTGAAAATGGGACTCTCAAAGTCGTGGGCGTGAATTGTTATGTCGAATCAGAAAAATCTCCACTCACCACGAGCAAGGATGAAGGTTTTCTCAAAGTAAATCCCAAGGCTGAATCGGAACAGATTGAAAGGTTGAAAACGTTCCGTAAAAAACGAGACGAAACGAAAGTCAAAAAATCTCTTGACCAGCTTATGTCTGCGGCACGTGATGGTGAGAATATCATGCCCATCTCCATTGAGTGTGCCCATGCGGGTGTGACAACGGGAGAATGGGCATTTGCTCTGCGAGAGGTTTTTGGAGAGTATCGAGCTCCAACCGGTGTGGGTGCAGCTCATTCCGCAGACACAGAATCCGAAAATTTCAAAATGCTCCGTAAAAAAGTAGAAACTGCCAGCAAAAAACTGGGAGGTCGTATTCGACTTTTGGTCGGTAAGCCTGGTTTGGATGGTCATTCCAACGGAGCGGAGCAAATTGCCGTCCGAGCGCGTGATGCTGGGTTTGAAGTCATCTATCCGGGTATCCGATTGACACCCGATCAAATTGTTTCTGCTGCTCGTGATGAGGGTGTGCACGTGGTGGGACTTTCGATTCTCTCCGGCTCCCATAACGAATTACTCTCCGAGATCATGCAAAAATTTAAAAAAGAAGGACTAAAAGATCTCCCCGTTGTTGTTGGTGGCATCATTCCCGAATCCGATAAAGCCGGCCTTCTGAAAATGGGAGTGAAGCGCGTCTATACGCCCAAGGATTTTGAGATCAACACGATCCTCTCTGAAATTGCAGATCTTGTGGTTTCCCATTGATAATGAGTGAGTACGTTCCAATCGGGCTTTGCCCGTTGGAGCGACGGAGCGAATGATAAAGCCATGAGGTCCAGATGGGGGTTTCAGGGGGAGAGCGGTATCTCCCCATGAGTAATATGAAAACTCAAAAAGTAAAAATTAACGGTCTCCAACATCAGTTCTATTTCTGGGGATCTCCTAAAAAACCGAAACTCTTCCTCTTCCATGGTTGGCTGGATACAGCCGCCAGTTTTGATTTTTTGTGTCCTTACTTAGAAAAAAAATTCTATTGTATTGCTCCCGATATCAGGGGTTTTGGTAAAAGTGAACACACTCCAAATCCTCTTGGTTATTTCTTCTTTGAATACATTGCTGATCTTCATGAGATTCTGAGAAAATTTTCACCCAAAGAACCTGCAAGCGTTCTCGGTCATTCCATGGGTGGTGCTTTTGCGTCGTTTTACGCTGGGGCTTTTCCGGAACGCATCAGACATTTTATTAACGTCGAAGGGTTTGCTTTTCGCCATAATCCTCCCGAGCGGGGTCCACAAAAAGCACGGCGATGGATCGAAGAACTGCACACCAAAAAGTTTCAAACCTTTTCCACTCTAGAAAAATTTTCCAAGAGACTTCAAAAATCTAATCCAAGGCTTTCTCAAGAGAGGGCTATTTTTCTGGCAAAACATCTCACAGAAAAAGTTCACAGTGGTTTTAGGATGGCCGCAGATCCTAAACACAAACTTTCCGATCCCTATGCTCTTCCTAAAGCTTGCTCCTACGCTTTCTGGAATAAAATTAAGGCCAAGTGTTTGTTAATTTACGCTGATGAAACGGAAATGAATCAATGGGTTAAATCGGATAATCTTCAAAAGCAAATGGGAGAATGGTTTGATCAATTTCCAAAAAACAGCCCTGTTGTAGAAATTAAAAACTGTGGCCACATGATTCATCACGAAAAACCCGAAGAGTTAGCCAAAGTTGTTTTGAATTTTTTAACAAGTTCGTCATGACATGGGCCATTGGAAGCGAGCGTCAAAGCGTGGTGGGAATAATTTCCTGTCAATTCATAAGTCAGAGGATCTCCGTTAATCTTCGTAAAAACTCCACCGGCTTCTTCAAGAATAATTTGAGGAGCACAGGTATCCCAATAATGAACCGAATGATGATTGATATAAATATCGGCCACCTGGCGTACCAATAATCCTACTTTAATTCCGACACTGTTGATGGGCGGCACCAAGGGTGATTGCAACTTTTCCTGGATAGGCTTCAATTTCTCCTGAGGAAATCCAGGAGAAATGACTAATGGCATTTTAGAAAATTCCTGACGTTCCGAAACATGTAGTCGTGATTTTTTCCCTTTATAAGTGAGAAAAGCGCCTCCACCTTTGACCGCTTCATAAATAAAATCTTTGAGTGGATCCACAACCACTCCCAAATAAGGAATTCCAGACTTCAACAATCCTACCATCACTGAAAATCCCTCAATCCCCTTTTCATAAGCCTTGGTTCCATCCAGAGGATCAATTAACCAGACCCAATCAGAATTCTTGGCCCCGGAAATACCATTTTCTTCTGTAATCAGAGAATGATCCGGAAAAGATTTCTGCAAGCCTTCCCTTAAGATTTCATCCGAACGCAAATCAGCTTCAGTCACCCAGGAATTATCTTCTTTTTTACTTTTTGAAATAGTTTGGCGAAAAAGATCAAGAACCACTTGAGAAGCTTTGAGGGCAAGTTTTTTTGCGGTATCCAAATACGAAGGAGAAAACTTCAATCAAACCTCATCTTTTTTAACATTGTGTAAGCCACACTCTTTGTCACTCTCTTCTTGGTTATTAAACCACCGCCAGCGCCCGGCACGTCGAGGTTCACCGGGGCCAATGGGTGTTGTGCAAATCATGCATCCCAAAGACTCGTAGTACCAGCCATCTTGATTCCAATTCAAAAGTTTGTGTGTTGGAACTTGATGTTTGGCAATGTAATCTCTCAACTCTTTTTCTTTCCAAAAAGCTAGTGGTGCCACTTTTAAAATGGGTCGTTTCGAGTGACCATGAGGAATAATTTCAAAACGTGAAACTTTGGATCTTGAAGCCGATTGATCCGTTCTTAAACCTGTCATCCAGACATCCACAGTCTCTAACACACGTTCATTGGGTTCTACTTTCCTCAAATGACAGCAGAACTCCTGTTTCTTTTTACTATCAAAGAAAAGATATTCCCCGTGCTCTTGAACCATTTTCTCAATTTTTTTTGGGTCTGGCTGAAGACGCTCTACCTTGATCTTGTATTTTTTTTCAATATCCTCGAACAACTCGCACGTTTCGGGAAATAATCGTAAAGTATCAATTGTAAAAACACGTGGGTTCTTCACGCCAGAGCGAATCGCCATATCAATCATGACGGACCCTGTCAGCTGACCACTGGTACCAATAGCAGCACGATTTCTAAAACGAACAAAAATTTCGTGAATGAGTTTCTGAGGGTCTTCGATTTTTTCAAGTTCGGCGATGGTTGATGGATCAATCTTCATGTGGACAAGATACCACGTTCCATCAGGAGATTCAAAACCTTGAGTGTACTTTCTTCTAAAGTTTCCTGGCCTGTTTTAATGACGAGCTCTACTTTTTCTGGAGCTTCATAAGGAGCGGAGATGCCTGTAAACTCTGGAATTTCACCCGCCCGGGCTTTTTTATAAAGACCCTTGGGGTCTCTTTTTTCACAAACTTCAAGACCCGCATCACAAAAAATTTCGAAAAATTGGCCAGCGGGAACAAGTTTTCGAGCCAAATCCCGATCAGCACGATAAGGAGAAATAAAAGCAGTGAGGGTAATCACGTTCGATTCACAAAACAATTTTGCCACTTCTCCAATACGACGAATATTTTCGGTACGATCTGCCGGAGAAAATCCCAGATTCGCATTGAGCCCATGTCGAATATTATCACCATCCAAGACATAGGCATTTTTTCCGTTCTCAATAAGAGCTAATTCTACTTCACGCGCTACGGTGGATTTTCCGGAAGCGGACAAGCCGGTGAACCAGATGACAACACCCTTCTGCTTTAGTTTTTCCTCACGCATTTTGGCATCGAGCTTTCCATGGTGCCAAAATATATTTTTACTGACGGGTTTTATCATAAAAGCCCTTTATGGTCGGGTCCTGTCACTTATTTACTCCCATTTAATTGAACATCCCAATGCAGCCGTTAATGGATTCTTGACGGGCCGGTTGGCGAGTAGATCCTCCAAGACATTTTTTAAATCAGGAGATGTCACCGCGTTCGAATCTTTGTAGTTATCATCAATCCGACCATGATACCGAAGTTTTTTCTCAGCATCAAAAACATAAACCTCGGGAGTGCAAGCGGCATCATAAGCTTTAGCAACTTTTTGATCTTCATCTCTTAAGTAAACAAAGTTAAATTTTTTCTCACGGGCACGCACCACCATTTTGTCAAAACTATCTTCCGGATAATTTCTGGTTTCGTTCGCGTTAATCCCAACCACTTGGACCCCTCTGGATCCATAATCTTTTTGAACAGCCATAATACGCCCTTCCCAACCCTGAACATAAGGACAATGATTGCAGGTAAAGATGACAACCAATATTTTTTTGTCGGTAAAAGAAACAAGACTATACTTTTTCCCATCCACACCGGGAAGATTAAAATCCGGGGCTTGTGCACCGATCTTGAGAAGACAACTATCTTTGGAGTTTGTTGCCACAGCGGATTTGCTTGTAGTGTCTTGGAAAAAGATTGTCAACAGAGGCTAGGCAGCGGCTGTTTGATCTGAAAAAGATTCCTCAGGATGATGATTGTCATCATCAGAACCTTCATCTTGTGAGTGATGGTCTCCTTGTTGCGACTGAGCAAACTCTCCATCTCCTTCTGAGACCGTAGAGACTTGACCATCCGCATTGTTATTTGCAGGAACAAAGCGTGCAACAGTCACTCTCGTGCTTGGAGAAGAATACATTATAGGAGGAGCTCCCACGAACACCGTCTGTGCTGGATCTCCCAGGGCATTATCATTTGCGGCAACTTGAGTCGGGTGATCATTAGAAACAGGAGAAACAGAATGAGGATGAGAAACGTGAGGGACATCGCCAGACACATCGGGAGGTGTTGCCTCTTCCACGAATGTGTTTACGGCAACCACTCCCTGAGAAGCAATCGTAGGTTGAATCTCAGTTGAAGGAGAAGAAACTTGAAAGTTTCGTGCATGTCCAAGGGAACCCACTGGTTGTATTACCCGAATTTCACCCCTTCTCGTCGCTGCGGAACTCGCGGGTATTGTATCAACACTTCCCTCTGGTCCAAGGCTTCTCGGCGGGAAGTGTTGATATGCTAAGGAACGCTTAAACAGGTCCTCGCTTCTGGCGGGGATGAAATTCAGGTAATACAAAATTGGAGCAAAATATCTAGCCATGGGAGAAATTTGGATAGCGGGACTAAAACCAAAAATTTCTCCACCTCTTGGAAATTGATATTCCCCTTCATCCATAACCATTTCCCGTCTCGTTTCTTCTGGGGATGTTGCATCAACAGAATCGCCACGACGCACATCCTGTGTTGTCAGTAAAGTAGAGTGAGGTTGTGGAGGCATATTCCTTGCAGAGGCCACCAACAAAGGGCCACGGAATTCACTCGGAGACAAAGAACGCTGAGGTGGTAGTGTCGTTCCCATACCCACAGCGACAGCTAATCTTTGAAGAAGCTCACGATTCGGGCAAGTATGTGCAAATTGACAAACAACCGCTCTCACTTCGGAAGAGTTGTGAGAAGAAGACGCTGAGAGTGTTCTTAAAACCCGCTGATGAAAACTTTGATTTTCTCCAGAAGAAAAACTGGCATCTTGATGTAGGGCCACTCTGACAATTTCAGGATCACGAGGAGCTACATATTGAAAAGCTTGAAACCCTTCGCGATGTTCAAGCGTACCCTCTTGCTGCCTCATCTGACGGACAATGAGTTCACGATTTTGAGGAAACCGTTCAAAATCGGTACTGAAAGACATCTGAATTTCGGAATCTTGAAGAACAATAGAAGGCGGAAGAGAATGACGAACCGCAGAGGATGATGTTAACCTTAATCCGGGGCGGGCAATGACATGATGAGCAAGAGTAAGATCAACCGTTACATAACTTGCTGTGGGAGCAGAAACTTCCACTCCAATAACTCGACTGACTCCTTCAACAAAATTCTCGTCCCCAATGACTCCAGTGGGCGTTACGAGAATTCGGCCACCCGTATAAGAAGCTTCAATAACGCTTGGTGGTGCCATTTAAATTACACCTCTCCCATTCAAAAGAGTATCGGCAACCCTTAAAGCTTAAGTTGCGACTTTTTTCTTTTATTTTTTCAAAAAAGTGGTAGCTTGCGCTTCTATGCAAGAAAACCTGAATCAATCCAAAGGTTTTCTCGAAGTTTACCGAGAGAAACACAAACACCCAATTAATAGATTTCTTCACAATTTTGGAATTCCCATGATTGTGATTTCACTCGTGGTTGTCTTCTTTAACTGGCGGTGGGGTGTCGGACTTTTTGTAATCGGTTGGGTTTTTCAGATTGTTGGTCATCTTTTTGAAGGCAACAAACCAGCCTTCTTTAAAAATCCAATTTATCTGATTGTTGGCCCATTGTGGTGGGTTAAGAAGTTATTTGCTCAGCTGTTTCAACGTCATTGAGATACCTTTGGATCGTCCCTTTAATAACTGCTTCCTGCATAATTTCTTGTGGACCATCATACAGTTCCCAAATTTTGTGAATCAATCGATCGTATTCTCCATCAATCTCCTCGATATCCACATCCGTTAACCGGGGCCATTCTCTTTTTAAAAAAGGAACGATCACTTCCCAGTAACGTTGCATACGGTTGGGTGTGTGATTCATGAAGCCGCACCTACTATCGGGTATCTCTTCTTGTCAACAACGAGGAAAAATTGCTTTTTCTTGGGATCAAATTTAATTTTCTTGGCCAATTCCATATAAGAGCTGCGATTAAAACGTGCTTTAAATTTTCTACCACGTACTTTGCAGTAAAGAACATTTTTCTTTCCTACATGCAGGGTCGAAGGATCCAAGGGTTCGGAATAGTTTCCTGAAAATTTAAGTACTATGTGATCGGGGAAAAATTCAAAATCACGAATGATGTAGGGCACATCTTCGACAGTAATCCGACATTCTTCTCCCTGACAAAAAACCTGATAACGTCCATCCGGTAAGGGTTCCATCCCTTTCATAAAAAAAAGAAGGGTTTCCACATCCTCGAGTTCTATTCCATCAGAATTCCAAAAATGACCTTCAGAATCTAGGTAGTAAGGCCAGTAATGTTTTGATGGGACCTCGAAGAACTCCCCATTGGCTGCGTTGCCCGCTGCAGCCTTTCCATCGACGTACAACGGAGTACGCCTCAGTCGCGGCTTTGCAGGCGCCTTGCCACTGGGGCTTTTTCGAGGTCCCATTATGGTTTTAATGTGGGATTGGGATGGGATTTCTTATGAGGATCCTGGGGTCCACGGGGAGTGACGGGAGCATTATTTTTGAAGGTAGGTGTTAACTCCGCATTCAATTTGCCCCATTCGGGTGCATCATCCACAGACGCCACGATGGCTTCCACCGGGCATTCCGGAAGACAGGCTCCGCAATCAATACAGATATCAGGATCAATTACCATGAATTTTTCCCCTTTGTAGTCTCCGGGGTAAATACAATTCACAGGACAAACATCCACGCAGTCAGCGTATTGTTCACCTAAACATTCTTGATTGATGACATAGGGCATACAGAATCTCCTTAAATGGTTATCGAATGTGGTTGTACATTAAAGTATCCAATTGCCGACGTCAAGATGCCTTCGCTTTTTCCTTTTTGATGGGTTTGGATTCTCCCGACGTTTTAGATTCCTTAGACTCCTTGGGGGACTCTGTTGCTTTGGCTGGTGGTGCTTCTGAAGAAGCTGCCGATTTTTCGGCAGGAGGCTTGCCGTATGAGTATCCATCTTTATACCATCCCCCTCCTTTTAACTGAAAACCAGAGAGGGACATCTTTTTCTTCATCTTTCCGCCACAGGACAAGCATTTGGGCAAAGCTTTATCATTTAACTTTTGAATGATTTCCTGGTCCTTGCAACATTTTAAACAGTGGTATTCGTAAATAGGCATACAAGGTTCAAATTAATCATTCACTTTTTTGTGTCAAGCTATGTAATAACGTAAATAGTAAGTGAGCATTGGCCAGATCGGATTTATTCCGTCTGGCTAAGCGGAGCGAACGATAAATTTTCGGATTCACAGATGGAGATTATTAAGGGGAGAGCGGGATCTCCCCTTAATTAATAAGATGATTCCCAAACATATTCAAAAAATAAAATCCTTTCTGGCCATGGATATTCTGGAAGCTTTGGAACGCAAAAAAGCTCGAGGAGAAAGTGTAATTTCTTTTTCCTTGGGTGAACCCGACCTGGTGCCTCACCCTTCTGTTCGCAAAGCCTGCATCCAAGCACTTGAGGAAAATTTTACCCGCTACACACACAGTCAGGGATTATTAGAACTTCGCACAGCGATCGCAAATCATTATAAAAATAAGTACGGAGTGACAGTAGATCCGGAACAAATCATTGTGACGGGTGGTAGTTCGCCGGCTTTTCTTTTGGCTTTCTCTGTCCTTCTTTCTGCCAGTGATGAGGTAATCCTCTCCAACCCTCACTACCCCTGTTATCCCTCCTTTGTAGAATATCTGAATGGCCGTTCTATTTTTGTACGAACGTATGAAGAAGACGGGTTTCAATATCGCCCTCAAGAAATTAAAAAGAAAATCTCCAAAAAAACAAAAGTTATTTTAGTATGTTCCCCATCCAATCCCACAGGAACGTTGTTGTCTGAAGAAAATTTGAAGGAGATTTCAGACCTCACTTCTAAAAATCGCTACATTGTTTCAGACGAAATTTACCACGGGCTCGTTTACAAAGGCCGTGAGCATTCTATTTTAGAATTTACGGATAAAGCTTTTGTCATTAATGGATTTTCGAAAGCCTACTGTATGATGGGATATCGTTTGGGTTATTTGATTGCCCCCAAACCTTTCATCCGAACTTTACAAATTCTTCATCAAAACTTTTTTATCTCGGCCAATTCCTTTGTTCAAAAAGCAGGGCTTGCGGCTCTGGCTTCTGGAGAAGAGCATTTAAAAAAAATGAGGCCTGTTTTTGATGAACGACGCTGCACGATGCTGGCCGGTTTAAAAGAGTTGGGGTTTGGTGTGCCTGTGGAACCTACCGGGGCTTTTTATATTTTTGCCAACGCAAAAAAATTTACAAAAGATTCCATCCGCTTTGCTTTTGACCTTCTCGAAAAAACCGGAGTGGGTGTTACACCCGGAGTTGATTTTGGTTCGGCGGGAGAAGGGTATATTCGCTTTTCGTACGCCACAGGATTGGACAACATCAAAGAAGGTCTAAGGCGCATCCGTGGTTTTTGTTGAGGGAACTTCCTGCACAAGGCGGCACGAACAACCTCCACCATTAGCGGAGTTCTCATTCGCTGGAGACAGGTTCTGACTATTCCCAACATCATTAGACCCGTTACCCGCGGAGATTGTTGTTCCTGGTCCAGTTGTTCCACCAGTACCAACTGTTCCACCGGTGCCAACTGACCCGCCACTGCCACTCGTTCCTCCTGTGCCACCGGATCCACCAGTACCAGCTATTCCACCTGTTCCGCCACTTCCGCTAGTCCCTCCTGTGCCCATGTGAGGCAGGATAGTGAGTTGAATAGGAATAGGATGCCATTCCCTTTCTGTTACCGCATCCTGGCTAAAGGTCGCTAAACGAAAATCATAATGGCCTCGGGCGAGGTGTGATGTATTGAGAGTTACGGTACGACTCAGAGCCGTTGTGTTTGAATCAGATGTTACGATAAGACCTTCAGGAACTGACTGAGGGATAATGTTAATAATGCGGTCGTGAAATCCATTGATAGGAGTCATCGTCAGATGAATCTCTGTGGTTCGATCGAGCCCCTCTTCGACACTCATATTGGTTCGATCAGCAATGACCGAAAAATCAGGTCTTTCTGTTCTTGTGACACCTCCAAAAAAGCTGAGAAGTAAAGATGGAAGCCTAAGAAAACTATCTGGTTGATATTCATAAGCCCCAATATCACAAACAATATTTCTATCGCTGTTACCATCCCGTCGTTCCATTCCTCTTTGATCCTGTGTTGAGGGACATCCTTCACCACTCAAGACTCCATCAATCGCAGGGCTCCCTGACTGTAGGGCCCGTGTCCATGTAAATCCACCGTTAAAAGCCAACGGCAATATTAATGGATCTGTATTAATCCGATCATGAAGAAGAGATATTTGAAAAGATTCACTGCATGTGTTGTCACTCGAAATATTATTGCCACTACTATTGAAGCCACCAATACAATTAGAGGCAGAACCATCATAGTCGGATCTATCATTTTTCAGGATGGTATTTCTTAAAGTTATTCGATGATCGCCGGAGGTATCATTCAGTTCGGGATTTGTTGAAAAAAAGCCATTACTCATTCCAGAACCTCTATACCCTGCGTGATTGTCTGCAATGGTAACGTTAGTAACATCAGCAGATCCGCGAAAAATATTTGCCAGACCACCACCACTCCCCTGATGATTCCCCGAGTACTCAGTAGCTGCGGTGTTATTACTGATTGTAACATTGGAGAGAGTCAAAGCTGCTGGACAGAGAATGACTGGATAGGAAGGCAAGCCATTCGCAATACCTCCACCGAGCCACGACGTTAAGTTGTGATCGACAGTCACCCTATCGAGAAACGCAGTGCCACAGTTTTGTATGCCACCACCTGCATAATCCGATTCATTATGATCAACAGCAACATTCCAAAGATCGAGGCGACCTCCATTATAGATACCTCCACCATTGTTCAAAATAGGAATCGGCCTCCACCAAAAATAACCATCATCTTCCAAAAACAAACCCGCCGTTGAAATAGGGATCATCGTGTTGCCTGTAACAACACTGTCACGAAGCTCCAAGGCCGTGCCGACACTCACAGAGATACCTCCACCAGAACCGGGAGGATTGCCGTTTCGGATGGTGACACTGGAGATCTCCACGCGTGGATGATCTCCTGGTATTGCCGGAGTCTGACGAATGATTTCAAAGATACGATCCAGATGCCCACCATCAATAATGGTCACCTCCGGCCCGGTACCTTGGATAGCGAGATCCGACTTGATATCAAGATCACCCGTATGCGCGTCATTCTCATTTGCTCCGGCGAGTCCTAATTGAATAATATGAGGATTTGGAAGTAATGGTGAAAAGGTGATTACATCAGCACCAGGTGTTGCATTGGCGGCAATAACCGCATCACGCAAAGAACAATTTGTGGGAAAACAACCGCCATCATCAGTATCTTCCACCTTGGTCACAACAAAATCTGCAGCCTGGACTCTCTCGAATAAACCAACACCGAGGAGGATGAAGCAAACAAATAAAAAAGAAAATTTTATTTTGAGTAACATTTACCAATAACCTTTTTTCTCCACACGATGGGCAAAGCGAGGTTTTATGTTTTTCAAAAGTTTTTCGGTCTCGGATAAATACAGTTTCAGATCTTCTAACTCGGCTCTTCCTTCAGGTGCGAACCTTGCAATCAAACCAGGTTGACTTAAAAAGAATTCGACAATTTTTAAGTGACATTCAAAACACTCCAAGTCTTCTGAGGTAAATAAAGATTGGTCAGCATCCTGAATGAGATTTAGCTCCGTCCATACATCTCGGAGTGGTTCTGACAAAGCTTCTGTGATTCCTTGATAACCAGCCAAATGATCAAGAACTTTATTAATGATGTGATCCGAAAAATGGCCTTCCAATTCTTTTCGGATCGCTTGCCAAAGCTCTTCTTTGTCTTCCCTCTCCTGTCCTGAAGATCCATCAAAAGTTCGCTCTTGTTCATGAGCTTCAGGGGCAACATGAGGTTTTAAAGGATCATCGGGTGGACGTTGAACGGTGTGATCCATATCTGCAACAACTATTGGGATTGCTCGAGAATTTCGATCTGCTGTTGGGCGAACTTGATTCGGAAGTAAAGTTGTAATGGGTGTTTGTCGAGAAGTCCCTTGAGGAACTCTCGGCGTTGGAACAGGAAAAGGTGTTGCTTGAGTAGGCAATGGCTGAGCTGAAGTAGTTACTGGACTACGAAAAATACCTGACCCTTGAGTTCGTGGTGTTGTCGAAGATGGATTTTGTTGAGGAACCACGGGAGTTTCTTGTGGTTGAACCGTGGGGACATGCCCTGAAAAAGCAGCTTCGAGTAAAGCAACAGGTAATAACCGTTGAGTAAGTTCTTGAAGACTACTTCGCGGTTGTCTCACCGGAGAGTTTAAGGGAGTAGCTCCCGGTTTGGAAAAAGTATGGAGTGTTTCGTAAACCACCGTGCGTACAGCTTCCCGACTCATCTCGGGAAAAAGAGCTTGAAGACGAGTAGTCACTTGTTCCACAACCTGATTCAAGACCGTTGAACTGATTGTGGCTACAGAGGCATTTTTTTCTGCCAACGAAGGAGTATGACCAATACGAATGTCTTGGGTCGCAGAAAGGGTTGTTCTCTGTGAGGGAGTGTTGGGTGTTCCGAAACTAGCCGCTGAATGAGTTGGGATTGTTGATGATAGATGAGCGGATGCGGAAGTTAAAGCTGTAGAAGCAGGATTTCTCGCTGTTGTTCCTGTTGAAGCTGCGAATTCCCGAACAACCGTTTGACCTAAAACAGAATTTGGATGAATGGCTTCAGGCGCATGTACAAAGCCCGCACCAAAAACCACTCTAGAAGCTGGGGATGATGTCATAATATTATGCACAGAAGCAGATACTACAGAAGCTGCTGCCCATGCTGTTGCTGGAAGTGCGTGAACTCCTGCTGGTGTATTTCCTCTCAAGTTTGTTGGTACAGGATTTGAAAAAACCCCTCCTGCCGTTAATGGAGGAGTTGCTTGGCCTTGTTGAAGAAGTCCTGCAATCTCTGGAGGAATCACAACTTCAATTTCACCACTCGGTGTGACGGTTACGGTGATTTGTGTTTCAGTGGGTATCTGTCCAACTGGATCTGGTTTAGTTATAGAAGGAGTTGAGGGAGGAACAATTGGTCTTACATACTGAAACAGACCTTGTCTGTTGTCGTAATCAAATAGATTTTCAAACCCATATAATTCCAAGTATTTATCCTCTTATTTAACTAATTTATGTATTATATGGTAAATTTTATTATAACAGTAAAGAAAAAGCGAGATAAAAACTAAAAAACATAATAAAATCAACGAGACCGCTTCAAGCCCACTTTAGGACAATGAATTTCTACCGGACACCGACTGCACCAGGGAGAGACCGGCACACAAAGATTTTGACCAAAAGTTACGAGAATGTCGTTGTAAATTTTCCAATGTTTCTTCGGTAATTTTTCCCTCAGGGCAAATTCTGTCTCTTCAGGAGTCTTTGTTTTCACATAACCCCAGATGTTGGTAATCCGATGCACATGAGTGTCCACACAAATCCCATAATCATCAAACCCCGCTGTTAAAACAAGATTGGCTGTTTTGCGCCCTACGCCGGGCAATGCTAACAAAGCATCCAAATCCCGAGGAACTTTCCCTTCATACTTCTCCAAAAGAATCCGACACACTTCTTTTAAATTTTTGGCCTTCGTATGGTAAAAACCAACGGGATAGATCAGCCTTTCAATCTCGGGGATCTCAAGTTTTAAAATGGACTGAGCAGTGGACGCTCTTTCAAAAAGACGTCGCGTGGCCTCTTCCGTCACTTTGTCTTTTGTCCGCAAAGAAAGAATCGTACTGATGAGAACTTCAAACGGCCGATCTGCAGCCTCGCGGGCAATCACCCCCACAATGGGCTCTTTCCACTTCGGGATTTCTTTTTTTAAAACCTGAAGAATTTTTTCGAGGGTTTCCGTTGTCATAAATAACCTTTATTTTCTGTTATTTACTGTCATGAAGAAAAAAGAAATCTATTTCATTTTTATTTATTTACTATTTTTTATAAATATCTATAATAAAAAAATATTTATGTTTTATTATTTATTATTATCAAAATGATAACATAGCTAATCGGAGGTTCTTATGAAGACATGTTTTAGGAAGTTTGTTTTTTTGTCCTATCTTCCAGGACTTTT
>OBEQ010914848.1_pt1 | contig 35812 bp, 31 predicted proteins | sample 1670901 | NCBI WGS metagenome assembly OBEQ01 (sample SAMEA104232315, study PRJEB22302) | groundwater metagenome | biome: forest; feature: aquifer; material: groundwater | place: USA | collected 2011-08-07 | depth 5.4 m | reverse complement strand
TAAAATATGTTCTAAATCAAACATCATGCCTGAAGCATTCAAATTACCAAACAGCTTCTTAGCAATATTATGTTTATAGAATTTAAATCCACACTGGGTATCCCTAATATAGGAAGGAACTCCTAAAAATCTTTTAATTAGAAAGCCAAATACTTTAGATCCTATTTTTCTATAAAACGGCTGATTATTTTCTAAAACAGAGGATTTATCTGCTCTATTTGCCAATGCTAAATCGTAACCTTCTTCTAATTTTTTAATTCCAGAATCTATAAATTTGAAGGGAACACAGTATCCTGCATCAGCAAACATTATGTATTTACCAGAAGCTTTTTTAACTCCTCTTTTGATAGCCGCTCCTTTACCGATCTTCTCTTTCTTATATATAAGTGATAAGTTTGAGAATTCTTTTTTAAGGTTGCTAACTATTTTATTAGTATTGTCTGTTACACCATCTGTAGAAACAATTATCTCTGCGTTAATCTTTTTTTGTTTAAAATAATCAAAAGCATATCTTATATCTCTTTCTATTTTCTTCTCTTCGTTATAAGCAGGGATAATTAAAGAAAGATAATAATTTTTCATAAGACTTGCACTTAACAAACTTTTACATATAATACATGGAGATGGGACTGAATGTAAACAATATTATTATTACTAAAACTCCAATGAGGATTACTCTTGGAGGAGGGGGTACCGATGTTTTATGGTATAGCAAACTGAACGGAGGCGCTTGGATCTCAGCTGCTATAAATAAGTACGTATATGTATTTATAAATCCTATCGATGACTCTCACATTATAAAAATTTTTGATGGAAACAATTTCTATGTAGTTAAACAGATAAATCAAATAGAGAATAAAATCCTCAGGGAATGTTTATCAAAAGCGAAAATTAAAAATGGTTTTCAAATCACTGTCATCTCTGATGTTTCAGGACGATCAGGTCTGGGAGGTTCAGGATCTTTTGAAGTGGGCTTATTAAACTGTCTTTATACCATAAGCAATAAAAGAGTCTCTAAAATTCAACTTGCAAAAGAGGCAACCACTATTGAGGTTGAAAAACTTAAAATGAGTGTTGGTCCTCAAGATCAATATATTGCAGCTATTGGGGGGATAAATTATTTTGAAATGGATAAAAAGGGTCATATAACTATTCAGCCTTTAAAATTATCTGCAAAAACTATCCAAACTCTTAAGAAAAACCTGCTTTATTTTAGTACCGGAATTAATAGAGATGCTGATTCAGTACTAAGGGATCAAAAGAAAAAATCTGAAGGCAAAAAAGAAATTTCATCTAAGATTATTGAATCACTGGATAGAATTAAAGAGATAGGTCTGGAAGCAAAAGAATATTTGCTGAAAGGCAAAATTGATGACTTTGGATATACTTTACACAAACACTGGCTTGTTAAAAAATCTCTTTCTGAAAAAGTTTCGAATGATCAAATTGATATTTGGTATGAACAAGGTATAAAAAATGGAGCGCTTGGTGGTAAAATCATGGGCGCAGGTGGGGGAGGTTGGTTTATGTTTTATGTAAACAAAAATCACGAAAAATTCAGGATGGAAATGCAAAGGACAGGATTAATTCCTCAGGTTGTTAATTTTGACTTTGAAGGGACAAAAGTGGTAAAAAGCTTGCAATGAATCTATATATTAAACAATATCTTCATGGATTTATAGCTGCTATTTTTAAGCTGGATCAGAATGAGATTAAAAAAACTATTGATCTGTTGGTAAAAGTTAAAAGAAGAAAAGGTAGATTATTTCTGCTGGGGGTAGGTGGAGGAGCTGCAAACTCCTCCCATGCTGTCAATGATTTTAGAAAGATTGCCAATATAGAAGCCTATACTCCAATTGATAATGTATCGGAGCTTACTGCCAGAACTAATGATGATGGATGGGAAACAATATTTATCAATTGGTTAAAGGTAAGCAAATTAAACAGAAAAGATGCTGTATTAATATTATCTGTTGGCGGGGGCAATTTGGAGAAAAATATTAGCCCAAATATTGTTGAGGCCTTAAAATATACCAAACAGGTAAAAGCATCAATTATCGGAATTGTTTCAAGAAACGGCGGATATACCAAAGAGGTGGCAGACTGCTGCATTATGGTTCCTGTGATAAAGGATGAATTTATTACTCCTTTTGCAGAATCATTCCAAGCATTAATTTGGCATGCAATAGTTTTTTCACCAGAACTACGGGCAATTAAGCCTTATTAATTTTTTGGAGTGTTTTTTTGGCTTTCTTAAGTTTTTCCATGCTGCCAATGTCAATAAAATATCCATCGGTAGGATAAGCACAGACTAACTTTTTTGCTTTAATAAGTTTGGGAAATATATCAGTTCCAAAGTCATTTTTTTTATTATTCTCAATAAAATTGAAGACTTCTTTTTCAAAAATATATAAAGACCCATTAACCCAAATTTTTTTATCTTTAGAATTATCAGGCCTTTCTATAAACTGTATGATTTTTTTATTTTGATCAAATAGTATTTTGCTTTTGGCATTTTTACTTTCCCTTTGGTAAACATTAATGGTCGCAAACGCTTTATTCTTTTTATGACAGGCTAGCATTTTTTTAATATCCAGTTCTCTTAAAATATCAGCATACGTCACAATAAAATCTTCCTTTATTTTACCTTTCGCTAAAGTTATAGCTCCTGCTGTACCCAAAGGGTTACCAGGATCTTCATAAGTATATTCAATATTTACCCCAAATTTCCTACCATTTCCAAAAAAATTTGTTATGGCATCCGGCAAATAACATAGTGCAATCACAAATTCTTTTATACCGTTTTTCTTAAAGAGTTCAATAATATGCAAAAGTATAGGTTTACCATTAACCTTAACCATTGGTTTGAGGATATTATCTGTAAGAGGTTTAAGTCTTTCTCCCCTGCCTCCTGCAACAATGATTGCTTTCATATAATATTTAAAACTTCATCTACTTTCTTAATAATAAAATCAGGTTCTACTTTGTATTCTCCGAGATACCTTTTTTCCTGACCATTTGGATCAAGAAGTATGGTGTTAACTCCAGATAAATCGCCAGCCTTAATATCTGATGCTCTATCACCAACCATATACGATAGTTCGGGGTCAATATTGTATTTATTAATTGCTTTTAAAAGCATTCCGGGTTTAGGTTTATGACAAATACAATTTTTTGTATATTTAATATTAATACCTTTGGTATGGTGAAAACAGTAATATACGTCAATTTTGACATTTTCTTTCAAAAGTAATTCTTTAAACTTTTTAACTAGTTCTACTTTGGTTTTTTCGCTGATCAATCCAAGAGCTACATCTGGTTGATTAGATACAACAATAACTTTAAATCCTCTTTTTTGAAGTTTTTTTATTACTTGAATACTTATATTTATTAGCTTAAGGTCAGAAGTTTTTGTCGGGGCTTCCCCATCAATATTCTCCACTATAATTCCATCTCTATCCAAAAAAACTGTTTTTTTCATGGGCTAATTATACATTATTAAAGATAGTTGTTGAATTTATTATTAACTTGGTGTAAATTATAGGTTGCAAAATGCCTCAAACATCACAATTTAATCGAGCTATTTTTATCGACTCCTCTAATTTGGAGGAGATCAAAAAGTGGAATGCAACCGGGGTAATCAATGGAGTTACAACCAACCAATCGATAATGTTAAAGGACGGCTTAAATTTTAAGGATTTCCAAAAAATAGTTAAATCAATTTGCAAAGAGATGGGTAAAAGACCCATCTCAGTGGAACTAACCGATAGCCATGCAAATATTAAAGATATGATTGATGAAGCGAAAAGGATAAATGCCTTTGCTCCAAATATTGTTGTTAAAGTCCCATTAATTCCTGATACTACCAAAAGTCTGGAAGTAATCCAAACCCTAATCTCCCTTAATATAGCAATTAATGTTACAGCTATTATGACTTTTGAGCAGATGGTTATCGCAGCTTTGGCTACTAAGACAAATAAAAGAACATCATTTATTTCACTTTTTTGGGGAAGATCCATGGAAGACCAGGTGAAATATAGGGGAAGATTTGATTTTATGGCGGATTATAAAAGAGTAGGATTAGAATCTGAGGTAAATGGAAACCCTAAAAATATCACTTCCGCTACATCCACTTTTTTGAAGGAAGGGGGGTTTGAAAACCCTAAAATTATAGTTGGAAGCATCAGAACTGCTACAATGGTGGGCGATGCATTTGCTGCCGGAGCAAATATTGTCACTACAACCCCTGAAATTTTATTATCTATGCTTTTTAGCCAAAGGAGTAAGGAAACTATTGAACAATTTGATGAAGATTGGAAAAAACTCCAAAACAATTAATATCATGTCTTCAAGTTTAAAAGGTAAGGGTGCAATAGTTACTGGAGGAGCCAGAGGGATTGGCTATTCTATTGCGGAAGAGTTAATAACGAACGGAGCAAAAGTTGTAATTTGTTCTCGTACCAAAACAGAATTACAAAAAGCTTTACTTAAATTAAATGAAAAAAAGAACTCAGCATTTGGAATCACATGTGATGTGTCAAAATTTAATGATTGTAAGAAGTTAATAAAATTTGCTCAAAAAAAAATAAAAAAGATAAATATTTTGGTAAACAATGCCGGTATTTATGGTCCTATTGGTCTACTGGAAAAAACAGACTTAGATTTTTGGAGAGAAACCATGGAGATTAATATAATGGGAATGGTTTATTTGTCAAATCTAGTAATCACTATTATGAAGAAAAAAGGTGGGAAAATTATCAATTTATGCGGTGCCGGTGTAGGAGGATATGCCAAACCTAGAATTTCAGCATACTTTACGTCAAAGATAGCTGTTGCTGGATTTACAGAGATACTTGCAGAGGAAGTTAGAGATTATAATATTCAAGTTAATTCAATATCACCGGGAGCTGTTAATACCTATTTGCATGAATATCTGCTAAAACAAGGGCCAGAAAAGGCTGGTAGAGAATTTTATGAAGAATCCTTAAGACAAAAAAAGATGGGGGGAACTCCACCCAAGTTGGCAGCAAAGCTGGTAGTATTTCTATCATCAGGAGAATCAAATCATATCAGCGGCAGACTCCTTAGTGCTAAATGGGATTCTCCTGAAAAATTAAAGGATAAAGGACTTAATAGGAATCTATTTAAATTAAGAAGAATCGACGGGCAGTTATACTATGAGAAATAATTTATCAGTTGGGGTTTTGGGGCTATGGCATTTAGGTTTAGTGTATAGTGTTTGTCTTTCAAAATCCGGTTATAAAGTTTTTGGTTTTGACTCAGATAAAGAGAACGTTAACAATTTGAAGAATGGGAATCTTCCTATATATGAACCACATCTTACTGAATATTTTACAAAGAATTTAAATAAGAATTTATTTATTTATGAAAATGCAGAAGAGTCCATCAAAAACAAAGATTATATTTTTATTACACTCGATACTCCTGTAAATGATCAAGATGAAATAAATTTAAAATCATTAAATAAGTTATTTGATTTAGTGATTAAACATTCTTCTGGAAAAACAACTATCATTATTTCCAGTCAAATTCCTATTGGTACAACAAGAAATTTTTTAAAAAAATTAGGGCCTGATTCTGAAGTTATTTATTTCCCGGAAAATTTAAGGTTAGGAAATGCAATTGAGGATTTTCTTAACCCTTCAAGAATTGTCCTGGGTGCAGATAACACAATAACAATTGATAAGTTTTTAAAAGACTTCCCTATTTTCAAATGCAGTTGTTTAAAAATGTCTATAGAGAGTGCTGAAATGTTAAAACATGCTCTAAATTCTTATCTTGCCTTAAATATTAGTTTTTCTTCTGAGCTTTCAGATCTTTGTGAGGCTTTAGGTGCGAATGCCCAGGATGTAATTGCAGGATTAAAATCTGATCCAAGAATTAGCCCTAAAGCTCCTATTAATCCCGGTTTAGGTTTTGCCGGAGGAACTTTAGGACGTGATGTTAAAACGCTTATTAAACTCTCAAAAAAAATAAAATATCCTGCTCACTTGTTGAGAGCATCTTATCAAGTAAATCAGGACAGAATGAGCTATCTAGTAAAAAAAATTAAAAAGATTTATCCCAAACTTAAGGATAAAAGAATTGGTCTGATGGGATTAACCTATAAGCCAAATACTGACACCTTAAGAAGATCCCAATCTCTAGATCTTGCAAGGCATCTTACTAAAGAAAAGGCAGAAATCAGAGGTTTTGATCCAGCAATTAAAAATCTAAATTTAAAATTTATAAATCTATCAAGTTCTATGAATGACTTTTTAAAAGATTTAGATCTTATAATTCTAATGACAGAATGGCCTGAGTTTAAGAATATTAATCCAAATCTTATTTCAGGTTTAGTCAGACAAAAAATTGTTATAGATACAAAAAATTTTCTTGATAAACAAAAATTCATTAATGCCGGTTTTAAATACCTGGGGGTAGGACAGGGACAATGAATATTGCAATCATTGGTGCTGGATTAATAGGAAGAAAAAGAGCTCAAGCCCTACCAAAGAATATAAAGTTATCAATAATCTGTGATATTGATAAGAAAAAGGGGGAGCAGTTTGCACAGGATTTTAATTGTTCATTTGAAACTGACTGGAGAGAGACAATCAAAAATCCAAATATAAAAGCCTTAATTATCTCAACAACTAATAAATATTTATCAATAATTGCTAAGGAGGCTATTGGAATGGGAAAACATGTGCTAATAGAAAAACCAGGAGCAAAGAATTTAAGAGAACTCCAGGAACTAAAAAAAGCTTATCAAAAAAATAAAGTAGTTATTATGTTTGGATATAACCACCGCTATCAACCTGCAATTTTGCTTGCTAAAAAACTTATTAATTCCAAAAAATATGGGAAAATTTTATTTATAAGAGCAAGGTACGGACATGGAGGAAGATTAGGTTATGAAAAGGAATGGAGATTTAACAAAGAAATATCAGGGGGAGGAGAATTACTTGATCAAGGCAGTCATCTTATTGATCTGATAAATTTCCTTAACGAACCGATGCAGTTACATAGCGCGCTAATAAGTAATCTTTTCTGGAAAACTCCCCTGGAAGATTCAGCTTTTATTATCTTAAAAAGGGGGAATAGTGTGGCACATTTATCAGCAACATGCGTCGAATGGAAAAATATTTTCTCCTTTGAAATAACTCTTCAAAGCGCTAAAATTCAAATTGATGGTTTAGGTAGGAGTTATGGCAGTGAAAAACTGACTCTTTATATAATGAGTCCACAGATGGGACCACCTAAAGTTAAAGAATTTGAGTTTGCAGAAGAAGACCTTTCGTGGAAGAGAGAAAATGATCTTTTCTTTAAACGGATTCAGTCTGATAATGTATCAGATAATGCATTAAAGGACGCTATATATGTTATGGATATAATTAATAAAATATATAATCAAAAATTATGAAATATCTAGTAACTGGCGGTGCCGGTTTCATCGGGTCTAATATTGTAGATGAATTACTCTCGAGAAATCATCAAGTAAGAGTTTATGATAACTTATCAACTGGTAAAAAAATCTTTATTCAGCATCATCTGAAAAATAGGAACTTTGAGTTGATAATAGCTGATCTTTCTAATACAAAGAAGCTAGACAAGGCTATGAAAGACATAGATCTTGTATTTCATCTGGCAGCCCATGCAGATGTAAAATCAGGTATAAGAAACCGTTTTTTAGATCACGAACAAAACCTTGAGATGACACAAAAAGTGCTGGAAGCTATGGCAAAATATAAAGTAAAAAAAATAGCTTTTTCTTCCACCTCTTCCGTATATGGAGATGCCAAGGTTCATCCCACACCTGAGAATGCCCCTTTCCAGCCCACTTCATTGTATGGTGCAACTAAGGCAGCCTGCGAAAGCTACATCAGTGCTTATGCTGCCTATTATAACCTGCAAGTTTTTATATTTAGGTTTGTTTCCTTCTTAGGCCCTAGGTATACTCATGGAATAATATTTGATGTCTTAAAAAAACTAAAGAAAAACTCCCACTCTCTTAAACTTTTATCAGATGGGTCTCCGAAAAAATCTTCTCTTTCTGTTAGTGATGGCGTAGAAGCGATGCTTAAAATAATTAATAAATCAAAAGATAAAATAAATATCTACAATATCGGACATGATGAGATGATAAATGTCTCAGAAATTGTTGATACGATTTTACTAACATTAAATCTTACTTCAGTTAAAAAAATCTGGCTTGGGAAAGAAAGTAATTGGAAAGGTGACAATGAATTTGTACTTTTATCAATCAAGAAATTAAACGGGCTTGGGTGGACACCCAAGACTACCATAAAACAGGCTATTTCCGAAACAGTTTTTTATCTTCAAAGTAATCCCGATCTTCTTAAATAGGAGATATTTGAACTAATTAGTTTCTTACTTTTTTCTTGCCTTTATTACCATAAACATACTGTGATATAAATCAAGTTTTGTTAGGAAATTTGCGAAAGGATATGGTATTGGAGGATAACCTGCCCCTAAAACTTTCTCTACCTTAAATCCATACCTTGTTAATAGAAGTTCCAAAGTTTTCATAGTTAAAACATTATGGTGCATCGGCCATTCAATATCCCGAACTCCACCTGATCCCTCTTCCCACCATAAAGGATTAGTGGTAACTAAATACTTAGTACTGATTGTTGGACCAGTCCTGGGCTGTTTTCCAAGGATCAAAAAGAAAATATCCATCCAGCTAGCCAAATTATCTGTTGAAAATACAGCATATCCCTTAGGCTTTAAAATTCGTTTTATTTCCGACAGAAAAATATCAGTATTAGTTAAATGTTCGATAGAGTGGGAACTGGTTACTACATCAACTGAATTATCAGGTAGTGGCAAACTTTTATTTAAATTGCATTTTTTACCAATTATTTTAAATTCCTTACTTCCCCTTTTTAAAAAATGCATTAACATATCCAGTCCATAAACTTTAGCAGGTTTTATTTTTCTGGCGTATACTGTTGTGGTATTACCATCAAAGCAGCCTAAATCCGCATAGATAGCTTTTTTGTTTTCTTCTAAGCAATCAACTACACCTTGGTGTTCATTTTCTTCAATTTGTTTGGAAAGAAAGTTTCCAAATTTAATAATAAAAGGGTTTTTAAAAAAATTCATTTAGTTTGCTAGTATATATTAATACTTTTCCATTTACAATCCTGCTGTGATTCCAAAAAAAGTATATTGAGAACGAGTAAAGATGTAGTGTATTAAAAATCCAATTAATACTAAGAACGCGAGTATAATCCAATTTTTCATTATCTAAAAAATATCATACTTAAAAACCCGATAACACCCTAGAGCTACTTTGTAATATACTAATACCATGAGCGGAGAAGAACAATCAGATGCAGATCGAATTAAACCGGTTCAACCAACAATAGACGCAACAGATACAGAGAAATTATACTATTCACAGTTTCTTAAGGCTCAAAAAATGGTCTTAAACGACAGACCTACTCAACCGGTTGATGCTGCTTTATTTTTTGGCCACTCTTGGTTTGACGGTGAAAAGTGGGGAGTATACCAATTGATGGTAGATTTATATAAGACTGGCATGGTTAAATATATTGTTCTCTACGGCTCACATGGACAAAGATTTGGTGATACTATCCCTAATGTTGTTGCTCCAAGCAAAGACTATGCAAGAGATCGTCTTGTCAAAATGGGGGTACCAGATGTTCATATAATAAACAGTGAATTACCAGAACCTACTAAAAATAATACTCCATCAGAAGGTGAAGGTTTTCTAAATACAGCCCAAGAAAAGGGTTGGCATAGTCTGATAGCAATTGCTAACCCTCATCAAATCTTGCGCGCAACACTTGGGCTTGTTACTCTAATAAACAAACAACAACGACCTTTTGATATTTGGAGTGCAGCACCAACTAATACTAACTGGGATAAAAAGTAAGAGGCGCACAAGCAGAACACTTCGGACCAAGATCTGATCACATACCCCTAGAAAATAACAGAATTCGACCATATCAGGATAAAGGAGATATCGCCTCTTTTGATCAATATTTTGCCTATATACAAAATCGGGGACAAAGAAACAGGACAGGCTAAGTTTTAATCTTTATACTATTTTAGGCTCTGGGATTGGAATTATAAATTTACCACCAGATTCTTTAAACCATTTTTCTTTAACCTCCATAATATTTTTTGCATAATTCCATGCTGTAATTACAATATAATCCGGTTTTTTTTCTTTTAAAGTCTCAGCAGAAACTATTGGAATATGAGTACCTGGTGTAAATTTACCCTGTTTTGAAGGAGCATCATCAACTATATAATCAATTAGGTCTGATCCAATATTACAGTATTGTAAAAGTGTTGTAGCTTTTGCAGATGCGCCATAAGCCACAATTGTTTTACCTTTTTTCCTTAAATCCAAAAGCATTTTTATCAGCTCTTTTTTTACAAGGGGGGGTCTTTCCGCAAATTTTTTATATGTTGATAGTTTATCTAATCCAAATTTTTTTTCTTTTTGCATAAACTCATTTACTGCTTTATCAATAGGGAGCTGCGACTGTAGATGTGAAGCAAAAACTATAATTGCACCACCGTGAGTATTAGTATGTATTACATCAATCATCTCCATACCGTGCATTTTTAGCAGAATCTGTAGGGGACTTACCGCATGAAAACAAATATGCTCATGATAGGTATTATCAAACTCATTGTGGGTTAGCAAATCTAAGAGATATTGTACTTCAAAAACAAAAACACCTTTATTGTCCAGTAATTCTTTCACCCCTTCAAAAATATCATGTAGGGTATCGGTATGAGCCAAAGTATTATTCGAGGTAATAATACCAGCTTTTCCATATTTTTTTATAAGGTTCTTTACTTTAGTTTTACCAAAAAAATCGGCTATAGTATCAATACCATGCTCGTTTGCTATTTTGGCAATATTTTTTGCCGGATCAATCCCTAAAACTTTAGCACCCAACTTCTTAAGAGGCTTTAGTAAAATCCCATCATTACTTCCTATATCCACAACTAGTTGCTTTGCTTGATTAGGAAAACGAGTAAAAACCTCCTGTGCATAGTCTTCAAAATGCTTAACTAGCATAGGCGAGGTTGATGAAAAATAAGCATAGTCACTAAATATATAACTTCTATCTACAATATGTAGTAATTGAGCCAAATTACAGTTATGACAAAAGTAAACCTCCAAAGGTGCCTTAAATTCTTTCTTTTCTAATTGTTCTTTAGTTACATATGAATTAGCAGGTGCCGCTCTACCCAAAGATAAATATTTAGTTAGTTTTGTGCTTCCACAAATAAGACATCTTTTGCTCTTGTAATACAATTTTCTAGACTTAGGCAATTTTATATTTTTTAACATACTTTATGTAATCAGCCATACCTTTCTCTATATTCATTTTGGGATACCAACCAATCATCTTCCTTGCTTTTTTATTATCCATTTGTCCACGGCGAGGCCGATCGTTTAATTCTTTTATTTTATAATCAAAAGTAAAGTATTTTTTTAACATTTCAACAAATCTAACCAAACCAATAACCTGATTACCACTTATATGAAAAGTCTCCTGTGATGGAGCCTTTAAAGCTACATCCGCAATACCAACTGCTAGATCCTTAACATGAATAAAGTGCATAACTATCCCCTTATTAACCCAAAATTTCTCACCACTTATTATTTTATTAAGAATAATATTGCTTGCTCTCCCATTCATATCTCCAAAACCATATATGTTTGCTGTTCTAACTATATTCCAATTTTTAAGTTCTGCTTTAGTGATAAATTCTCCACTTGCCTTCATAATCCCATAAGGTGTTTTAGGAACAAGTGGAAATTCTTCATCCATCACTTCTTCACAATCCCCATACGCAGCAATAGAGGACATATAAACGAATTTTTTGACAGGGTTTCCTTTGATAGCTTCAACTATCCTGTAGGTTAAACCAACATCCTCTGTCAGCTGCTTTAGGCTAATATCAAAGTCGTGTATTTTTTCAATAGGTATCCCACCTAAGTGAATTACAATATCAGGTTCTTCTTGTTTTAAGATTTTTTCCCCCCCATCTTCGAACTTAATTTTATAAATCTTCGCCCCTTTCAACAATTTTTCTTTTTTAAATTTATCAATAATGTTTTTTGCTCTTTTATCCCAGTTTGAATAGTATATAAAGGGATCAATAACAACAACTTTATGCCCCCGCTTAAGTAATTCCCAAGTAAGCCACGAACCAACAAAACCTCCCCCACCCACAATTAAACACTTCATAAGTTTTCCAATTCTATCATATTGTTATTACAAATACGCTGCTTACAAATTTTCATTTACTCGGTTTTGTGAGATATTCCACAACTTCATTTTTTTCATCAATAAGCTGTTTATTCTTAATTTTATATGCATAGAAATGATCTATGTCAAATTCTATATTTTTAAAATATGCTACCCCACTGGAGATACAATATGCATTAGCTTTTAATTTGATACTATTCCCTGTTTTACTCACTAACTCTAGCAATCGCCCTTTTTCAAAATGATAGAAAACTGATCGGCAACTGGAGTTTTCATTAGTTCTTAGGGAATAATTTGTCCAATTAATAAATGTTGACAAGGCAGCAACCTCGTAAAATCGGTAATTAGAGCGTTCTTCCGATAAATCAAAAAAGAATAAAGCAGGTTCTCCCAAAAATCCTTTGACTTGTTTTAAGATATTTTCCTGAATTATTGTCTGATCCGATGCTTTCCATCCAATTAATTCATCTATAAAATAACTATTAATTTCATTTTTACTAATCATTAGAAAAGTTAATAACAGTAAGCTTATAACCACGTAAGATCTAACTCTTCTTTTCACTTCCGTCTTTTGATAAATTAAAAGAAGCACAGTTGCCAAAAATAAGCTCAAACCCATAGACGGAATCATCAAATAGTTGTGAATTCCTTTATAAACCTGACCATAAGCAATTATCCAGATAAAAAATAGAAATATAAATGAGAATCCTACTCCCAACCAAATTGGTAATAATAAGCTATCTACTCTTTGCAAACTGCTTTTCCATTCTAACCATGTAAGCAATGCAAGTTCTAGGATAAAAGCTCCGAGTAACTGAACAGTTAAAGCAAGATAATCATAATCCAAAGTATTATGATTTATCAGAAAAAAGAAGATTACTATCGTAGCTAGATTAGCAATAAAAAGTTTTTTAAAAAAAGCTTTTGGACTTTGAGAAATTAGTTTGGCCGCAGCAACTGATATCAATAAAAGAAATAACAAGTATCTTGGAAGAATGGACATAAAATATTGAGAGAAGTTTATACCCTGGTTACCAAAAAGAAGTAAAAAAAAGTTAAACGGCATAAAGTAAATACTGAGTCCGGATAATGAATTTACAAAGAGATACCATTTACCTTCACTGAGTCTTTGGAACAAGTAGACAAGATAAACCAGATGTGTATTAACAGCACCAACATCAAATAATGCTAATAGTAATAGCGGTACAAATATTAAGACCATTCTAATAAATCCCACAACAGATGATATAACCTTTTTCTTTGATAGAAAAATCAGACATATTTCAGTAATGGGTACAAGAAATAGTAAAGGGTAGATTCTTGGGGGAGATAATAGCAGTGAGACCAATAAGAGTGGTGGTAAGAATATTGAGTATCTAAAACGCTTAATTGAATAATAGTAGGTTATTAGAAAAACATTCATCGAAGCTAGGGCTAGGTAATCTGCTCCTTGTACTACGAATTTAAATGTACCTGTTGAGGTATAGCTTATGGCAAACAGGATTGTCGTTAGAAATGCTAGTAATTTTCTTTTAAATATAATTTTTACTAGAAAATAGGTAGACAGCGTAGCGATCGTTTTGAATAGGATATTTATGGTTTGAAACGCCTGATAATCTAATCCAAAAGTTTTTTCCAGCAAGCCAATATAATAAACTTGATATGTAGTATATACTCCTCTAGCATGCCAAACTTCATCTATCTGAAATAGTGGGTTATTGTTACCAACTAGGGACTTGTATGCATACAGTAACCCCCAATCATCTGGTCCTAAACCATTCTCCCAAACAGGTGTTAATAAAAAAAAATGAATAGCAGAGACTACTACTAGGAGTGCTAGAAAAGGTGGTAATTTTTTCATTGCAGCTCTTTTCTGATTTCTCCAGTTATATTTTTAAAAACATTGTTCTTGTATTGATAACCGAAAATACCATTATTAAATTCTTTTTTTTCCTTAGTTACTTGATTAATCAAAACTAATTTCTCATTAAAAACATCTGGTAAATATTTTAGGTCATACGTCTTACTAATTATCATTATTTTAAATGTCAATCCAAATTGGACTGACTGCATAATTGAACCATCATCAAAATCTAAATAAATTTTGCTCGGTTGAATAATTTCTTGAGGATTTTTGAAGTCTGTTAAAATAACCTTGTCGATTGTATTTATAAACTCTGAGTCTCTCCCTTTTAACAACCATTGGCTATAAATATTTCTTGTAGCGCTAACATGTAAAATTATTAGAATTACTAAAATTAAATATCCAAAGTATTTAGGTAAAATTGAAGTATTCAATAAACTCTTAACTAAGATACCAATTAAAAAACAACCACTGGCAAAGGTAGGTAGTAAGTAACGATCTGCTGAACCGATTAACCTATTTGGAGAAAAGAACCACATAGTTAATAGAAATATTAAAAATGTAATTCCTGATAGCATAACCCATATTCTCTCCTTACTTTTAATAGCAGTAAAAAAACTAATCATGACAATACCAAAACCTACAAAAGCCACTTGTATTTGATTATTGTTTAGGCTATCCGGTATAAAAATTGTTCCAATCCAATAAAAAAATGACTTAATTGTGAAATAAGGTTTATCTACTAAAAAATTTATAAAATCCATTATCGACCAATCTCCTGGTGAATAAATTTTCCCCCATGGACCTCCAAACATCCCAAATAACCAGAGCGTTGTTATTATCAATCCAAAAATGGCTATTTTATTTAAAATTAGTTTCTTATTTTTAAAACCATCCTTACCTAAAAGAATAAAGTCTGTAATCGGTATAATAAAAACCAAAGGATAAAGCCTAACAGGAGCAGCTACAATTGCTAAGATCGAAAAAATGGAATGAAGCAATAAATTTTTTCTCTTTTTATCTTCAAAAAAACTTATTTGAAAAAGTAAGCCAAGAAAGAAGAGCCCTACAGCCAGATAAACATTGCTGTAAAAAACCCAATCTGTTGTTTGAATTCCAGTAAAACCCCCTAGAAAAAGGGTGGCAACCAAAAAACTAAGTAATGTGGATTTAGTAATTTTCTTAAAAACTAAGAATAAAGCAAATGAAGCAAATATTTTAAAAATTAAAGCTACAAGGTAATAAAAAAAATAATTATTCCCAAAAATTCTATATTCATTGCCTATTAAAAATATTGATGGGCCATATGGTGCTAAATATGTAAAGATTCCAGGTAACATAGTATTAATTTGGGCAAATGGTGCATAATGAGTGAAATATCTGTAAAGACAAATCCAATCATCTCCGTATAAAGCTAAGCTAAAAGTGGGATAATGAATTAAAACTCCTAGAAAAGTTAAACTGAGTAGCAAAATAAAATTATTACCTTTTATTAATCTTAAAATCATAATTTTTTTCAAATCTCAGACATTTCTTATCTAAAAAGAAGGGCGCTAGAGAACTCACGGGTAAGTTTAATCAAAAACTGCTTAAGATTCATCCGCTCGATCATTTATTACGGTCTTATTGTACCACCTCCTTCTCTAGATTAGCCATTATTTTTATAAGTAATGTATCCCAACTCCAGTAGTCTCTGATTAATTCTGAAGCTTGTAGTTTCACTTCTTGATAAAGTTTTTTATTCCCCAAAAGTTCTAATATAGTCTCAGAAAATTTATTAAGATTGCCAATTGGCACCTTAAGCATTCCTTTAGGATAGTAAGTTTTAAGAGCTTCAAGATCAAATGATACCCCGGGCAAGCCAAAAGCCATAGCTTCAGCAGCCGCCATTCCTCCGCTATCATATGTAGCAGGATGAACTACAATTCTGCTTTGCGAAAAAATTCTATATTTTGTTGGCCCGTCGAATATATATCCGAATAGTTTAATGTTTTTACCCAACTTACCACTTTTAACTTTTGACTTTATAGTTTGCATTAAAGGACCATCCCCAATTATTGCAAGTTTGGCATCGGGTTGTTTTGCAACAATCATTTTCCATATATCAATAAGCTCTGGTACCCCTTTTTGTGGATGGAACCTGCCCTGGAAAACAGCATCGTATATTTTAGGTAAGTTACTAAATCTTTTTTGAAATAAATAAACCTTATCTACATCAACACCTCCTTTTATAACCATTACTTGGTCTAACTTGTTCAACTCAAGAAATTGCAATTTATCCGGCTCACTCGTAACAAAAACAATATCCGCAAGTTTTTTTATCAGCGGTTTTATAGGTTGCTGGACAATCCAATAAGCTAAAGATTTAATATCTGGAAACAGTCTCAACCGTCCATTTTCCTTAAATCCCCTGAAAGGATTTGGTGCGCTCATATACCAAGCAGCAATCCATTTTGTTTTAGGAAATCGTAATTTAAGAATGCTTGCTGGTAAACTATCTTGCCAAAATTCTGATGCTGAATAGATAATGGTATTTGGAGAATTATCGAGTTTTAATGTAAAAGAATTAAAAATGCCTATAAAAATTCTAGCGAAATAATTTACAAAAAACCCTAATTTTGCCCATCCTTTAGCAGACCATAAGATATAATTTACACCTTCCAATCCTTCTCGCTTACAGATTTGCAATCCTTCTTCCCATATATATAGATGCACAGGATATTTTTTTCCAATTCTTTTAGTCAGTTCTATAAAAATCCTATCGCCGCCTGATAAACCAGTTCCGTAGGTAGACATTGAAATAATATGGAATTGAAATTCTTTTTTCACTATCTGGATTTTCTAAGAAATCTTGCAGGATTACCAACATATACACCATTACCTGGAACATCTTCCACAACTGTGCTGCCAATTCCAATAATAGTATAGCTACCTATTGTTATTCGATCTCTCAATGAACTGTTTGACCCAATAAAACAAGAATTACCTATTTTTACATACCCTCCTATTGATCCTGTGTTGGCAATAAAGGAATAATCTCCTATTTCGCTACCATGACTTATTACTGCACCAGGATGAATGTTTACATGTTTCCCTATAACGACATCCGACATTAACGTTACATTCCTCATTAGAACGCTACCTTTATCTATCCGAGCAGTTTCAGAAATATGAGCAGAGGGATGAATAACAGTTATATACCTTGATAAAGGTATCTTTGAGTTTTTTATTACATCTTCATTGTTAAAAAAAGTAATTACAGAGTATACTCCATTTACAAAAAAACAATCTGAAAAATCACTTGCTTTTTCAATAGGACCTAGGACTTTTTCTCCAATAATTTTTTTACCCCATAATGCCTTGTCATCATCTAAAAAACCAACACATTCATAAGTATCACCTTCGAATCGATTAATATCATGGAGAGTATCCATAATATCTCTGGAATTTCCACCGGCACCTAAAATCACAATTTTCTTGACATTTTTCACCATGAGCTATTATATCCACAACTCCTTTTAAAATCCAAGATTAACTTTGGTATAATCATCAAAATGATATTCCTGACTGGACTTATTGTTCCAATTCTTAGTTACTTTTTTCAAACATACCCCAGGATATTCAATCGATATTTTGGAATTGATGTTTGGAAAAGAATGATCGAAGCAGATATTATCAGAAAAAATCATCATCATATCCCAAAAGGTATAGTACGCAGTGGATTTATTATAGAAGGCTACTTTGACTATCCTCCAGTATTTCCCTGGATTTTATCTTTTATTCCTAAAAAAATATTGCTCGAAATACAGGGTTTTATTGCCCCTATATTTGATTGTATCCAAAATTACTTAGTCTTTTTAATTACTTTACAATTAACTAATCGATTAGAGATTGCCCTAATTGCACAAATGATTTATTTTTCTACACCAATTGCAGCCTTAGAAAATAGTTACTTAACCCCCAGATCCTTAGGTTATTTAAATTTCACTTTAGCTTTTTATCCCATACTCATGTATCAACAGACACATAGTTTAATTTATCTTGCATTAGGCTTTATTTTTACAACTTTACTATTTTTTTCCCATCGCTTCCCTATACAAGCTTTATTATTTGTTAGCATCTTTTTTACTATTTTTGACAAAAACTTAATTTATCTTATTAACTATATAGCAGCTTTTATAATAGCCATTATTATTAGTCGTGGTTACTATCTAAGAGTTTTAAAAGGGCATTTATCAATAATATATTTTTGGGTCTTACATTATAAGTATCGATTCGCTCATCAAATCAGAGGAAACTTTTCCAGCACTAAAACTCATAAGATGGACTTCGTTAGCTTTATTTATTATCTGCTTTCTACCTTTACCCCCATATCGCTTATTGGAACAAACATTTGGTTACTTGCCCCTTTTGCTTATTTCGTAGATAAATATACAAAAATGAATATTATTCCACTTGATAATCCTTTATTTTTAAAAATGAGTTTATGGGTGATTTTCTTTTACATTATCTCTACAATTGTTCTCTCAGTAAAATATTTAATTCCAATCGGAGAAGGGCAACGCTATTTAGAAATGGCTCTAGTCCCTACTTCAATATTAGCAGCTGTTATATTTTCCTCATTCCTCAATACCCAGTATAAAACCGAAATTATTATCCTCTATATTTCCATATTCCTAATTAATATATTAGTGACTGTTTATGCCCAGTGGAAAGGTGTTATTACTGATAAAAATAGATCCTTGACTTCGGAGCTGCCGGAAGTTTTTTCTTATCTTAACCATTTAAAATTTAAGCCCAGAATCATATGTGTTCCCCATGCAATGAACTTAATCTTTTTGTATAATACCAAGGTTGATGCTTTAGTTGATATAGAGGTTCGAGGATTACTACAATTACAGGAAGTTTTTCCTATACTTAGAACCTCAATCAAAGATCTAGCAAAAAAATATAACTTGAATTTATTAATTTTGAAAAAAAGTTATGCCACAGCAGAGGAACTAAAAATACCAAAGCAAAGGTTATTAAAAGATATTGGAGATATTCAAATTTATCAAATAGAAAATTTATGAAAATCATTGGATTAACAGATCACATAGGAGGTGTTGCTCATGATAATTCTGCAGCATTACTTGTTGACGGAGAGATAGTTTTTGCAGAAGCACAAGAAAGAGTTTCCAGATTAAAACACGATCAAAGCTTTCCTCTGGATGCCATTAAACATGCTTTAAAATTCTCTAAATTGAATATGTCTCAAATTGATTATTTTGCTTCAGCTATCCCTCCTATGAAACTATTTCCATTCCTACTTGCTTATCTTGAGGGAATTAAATATTGTGGTTTTCCTAGATTTATCATTTGGTTTATTAAACGATCATTTGGTTTATTAAACTCCCCAACAAATAAGAGATTTTCCTATAGTGAGGCTGGTATTCCAAAGGAAAAATTAATTTGTGTTTCGCACCATCTGGCTCACGCTGAATCTGCTTACTGCAGTTCAGGTTGGCAAGAATGTTTGGTGGTGGCCTGGGATGGATATGGTATTGATATTTCCGGTAAACCATTGTGCGGAATTATCTATAGAGCTGTGAATGATAATTTAGAAAAGTTGGAGGAAATACCAATGTATGCATCACTCCCGCTATATTATGGCGCAGTCACAATTGCATTGGGATTTAAGCTAAATGACGGGGAAGGCAAAACCATGGGACTTGCGGCCTTTGGCAATCCATCCAAGTGTTATCAACAGGTAAGACAGATTTTTCCAATCTTTGTCAAAGATAGTTGGCTCCCCAGAAATAATTGGCTGGATATTACAAGTGTTTCAAAAACTAACTTATTCAAAACTACCTCTACTTATAAGTATTTACAACTCTTAATTAAGGAGCATAAAGCTGAAAATGTCGCTGCTGCTGCTCAGAAAGTATTGGAAGAAGAATCCGAGAAATTTTTTAGTTACTTAGTTAAGAAATATAAAAATGATCGGGTAGCTGCAGCAGGTGGAATTTTTCTAAACGTCAAGATGAATATGCGGCTATTCGATAATAAAATTGTTTCTGATTTATTTGTTTATCCAAATCCCGGGGATAGCGGGACTGCAGTAGGTGCAGCCTTTGCTGTTTATAAAAATATGGGTGGGATATTAAGAAAACAAAGACTTGAGAGAGCGGATTTAGGATGCAAGTTTACAGCTGTAGAAATTCAACAAGCTATCAAACGTTTTAAGAATCAAATTATTGTTCAACAGCTAAAAGCTAATCTGGCTAAAGTCGTTGCTAAAAAGTTAACAGAAGGTAAAGTGTTAGGTTGGTTCCAGGGCAGAGGAGAATGGGGACCAAGAGCACTGGGACAAAGAAGTGTTCTGGCAGATCCAAGATATGAATCCATTAAAGAAAGAATAAATCAGAAATTAAAACAGCGGGATTGGTTCATGCCGTTTGCTCCGGCTATTTTGCAGGAGAAATCAAGTGAATTTTTAGTAAATAACCGGCAGTCCCCTTTTATGATTACTGCAGATAGAATTAAACCAAATAAGGCCAAACTGATACCTGCTGCAATCCACATAGATAAAACAGTCAGGCCACAGACAGTTAATAAAAAAGTTTTGCCGCTATATCACCAGGTAATTGAGGAGTTTTATAAACTGACCGGTGTACCTGTGATACTAAACACAAGCTTTAACAGACACGGTTTACCTATTGTACATTCTCCTCATGAAGCCATTGAACACCTTTTATGGGGAGCTGTGGATGAATTAGTGATCGGAAACTACCTAATCCAGAGAAAGTCTCACTAGTCTCAAGCTTTGATCTGTTGCTTTCTTCCAAATGAATTGCTTTGACCATTCAATACAATTGGCTTGCAACTTCTTATATAACTCTCCGTCGTTTATAAGCTTTTCTATTTTCCTGATCAAATCATCTCTATTAATTTCTGCTAACAAACCTGTTTTGCCGTCTAAAATAGAGTCCTTAAGTCCTGCAACATTGTATCCAACTGTAGGGGTCCCCATCGCTGCTGCTTCAATTACAACTTGACCCCAACCCTCACGTAAAGAAGGATGAATCAAAATATGGGACATTTTTAAAAGCTCAAACTTCTTTTTATCGCTAACAAAGCCCCATAATTTGATTTTTTCTTTCAAACCTAACTTGTCGATAAGTTTTTTCATACTTTCTATATAAGGTGGGCTTCCTTTACCAACAATCCAAAGTTTTCCCATTTTATCTTCTCTAACTAGTTTACTGAATACATAAATTGCATCCTCAGTTCCTTTATCTATGCTAATTTCCCCCAGAAACATTAAGGTCTTAACTCTATCCTTAGATATACTCTGGTCCACCTTATGTATAATTACGCCGTTATGAATTACATTAATATTTATCTCTGGTATTCCCCATACCATTAAGTCTTGTTTTGTAGAATTAGATACAGTAATAAATGAAATCCTGCCATATATAAACCGAAAAACCAATGGTTCTAAAATATATCCTATTAATCCAAATATATAATTTAAGGGGAAATAAAGATAATTTAAAAACCAGACTTCTTTTGCAACCTCATGAATGAATGCTATTTTAGGCTTAAATGCATAAAGTGGTGTAAAAAAGGGGATACCATGAAAATTATCAACTAATAAATCAATCGACTCTCGGTTTTTTAAATAATATAGAAAGGCACGCAGTTGAACCCCAAAAATTTGTTTCCCCTGCCTTATGATAGTCACACCATCTACAACCTCTTTAGACTTTAAACCAAGAACCTTTGAAGTAAATAGCGTTACATTAAAACCAGCCCTAACCCAGGCTTTCGCATGCTCATGAACCGACATCTCCGCTCCTCCTGAATTATAATGTTTTGGACCTCTCCAGGATAAAATCAGTATGTTTTTTTTCTTTTCTCCCACAAACTTTTTAATTAGGCTATAAAATACCTCAAAACTTAAATCCCAAGAATAATTTTGACTTAACTTAACTGATTCTTCATTAAGCTTGTTTCTCAATTTATCATTAGTGATAATTCTCTCCATTGCTTGTGCTAACTCCTTTGAACTGGGATCTTTTGAAACAAATATTCCATTCTTTCCTTCTTGTACAGAGTCAATCAAGCCGCTCACTCTGCTTGCAATAGTTGGAGTTCCACAAGCAGCAGATTCTGTTACAGTTATACCCCACCCCTCTTTAACTGACGGAAAAACTAATGCCCAGGCTTGTGACATAAATTTTATTTTCTCGCCGTCACTTCCATTAAAATCAAAGGATACATTTGTTTGAAGATTGAATTTTTGAACCAGTGCTACCAATCTTTCTTTCTCGTATCCCCTTCCCATAATGTGCAGTCTGATACCGGGATATCTGGTTTTTAGTATCTGAGTAGCCTTGATGGCTAAATCCGTCCGCTTCATCCTAACCAATCTGTTGACACATAAAAAAAGCGGAAACTCTGTTTTTTTACCCTGCCTATATTTTTTTGGGTCAATTCCTAAGGGAAACATATGTATATTAGATTCATTTAGTCCTATTTTAAGCAGGTCTTCCTTAGTGCTGTTTGAAAAACATAACACCTGAGTTGTTTTATAGCTCATAAATTGTAGGTACTCAAGAAGATAAGCTATCCAAGATATTGGTGGCCACAACTCATAAAATAACACTTCTCTGGCTAATTGATTAACATAAGCTAACCTTTTAGATTTAGGTACGTACAAGGGAGTTTGCCAAAATATGGTATTTAGCATATCTATGACTAAATCGGGTTTTGGATTTAACTTCTTGTAATATCTCCATGCATGGAAGTAGGTAGTTAGCGCGTTTCCTTTTCTATAAATTCTTATTCCATTAATATTCTCAATTGACTCTGAATCGGAGAATTTTCTACAAAATATAGTAACCTGATTACCTTCATTAACAAGCCTTTTTGCAAATTCAAAAGTAACTAGTTCAGCGCCTCCTGAATCAGGATTTTTTATATCTTTCCAACTAAGTATTAGTATATTCATACAATTGAGGATCCTATCATATTGAGTGACTTTGCCCAAATTTCATATTCTTTTTGTAATTCTAAAGAGATTTGCTCTGGATCATTGTTTTTTGATAAGACTTTATTTAAAGTTAAACATTCTGAAAAATTAATTGAAATAGGAGACAATATTTTGCCAATATGCGGAAATAAACGTAGATAATCCAATCTTCTGGAATTTCCACCCAGATGTGCGAAGATAATATGGTATTTAACACTGCTACCCAGATTTCTTATTAAATATCCTACTCCCTTGTACCACCTTAGCTTCTGGTCCCTTTTTTCGGGAAATATAATAACTAATTCTCCTTTTTTAATTTTATTCACTGCATCATCAATACTCTTAATATTTTTTTGATGCTCCACATCACTGTTATATGAGGGGTAAAAAAATATTTTATCAAACAGTAATTTTAGAATTTTTTCATACCAGTTTCCATAATTTTGATGTCTTATATAAACAGGAATTAAAAATTTATCTAAGTTTGGATAAACATTAAGATAATCAGAATTAATGATCAAGTGTGAATCGCTTCTTTGTGGAATAGATGCAATAAGAGCTACTATTCCAAACATAAATGGATGATTAGATATCAATAACACAGGCTTATTTCTAAGATAGTCTTGTATATCATTATTTTTAAACTTCACACTCAATTTACTCCCCAAATTATTAATAATTTTCTTTACAGAACCGGAAAAACCAAATCTATTAACGATCGGGTTTGCCAGATAAAAAAATCTCCCGATTATTGTAAAATTTATAAGTTTTTTGATCATATGTAATTTTTTTTATATCCTGCTCTGAAATTTATCTCATCTTAGCGCGATATAAAATCGTTGACCCCAACAGAATTATAATACCTGCTAAAATAGCTAGGTACGATATTATAAATAACTGTCTGTAAGTCTCTTCAGGCGCAAGAAAAATGTCAAAGTCTAAGTTATTCCCCTTTTGATCTATAATAAATCCGTTAGCAAATCCATTAGCTACAAAATGCTTACTTTCGTCAAGCTGTTGATTGTTTATTCTTAATTTCCAGTCTGGATAGTAACTTTGTAGGAAAGTCAGGATAAATTTTCCTTTATTTCCTAGGATATTAACCCTGTAGAGACTAGGTGAAATTTTTGTAAAAGTAACTTTTTCCGGACTAGTCAAATTATGAAAATCTGCTTTATTAACAGGCATATTAGGAATACAAGAGGGACCTTCACAAATATATATCGATTTCTGTAAATCAATTTTATTTTGTTCAACCAATACCAAAAGGGAAGGTATTGATTCAACAAAGATTACTGATGGAGGTGAGAAGATTATTGGCACTACCCTATTCTCGGGAACTTTAAAAATTGAAAACTCCGGGTAATCTAAAATACGCTCTAAACTTGCAGAAGTTATCATTTCCTGAGATTTTTTAAATGCATCGTCAGGAAGTTCTAGCCCCTTTAAATTTAAATCCTTTCTTAGAACTACCAGATCAGAAGCAAAAAGTTGAGCTTTGTTAATAACACTTAGCTTATCATCATAACTTAGTTTGACAAAAAGTTCACTGTAAGAATCTCCGCCAAATGCCTTAGAAATAACAGGTGAGTCAAATAAGTATTCACTTGCTTCATGACCTTGGAAAGCTTTATTCCAGGTATATTTTCCAGAAGCCCCCCCTGTCATTGGTAAACTTAATAGTCTATGCTCAGCTCCCAAAATTTTATTAGCTTGCTCAAAAGATTTTGGCACTTCAACAGCAATCTTTCTATCTTTATATCCAACTATTTCTCCAGTTAAAAAAGGCCAGTGGAAAATTAAGAAATAGGCAATCACAATAACAACTAAAATTGATCTTTTAATCTTTGATTTGGACATAGAAAATAACTTAATAGATCCAATTGCAAAAATTAACATGAAAATTGAAGGCAGCAGTAAACCCCATTTCTCTAAAGGATTACGATACAGCTGCATTGGAGGGAAAACTTTGAATAAAAATATTTGAATATCTCCTAAAGGTAACGACGTTCCCTTAGCTAAAAAGACCAAGGTAATAGTAGAAATCATTAGAAACTTTTTTAAGAATTTATCTCTAATTTTTAAAATTCCAAATAGCGCTACAGCTGGTAGTACCCAACTAAGAAGAACAAATGGCAACGATTTATATATTGATCCAAAAACTTCACCTCTATATAAAAATCCTCCATGAATTAATCTAATAACATTAACTAGAGTAAAATCCTGGCTATTTGATTTTAAAGTATTGATATTGTAGATAAGATCATTACCAGATGAGGTAGAGGTAAAAGCTGTAAAATAATCCTTCATTGGGATAATCCACCAAATGTTAAATAATATCCAAATCATTAAGGAAACAAACGAGTATAGAAGAATAAATCGTTTTGTTCGTTCATCATTAGATTGTAAAAAGAAAAAGGTAAGAATATAAATCCCAGGTAAAATCCATACCAGTGGAACCATCGCTGGAGAACCACCAAAAGCATAGCAGAATGGTAAAGAAATAAGTGAAATAACAATTGTATACCTTAACTTACGTCTTTTGAGTCCTTTTAAAAAAAATAGAAAAAGCAGAGGAACGAGCGCATATAAAAACATAAATTGATATATAAACCTAAGCCAAACACCTAACATGGATACTGGGTTAAAGACATAAAATAGTCCAGCTAAAAAGCCGGCAATATGTAATTCTCTAAAATCTAGTTCTGATTCTAGTAGCTCCTTAGTTAAATAGTATGCTGATAACATTCCCACAGCTAGTAGTACAAAAAACAATATTTTTTGGAATTGAATTAAAGAAAGGTTTAAATCTAAAGTCTTAAGTTGTAAAAAAGTTAATGGAATTAAAGGACTATATATTGATCCTGCCATTCCGATCCCAATTTCAGTCCAAGAAGTGTTATATAATTTCAAACTTCTTGCAGGATTATAAAGAGTCAATCCATCTTCACCTGTAGCTAAAAAATCTCCATTCTTAAACCAGATAGAAACTAATATCAGCGCCACTAACAATAAAGCTGCGGGCATTAATATAGGTAAGAATTTTATTAATAATTTCATTTTTCACAAACTGCCACTAAGGAAACAGCACTTCCTTTCTCATCCCAATTATCATTCAAGCGATCAAAGAAAAAAATAGGTGTAAATAAACTAAATTTATTTCTTTGCAGCGAACTGTGTTTTAAATGTGCTTGGTAATTCTCTTCGTACTTACTAAATAATTTTTGAAATATATCAGGCATTTTTTTACTGGCTAATATTATGGCAACAATATTAATTATGTAATGATTAAATGGTAAGCAGTAATGTGTGAGTTTTGCTGTCGTTACCTTTTTAAAACCACCTTTTTTTAGAAGAGTTTGTAAGCTGTCTTTCGTATATAATCTCAAGTGCTGATTCCATATTCCTGCCCAAAAACCAGACTTTATATGGACATCAAAGAGATGATCCAAGGTCCAGTTTATTGGATCCCAAAAAAATGGATAGTTTTTATGAGGAACCGAGAGAACAAAAATTCCTCCTTTTTTAAGTACTCTATTTATTTCTGTTAAGGCTAAGTGGTCTTCGTTGACATGTTCCAAAACTTCACTGGCGATAATTTTATCAAATGTGTCATTTGGGAAAGGAAGTTTTAAAACATCAGCCTGAATTAGATTAACTTTCTTCCCTTTCAAATTTTCTTCAGCGCTTTTTAAGGAGCGTACGTTTATATCAACACCTGTTAGCTTGAAGGTAGAATCTATCTTACTTAGTAAGTAAAGATAAAAACCATCACCACATCCCACATCAAGAATAATATCTCCTTTTTTTAAATTCATATTCGAAATAAGCCATCTTGCCCTTCTTCTCAAGGCTACATCCCCTACTACATTAAGTAAATTATTCAAATTAATTTTCATAAGATTTAATAATTTCCTTTATATTATTTTCACCGAAATTTTCTGTAGCGTATTTTCTGGTATGAGACGTTAAAACATTCAGTTTTTGTCTGGAATAAAAAAAATATTCTATCCATTTTTTTAGATTAAAAACTGTAGGTTCTATTAATTTACCAGTGGCTGGGGTAAGTGCATCGGATAATCCACCTTTTTTAGAGGCGATCACTGGTGTTCCACAAGCAATTGCCTCCATGATAACAAATCCAAAACCCTCATCAACTGTTGAAGGAACTAAAACCAAATCTGCGCCACTATAGAAAGGAACTACTTTATCATTTTCAACTCTTCCAAGATATTGTATATTACTACTTTTATTTGAGGCATTTATTACATAACTCTTAAGAGGACCATCTCCGATAACTACTAACTGTATAGCTGAATCAATTTTTAAAAACGCCTCCATAAGTAAAATGATTCCTTTTGTCTCGATTAATCTTCCAACAAAAAGGACTGTAAATTTATCCCATTTAAGATCTTTTCTTGCTTTCAATTTATCAATTGGGGAAAAGTGCTTTAAATCTATCCAATAATGGAAAACGGAGATTTTGTTACCCGGTACTCCCAATTTTACGAGTTCCTGTTTTGCAAAATTTGTTGGTGTGAGAATTTGATTTGACTGATTGAATATAAACCTTGAAACTAATGGATACAAACCCTTCTTCGGGAAAAAATATAGATTATGAGTACTGCTTATTACTTTCTTTCCAAATATTTTACTAAGCAGTATTCCAACTGCAGTTGGTACTAATCCCTGGCTATGAATCACATCTATCTGACTCTTGTATTTGATTAAGACAAAAAATGAGATAAGAAATAGACCCGGAAATAAATAAATAAATTCCAGTGCCGGATAATTAGTAAGCTTATGAACTATGTTAAAACCAAACCAAGGGAGCCTAAAACATTTAAAGTTTTCTCTTTTCTCAAACAAAGGTGCCGTCTTTGACGATGCAAGGGGTTGATAGGTCGAAATAAAAACATTCCATTTAAATCTAGCCAAACCTGCCACTAAGGCTTGTAGATGGCTTTCTACTCCGCCTATATTGGGGGGATAGTGGGAAGTAATTATTAGAACCCCCTTATCTTCATGCTCGTAATATTTTAATATCCTAATTGCATTTTTTTCACCGAAGTGAGTTTTAGAATAATCTCTGGCTGAAGAAGCAAGTTTTGCTAACTTATCCGGATATCTAAATATATCCTTCAGGGCCCTGCTGATGTTTGAAGATGTTATATCAATAAAGATACCTACCTTTGTGGATAAAGCTTCGCGGATACCTCCTCTATTTGCTGCTATAACCGGAAGACCACAAGACAGAGCCTCCAAAATAACCCTCCCAAACCCTTCCTCGTGAGTTGACGGAACAAGTAACACGTCAGATGCACTGTAATAAACGGCAAGTTTTTTATTATCAATTTTGCCTGCAAATTTAACATTTGACTGACCCTTTAGTTTAATAATTTCTTCCTTTAACGGTCCGTCCCCCACAATTAAAAATGTAACCTCCGGGGTTTTTCTTGATGCTTCCAATAGTTCCTCTACTCCTTTACCTGGAACAAGTCTGCCTACAAAAAGACAAATATGTCCACTATTTAAACCCAGAAGCTCGCGGGCTTTTAGCTTATTGTTCGGTTTAAAAATATTTTGGTCTATCCAATAAGTAAAAACTGATACTTTATCTTTTGGGACATCTAGTCTTAAAATTTCTTCTCTAGACTGATTTGAAAGAGTAAGGATATGTTTACAATTTCTGAATAGAAATTTTACAAAAGACGGATATAAACCTTCCTTGGGAAAATTATAAATTGAATGAGTAGATATTATGACAGGTTTTTGAAAAATTTTTCCCAAAAATACTCCAACTGCACCGGCTACAAGTCCCTGCGTATGAATAGTATTAATCTTAGATCTATTAAATAAAAGAAAGAATAATCCTAAAGAGAATAATCCCGGGAAAAGATAAAGAAATTCAAAAAGTGGAAATTTCGCAAAAGTTAAAAATAGGTTCATTCTAATCCAGGGAAGGCGGTATATTACAAATCCATCCCCTTTTTCTTTGATTGCTCCATTAGCTTTTGTAATAAGCGGCTGGTAAGTTAAAACAGAAAAATTAAAACCTTGTTTTGTTCCGGCTGCAATTAAATCATCCAGGTGCGTTTCAACACCACCTATATTAGGACGAAAAGGAGTTGTCAGAATTAAAATATGTTTATTCATTTGCTGTTTAATCTACCAATAAGATACCCTACTCCACCGGCTATTAATTCTAAAGTTAACATAAATACCAGTGATAAAGATAAAATAGGGTGTAAGATGATTTTTCTCCAATTTTTGTAAAAAATAGGGCGTAAAAAGAATACAGTCTTAGCAGAGAGAGGAGAAATATTATGCTTCCTAAGATAGCGGTAAGTTTTTAAACCGTAGTAGTATTTTTTTCGTGCTAGATCAAGGACTGAAGTAATCCTCTCTCTATGATAAATAACGGATTCGATTCTGTTTATATGATATCCTAAATCTCTAATGTTCTCAGCTAAATCCCAATCTTCAGGACCTGTAATAGCCTCATCATATCCTCCGGCTTTCAAGAAAACATTTTTCAAAAAAAATCTGGCAGCATCAGTAACTATATCGCCTTGTTCATTATAAAAGGATCGTTCATACGCTTTAACTTTTTCCCAAAAGTTTTTAGCGACAGATACCTCTGGGATAACAACTCCAGAAGCTTTATCCTCGCTAGCAACCTTCACACACTCTTCTATCACTGTAGGTGATAATTCCATATCTGCATCTAGGAAAAAAAGATATTTACCTTTGGATTTCTTAACACCGAAATTTCTTTGCGCGCTTCTCTCCGGCCCAAAAATATAAGTCGTAACGTTAAATTTTTTAGCTATTTCGACGGTTGTATCTGTAGATTTATTATCAACAAGTATAGTTTCAAATTTTTTATAAGTTTGATTACTTAAACTTTTTAGAAGACTGACTAACACATCTTCTTCATTTTTTGTTGTTATAATAACAGAAACCAAGTCTTGCTTATTCATTCCTTAAAATAATAACATATACCAATTCAAAATATGCCGATAACTAATTCAGTCAAAAATATTATAAAACAGCAGGTACCTAATTATGAAATTCACCAGTTTAGTAAAAAGAAAACGAAATACTGTATTTGTATACCAGTATTAAATGAGGGTGAGAGAATCACTAAGCAACTACAAAGAATGCTACCATTTTCCAAAAGTGTGGATATTATCCTTGCTGATTGGGGAAGTACAGATGGTTCAACAAAACCATCTGCTTTAAAAAAAATGAATGTTAGAACTTTACTTATTCTAAAAAGCCCAGGTAAGCAAGGTACTCAACTAAGAATGGCTTTCTCTTACGCTCTACAACAAGGATATGAAGGTATTATACAAATTGATGGAAATAATAAAGATGGCATCCAAGCAATACCTGATTTTATCAAAGCACTAGATGAGGGTTATGATTATATTCAAGGATCCAGATTTGTTAAGGGAGGCAAAGCTACTAATACCCCTATTATGCGCTACTTTGCAGTCAGGTTACTGGCTGCACCTATTTTATCAATGGGGGCTGGGTATTGCTACACAGATGTAACTAATGGTTTCCGTGGCTACAGTAAAAAATACTTAACTCATCCTAAGGTTCAACCTTTCAGGGATATTTTTGTAAATTATGAACTTAATATGTATTTAACAGTCAGAGCAAATCAGCTAGGACTTAAAACTAAAGAAATTCCAGTAGAAAGAAAGTATGCTCCAGGAAGAGTTCATACAAAGATAAGCTTTATTGGTGGTAATTCTAATTTCTTGCTTTCTCAAATAAAAGCTGCACTGGGTTATTACAATCCAAAAAATTAACTAAAGAAGAGATTTAAGCAGCTTTTGTATATTTTCTTGCTAATTCCAATCTCCAAGGAGAGGTTGCATGGAGTTTTAATATTGCGTCTGGAGAAATATCTCCAGCTAATAAATATTTATTCCATATATTTGGAGTAATTTCTGATTTTAACCACTCATCAATTTTTGTCATCGGAATCGCAAGGAGAGCTGTATTTTCCTTATTATCTGTGGCTTCTCTCCAATTTTCCACAACAATTTTAGTTTTATTATCTGTTTCAGCAATAAAGGCATAAGCAGGATATGCAGCTCCTTTTTCCATAGCAACACCTAACAATCTAATGCTTTGAGGTAGCGCAAGTGAATATAATTCCTCAGCAAAACTTCTAAATGAGGCAGCAAATGGGGAATAATCTACCCTTGGTTCCATTTGTTCCTCCTCTGTAACAGATACTCGTCCTGCGTTAAAACCTTGAGATTGAGACCTAACCATCATTAATACATCTCCATTTCTATCTAGTAAAATATTATGTGTACATAAAGCCCAGGGTATATCTGTTTCGTAAGCAGCGTTAGGAGTAGTAACTCGATTTATTATTACTTGTCTTTCGTGTTCTGCAAATAAATCTTTAGAAGCATCTGCTTTAGGTAAACCCCATGCAGTAAAATAGTCTGTTACTACTGCTTCTGTAGATAAAACACCATCTGTAACCGCTAATCTTGTAACTGCAACCTTTAATCCATTGTGATCATTTTGCCTTTTTTCTCTTGTAGTTAACCAGGCAGCTTGAAGAGGTTCAATTAGTCTTTTTGGTGTTTGGTTGTATTCGGATACAGCACCATAACCACCAATGTAGAAGGGCTTAAGACTGTATCTTGTTTCTTCTGGCTTCCATCCACCTTCTTTAGCAACAAGTTGCACTACTGATCCTAAATCTCGAGGTTCAACATCAATTTGCATTTGCTATAGCGTATCAAAAAACTAACCAGAAGTCAAATCAGTCCCTTGGATTTAAGTTCTTCTTGAGCCTGGGAGAATTTATCTTCTGCTTTTTCAGTAGTACTCCACTCAATTAACTCTTTAAGTCCCTGTTCCAAGGTAATTTTTGGTTTCCATCCTAATAGTTTTTCAGCCTTTGTAGTATCTGCAAAACAGTGCCGAATATCATTCTTTCTATATATCTGATTAACTTGAATTAAATCAGATTTTCCCAAAAGGCCTGCTAAAATTTTTGCTATCTCCAAAATTGGAGTAGGTTTTCCAGAACCAATATTAAAAGCCTGATAATTTCCTTTATCAGATTCAAGCGAGGCAATTAAGGCTGCTACAACATCATGAACAGAGATAAAATCTCTTGTTTGTAAACCATCTTCATAAATTATCGCTGGCTGATTATTTTTTAAGCGGCTAATAAATATTGCAGTAACTCCCGTATATGGATTTGATAGACTCTGTCTCGGTCCAAATACATTAAAAAGCTTTAGCACTACTGACGGTATATTATAAATTCTACTAATTAATAGCAGCATATCTTGTTGAGCCTTTTTGCTTATAGCATAAATACTGCTAGGATAATCCAGTGCCTGTTCATCTGTAGCCACCGGCTGGATGACTTTTCCACAGTTAGGGCAATAAGGATTCCAATTTGATTTATCAATATCTTTCTCTTCTCTTATTGGAGGACGAACTATCCCACAAGTTTTACATTGATAATTACCTTCCCCATATCCTGTCATGCTTGATACTGTGATAACTTTTTTAATCTGATGTTTAGTATTAACTAGTATATCTAGTAAATTGGCGGTTCCTCCCACGTTAACGTCTATATATTTTTTTATTTCATAATTGGACTGGCCCACTCCTACTAAAGCTGCTAAATGAAAAACTACATCTATGCCATTTAAAGCTTTTTTAAAGGTGTTATAATCTTTAACATCCCCTTTTATAAATTCTGCACTTGTATTTAGATATTTTGGTTTTTTACCAAAATGCACTTGGTCTTCTAAATTATCTAGTATTCTTACTTTGTAGCCTTCCTTCAATAATTGGTCTACTAAAAAAGAACCTATAAATCCTGCTCCACCTGTAACCAATACATGTTGATATTTTTTATTTTTCATCTATTTTTGTAAGCTAAAGCAAATTTACATAGCTCTTCTAGTATTTGATCCAATTTATATGAATAATCCCACTTAGGAAAGTGTATTTTAAATTTTGAGACATCTGAGATATACCAGATATGATCTCCTATCCTATTTTCCGGCTTATACTTAATCTTGGCCTTCTTACCCAAAATCCGTTCTACTTTATCAATTGCTTCCATAATGGAAATATTTGAGTGTCTTGAACCCCCTAAATTGTATGCTTCTCCAATGGTGGGTTTTTGATAAAAATGATAAAAAGCGTTTACTACATCATATGAGTTGATATTATCTCTTACCTGCTTTGATTTATACCCAAAGATTGTATATTCCATATCATTAACAATTGAGAACACAAGATATGCCAAAAATCCATGCAGTTGAGCAGATGAATGAGCAGGTCCTGTTAAACATCCCCCTCTAAAAACTCCAGTCTTTAGACCAAAGTATCTACCATATTCCTGAACCATTAAATCAGCTGAGGTCTTTGAGACTCCAAAAATACTATGCGTTGTATTATCCAAACTCATGTGTTCGTCTATGCCAATATAATATTTATGATCCTTGGGTAACTCATACCTGGTAGCCAACTCCTTAAGGGGGAGTTTGTTAGGGTTATCCCCATATACCTTATTAGTGGATGTAAAAATAAACACTGCATCTTTGGCAAATTTTCTGAAAGCCTCAAGCAAAATGAGTGTCCCCAAGGCGTTAATTGTAAAATCTGTTAAAGGCTCTTTTGCAGCCCAGTCATGAGAAGGTTGTGCTGCTGCATGAATTATTAAATCAATTTTATTATTTTTGAATATATCCATAACCTTTCCTTCATTTCTAATATCAACATCAAAGTGAGAGTAATTTTTAGTTTCTCTTATCAGTTTATTCCTGTTCCAGGAAGTACTTGCTTGGGGACCAAAAAAATATTTTCTGGAATTATTATCTATACCCAAAACTTTAAATCCTTTATTAGAAAAAAACCTAGCAGCTTCTGATCCTATCAGACCTGCTGAGCCCGTTACTAATATTGTTTTTTGTTTAATCTTTCCCATAGTTTTCAACTATATCAAATGTTTACTATTTTTTCTATCAACGAAAGACTTTCTTGGGAGGATTTCTCCCAACTAAATTTTTTACTCCATGCTTTGCAATTTATTTGTAAATCTTTGTATTTTATAGAATCATTTAATAAGTCTAAAATCTGTTGTGCGCATGCTTCGGGGTTAGGATCGCACAATATTCCAGTTTTATTATCCACTATGGAATCTCTCAAACCCACCACATTATATCCAACCGTAGGAGTTCCTACGTAAGCCCCTTCGGTAACGACTAACCCCCACCCTTCTCTAACAGATGTATTGATCATTATGTGAGCCTCCGCTAAGAGATTGAATTTTTTTTCTTCACCTACAAAACCATAAAACTTAGTCTTTTTTTCTATATTTAATTTGCTAGTAAGTAATTTCAACTCAGTCAGATACTTTATACCTGCTTTCCCCACTACCCAAAATTTAAAGTTTTTATTTGCTTTGTTCAAAATAGAAAAAACTTCCAGTGCGTCCTCTATACCTTTATCTTTACTAATTGCACCCAAAAAAATTATAGTTGGCTTTTTTTCTTTTGTTGTAATATTATTTTTTTTAGGAATAGTAAACCCATTATGCACCACAGTAATTCTGTCCTTAGGAATTCCCCAATCTATTAAGTCAATTTTTGTAGAATTTGAGACTGTCATAAAGGGAATCTTTTTATAAAGTAACTTAAAAATCAAAGGTTCCCCCCATCTGCCTAGAATAGCTGGAAATAAATTAAAAGGTATTGGCCAAGGATTCAAAGCCCAAACCTCTTTTGTTGTTTCATGAATAAATGCTAGTTTTTTTTCTTTAACATACATGGGGGTAAAAAAAGGAATCCCATGAAATTGATCTATTATTAAATCAAATTTAGGGTGATTACCAAATAAATACCATTTAAAAGCCTCCCATTGAACACCAAGCATCTGTCTGCCATGCCTTATTATCTCTATACCGTCTATCAAATCATCCTCTTTGCAATCCTTAAAAAATGAGGTAAATAGTGTAACTTTATGACCTGCTTTAACCCACCCCTTCATGTGTTCGTCGGTAGAAGTTTCCGCCCCTCCTGCATTTGGATGTCCTGGTCCTCTCCAAGAAAGAATTAATATATTCATCCTATGTTCACACGAAAGTTTAGTTCCGGGTCAAATCTCCATTTGCGTTTATTGTGATCAGCATAATAATGAAGTAGACGTAATCTATAAAATACCTCCAGTGTATCAATTAACATGCCTACAACCATTCTAAGAAACTTCTGACTAGTAATATTTGAAGTCCCACCAAAATCTAATTTTATTTCTACCGGAGCTTCATAAATTCTTCTAAAACCTAAATTATAGGCAACTGCTAGTATTTCTATATCAAAAGCATAGGTTTTTACTAAAAGTCGGGGTAAAACTTTTTCCAATACCTCTCTTCTAAAAAACTTAAGCCCCACCTGCGTATCTTTTATCTTCAAACCAAACAAAATTCTAACAATTATTTGGTAACCCCAAGAAAGCAATCGTCTCTGCCATGGATAATGAACTTTTGAAACAGGATGTCTTTTTGAACGCCCACCAGACGACGAAAACTCTTGTCTGAAAGCCCCTTAATTTGTCGGTACTTTTTAGAACGAGGAT
>OBEQ010272654.1_pt1 | contig 35818 bp, 32 predicted proteins | sample 1670901 | NCBI WGS metagenome assembly OBEQ01 (sample SAMEA104232315, study PRJEB22302) | groundwater metagenome | biome: forest; feature: aquifer; material: groundwater | place: USA | collected 2011-08-07 | depth 5.4 m | reverse complement strand
CGGGTTGATCGCCGGACCTGCAGTGTCCTTGTAAGGATCGCCGACTGTATCGCCTGTAACAGAGGCTTTGTGTCCGTCGCTCCCCTTCTTATGCACGACGCCTTTGTCGTCGGTAACGCCGTCTTCAAAAGATTTCTTGGCGTTGTCCCATGCGCCGCCGCCGCTTGTCATGGCGATCGCCTGGAAGAGTCCGGTCAGGATACTTCCGATAAGAACGCCTCCGAGGGCTTCCCTGCCTAGGGTAAGGCCAACTACGATAGGAACAACAACGGGGATAAGCGCAGGGAGCATCATCTGCCTGATGGCGCCTTTTGTGACAATGTCAACGCACTTGCCGTATTCCGGCTTTGCCTTATATTCCATAATGCCGGGGATCTCCCTGAACTGTCTTCTCACCTCTTCGACAATGCTGCCTGCTGCCTTTCCGACAGCCTCCATAAGGAGTGATCCGAAGTAATAAGGAAGAAGTCCGCCGATAAAGAGACCCGCCAAAACCATGGGGTTTGAAAGGTCAAAAGCAAGAGTCGCACCGAATGATCTCGAATACTCTGCAAAAAGGACCAAGGCTGCAAGACCTGCCGAACCGATCGCATAACCCTTGGTAACGGCCTTTGTAGTGTTTCCGACCGCATCCAATGGGTCTGTGATGTTACGGATCTCTTCAGGCAGTCCCGACATCTCTGCGATACCGCCTGCGTTGTCCGTGATCGGGCCGTATGAGTCGATAGCGACAACGATACCGGTCATCGAAAGCATCGAAACCGCTGACAATGCGATAGCAAAAAGGCCGCCCGCTGCATCACCGGCAAATCCGCCGCCCAAATGATAGGCGCCCAGGATTGAGGCAACAATAACGATCACAGGCGCGCCGGTTGATTTCATACTGACCGCAAGGCCTGCTATGACGTTTGTGCCGTGACCGGTAAGACTGGCCTTTGCAATATGTTGCACCGGGCCATACTCTTTAGCGGTAAAGTATTCCGTTATAGCCACGATGAGGCCGGTCAATGCTAGGCCGATTAGTGCCATAAGGAAAACATTCATCTGTGTAAATGACGGGTGTGCAACTACTGAAGCCTGTGCCTCTGCGCTTTCCAGAAACTTGCCTGTCACAATATAAAATGTAATAGCTGCAAGGACGCCTGCAACAGCGAGTCCCTTATAGAGGGCGCCCATGATATACTGATTTTTGCCGAGTTTCACCGCAAATGTGCCGATAATGGAAGCGATGATCGATATTCCGCCGAGGAGCATCGGGAATTCCACCCATGGGCTTTCAGCGCCGAAAACCGTCTTGGCAAGGAGCATTGCTGCAACGAGCGTCACCGTGTATGTTTCATAAAGGTCAGCTGCCATACCTGCGCAGTCGCCGACGTTGTCGCCGACGTTGTCAGCGATAACTGCAGGGTTTCTGGGATCATCTTCAGGAATTCCTGCTTCGACTTTTCCGACAAGGTCAGCGCCTACGTCTGCAGCCTTTGTGTAAATACCGCCTGCGATACGGGCAAACACGCTCATGAGTGAGCATCCGAAGCCGAGACCGATCAGCGCCTGGAATGCAATCTCAGGATTTCCCTGATTTGCCTGCTTTGCTATAAAATAAAAACTTGCAAGGCCTATAATTCCAAGACCGACGACCATAACGCCGGTCACCGAGCCGCCCTTAAAGGCAAGGCCGAGCGCAGCCTGTAGCCCCTTGTACGCAGCCTGTGTGGTGCGTACGTTTGCGCGGACAGTAACCCACATACCAACAAAACCGGCAAGTGCCGAACCTACAGTTCCAATTATGAAGCCAATAGCCGGCCATATGCCAAGGCTCGGTATTGCAGCAATTATGATAACCAGGACAATAGCCACCATCGCAACAGTTTTATATTCGCGGGCAAGGAAGGCATAAGCTCCCTCTTTAACGGCATTTGATATCTCCTGCATCTTCGCACTTCCTGCGTCCTGCTTTGAAACCCACATTGCGGTAACCACAGCGTATATAACGCCCAACACTCCGCAACCTAAGGCAAATAATATAGTATTACTAAGTCCACTCATTAAACTCCTCCTTTTGTAATAAATATCGGTAAGGCGAAAACACCCCTAAAAAAAACTTTAATGCTCCGGCCGTCACCTCCTTTATTTACTTCATATAAATCTCGCTCGCAATAAATCATTACCCGGGATATTTGTCCGAGATATAATCCTTGAGATAGTGGTTCTCCGCCCTGAGGTCCGTCACCTGCGCCTTGACGACGTCTCTGATGGAGAGCATCGCAACGATCTTGTTATTGTCGAGGACAGGCAGATGCCTGATCCTGTTTTTGATCATGATCGTAGTCACATAACAAAGGTCGTCATCCGACTCGGCGATAATCAGGTTCGTGCTCATCACCTCGGATATCTTGATGTCCTTGAAATGGCGCTCGGCCTTTCTGGTCCAGCATTTGAGCACGTCCCTCTCGGTGAACATCCCCACCGGATTTTCGCCGTCCATAACTACCAGCGCACCGACCTCGTTTTCAACCAGCTGGCTTACAGCATCCGCAACCGTCTTGTCCTTGCCGATAGAGATAATTTCCCTCTTCACCGGCCCTACTATTTCCTTAACTGTTGCCATAATGCTCCTCCTGTTCTTTGCGCCGTATCAAAGCCGATACGGCCCTGTTTAGTTTTCCTTCTCCCTGCCGATGCTCTTAGCATAAACCAGAGCGGTCGTTCTGTAAACCATATGGGCCATTTTTGAGAAAGGCGCATATGCAAAGAGAAAGAAAATAGCAACCAGATGTACGAAATAGACAGGGTATGCGAGCAATGCGACCCCGAGCAGCCTCAGCACTTCGCTGAGTATCCCGGTAGAAACGATAGTCAGCACGACACTGATGAAGAGCCAGTCATAATAGCTGCCCCCTCCGGCCTTTTCTGAGTTTTTCAACCTGTTATAGATCACCCAAAATATGCCGAGCAGGAGCCCCAGAGCGCTTGCGTTTCCGAGCAGCTTCATCGGGTCATACAGCGGATATGGCGACTCCCGGTGGAGGCCGTAGAGATAGAAGATTGCCCATGTCGTAGTTATGGCGAGGCCGACAAAGCCGTAGAAGACGAACAGATGCGATTTCGACCTATCGACCGTCACCTCACATTTCTTGAAGTTCTTGTGTGACAGAAAGTCGGTTATCGTCGAAATGAGCGCGCTGACGATCGACCCTTTAGGCCTGCCGCCGTATGCGGCAAGGTCTTTCCAATACTTCATGATTCCGATGAAAAAACCGAAAGACGCAAAGAGCGCTGCGCAGATGAAGATCGTATCGATGAAAGGGACCGGCATAAATTTCTCGGCATACACTATCGGGTCACTCGAGGTGATCAGCTCATTCAGATATCCCGGTGTGTGACCTTCCAGATATTCCGAGGGAATGAGGTGTCCCAGATAGGGAGCCAATACCCCGAATATCACAATCGGAACCAGAAGGAGAAATGCCAAGAACTTCGGATCTCCGACCATCCTGCCGAGGAAAGACGGGAAAGAGTAATGCTCGATGCTCACTTTCCTTATTGCGCCCAGGACTTCTCCGGGCTTGGCTCCCCTCGGGCAATAGGCCGTGCAGTCGCTGCACTGATGGCAGATCCAGATATCGGGGTTGCCGAGGAGTTTGTCCTTCAGGCCCCATTGGGCATATATCATCTCTTTCCTGGGGAAAGGCTTCTCGTCCGGCGTCATGTTGCAGACAACCGAACATGTGGCGCATTGGTAGCATTTCTTCAATGAATCGCCGCCGGACCGCATTACTTTCTGTACAAACGCCAAATCAGGCTTAATCAATCTTCCCTCTGCCATAGCTTACCTCCTAAAATCCCTTCATCGGGTTAAAGCCTACGCCCTCTATTGTTTCCATAAATTTATTGATCACCTCAGGGAACTTCTCATATTCGTCTATCGCCAGTTGGACCTGCTGGACCCTTACAGGCTCGAGCCTTAGTTTTCCGAGTGTCTCGGCGACATTGTCCATTCTCCTGTTGGCGAGCTCACTGCCCTTCACAAAGTGGCACTGGTAGTCATCGCCGAATTTACACCCGATGAGCAGGACGCCGTCTATGCCCTTAGACATCGCGTCGGCAATCCATATAGTGTTCACTGAGCCCAGGCATCTCACCTGGATAAACCTGATGTCCGCGGAATACTTGAGCTTGTGCAACCCGGCCATGTCGATCGCGGGATATGCGTCATTCTCGCAGACAAACGCCACGACCCTGTATTTTTCTGAGTCTTCATCAGGGACTTCAATCGCCTTGACCATCGAGCCGATCATATCTATGTGATAATTTTTGAAGGATATTATCCTCTCAGGGCATGCGCCCATGCATGTTCCGCATCTCCGGCACCTGCTCGGGTTCGGCTTCGGGGTGCCCCTCTCGTCATCGTCCAGCGCGCCGAAAGGACATTCTTCTGTGCATCTCTTGCACTGGGTGCACCTCTGGAAGAAGAACTCCGGAAAGGAAAGGTCTCCGGATCTGGGATGCACTGCCATGCCTCTGCTTGTCGATTCGAGACACTGTATGGCCTTGAGGGCCGCGCCGGTGGCGTCTTCCATGCATTCCCCTATCGTCATCGTCTGTCTTACGCATCCGGCAGCGTATATGCCGGTCCTCCTTGTTTCATAGGGGAAACATATATAGTTCGAATCCGCATATCCGTCGAAGAGCTCGAGGTCTTTGAAATCAGGACCCTGCCTGTATGCCAGGTTCACCACTGATTCTGTCTTGGTGGCTGGGACCAAGCCGGTCGCAAGAACGACCATCTCGACGTTGAGGGCTATATTTTCTCCCAGGATCGTATCATCGACCGCTATTGTGAGGTTCTTATTCGCGTCTTCCGTTATGCCCTTGACCTCTCCTCTTGTGAGGAAAATACCTTCGTCATTCTGAGCGGACTTATAGAAGTTTTCATAGTGGCCCGGCGTACGCATGTGTTTGTAAAGTATAAACGCCTTTCCATCCGCTGAGTCTTCGCGGACATACTTGGCCTGCTTGAGGGAGACCATGCTTGTGACTGACGAGCAGTACGGGAAGTCGCTGTCGTCGCCCCCCACTCCGGGGCTCTGGATGAAGGCGACTGTCTTCGCCGGCTTTCCGTCCGACGGCCGCACGATCTTCCCTTTTGCCGCTATCTCTTCCATCATAACGTTAGTTATCACATTAGGATATTTGCCGTATCCTAGATGCTCGAATTCGGAAGGATCTGCCGGCTTCCACCCTGCCGCGACGATAATCGCGCCGAAGCGTTCGCACTCAGGGTCCGGGGAGAGGATGTCGCAGCACTGTATCTGGTCCGCCGCAGCTTCTCCCTCTAGAGCTGCCTCTCCTGCGGCCTCTGCCGCAGCCTTTTCCTTTTCTTCATCCTTCTTCTTGGGCGGGATGTCCCACCTGGACTTCGTGTCTGAAGGCTTGAATGAGATATCGAAAAGCCCGGGCGCGCCGGCTATCCTGGCTATCTCCTGACCTGTTTTTATCTTTATCCTCGGATGGCTTGTTGCCTCCTTGATCTTGTCCTGGATCGAGGTCTTCTCAAGCTGTGTCCACGGCGCCGAGGTCGGTATCTGCTTGCGGAGTTTTGCTGCATATCCGCCGAGCTCCCGGCTCCTCTCTACGATAGTCACATCGTATCCTGTCTTTGCAGCCTCCAGCGCAGCGGTCAATCCTGTGATGCCGCCGCCTATCACTAGTATATTCTTCGCCGTGCTTTCAACCAGATAAGGCTCTGGGAGGTTTGCCTTCTGCGCCTTAACGATGCCCATCCTGAGATAGTCTTCTCCCAGCATCTGGGTATCTTCGTTCGGCTTGATCTCCTTTGTCACCACGTCCTTGCCGTCTGCGTCCTTGGTCTTGACCTGAACTTCCTTAGTCCAGTCGTGACTCCAGACGACCTGCTCCCTTATATTGGCCCTTTCAAGTATATTTGCCGGGCCGAAATCGAACACTTCATATTTGACCCTGTTCGAGCAGGCGGCTATAACTATCGTATTGACTCCTTCAGTCTCGATGTCCTTCTTTATCATTCCCACGCCCTCATCTCCGCACATCGCAGGATGCGTCCTGCATACAGGGGCCTTGTATTCTTTTGTGGCGACTTGCGCGAGCTTTTCGAGATCGAGGCCTTCCTTTATCGAGCAGCCGCCGCAGATATATACACCAAGTTTCTTCTCCATCTATGGTTACCTCCTCACCAATGCTTGAATCGCCTTGAGCGCGGTGCCGGTTGCGGTCTCTCCGGAGAGCATCACATCCGACGGTTTCTTGACGCACCCTGTGGCCAATATCTCGCCTGGAATAACAAAGTTGTTTTCATCGTATTTGGCGTTCCCCGGGACCTTTGAGGTAGCTGTCGACGGCTCCATTCCCGTAGCGAGCACTACCATCTCATGCCTCACCTGCATCTTATTCCCGGATATCGTATCCTCGACAGTTATGATCACGTCCTTTGTTGCCGGGTCTTCCTCTATCCTTGCCACCTTGCCCTTTATAAAAGACACGTTTCCATCAGCCTTTACTTTGTTATAGAATTTCTCGTATCTTCCGGGCGTCCTTATATCTATGTAGTAGATCGTCGCCTTCGAATCGGGGTTCGCGTCCCTGATGTAGGTCGTCTGTTTGAGAGAGGCGAGGCAGCAGATATATGAGCAGAAGGGCAGGTGGTTCTCGTCCCTCGATCCCGCGCACTGCACGAAGGCTATGTTGTTGACCGTCTTGCCGTCGGAAGGTCTGACTATCTTGCCCTGGGTAGGCCCGTTAGTCGCGGCAAGCCTCTCCATCATCATATTCGTTATCACATTCTGGACCTTGCCGAAGGAAAGGTTGTCCATCTTTGTCGGCTCATAAGGGTTCCAGCCTGCCGCCCACACTATCGAGGCCGCCTTTATATTGAAGGTCTTCGCCTTGTCGCCGAGATCTACCGCGTCATAGACGCAGGCATCTTTACATTTCTGGGCAGTCGCCGTTCCGATTATCGAAGGATCGAGTACATATCTCTGGGGAAAGGCCATCTCATGAGGGAGGTATGCGGCCTTTCTCTTATTCATGCCGAAATTGAAGACATTCGGTATTTCAACATCGCAGGCCTCCGAGCATTTTCCACAGCAGGTGCAGTTGCCGTTTACATAGCGGGGGCTTTGTTTCAGAGTAACGTCATAATTTCCGGGTCCGCCCGAGATCTTCTCGACCTCGGTCATGGTAAACCATTTTACATTTTTATTTTTCTTTATCCTCTGGAAGTTGATCTCCAGACCGCAGGTCGGAGGGCACAACTTCGGGAAATACTTGTTGAGCTGGGCCACTCTGCCGCCCAGATATGGGTTCTTTTCCACTATAAATACTTCGTATCCGACCTCCGCAGCTTCAAGCGCGGTGGTGATACCGCTGATTCCTCCCCCTACCACTAAGATCGTTCCTGATTCAGGGGTTCCGGTCTTCTCATCCGCCATGTTGTTCCTCCATCTTTACTTCGGTTAACTGCCTTATTTAATTTCAGGGTTCGACGCCTATACCCTTTCACATGCTGTCTCCCAGGGTGAGCGTTTGCCAACCCTAAGAACGGTCAGTTCTATAGACTATGCAAAAGAATTCGACTTTAGAATTCCTTTGCATAAGCTGCAGCCGCTTAATCTGCGTGTGCCCAGGGACCTGCCGGCCCTGGGCACACACAATAGAAACAACTCCTGGTGCGTCAGATCAGTCGGGTATTATCTGGATGTAGTCCTTTTTGAATACCGACCATTCCTTCTTTTCAGGGTCGAACTTCGAGTTGACAAAGCACTTCCAGTTCTTCTCGTCTACGAGGTCGAAGTCAGACCTGTAATAGAAGCCGGGGTACCTGGACTCTTCCCTGAAGAGGATATGCCTGAGGTGTGACTCGACGGTGCCGAGCCTGTGGTAGTTCTCCCAGGCCCTGAGCAGCTCGTGGAGGTCGCCTGCAGCCATCTTCTCTGAGTCTTCCCTGAGCATACCGAGGAGGTGGAATGCCCTCTCAAGCATCGCCTTGCTTGTGACGTAGGATGTTGCAATTCCTGCGCCGTACTCGTCCGTGATCTTCATCAGCCTTCTCTGGAAACCGGCCGGCTTGATGTAATTCACATTAACATCGACAGCCGTCGATTCCTGATAGTGTTCCATGAAGGTCTTGACCGGCTTGTAAACGATATCCGCAAGCTCCTTCGCATCCTGCTTCAGCACGGGCTTGAAGTCCTTGTTGTCCATAATGAACCTGGACATGGCCTTTGCCACCTGTCTGCCTTCGGCATGTGAGCCGGAGGAGAACTTATGACCGGAAGCGCCTGTGCCGTCGCCGGCGGTGAAGAGGCCGTTTACCGTGGTCATTTTGCTGTAATTTTTGCCCTTGTAAGGGATCTTGTATGAATCAGGAACCCAATCCTCATTCGGACCGGCAGCCCATATACCGCAGCAGCCTGAGTGAGAGCCGAGGAGATAAGGCTCTGTAGGCATGATCTCGGAACCGACCTTCTCAGGCTCGGTGTTCGTGCCTGCCCAAAGGCCTGCCTGGCCGACCGACATGTCGAGGAAGTCTTCCCATGCCTCTGCCAGAAGGTGCTTCACTTCCTTCGGGGTCATGTTTGCGGAAAGGTTCTTCAATGCAGTAGGCGTATCCATGTAGATCGGGCCTCTTCCTTCCCTCATCTCTTTCAGCATGAGGTGGTTTCTGAGGCAGGAGGCAGGTACTTTTGCCAATCCATACGGAGGATACTGTTTGAGCATCTCGGCGTTCGTTGTCATGTAGTTTTCGCCGAGGGTGTTGGTTGCCTTTGCCTTAAAGAGAAGGAACCATGCGCCGACAGGGCCGTAGCCGTCCTTAAACCTTGCGGGGACGAACCTGTTTTCCATCATCGTCATCTCTGCGCCGACTTCCTGGCAAAGGGTGTAGGTCGAGCCTGCGTTCCAGACGGGATACCAGCACCTGCCCATACCTTCACCGGTAGACCTCGGTCTGAAGACGTTGACCGCGCCGCCGCATGCGACCATCATCGCATTGGTCTTGATTACATATACTTTATTTTCCCTGACGCTGAAACCGACCGCGCCTGCGATCCTGTTAGGCTCGTTTTTGTCGAGGACGAGCTTTACGATGAAGCATCTTTCGATGATGTTCTCGGAGCCGAGGGCTGCCTTTGCCGCCTCGGCGACGATCCTCTTATAGGATTCACCGTTGATCATGATCTGCCAGCGGCCTGAACGGACCGGCTTTGTTTTGACTTTAAGGGTCGGAGCGCCCTGTGCACCGTCGACGGTCTTGCCGTCTTCGAGGGTCTTCCAGATCGGGAGGCCCCACTCTTCGAAGAGATAGACTGATCTGTCGACGTGTCTTCCGCAGTCGAAGATAAGGTCTTCCCTGACGATACCCATAAGGTCGTTTCTGATCATTCTGACATAATCATCCGGGGTGTTCTCGCCGAGGTAGGTGTTGATCGCGGAAAGGCCCTGAGCGACGGCGCCGCTTCTTTCGAGGGCGGCCTTGTCCGTAAGAAGGATCTTCGTGCCTTCAGGAGCCCACTTCTTGATTTCGTACGCGGTTCCGCATGCAGCCATACCGCCGCCGACGATAAGGATGTCGGTCTCGAGCTCGACTATCGCAGGATCTAACGTTGCCAGTAATTCTCCGGCTGGCTTATTCGGTAATGCCATATTTCTATTCCTCCTGTTTTATTTTTTTGTTTAATTATTTGCCGTGTATCGCAATCGGCCTTGGGAGCGTATAACCATCGACCTCTTCGTCTGAAAGCTGCTCAGAGGCGATATCTTTTCCCTTGTGAGCTGCGTTCTTCGGGTCGATCGATCCTTCAGGGGTCGTCCTGATCGGGAACTTGAACCCCTGCAGGTTGCCGTTCCTGAACTGGATCGTCCACATGATCGAGTCGGAGCTCATCATCGGAGAAACCATACCGCCGAGGGGTACGATATCGGAATAAGCCCTTACCGAGATCGCGCCCTGGGGGCATATCTTCACGCAGGAGTAACACTCCCAGCACTGGTCAGGCTCCTGATTATAAGCCTTCATCGCTTCAACGTTCAAAACCATTAAGTCGCTCGGGCAGATGTACATGCATGCGGTCTTTTCGCCGCCCTTGCATCCGTCGCACTTTGCGGGATCCACAAAACTTGGCATATCTAAACCTCCTATTTGAATTGAATATTAGTAACCCATCACTTCACGAACCGACAACCGAAACCTTGACTTCTTACTTCACCCCCTCTCACGAGTCTTTCGTGCCTGTGTTCAGTATCCGGCCCTAGATATATTTCAAGGCCTGATACTGAACACTGATCACTGACACTGAATTTAATGTTATTTATGGGTCTTTATCTCGACCTTCTCGGACAAATCTCCGTAATTTATTTTGGAAGACTCTGATAATAATTGATCAGAATCTCAGCCACTTCAGGACGTGAGAATTCTTTAGGTGGTGCAATACCCTTACCTAACATTTCACGAACTTTTGTACCTGAAAGCAGAACAAAGTCTTCTTTTGTATGATCAGGTGCTTCACACATCATCATGACCTTGTTCAGTTTCTTCGAGTATGCAGTATGGTCAGCTTTGAAGATTTCAATTTTCAACGCACCAGCAGGAACCTCATTATCAAAGATGGTTTGCGCATCGAATGGACCGTAGTGATCACCAACACCTGCATGGTCACGACCAACAATGAAGTGAGTTGCGCCCATGTTTTGACGGAATATAGCGTGCAATACACCTTCGCGTGGACCGGCATAAAGCATATCGAATCCGTAACCGGTAACCATTGCGCTGTTTTTAGGGAAGTACAGCTCAACCATTTTACGGATCGCAGCATCACGAACAGGCGCCGGGATATCGCCCTTTTTAAGTTTACCGAGCAACATGTGAATAACCAGACCATCACAGCCTAAACGCTTCATTGCCATGTGACAAAGTTCTTCGTGGGCCAGATGCATCGGGTTACGAGTCTGGAAAGCAACAACTTTACTCCAGCCGCGCTCAGCGATTTCGTTACGAATTTCGACTGCGGTACGGAAAGTGTCCGGGAATTCTTCCTGGAAGTAAGAGAAGTTTAATACTTTAATTGGACCTGACAGACAAACTTTGCCCTGTGCATTGAATGCTTCAACACCTGGATGCGCTTCAGGAGGCTTGGGACGGTAAATTTTTTCAGACATCATCGCCATATCTGCATCACTGAATTCTTCAACCGCCTTTACGGCCATAACGGCCAGGACAGGATGGCCTTCGACGTTTGGATCTTTCAGTGCAATACGGTCACCGGCTTTGATCGAGCCTGCATCTTTAACCAGGTTTAAGATTGGGACAGGCCAGAACAAACCGGATTTTGTCTTCATATCTTTAGCGACAGACAGAGCATCGGCTTTATTCATGTAGCCTGTTAATGGGTTAAAGTAACCGCCACCCAGCATAACTGCATTAGCCGCAGTAGCCGAGCTCACAACAATAGAAGCCAGACTTTCAGCTTCTTTCTTCAGGGCCTCATTTTCAGCCGTGTCATACACAAACAGCGGATTTAGTTTGTCCGAACCATGCGGACTTATAAGTGCCGTTTTTTTTCCTTTTGCTACCATTCTTCTTCCTCCTGTGTATTAGGTTTATTCTATTAGTAATTTAGTCCTTGCAAACTTAATTACTAAAAAAGCCTTTGGTATCTGCCTTTCGAGACATGCAAACCTTTTTGATATCGCCGGTCGAACTGATATGCTTTCCCTAACCTGCGCCACCCGTGTTGCAGGACGCGTCACTAAGCACTAACCTCACATTTCACTCAGGCCAAAAAATCTCAACCGCGAAAATCCAAAACTGTGTGATTTTAAAATAAAAATAATAATAACTTATGGGAGCGATAAAACTTTCAAAACCTTATAACTATAAGCCTCTGCATTTTTTGAAGTCAAATTCATATTTCTCATAAATGGATAAGGATTCCTTATTTATCTAATTCTTGAATTATGCAGTCATTACGCGCCCATTATCATAGAATATTTTTTCCGGAAATTAATAATTGTTTTTTTAAATAAATATATAACTTTTTTAAAGCCTTCCCTCTATGGCTGAGCTCATCCTTCTCAGCATCTGACATCTCTGCAAAGGTTCTGTCATGTCCCGACGGATAGAAGACCGGATCATAGCCAAACCCATTGAAACCTCTGGGTTTTTTTGCGATTTCTCCCTTCGCATATCCCGTAAAGGTCTTGCTTTTCCCGTCCGGCAAGGCAAAGGCAATGCAGCAGACAAACCGCGCATGCCTATGTTCAGCGCTCAGCCCTTTCATCTCCAGAAGCAATTTTTTGAGGTTTTTCTTGTCATCAACATCATTACCTGCGTAACGAGCGGAAAAAACCCCTGGTGCCCCGCCAATGGCATTGACCTCAAGCCCTGAATCGTCTGCTATTGTGGGACAACCGGTGAATTGAGCGATATGGACAGCCTTTTTCACCGCATTCTGCCTGAAGGTCTTCCCGTCTTCCTCCACTTCGGGACAGCCGGGAAATGCCTCGACGGTCAAGAACCGGATATCATATCCTTCGAATATCCTTCCGATCTCCTCGACCTTCTTCCTGTTTCTGGTGGCAAGTACAATAGTCATATCAATTCGAGATACTAACTATATAAATACCGGCGGGATTTGTCAAAACTCTTTTTTGATGAATAAAGTGACAAATACTCACTTGCGGGGATTTTCTGATTCAAGATGAGGGCCGTTTCATGCCGATCCTTAGCAAACGACCTTAGCGCCGACCATTTTCCAATATCGGGATTATTTGTTCAGGAACATTTTCCTTTTCTCTGCCCCAAACCTTTCGATGGCATACCTGAGCATTGTCCTCGGCATCAGACTGTAATGCCTTTCGAGAAAATCTTCCGCGGTCTTCAGGTCCCTTTTCCCGACTTCCCGGTGCATCCCGCCGGCCGCTTTATGGACCAGGTCATGGCTGTCGTGCAGGAGGAGTTCGGAGATCCGGAGGGTGTCTTTAAAGTCATTCTTCCTTATGAATGCAAAAGTAGACATGATCGCGATCCTTCTTTCCCAGAGGTTTTTAGATCCGGCAAGCCGGTAAAGTACTGTCCTATCCTTATCTAAAATGTATTCCCCCAGGATATTGGGAGCTGAGAGGTCGACGAGGTCCCAGTTGTTAATATGTCCGGTATGCTTCAGGGAGAAATCAACGATCTTCTCCCTGTGCTCCGCATCAGCATCCCTGTATATTTTTGAATAAAAAAGACTTTGATTCGTCAATTTTGTTGAGTTGGCGAAGAATGTACCAAGGAAGAAGAAGGGAAAGAAACCTTCAATGAAGTAAGACTGCATGGAGGGCTTAGAACAACCTCCCCTGTTCTTTCGCTGCTTCTCTTGCAGAAACTCCCGCGCTGACTTTCTTTAGATTGACGATTGAATTAATATCCAAGGCTGTCTTTTCTTTAGCATAGGCCGCTCTGAGCGCATCAAAGAAAATAATCTTCCAATTCTCATTTTCAAAATGTTCTCTAAAAAGTGGCGAGGTCATCTTATTATTAAATTGCGTTTCTCGTTCTTCGGGCAATATCATAAATTTGTCGACTGGCGCTTCCACATTGGAGCCTCTCATTATTGCGCTCATCATGCTCGTTGTTGATTCGACCTCAAAAATTGCATGAATTTTATTGCCCCTTATCCAAAGCAAGTCGATATTTTCTATTACCTCTTGGTTTGCGGCATTATCGACTTTCAATCGCTTTAGGGTCATGTACTCCGGCAATTTTTTAACTTCCAGAGTATTATCCCTTTCACCCTGTTCCCTTCTGCCGATCCAAATATCATGTCCTTGTTTTTTACCTATTAAGGCTAGAATAGCAATCATCTCACTATGCTCATTGATCCTCTGCTGAATTTCGGGCTTTAACATCCAATGTCCGCCCGTGACCTGGCGCGCATAAATTTTCAATGCATCCATAATGCTCGTGCTGTCTGAGGTAAGAGAATTAGGGAACTCTTTGCTTACAGCATCCCATACCTCAGTAAATGTGACTTTGCCTTTCTGATGCAGCTTCCTATAAACGGTCTGTTCCACTCGTTCAGACAGCGGAATCTCATGCAAACGTCTCACAATTGAAGCATCTTTAAACCACCACAATTTACCCTCAGCGCCGCCTATTTTTGTCGGCAAAAGCACGAACTCTTTTCCGAGATGATTTTTAAGGACCATGTTAATGTCAAGTCCGGTGTGAAGACTCGAAAAAAAACCTTGCTTTGCAAGCACAGGGTCTATGTAATTGATGATGATTGTATACGGTGTTGGCTCTGCCCTTTCCGCAAGGAGGGCAATTGTTGTATCAACCACAATCTTCTCAAATCTGATCTCGTCTATCTCTTCGGGACGAGACAATTTGGATTTTTTAGATGGTTTATAAAACCTTAAATAAAAATCACCCTGTGCCGAACCAAATGGCTGCATCATTGCCTTGGCCGAAACTTGTCCAAGCGGTTGATGGTGAATTTTTTCAAATTCAAGTCCAGCAAAAACGCCGGCCCTTATTGTTGCGTTACGGACCTTAAATGTTGGGCTATGAAATGTCATGGTTAAGTAATGATCAGGTTTCAAAACCTTGAACATACTCTGAAAACTCGCCGACAGAAGTGAATGATAAACGGCAAAGTCTTTCTGTTGCCGCTCATTTCTTATAATTTCATTCGATACAATATCCTTAAGATAATCACCGTTCATCTTAAGCCATGAAACCCACATATAAGACAACTCGCCATATTGGATTGATGCATCATAAGGGGGATCTGTAAAGATATAATCAACAAAGTCTTCGGGTATTTTGTTCATGAGTTCAAGACATGAACCATTGAATATATAGACATCCGCTTTACCGGAGACAAACTGTTTTAGAGAGGAAGCAATCTTCACATCTTTGAAATATTTATTGGATTCCGCCTTTGCCTTCATAAGCCCTTGATGACCGTTGATGGCCCCGTTAAATTTATTCCAGACGTTTTGCTCCATAAAATTTGGCGCATACCAGTAACTGTGTTGTGTCCATCCAGTTGAAGAAAATGACGTATGATGGCTCGTCTCTGAAGGGTTGCTTATTGCAATCATACGGCTACACAGATGAACCATTGAAGAAAAAGCGATTTTTAGAAAATCTCTTAAAACCTTGTCTGGTTCTTCTTCTATGGCTTCCATCAACCATGCAAGGGCTTGAAGATTTCTTTTCGTAAAGATTTCATCTACCGATTCGTATTTTTCTTTTTTGATAAACGGCCTGCCGTCGGGATAGTAAAATTTATTTGCTGGATACCACTCCTTTATTTTCTTGGTGGCAATTTTACTGAGCACATCTCTGTCATACTTGGTCAATTCACAATGATTTTCCTGTCTGTCTCCACATTTTGGGCATGATTGATAGCGAATCTCCGTGCAATAATCTTCTTGCCATATTGCACAATCGAAGACGACCTCACCGCCACAATTCCTGCACTTTGTCAAATAAAGGCCCTGTATTTTGTTCTTTACCTTTTTTTCGACACGCTCAAAGGCTTCATGTAATTCAACTTGATCGACAGACTTTATCGTTAAACGAATGATTTCAGTGGCTATCGGGTTAAGGTCGCAGACAATGGCTCTTCGTCCATTCTTTAGGGCCTCCATTGCAGTAATGCCGCTGCCTGCGAATGGGTCAAAAACTATTCCGCCTCCTGGGCAATACGTTTTGATAAATTCTGAGACAACATTCCACGTCTTTCGTGACCAGTATTTGTGCCATAGATACATAGAAGTGTGGGCCAACGGCGGGATTTGGCGGTTAAGATGTGCGATTTGATCGGCACTGGTCAAAACTGTTTTCTCTTCTCTTTCTGTTCTTAACCTATTCCGCTTCAAGAAGCTTTACCATCCTTCTGACTATTTCATAAGCAGCGGCAATCCTTACCACCTTTACATCTCCAAGCCCCCTGATTTTAGCCATGTCAGATAATTTCTGTCCCATGATACCGCTTAAGGAATGATACTTATGCAGTAATTCCCTTGCAAGATCATCGGGTGTTTTGTTTTCATGGCCGGTGCAGATCAGAACAGCAAGAAGTTCTTCATCGCTGCTGCCGGGTAGGCCCAAGGTGACCTTCCTGACTGCAGGCAAATTCCAACCTTTTTCCTTTATTATTCTCTTGCCAATTTCATAAGGGGCCGCGATTCTTTTGATCTTGCCATTTTTCAATCCCTTTATCTTTGAAAGGTCGTCAAATGTCTTGCTCCAGAGGCCATAAGTGCCGAAATATTTATCAAGCAGTTCTTTCACAATGTCCTGCGCTGTTCTGCCTTTATAGCCGGTTCCTATAAGAATCTCAAACAACTCACCCTGCGATAAGGTAGGCGCCCCTTCTTCTATGAGTTTTCCTCCCGGATGATTCCATGTTTTCATAATTGTCTCCCCATAATTCCCCTCAATATTAAAACCTTACCTCTGATATTTGCAAGAGCCATGTGGGCGAAGTACCCGGCCCTTGTAGGGGCAATTCATGAATTGCCCCTACTACTTGACTAATAAATGGCATTCCCTGAAAATCAATCGGTGAGATATATCAGGCTCCTGATCGAATACGCCGGAACGGAATACCACGGATGGCAGACTCAGAAGTCCGGCGGGACGATACAGGACATCTTAAGAGATAAGATCCATAGCATCACGGGGAAAGAGGTCAGGCTCACCGGGGCCAGCAGGACAGATGCCGGGGTCCATGCGCTCGGCCAGGTGGCCGTGTTCGGCACGGACTTATCCCTCGATGCGGATGTCATCATGAGGGCCTTAAACGCCAAGCTTCCCCCGGATATCAGGATACTTGCCGCAGAAGAAACAGACGAAGATTTTCATCCGCGGTATCGCGCCACACAAAAGAGCTATTTCTACATTATTTCGGAGGGAAGACATCAATCCGCGTTTCTTCATCGATATGTCTGGAATGTGCGTTCGTGTCTCGACCTCGACAGCATGGGCAAGGCTGCAATCCTTCTTATCGGAGAACACGACTTCTCCTCGTTTAGGGCCAGTGGCTGCGGAGCAAAACACCCGGTGAGAACGGTTTATACTTTAGATATAACAAGACTGGGGAAGATCGATTTCATGACAGCCTCGATCGAAGGGGAGTTTATCAAAATAAGGATAGAGGCAAATGCATTCCTCAGGCATATGGTGAGAAACATTGTCGGCACCATTATAGAAGTCGGCAGGGGTAAGATATCCATAGAGGAGTTCAGCCGGATTTTCCAATCCTGCGACAGGACTATGGCCGGACCAACCGCCCCTGCGCAGGGACTTTTTCTCGAAAAAATTATTTATTGAAAAGGTTGCTCATCTCGTCAAATCTCTGCAACTTCTCAACGCCGTACCTCTTGATCGCAAGTCTCACAGCCTCAAGGGGTTTTTCGATATGCAGAGCGTCCAGTCTCTTGGAAAAGAATTTGTCCGCATAACAGATGATCTTCTCCTCGATCGAGAGGGGCTGCATGTCCCTCCTGGGCAGCATCGGGAAAAGGTTGTCGACATCATGGACCGTAAGTCCAACCCCCACATGCCGTTCGCAGACGAGTGCGTGTACGGGCAACCCTTCTTTTTCGAGGAGTTCCCGGCCGAGAAAGCCGTGGCAGATATAGTCCTCATCCCCGTAACATCCTATCCCCGGCGCCATCGTCATAAAGACCCCTATATCGTGGAGCATCGCTGCCTCTTCAATGAATTCCATATCAGGGGTCAGGTAGACAAGTCTTTGGGCAATATCGAGAGCCTTCTTGGCGACCGCCCTGCCATGCCCGACAAGGATCATATACGAGGTCGAGCCCGGCTCATAGTATTTTGAAATTATCACAAGCGGGTCGGTCTTTTTCACCGTTCCTGCTTCCATTCCTTTTCCTCCCGGAGATAGACCGTCCTTTGAGGAAAGGGGATCTTTATTCCTTCTTCCCTCAATCTTTTAAAGACCCTCTTTCGCAGCTCGTGTTGCGCGGCCCCCTGATCGGTAAACTCCCGGACTTGGCAAGTGAGCGTAAAATCGAGAGAGTTCGGGCCAAATCCCGGGGAGAAACTCACGTCCGGGGCAGGGTCAGCAAGCAAAAATGGCACCTCTTTGGTTGCCTTTATAGCCTCTTCCTTCAGGACCCTTTCGACTATTTCAGGATCGGAAGAATAGCCGACGCTTATCTGTATCTGAAAAGAAGACCTTTTTTCCGGCAGTGAATAATTCGTTACTATGCTTTGGGAAAGTTTACTGTTCGTGATGACCACCAAGTTGTTGGCTGGCATCCTGATTCTTGTCGTCCTCCACGTGATATCCTCCACATATCCCTCCTGCCCGGTCTCAAGCCGCACAAAGTCCCCCACGCGTATTGTCTTTTCTGCAAGTATATGGATGCCCGCAAAAAGATTAGCGAGCGTGTCCTGAAGCGCAAGGGCGACCGCAAGGCCTCCGACGCCGAGGGCGGTGATAAGCGGCGCAATCGAGATCCCGAGAACACTGAGTATGATCAATAAGCCGATAGCGATGACCGTCACTCTCAAGATCCCAAAGGCAAGACCTGTCGTAGGTATCACAAGGTTCGACTGCCTGACATAATTCTTGAAAACCCTGTCTGCCAGATTTGCAGTCGCTATGGTAATAGAGAATATCACCAGGACGTGAATCGTCTTGCTGATATAAATGACGTATCTCTGGGGGAGCTCTGAAACCGCGATGCCGATGTAGAGGCCGATTGCGATGCACCAGTAGATAGACGGGACCTTAAAGGCCTTTATAACGATGTCGTCGACCTTCGCCTCTGTCCTGGCAGACCGCTTCTGCAAAAGCCCAAGGGCGATGCTTCGGACCGCAAGCAGTATCGCCATAGACACTACTGCGATGACCGAAGGTATGAGTAAGCTCTTTAACGTATCGCTCATCTTTTCTCTCCCGATAAAAAGGAATGACGACCTTATTTAAGTATAGCCGGACGCCGGAAATCTGTCGACAGGATTACTTTTTCCCCATCTCTCTCAGGAACTTTCTTATCCGGTTTGCATTTGTCCCTACATCGCTTATCCCGACGCGCGATACCGAACGGATATCTACACGACTGCCCTGTCCTTCTTTCTTCACGCGGATGACGATATCGTCCTTGAACCCGAACCAAAAGGTCGTATCGAAGGCCCCAATCCGCCCATCCGCCCTGTCTGCGTCGACTATCTTCCACCCCATTTTGCGCGAGGCCGCCAATGCCATTTCGAAGGCTGCTTCGGGCGGGACGTCAAGCAGGAGCGGAGTGATATCGGGGTATGCCCTGATCTGTTGGGCGGCAATCTGAGGCCCTCCGTATTCGGGCGGGTTAGAAGCGTTTTTCCGAAGGGGTAAGATTGACACTAATTGCGGGGGGTCGGAGGTATCGGTGGTAATGTCGTGGATAGGCGGGACACGCCGCGCCTTCTCCAGCCAGTACGCGGGCGCCGCAACCAAAACAACTCCTAAAATAATTCCTATCAGGGCAGGCACAATGCCCGATCCGCCGCGAAAAGCGAGCACAAACCCGGCAAAGGAAACAGCCGCCGCGAAAAGTCCTCCGTAAGCAGACCATTTCAGGATCAATAAGCCAACACGAAAATTCCAGATTCCGAATCGCGTGCCTTCCCCCGAGAGGACCGCTGCAAGAGCTGAAACGAGCGCGAGACCGAGGCCTATATCGGCGATCAGTGAGGCATAGGCATTAAAGTCCCTCGACATGCCGGACCACTCCTATCTTTCTCATGATCGCCAGATAGTCTTCCTTGGTGTCCATATCCATAATGACCCCCTCGTCTTGGACTTCGATCAACTTCACCCTTTTGTGGTCGTTACCAATTATTTCTCTCAGGTTCACGCTCTTATAAATCTTCTGAATAACTCCTCCCGGAAAAAGGGCAGGATGTCCTCTCCTGCCTTTATAAGCCGGTATGATGATCCTCTGAGGTTCTCTAGAATGAGCCCCGACCAGCAATTTCAGCGTCTCAGGTAAAACCAGCGGATGGTCGGAGAGGCAGACCATGACCCCTGTCGAACAAGCGTCCGTTACCGACAGCCCGACTCTCACTGACTCCGCCATGTCGCTGCCGGCATCCTCGTTTACTGCAATAGTTACAGGGTAGTCCTCTATTGCCTCCTTCAAATCCTTCTGTCCGGACCCCAACACGACCACGATGTCCCCTGTCCCCGCTGTAATAAGCGCGTCGAGACAACGCTGAATTACCGTTGTATCACCGAGGGGGAGAAGCTGCTTGAGTCTCCCCATCCTCCTTCCCGAGCCTGCTGCAAGAAGCACTGCCGATACCGAGGACAATATATTCCCTCCTTTTCTGGATTATCTGGGCCATGATGCTTATCGCGATCTCCTCCGGGGTAACGGACCCGATAGAAAGGCCCACAGGCGTGACGACCCTCCCGACATCTTCTTTAGAAAAACCTTCTTCGCCGAGGATCTTAAAAAGAAGTGCCCTCTTGCGCCTGCTGCCGAGGAGGCCGATATATCCGGCCCTCGTCCTTAAAGCAGCCTTAAGTGCGTCAAGGTCATGGTTATGTCCCCTTGTCGCGATAACGATATAGGAGCCGCTGTCGACAAAAACCCTGGGAAAAGCGTCCCCCAAGCCATGGACAATCAGTTCGTCGGCATCAGGAATATTCTCTCTGTTTGCGAATTCCTCTCTGTCGTCAACAACGGTCGTCTTGAAACCGCTGAACTTGGCGACTCGTGCGAGCGCCTTGCCGACATGCCCGGCGCCGAGGATAATAAGTCTCGGCTCAGGTATGACCGGTTCGATATATACAAGTACCTTGCCGCCACAAACGAGTCCGCCGTGTCTCTCGGTAAGTTCTATCGGCAGGGTTCGGGGCGAGCCGTCCTTGATCGCCATGACAGAGGCCTGAATGACTTCGGCCTCAAGACATCCGCCCCCCATAGTGCCCACGATCGATCCGTCGTCCCTCACAAGCATCTTCGCCCCCTCTTTCTGAGGTGACGAACCTATGCACTGCACTATTGTTGCGAGGGCGGAAGATCTGCCTTCCTTTTTCAATCTCACGATTTCTTCATAGAGTTCCATGCAGACTCTTTCCTTTTTCTGTTTTTTTATCTGAATATCTCGACAAGAAATACCCTCATCGCATTCCATGAGCGCACTGCTGCCGTTTCATTATATGCAACCCCTTTGGACTTGTCATTACCAGAGTCCGGGTTAGTAAAGCTGTGGACTGCTCCGCTGTAAATGTTGACCTGCCAGCGGGCATCTGTCTTCTTCATCTCGTCCCAGAAGGTCCTCACCTGCTCCGGTGTCACATAAGGGTCTTCAGCGCCGTGCATCACCAGGACCTCCACCTTGATATTCTTTGCGTCGGCAGGATTGGGGTTGTCGAGATTGCCGTGGAAGCTGACCACGCCTGAAATATCAGCCCCGGACCGGGCCATCTCAAGCACCGTACCTCCGCCAAAGCAGTATCCTATCGCAGCGATATTTTTTGTGTCGGTCTGCTCAAACCTTTTAAGCGCCTCAAGCCCGGCATTGGCGCGGGCACGCAAAAGCTTGCGATCGGACCGGTATAGGCCGGCCAGTTTACCGGCCTCCTCAGCGGTCTTCGCTCTGATGCCTTTGCCGTATATATCTACCGCGAAGGCCACATAGCCAAGCTTTGCAAGGGCCTCAGCCCTGCCCTTGATGAAATCATTCAGCCCCCACCATTCATGCACTACGACCACGCCCGGACGTTTCCCGGTGATCGCGTCGTCATAGGCGAGATAGCCTTCAAGTGTCGCTTCGCCTTGCATGTATTCAACTGTTTCGGTATGAATTTTGGCCTCAGATTTCATCGCCCAGCCCATGCCGATCAACACAATAAGAAACGAAAAAAATATTCTCTTCATTATGTCCTCCCATTCTGTCTCTTTTGCCGCTACCAAGAAGAAGAGACAGGTGCGGTCCCTCCCGTTATCGCCCGTTTGCATGATTGTAATTCAGAAATCCCGTGCTTATTCACAAGCTACTAGAAGAAAGCCCTCTTGTCAATTACCGCTCTATTTCTTGAAGGACAGAAGAGGCATTTGCTATACTTTATGCTGTTGAGACGGGAGCATAACGTGAAAAGATGTGAGGATGAAAAGTCAATTATGAGCGGGTTCGATTTATTTGTGGTGGGATTGGCAGCAACCGCAGGGGGTGCGGTAAATGCACTCGCCGGCGGAGGAACGCTTATCACATTCCCGGTGCTTACCGCCGTGGGTGTTCCGGCTGTTTCCGCAAACATTACCAATACAGTGGCCCTCTGCCCCGGCTACCTCGGTGCTGCCTTCGCTCAGATGAAGGATCTGCGCGGTCAGTCGCTACGGCTGTGGCTGCTACTGCCTGTCGGCGCGCTGGGCGGTATAGGCGGCGGAGTTTTACTCTTGAATACCGGCGATCAGGTATTTCGCAAGCTTGTGCCGTTTCTGATCCTTATGGCCGTGGTGTTGTTGGCCTCTCAGGACAGATTGCGTGGAGCGGGATGGTCGGTCCGGAACTTTTTTATCTCCGCGATGAAATCATCTCCATATCGTTCGAGCTTGGCGTCGCCAACGCCGCTGATCCTTCTCATCTCGGTTAGCGTCACCGGATAGTGCCTGCACATCTCGTGGAGGGTTTTGTCGGAAAATATGACGTAGGGAGGGACCTGATGCTCTCCCGCGATCCTTTTCCTGAGGCCCCGGAGCTTCTCGAAGAGGACTTCATCATACCCGGCGAGGGTACTGCCTCCGGTCCGCTTGGGTCTGACCGCTGCCTCTTCCCTCTTCAGCGCCTTCACCTCTTCTTCGCCAGAGATGACGTGAAGGCCCTTCGGGGTCAGCTTCAATACCGGATAAGGGTCGCCGTCCTGACGGATCATGTCCTGAGCAAGAAGTTCATCCATAAGGAACCTCCAGTGCTTCTTGTCCTTGTTTTTTCCTGCTGCATAGGTTTTTATCTCATTGTGTCTGAGCTCCCGGACCCGTTTTGTATCCGCCCCGGTTACGATGTCGATGGTATGCCCTATCCCGAACCGCTGCTTTGTCTCCCAAATCGCCGACAATATAATCTGCGCATCACCCGTGACATCGACCCGTTCGGCAGAGCCTGTGCAGATATCGCAGGCCCCGCAATTATCGTCGGGATAGTCCTCGCCGAAAAATCCGAGGATTTTTTTCCTCCTGCAGACATTATGCGATGCGTACTCCACGGTCTGGTTCAGCTTCTCCATGGCGATGGAGCGTTCTCCCTCGTCCGTTATTCTGTCGATAAAATAGCGGATCTTCGGGATGTCCCCCCTGCTGAAAAAAAGGAGGCAGCGGGCGGGCTCTCCGTCACGTCCCGCACGTCCTGTTTCCTGGTAGTAACCTTCCATATTCCTGGGAAGGTCTGCATGGAGAACAAAACGTACGTTCGATTTATCTATCCCCATGCCGAAGGCGATAGTCGCCACGATCACCTGCGCCTCGTCTCGGTTAAAGGCATCCTGATTTGTGCTGCGCTCCGCGGAAGATAACCCAGCGTGGTAAGGCTTAGCGATGATCCCGCGGGATACGAGGAATTCGGCGGTTTCCATTACGGAGTCACGGGTTGTCCGGTAGATAATCCCGGATTCGTCCTGATGACTCCTGAGGAACTCCAGTATCTGCGCTTCAACCTTCGATTTAGATTTGACCTGGTAGAACAGGTTCTGGCGGTTGAACGAGGCGCGCACGATAAAAGGTCTCCGGAGGCCGATTCTCTTGATGATATCTTCCTGGACTTTTTGGGTGGCCGTTGCGGTAAAGGCGGCGACCGGAACAGCAGGGAACTCCTTCGGGATGAGAGAAAGGCTGAGATAATCAGGACGGAAATCATGGCCCCATTCCGATATGCAATGCGCCTCGTCTATCGCAAAGAGGGAGATGGGGAAGGTCTTCAATGTTTCAAGGAAATGAGACATTGCAAAACGCTCCGGCGCTATATAGAGGAGCTTTATCTTTTTGTATTTCAACATGCGGTAGACGTCCGACACCTCATCTGCATTCATCGAGCTGTTCATGAATGCGGCGGATATGCCGTTTTCGAGCGCTGCGTCAACCTGATCTTTCATGAGGGAGATAAGTGGACTGATCACGACCGCCGTGCCCTCCATCATCTTTGCAGGGAGCTGGTAGCAGAGGGATTTTCCTCCGCCTGTGGGCATAACCGCAAAGACATCCCGGCCGTTCACGATGCTCTTTATAATGTCTTCCTGATTCGGACGAAAGTTCTCGAAACCAAATACAGTCCTCAGAGTTCTGGGTAAAGTCTCGATGTCATCGCCGTGATTAAGCATCGCTCATTGTAGCACGATACTAAACCCGGCTCAGCAATTCGAAGTATTCTTCCCTGCTCATATTCGCGGTTCTGAGATTGTTTTTTATTATGAATACGGGAACAGCGAACCAATCCGGGATTACAACAGGTCTTGATATTCCAGGCTTTGTGTAAACAAAATGATCACCTTCGCTCCTGACCAAATTGAAACCGGCCTTTTCAAATACCTTCCGCAGCCTGGAGGCGGGTATCGCTGCTATTTTAGGCATGAATCAGAGGCTCACCAATTCAGTTGCCACAAGCTTCGGCGGAAGCCATTTACCGCTTGCATCCTTCTTGTAATTCGCTTCTTCAAGAATGTCCTCAATCGTGCCGAGCTTTTCCGCTTCTTCAATGAAAAGTCTCACAGCAGTCTTAAGCATCTCTTTGGCATGTTCAACGGTATTGCCGCAGCTTGAGACGTCGAGTTCGGGGCAGTAGGCGACATATGCCTCGTTTTCTTTAAACACAATCATGTCAAAGTCGATTTGTATCATGCATTACCTCCTATTTGCCACTTGTCATGTCTTATTCTGCAACAAAGTCCTCAAATCCTCAAGTTGGGTCGCTCCTTTTGAACGGTTTGTTGAGGGCGTTATCATTTTATAGTTTTTACTTTTCCTTTTTTGTATAGAATAAATGCCGTCGTCATTGCTGCCAGAAGAATAGCGAGCGATAGGATTTCATAATCAATTTCAGGGTGAGATTGAATTTCCATCCGGGCGCGAACCAATCCGCATATTGCTGCTAACCCGGAAATCAAAATCGGCGTTTGTATTCTTGTTTTCAATCCTTGTCCAGGAAACCAATTGCAAATAACATCGACCATCCAAACGATAGGAATGAAATTATTAAATCCTGGTATCTCTCAGAAGGGATGTTATAAAAAATAAATAGCATCGGGATCTTGAAACGGACAGCGAGCGCATTCCCCGTAGCTTGCTGCGGGGTTAGCGAACGGATATAAAGAAAATAATTCCTTGCGTTAAGATACCCTGCGGTCTGGCCTAAGGCCCCTACTGTTGGTGCCGCAGGGTTCTTCATTCCCAGTTGATGAGCGAACGATACCGCAATAAAATAAACTGCGCAGATGAGTAATAGTGCGCGATAATCTCTTTTGGCCCTTTATTGGTCATCATATTCTGCTACCGCGCAGGTAAGCGGCTTGACCGCTTGACCTGATGGTTGGAATCAAGATTAGTGATCACCGGACACTCCTCCCACTTTTGCTTTTCTAAATAGGCTTCCTGTCAACTCTAAATCCGGCATAGAATGTATCCGCAGAAATTAAACGTATAGTATAGACTGCCTTTACTTTACACGTTGTAACAGACCCAATATCTTTTTTTGATATATTTATGATTTTCTGATTGCCACAGCCAATCGCCGCTGTTACCTTGTGGCGCAATGGCTCTCCTTCAAAAGAAATACCTATAACAGAGATAGTGACTTCGCCCCCGAAAACAGGTTCTGAGTTTCCCTCTTTGATTGAAACTGTTTTAGTATTGGCAATAGAATCTGTAATCTCATCTTTATTTTCGACTAAAGCTTTGTTGTCCAGCACTGACAGATTGGGCAACTGCGACATAGTTTCCCCGTTTTTTGCAGAAGGGAGAGCATATGCCGGAGCTTTTTGGGCAATATTTGATGAGGGCATGACCGACGGCTTTTGTTCCCGTAATGGTTGGCCCTTGGTTTCTTTTGGAACGTTCCACCCCAAATAGAAAACTATATAAGCAACGATTAAACCGGCAACCACGGTCAAGAGGACATACCCAATAGGTTTCTCATACCATTTTTTGACTGGCGCGGAGGGGGTGGTATTATTCAATGTCTTGTCGGTAGAAATTGCCGTGGTGGATTGTTCCAAGATCTTTTCGGTCTGAGATGCCTTTTTCTTAGAATCGAGAATGAAATCTATTGCCGTCAATGAAGCGGAAAAAGGATCTACTCGTAAAGCTGTGCCGTCCATCCGATTTGGGTGTATCGTCGCTGTCCCGGCTAGAATAAACATTAACCATGCAGCCATTGGATCGCTATTTAGAGAATGAACTGGTTTACCAGGTTTGTCTTTGTCTAAGAACTTTTCAACAACTGCTTGCAGTAATGTCACGCGAAGTTCGCCAGGTAACAAGCTGCCGGCACGGGCGGCCATTTTTCTAAATAATTCCGTTTGTGAGCCTGACACAACAGCGAATACGGAAAGTTCAGGGGTCTCTAAGTCAGGATGATTTTCTTCAGAGGCATTACCAAAGTATTGGTACAGCAATATGGCATGATTAGGTTTTGTAAATGCCTTTTCACGACACATAGTTCCTTGTTGAGTTACGAAATAAGTTTCGGCTACAAGGTCATGATATCTGCCTGCTTCCTTTTCAAAATCTTGCCTTAGACGCGCCCACTCTTCCATTCCTTTGTTTTTCATTTCATTTGTATTTATTTTGCTGTTGTACTGCGACTTGACATGACAGAAGCAACGCCTCCTTCTCGATCATTCTTGAAAAACTCCGCCAACAAAGAGTTCAGCGGGTTCCCGCTGGAACGATTGGTTGAAATCATAATAAGTCAAGCAATTCATCACCCCCGTCATTGTTCCGCTGCTCCAATATCGTTTGCCAACAATTATTGCGCGGCTTTCGTCGCGCTCTTCATCATGAATTCAAGTACAGACTTCGAGCCAGGCGATGGCTCGCCTTTTCCGTGAGAGAAGCCAGTATCCTGCGGTGAAAAGATACAAGAAGCTGCATGCGCCAGAATAATGTCTTCTGTTCCTTTGGCTGCTGCTGCCTCAACGAGTGCGCGATATGTTAGTAAGGCATTCTCTCGGTGACGGTTGACTACCGCGTTGTGTTTATGGGTGGTATAGTTTCTCGATGCCATAAATAGCAAATAGCCCAATACGGCGAAGATCAGAAATTTGCTGCTAATAAGTTGAACCATTTCGGCAGAACCTTCAGGTTTTATCCATGGAAGCTTATGAAGGAATAGGCTGAGGACAGCAAACAGCCCCACGGCAGTCGCAAACTTATATGTGTAATCAAGCCATGTAGCCGCCAATGTTTCTTGATCCTCAGCTTCCTTTTTAAAGTAGCTGGCCTGCTGGGAGACCCCTTGCTCCGAGGCTACGGCACGAATCGCAGCTAACGCACTGTCTGCGTCAACTTTTGCTGAATTCAGCTGCTCGGTGAGCTTTGCCGACTGGTCCTTAATGGACTGAATCGTTGCGCGTGCTTGTGTTTCTAGAAGACTGGTATCTGTCATTCGTGCGACACCGTAGGCTATATACTGCCAAAGCTGGTCGAACAATTGATCGCGCCTTGCGTTGAGCGTATTGAGAATGTTAATGCGGGTGTTGGATGCATTGGGGGTTTGCGCATTAAAATCAAGTATTTGCTTAAAGACATTGAAATCAGCCTTCGCCTGTGAGCTAATGGCGTTTAGCTGCGTGTCGGAAAAGTCTTCAAGAGCGGTTAAAGGAATGCGTTTGTATATATCTATCAGAGCACTCGCTGGCGTGACAGCCTCTGAAAAACCCATTTGCTTGCCTAAATCAGATTCACGACTGAGTGACGTTACATCGAATTCTTGAACACGAGTTAAAGCCTCAATCGTTTGTTCCAATACTCCTGCTGTTGCCATGCGGAATCCTCCTTGTTATTTACTATTTACTAAAACCCGAACAATGGAAGCCAACCAGTTATTATCCAGTTACAGCAGTACAAAAAAAGTTGTGATCCGGTCAATATTTTCAGCCAGTTATCCCAGAAGGATTATTGAAATATCTCACTAATATCATTGTTCTTTTCCCAATGACTAATATGCGGATTCTGATATTAGTCATCTTTAGGTTAACTTCTTTATATCCCCACATGGACTCCGTCCCTTGGTTCACTATTTTTCCTATCAAGCGGACGCTGTTTTATACCTTGCCGCCGCGATCAGTGTCAAGAATAAACTGTTTAATCCCGGTGGACGTGCGCCACGAGGCTGCACAGAAGATGAGGGCAGGCCGGAGTAGTTGGGTTGAGCGATTGGTCGGATTTCGTGATCGACCCCTCATGCCGCGCGTGTAAACGGACGAACTTCTTTCTTGATTTTATCCTGAAGTTGATCACGGGTGACTTCCATATCATAGCGGGACTGTAGGTTCATCCAAAACTGAGCTTCCATACCGAAAAACTGGCTGAGGCGCAGCGCAGTATCAGCGGAAATAGCGCGACGACCATGCACTATTTCATTAATCCGGCGCGGCGTAACACCTATGTCCTTGGCAAGCCTGTACTGGCTGATTCCCAAGGGTTCTAGAAACTCCTTAACCAGAATTTCTCCGGGATGAATTGGAGAAAAATCACGCTTTTTCATATTGTTCTCACCTCTCTAATGATAATCGACGATTTCAACATCAAAGGCATCGTTGCCTTTCCACATAAAACAAATTCTCCATTGCTTATTGATACGAATGCTGTGCTGCCCCTTTCTGTCTCCCTGCAACTCCTCCAAATAATTGGACGGCGGGACCCGCAGTGTTTCGAGGACGGTTGCAGCGTTAAGCACTTCAAGTTTTATTGCGGCAGAACGTTGAATTGCCTGCGGCAATTTTGAGGAGAACCGGCCCTGAAACAATTTTTCCGTCTCCTTGCTTTTGAATGATTTGATCATTGGTATATGTTATCTCAACTGGATATTATCGTCAAGAGATATTATGAGTATGTTTAAGAAGCCGAACTTAGCGGGGTAAGCAATGCATAAGACGGTGACGGCGGAATATGAAAATGGCGTTTTAAAGAGGGGGTGCCGAAGGCTGGGGCGTTATTGCCAAAAAGTCCTGAAGCCTTCGGGATTCCAGCAGCGTCACCGTGATACGCTATAGGGCGATAGCGGCTATAATTGAAGTATGATTGAGATCGACGGGAGCTTCGGCGAGGCAGGGGGGCAGATCCTAAGGACAGCCCTCAGCCTTTCCTGCCTTTTAAAGAAACCCTTCAGGATGATAAATATAAGAAAGGGCCGCAAGAAGCCCGGACTCAAGCCCCAGCATCTCACCTGTGTGCATGCGCTCGCCCTCATTTCAAGTGCAATGGTGCGTGGCGATGCGATAGGCTCTACCGAACTGGTCTTCGAGCCCGATGATCCGAAACCAGGGGATTATTTCTTCGACATAGGGACCGCAGGATCGACATCCCTGCTCCTCCAGGCAATTCTGCCTCCTCTTATTTTCGCAAAGGAAGGATCACGGATTACCCTGACCGGCGGAACTCATGTGCCTTTCAGTCCGCCTTATCATTTCATCTCCGATATCTTCGCCCCGATGCTCTCCCGACTCGGCATCAGGGTGCAGACCTCAATCGTAAATTATGGCTTTTATCCAAAGGGCGGCGGAAAGATTACTGCGGAAGTCTCCCCATCCGTCAAATTAGAAGCTCTCTCATTAGTCGATAGGGGAGAGGTCAAAAAGGTCAGCGGCATCTCGGCCGTAAGCAGCCTGCCGATGAGCATCGCGAACAGACAGAGAGAGACGGCTTTGCGGCTTCTTGAGCAAAACAAAATTACAGTAGAGATCGAGACCCTTCAGGTCACCTCTTACAGCCCCGGAACCTTCGTGTTTCTTAAGTCCGCAACAAAAGACTGCCTGGCCGGATTTTCTTCTCTTGGTGAAAGGGGTAAAAAGGCCGAAACAGTCGGCGAAGAGGCTGCGCGGGAATTCCTCGATTATTTTTCTTCTCATGCCTGTCTCGACCTTCACCTTGCCGACCAGATCGTGCTTTACCTTGCCGTCGTAAACGGCGAATCTATTTTCACCACATCACGCATCACGGACCATCTTCTGACAAACCTGTGGGTAATTGAAAAGTTCCTCGGTATTAAGTATTCGATTGTAGGAGAAAAGGGGAATCCCGGCAAGGTTAATATTATTCCTTGACTCTAATCGGACAAGACCAATAAAATCATAAGGAGAAAAATCATGGTGGGCAGTCGCAGAATCGAACTGCGGACACGAGGCTTTTCAGGCCTCTGCTCTACCGACTGAGCTAACTGCCCACGGATATACATGATACCCATTAGCTTTTTTGATTGTCAACATTATGAAAAACTTTCTCATAAAAAAAGTAGTTGATTATTACCTTCCGGTGGCCTCGGGAGTATTGCTGACCCTGTCCTTCCCGTCATTCGATCATTACCTGCTTGCATGGGTGGCGTTCGTACCCCTGATGATATCGCTCTGGACAAAGGGGCCGAGACAGGCATTTTCGGCAGGTTATATCTTCGGTCTCACCTACTTTTTCGGGACTCTCTACTGGATATACCACTCGATAAACCATTTCGGCGGGGTCCCGTTTCTTGCAAGCTTGGCCGTCGTCGTTCTGCTCTGCCTCTGTCTGGGCCTCTATCCGGCGATATTCTCCTTTCTGTTCATCCAGATGATTAAGAAAACCAAACTGCCCGCTCTTCTCATAGCCCCGGTCCTCTGGGTCGTCCTTGAGTTTATCCGTTCCTACGCGCTGACAGGGTTCCCCTGGTCGAGCGTCGGATACAGCCAATATAAGTTCCTCCATGCCATACAGATTGCTGATTTGACCGGAATCTATGGCATTTCTTTTTTGGTCCTGATGGTAAACGGCGCCATTGCCGACACGATCCTGCTGAAGAAGCGGGTGCGGCAGATGCCCCTGTTTCCGATCTCCTTCACTGTTGTCGGACTTTCCGCCGTTTTCATTATTATTACACTGTCCCTGGGTTACGGCCATTGGAGGCTCGGCCAGCAAAGGAGCGGCAACCTTGTTAAGGCGAGCGTAATCCAGGGTAACATCGAGCAGGACAAGAAATGGGAACCGGCCTTTCAAAATGAGGTCCTCGAAACCTATTTCACCCTTTCCATGAAGGCGGCCGAGACTTCCCCTCAAATGATCGTCTGGCCGGAAACAGCCGTCCCCTTTATGTTTGATTATGACAAGTCGAATACGGAAAAACTGCTGCGTTTCGAGCAGGGTCTCGGCGCCGATCTTCTGTTTGGGAGCGTCAGGGTCGAAGAACGTTCCCACGGGAAGACCCTTCTGACGAACAGCGCCGTCCTCCTCGACAGGAGAGGGAAAAACATCTATGAATATGATAAAATACATCTGGTCCCTTTCGGAGAATATGTTCCCCTGAGAAACATTCTTTTTTTTATAGACAAGCTCGTAGTGGGAATCGGCGACTATGTTCCGGGGGAAGAGTACGCGAGAGCGGAAACAGACTTCGGGAGTTTCGGGACAATGATATGCTACGAGATCATTTTCCCGGGGCTTGTGAGGAAGTTTTTTACAAACGGCGGTGATTTCATCATAACGATGACCAACGATGCGTGGTTCGGCAGGACGGCCGGGCCTTATCAGCATTTCAGTATGGCTGTCTTCAGGGCCATAGAAAACAGGAAGCCTGTGATACGTGCTGCAAATACGGGAATATCGGGGTTCATAGACAGTAATGGCAGGATTCTCGCCGCAACGCCGTTGTTCCAGCGGCTTGTTCTTTCAGGGCAGGTGAAGACCGACAGGACCCTGACCTTTTATACAAAATACGGTGATCTGTTTTCGTATCTTTGCATCGTAATTTCGATTGTGCTTTGTCTCAATATAAAAATGTGGAGGTAACTATGCTTATTCAGTCAGAACTCAAAGAAGAGATGGTTTCGTTAATGGCCAAGATCGAAGCGCTCCGAGGTTATCTTTGATGTAGAGAAGAAAAAAGAAGAGATAGCGAAGATCGGCGGAGACCTTGCGAAGGAAGAGATCTGGTCTTCTCCGGAAAAGACAAGAGAGCTCCTCAAGGAAAAATCCAGGCTTGAAGGTACGGTCGCCCCGTTTGAGGCTATCGAAGGCAGACTGGCCTACATCGAAGAGTCGTTGGGAATCCTCGATGAAGAAGGCGGAGAGGTTTTCTTTAAGGAGATAAAGAAAGACCTCGAATCCCTGAGGGAGGAAATCGAGAAACTCGAACTTCAGAACCTTCTCTCAGGGGTACTCGACAAGAACAACGCGATCCTGACGATCCACCCCGGAGCAGGCGGCATTGAAAGCCAGGACTGGGCCCAAATGCTGATGAGGATGTACCTGCGATGGGCGGAGCGGCGGGGATATGACGCCAAGATTGTCGATCTTCAGCCGGGCGATGAGGGAGGGATAAAAGACGCCACGATAACCTTCAGCGGAGACTATGCTTACGGTTACCTGAGCTGCGAGGCAGGGGTCCACAGACTGGTCAGGATCTCGCCCTACGATGCCAAAAAGAGGAGGCACACTTCCTTTGCTGCGGTGATTGTCTATCCGGAGATAGAGGACGACATCGCTATTGAGATCAGGGAGGAGGACCTCAGGATAGACACCTACCGCGCGTCCGGGGCAGGAGGGCAGCATGTCAACAAGACCTCCTCGGCCGTGCGTCTGACACACATACCGTCGGGCATTATCGTCGCATGCCAGAACGAAAGGTCCCAGCACAAGAACAAGGCAGTCGCCATGAAGATCCTGAAGGCCAGGCTCTTCACCCTTGAACAGAAGGCAAAGGAAAAGAAGATGGAAGACCTGGTCGGAGACAAAAAAGACATCGCCTGGGGAAGTCAGATCAGGTCGTATGTGCTCCAGCCCTACCGGCTTGTAAAGGACCACAGGACAGGGCTTGAAGTGGGTGATGTGGACTCCGTACTCGACGGCGGGATCGACAGGTTTGTAAACGAGTTTCTAAAGACAAGGGCGTCCCAGCAATAAAATATGACATATGATACAATTCCGCCTAACTCCTATGAATGAGAGGGACCAGAGATGATCAAGGAAGCGATCAACATGCTCGTAAGCGGGATTAACCTGTCTGAGTCGGAAACAGCTGAATGCATAAAAGAGATCATGGAAGGAAAGGCGGCGGACTCACAGATTGGCTCTTTTCTGACCTCCCTGAGGATAAAGGGTGAGACGGTCGAGGAAATAACCGGAGCGGCAAAAATAATGAGGGACAAGGCCGCGCATATTAAGGCCCCGGAAGGCGTCCTCGACACGTGCGGCACAGGCGGGGACATGTCTCATACGTTCAATATATCGACAACGACCGCCCTCGTGGTGGCAGCTGCAGGAGTTCCCGTCGCAAAACACGGCAACAGGGCGGTATCGAGTAAATCGGGCAGCGCCGATGTGCTCGAAGCCCTCGGGATAAAGATAGATCTGCCGCCCGAAAAGGTCGAGAAATGCCTCTTCGAGACAGGCTTCGGCTTTCTCTTCGCCCCGCTCTTTCATCCCGCTATGAAATATGCGGTCGGACCGAGAAGGGAAATGGGGATAAGGACTATATTCAATATCCTCGGCCCTCTGACGAACCCGGCCAACGCAAAGAGACAGATACTAGGGGTGTTCTCAAGCAAGCTTACAGAAATACTGGCCACGGTGCTGGGCAATCTGGGGGCCGAAGACGCGATGGTCGTACACGGAGAAGACGGCCTCGACGAGATCACTATTTCTGATGGGACAAAGGCATCAAGGTTCTTAAATGGGAGGGTCGAAAATATGTATCTAGCCCCTGAGGACTTCGGCCTTGAACGGGGCAGGTCCTCTGACCTTCTGGGTGGTGATAAGGACGAGAATGCCCGGATAGCGATCAGCATCTTAAGCGGAGAAAAGGGTCCAAAGCGGGACGTTGTCCTCCTAAACTCGGCTGCGGCTATCGCGGTGTCAGGCAGAGTTCCGGATCTCCTGGCGGCTTTTGAGTCGGCGAAGGAGTCGATCGATTCCGGGAAGGCGCTTAAGAAGCTCGAAGAGATAAAAAAGGTTTCGAATTCCCTTTAACAGATAATGTCTGATTTACTCAAGATCAGTCTCGCATTTTTACTGATCCTCGTTCTCCTCCGCAAGAAACTCTTCATCGGCTATGTGATGCTCATCGCTTCGGCCTGTCTTGCCGCGCTTTATAAAATGGGGCCCGAAAGCATCGCAGGGACTCTCAGGAAGTCGGTCCTTAACAGCACCACGATAAAGCTGCTGCTCGCGCTGTCTCTCATCAGGACCTTCGAACTGATACTCAGGGAAAAGAACGTGATGTCGGCCATGATGTCTTCTGTGAAGGGGTTTTTCAATAATAAGAAGGTGGTCATAATATCAATGCCGCTCCTTATAGGCATGCTGCCCTCCCTTGGAGGGGCATACTTTTCAGCCCCCATGGTTAAGGAGGCGACGGCTGGATTAAAGATGAGCCAGGAGGAGAAGGCATTTATCAACTACTGGTTCCGCCACCCCTGGGAGTACATCCTCCCGCTCTACCCGGGAATCCTTCTGGCATCGGCGGTCTCGGGTATTCCCCTGTACTCCCTCATTTTTGCAAACATGTTATGCGCCGTGGTGCTCCTGGCGATGGGTTTTATCTTCAGCATGAGAACTGTCTCACAAAAAACGAAGGCCAAGGATCAGGACCTTGATGCGGCGGCGCCGATGAAGATGCAGGCAAAGAGGTTTGACTGGCTGAGCTTCCTGCCCGTCACAGCGGTTCTGTTGCTCGTCATCGCCGCACGGGTTGAACTCCATTATGCGCTTCTTGCAATAATACTCTCTCTATTTTTTGTTTATCGGTACGGCCCTCGCGAGGTCTTTCGGGTAACAAAGTATGGGTTCGCCCTTGAAGTGATCGTTCTGATCATAGGCATCATGATCTTTAAGGAGACAATGGAGGCGTCCAGCGCCGTAAGAAACCTGAGCTCCTTTTTTCTGGAACAGGGAATCCCCGTCCTTCCGATTCTCTGCCTATTGCCCTTTATCACAGGTCTTCTGACCGGCCATACCGTGGGTTTTGTGGGAAGCACCTTTCCCCTGCTTATAAGCATTACGGGGGGAGCTTCACTCTCCGGAATCTCCCTTGCCTTTGCAGCAGGGTTCATAGGAGTGCTTTTGTCTCCTGTCCATCTCTGCCTCGTGCTTACGAGACAATATTTCAAGGCAGACCTCTGGGGCGTCTACAGGAAAATCATACCGGCAGGTTCATTTATCTTCCTTGCGGCCTTCATCGAGTATCTGATCCTTAAATAGATTTGTCTTTCTTACATGCAGCCGGCGTGCTTCTTTCAGACGAAAAATGAAAACCCCGGGTTGCAGGAGTAGCTATGCTGGAACCTTTCTGCGTAAAGTAAGGATTACAGGAAACAGACAAAATCCCCCCATCTGTTTCCTGTAACTGAGCGTGTAGCGTTTTCGCTACAGATGCTCGGTTACTTTTGGAATTAAGCGCTTTCCACGCCGTATTCGAATGCGGACTTCCCCTCCTTATGTGTAGCTCAACATAAGGAGGGTTATGTGGAGTTGCCCGTTATGTGAAGTAAATTGAGAGGGGTGTAGGAATGACGGCAATCTCCCAATAATCTACTTCACATAACGGGTTAGGCTATAACGATTCAAGCCAGCAAATGATGTCGTTATTTTGCTT
>OBEQ010070354.1_pt1 | contig 35832 bp, 32 predicted proteins | sample 1670901 | NCBI WGS metagenome assembly OBEQ01 (sample SAMEA104232315, study PRJEB22302) | groundwater metagenome | biome: forest; feature: aquifer; material: groundwater | place: USA | collected 2011-08-07 | depth 5.4 m | reverse complement strand
GAGCGAGGGCCCTCCCGCCAACGGCGGGAGGACCGAGTCGAGGGGTCGTGCGCCGCGGCAGGCCACGTACATGTCTCGCCGCCCTGCGCATCAGCCCCTTCCAGAGGATGATACAGTCCTCCCGTTGAGACATGGCTTTCCTCACCGGTCGCTTCACGCACGTCCGGGCGGCTGTCCGTCCACACACCAACCCGGATGGAGGATGAAGATTACGGCGCTAACGTCTGGTTGTAGTGCACGTTCTGGTCCTGGTTCGTATTGATAAAGGTTGCGGTCTCGATCGTGGCCTGGTTGCTGATCGTATTCTGGGTCCACGCCTTTGAGGCGGAGAACTGGGCACCGAACGAGTCGGCATTGGACCGAATGCCACCCTGCGCGCCACGCTGGAAGTAGATCGCCATGAAGACCAGGGCGGCGACAACACACCCGAAGAGTACGGCGACCTCCACCGTCACCTGGCCCCGCTGTGCCTGCTTGCGCTTCACCATTCGACTGACACCTCCTTTACTCCTGGGGGCTGAGGAGCCCCGTTTCGTGATCGAAGTTACTTGGCCACTGTGGACACCGTGTTTGAGACGACGTTCTGCGTCCTCTTCCCGGTCGACGCGTCGGTCATTACCAGGAGGTCGGACTGGTCGCTCGATGAGTTGACCTTGCGGCCTGGATCATTAAATGGGTTCAAGTTGACAAGGTCGGGATCAGTAGTGAGCGCGGTTATGTAGCCATCGGCCCCGGCGCGCGTGCCTGCCTGCAGCCGTGACTTGATGTACTGCTGCATGGCGACGGCCGCCCCGATCACCATGGCGAACAAGATCGCGTACTCCGCCATACTCTGCCCGTGCTTCGTGCGAAGGAATCGCATATCACTCTCACCTCCTGTTCGTCGTCACGCTCAGTTCGCCTGCACGACAAAGTTGTTCAGCACTTTCTGTGAATCGCCCACCCGCTCGGCCGCCTTACCGAACACTGAATTCATGTTCGTTTTCACCGTCGCCCGGATCGCCAGAATGGCCGCCACGACCACCGTGGTGATCACCAGGTACTCGAGAATCGACTGCCCTCGCTTGTTGCGCAAGCACCGCCCCAGCACATCCACCATCCTCCCGTCACCCCCTTCCCTCGTTGTCACGTCCGGTCCTGATCAGAGCCTCACATGGCTATCAGATTGTTGGCCGCTTGGTCGACTTTGCCGGTCGCAGCGTTGTAGAGCTTCTTGACCGCGCTCCCCAAGGGGACTCGAATCGTCAAGATCGCGAGCAGCAGCACGGCGATGAGGATCAGATACTCGAGAATGGATTGTCCGTTGGCCCGTTGGCCTGTTGGCCCGTTGAGTCGGTTGGCCGGTTGGCCGGTTGGCCGGTTGGCCGGTTTGAACGGGCAAACGGGCAAACGGGCAGACGGGCAAACGGATTCACTGAGTGGCGCCATTGAGCTCCTCCTCGATGGCTTCCGCGTGGGCGTTGAAGGCGCGGCGCACGTAGTCCGACATGATGACGAGGGCCGCCGTCACCGCGGCGACCAGCACCGCATATTCTACCAGAGACTGCCCCCCCGTAAGTGGCGGAGTGGCCCTGCGAGTGGCGGAGTGACCGAGTGGCGGAGTGGCCAAAAAGCGTGTGAAGTGCTTCATCTTCGTCATGCAAGTGTCCTCAACTTTGCCACCTTGCCACTGGGTCACTAGGCCACTTCCGGGGCCACTGGGTCACGTTGCCACTCGTTCATGGGGCCAGCACCCGGTTCACGGAGGCGTCAAAGGCGCCCTCAACGCTGCCGCGCGCCCGGACGAACCCGCCTCGCCAGAACGCGATGGTGGCCAGCGCCACGATGGTTGCCAGGACAAAATACTCCACGTAGACGGTGCCCGCTCGGGTGGCGAGGTGGCCTAGTGGCCAAGTGGCTGAAGAGCTTTTGCAGTCTTTCGCCAGCGTCATGCCTATTCCCTCGCTTGGCCGCTTCTCCCACTAAAAAAGCCGAACCGCCGGATTCCTTCCTTCGGCAGCTCGGCCCCCCCGACGTTTCGCTTTGCGAAGCAACGCATCCGGGGCCGGAACTTTGCCAGCGCACCACGTTTGGCGCACCGCCCTGCACCAGAGAGGCGCAACGCGCCGAGTGGTGTAAGGGTCCCTACGTCACCGTAGGTTTGCCTTTATCGATGTCAAACCTAATTTGAAAAATATTTTTTATCTATTTAATATAGAACCTACAAAAAAATCCAGCTCTACCGCATGCTATCGCCATTATTAATAGTCCGACTACCCTGACTACCCTAAAGTGTAGCTGACATGACGGATGTTTGTCAAGTCTGTGGAGTGCGCAAACTGGATCGTACTCATTGGGTCACGTCAATCACCACGATTTGGTCCCCCATCCGGAGACCGGCTCGATTGAGCGTGCCGCAAGGGGCCTCCACGACACCCCACGCGCGCCAGACCGGCCACACCACACGTCCCGGCGCCAGACACTCCCGCAGGGCCACCACCCGCCACTCGCGGTCCACAACGATGACGTCGATTGGAAACCGCATGCCGAAGGTGTGGATCGACGTGCAGGATGGAAAGATCAGGGCCTCCTCCGCTGCAAGCTGCCGGTGAGCCAGCAGTCCGACCATCCGTTGCCGCCACGTGCGCGCGACCCGTGCCTTGCCCGCCAGCACCTGCCCTGTACGTTCGATGGTCAGACGCCAGGGCCCCTCATCCATCGGCGCCAGGCGCCTCCATGTCACTGACGGCGATCAGCGAGAGGCCGAATGGCGGTGTCACGATCGCCTCAAGCGGCCGCAGCCACGGCACGATCCACCGGTCGAACACGAGCACTTGGGCGGGCGACTCTTCCTGCCGGCGCAGAAGACGGTTGTTCAGCCACCAGCCCAGCGGCGCCACCACGTTCATGTAGAACAGCGCGCGGATTCGAAAGCCCGCCCGGCGCAACTTGGCGGCCAGCTCACGCTTGGTGTACCGCCGGTAGTGGCCGATCTTGCGGTCAATGGTGCCATAGAGGCACGGGAACGCCGGCACAAGCAGCGCCAGGCGGCCGGCGGGTTGCAGCACCGCCCGCATCTGGGCTAACGCCTTCCCGTCATCTTCCACGTGCTCCAGGACGTTGATGCAGACGACGGTGTCCGGCCGGTGGACGACCAGCGTGACAAATTGCTCGCTCGCGATGTCCATCAGCACGGGCACCACCTGCGGTGCTGCGGCAAACCGTTCCCGCAGCCGTTCCAGGCACGGCGCATAGGCGTCGACCGCCACCACGAGCTCGCGGTCGAGGAGCAGCTCGGTGAAATTGCCGATGCCGGCTCCGCACTCAATGATCCGGGCACCGAGAGAGGAGCGGAACTGGTCGAAAATCCACCGGCCGTAGTTCTTCGCCGCGCGCATGATCTCCAGGTCCTGGACGATGGGATCCGGCCGGCTCATCGGCGGGCTCCGGTCGCCGGGGGTGCTGCGTCCTCAGATCGGCCCCGCGCTTCGAGCAATTCCTGCATCTGGTAGTCCAGCTCCTGGAAATGGCGTGCGATGCTGTGGAGCATCAGCCCTGCGAATGCCACGAGCAGACCGGTCAGCACCAGTCCGACGGCGAGCACCGCCAATGGGAACCGCGCGACGAGGCCGGTCATCAGAAACTCCCGGATGACGATCGCCCCCGGGATCAGCCCGCACCCCACCAGGACCGCCCCTACCGCACCGAACGCCGTCAGCGGTTTGTAGTCCCGTACCAGCGACACGATCGTCTCGAAGATCAGCACGCCGTCTCGGGCGATGCTGATTTTCGACGCGCTGCCCGCCGGACGGGTGCTCAGTCGGACGGGGACTTCGAGCATGCGATAGCCTCGCTGCAGACACTTCACCGTCAGTTCGGTCTCGCTTTCAAATCCACAGCTCAGGAAGGGCAGCCCTTTGACGACACGCCGGTGCATGGCCCGATAGCCGGATAACAGGTCCGTCACATGGACGCGGAAGAGCACATTAAGACACAGACGGAGGAGCTTATTGCCCATCAGGTTCAGCGGCTTGAAGCCGCTGACTGACGAGTCGAGGAGACGGGAGCCGACCACGACGTCCGCTTCACCCCGGAGCACCGGCCCGATGAGATCGTGAACCTTCTCCGGCGGGTACGTGCCGTCTCCGTCCACCATGACATAGATATCCGCATCGATCTGCCGGAACATCGACCGCAAGACGTAGCCCTTCCCCTGGCGAACCTCGTGGCCGATGATGGCGCCGGCCTCGGCGGCTCGTCGGACCGTCTGATCGGTGGAGTTGTTGTCAAACACGTACAGGGACGCCTCCGGCAGCTGCGCCTTGAAGTCCCGGACGACCTGTGCCACCGTCAGCTCCTCGTTGTAGCATGGAATGAGCACCGCGACCCGGTGGGCGGGGGCTTTCACATCCGGTCTGACGCCCTCCGACGGCTCCATCATCTCTTACCTCCCGTTCGCCTCTGCCGCGGACGCCTGGAGCACGGCGCGTTCCTCGGCCAGATTCGTCCGCCACTCGGTGTCATCGGCCGGCAGCGTTCGCTCCAGATACTCGAAGTCGGCCGAGGCCTCTTCCAAACGGCCGAGCCGCCTGGCAGACGCTCCTAGCGCAAAGAGGTCCTCCTCGGGCGTTTCCGGATCGAAGACGTTGACGCTGGCCTTCAGCTGAGCGTAGGCTTTGTCATACTGTCCCTGTTGAAAGTAGACCAGGCCAATCTTGGCCGAGATGCGCGGCCGCTTGACGAACGGCGATTTCTCAAACGCCGCACGGTACGATGCCACAGCCTCGGCGGGCCGGCCCAGCCGCCGCAGGGCCTCGCCGCGGAGCCAGTAACCGTTGGGCTGCTCGGGAAACCTCCGAATCAGCACGGCGGCGCGCGGCAGGACCTGTTCGTAGGCCTGCTCGTCGAGGTAGAGCTGCCCGGCCAGGTGGTTGATGAGGCTGGCGCCGTCGAAGACACCCAAGAGCCGCTCGGTTTCCGTCAGCAGCCGTACCCGGTCCAGCGGCGTCCGGGGCGCGCCCGCACGACCTCTGCACCGCTTCTCCGGCTTCTCATCGAGGAACGACTCCACGCCGTCCCGCTGCAAGGCGAATGGGTCCAGGGCCTGCAGCGCATAGCGCGCGGCCAGGTCCGGGTGCTGGTCGGCGTCAAGGTAGAGCGCTTCGGCGTCGTCGAAGAACACGAGGCGGTAGCGGGGTGCGGACTCGATCACCGCGGGAAAGCCATCATCCCTGAGGAGGACGGTGATGAACGACGGGTGGTAGCGCTCCAGGACCTCCCCGAGCGCCTCGGCCTTTGCGAACATGGAACCCACGAGCTGCATGTCGGCGTCGGTGAACAGGAAGGGCACTTCCATGTCCATGAAGATCTGATAGCCCGGTGCGAGCGCCCACTGGAGATAGCCGCCGTTATTCGGATGGTTGAGCACCCGGCCGCCAACGTTCGAGCGGTTCAGGAAGGCGACCACGCCCTCGGGCAGACGAGCGCTTGAAAAGGGATAGGCCGGCCGGTGCTCGAAGATAGCGGCCAGGTAGCGCAGGGGCATGATCATGACGAGCGCCGTCGCGAACAGGTACACCGGCTTCGGCGTCCCGCGCAGGATCCGGCGCTTCGGCACCAGCGGGTGAGCCCGCAGGAGCGGAAGCGCCAGCAGCGTACACTCGTTCGCAAAACGCGCCCCCTTCAGGAGGAGGAGCAGGCCGCCGGCGCAGAGCAGCAGGTGGCTCAGACGAGGACGGGGGACGCGCCGAGTGAAGAGCGGAATGAACATGCTCAGGGTCAACCCGCAAACGATCACCAGGACATTGAACACGGTCGGGGAGCTTGGCGCCAGAGCCGCCACCTGAAAGGACAGCAGGTCCACCAGCTGCAGCGGCTGCAATTCAGACACGTAGCGAGACGCCCCCTCCGTGGAGATGAATGGCATCCGCAATAGCGCCAGGCCGTGGGGCGTCACCAGCACCGCCAGGGCGCATGCGGCCATCCAGCCGAGGACGGCGCGATCTTCCCGCTCATGCCGGCCCATCCGTCGCAGCCAACGCCACCCGATCTCGGCGCCGTAGGCCATCAGGATCCACCCCATGAGCGGATAGGCGATCCCGTGAAAGTTGCACCAGAGGATCGCCAACAGGGGGAGGACGTTGGCGTGTTGCGGCCGATCTTCCAGCACCGTGATGAACAGCGCGATCATGAGATAGGTCACGAGGTGCGGCCGCACGTTCAGCGCCCTCGGAAGCAGGATCACGCAGCAACAAATGAAGAGGAACGCCGCCCACGGCACCGGCAGCCGTCGCTCTCGCTCGGCGAGCAGGAAACGGAACAGCACCGCCAGCGTGGCGCCGAAGAGCGCCACGCGCAGCGCAATCAACCCGTAATAGCCGAACTTGGAGAAGAGCGCGTAGGCGAGCGCCTGGAACAGCCAGAAGTAGTCGACCCACGCTCGGGGAGGATCAATAAACGAGAAGAAGCTGGTTCGTGGAAGGTCGAGGTGCGCGAACAGGTACCGTCCGCTGTTCAGATGGTACCAGAGATCGGTGTCTTGCAGCAGAATCGGCCACGCGGCGAGGTTGACGACGGCGAGGATCCCGATGGCGAGCGCCAAGAGCAGCGATGGGTAGGTGAAGATCTCGGACCACCAGCTCGGCCGAGCGGCCTGTGTCATCCGAGAAGGCATGACGCGTACCGGACCCGCGTGCTGCTGCCATTCATCGCGACGCCGCCAACCTACACGGCCGGCTGCGAGGGCGCGGCGCGGCGTGGGATCGGCGCCGGCGTCGCACCCGCGGCAAAGAGCGACGGGTCGATCTTGCACCCATGCGTCTGCAGCTCATTGAGGAACGTGGGCACAACACCCGTCGCCACGAACTCGCCCAGCACGGTGCCGTCCGCCTCGGTGCCGGTCTGACGGAAGACGAAGATGTCCTCGAACCGCACCTCGGTCTCGTTGACGAGCCCGAGGAGCTCGCTGATGGCCAGGATCTTGCGGGAACCGTCCGAAAGCCGGGCGGTGTGAATGACGACATTGATGGCCGAACTGATCATCTCGCGGATGGCGCGGATGGGCAGATCCACGTTCGACATGAGCACCATGGTGTCGAACCGGCTCACCGCGTCCCGCGGGGAGTTGGCGTGGACCGTCGTCAGCGAGCCCTGGTGGCCGGTGTTCATGGCCTGGAGCATGTCGAGCGTCTCGTCGCCGCGGCACTCGCCGACGATGATGCGGTCGGGGCGCATACGCAGGGCGTTGCGGAAGAGGTCGCGGATGGCGACCTGGCCCTTGCCCTCCACGTTGGGCGGGCGTGACTCGAGGTTGAGCCAATGCGTCTGGGAGAGCTGCAGCTCGGCCGCGTCCTCGATCGTGATGATGCGCTCCCATTCCGGAATGGACCTCGAGACGACGTTGAGCACGGTCGTCTTCCCGGAGCCGGTGCCGCCAGAGATGACGATGTTCTTCTTGGCGATGACGCTGGCCTGGATGAACGTCAACATCGCCGGCGTGAGACTGCCGAAGGTGAGCAGGTCCTCGCCGGTGTAGCGGACGCGGGAGAACTTCCGGATGGAGAGCGCCGGCCCCTTCAGGGAGAGCGGCGGGATGATGGCGTTGACACGGGAGCCGTCCGGCAGGCGGGCGTCCACCATCGGTGAGGACTCGTCGATGCGCCGGCCCAGGGGCGCGATGATCCGTTCAATGATGGCGCGCACCAGATCGTTCGACACGAACTTGCGGTTCGTCAGCTCCAGCCGCCCACGCCTCTCGACGTAGATTTGGTCCTTGTTGTTGACCAGGATGTCGGTGACCGTTGGGTCCGCCAGCAGCTCCTCCAGCGGACCCAAGCCCAAGGCTTCATCGGCGATCTCCTTGACGAGCCGGGCATGGACCTCGCGCGACGTCGCGATGCCGCCGACCTCCTTGGCGAGCAGGTTGGCGATGACCCGTTCCGTCCGCTGGCGCAGCTCGACCAGCTGGTTGGAATTACCGCCGAGGAAGCTGATGTCCTGCCGTTTCAGGTTGAGCTCCTCGACCAGCTTCTCGTGGATGCGCCGCTTCAGGAGCACGATCTCATCGATCGCGTCCTCCCGCTCCCCCTGCTCCGCCTCATAGAGCCGGGTGGACCACATCACCGTCCCATCCGACACCGGCTGCGCGGCGGCCTTGGCCTGCTGCTGGCGGTGCCGGGGGATGTCCTGGTGCGCGATATAGAGGTGCTGCCGGGTCACGAGGACGTCGGCGAGCTGCTGGAACGCCGCCGCCACCTTCGAGGAGCCGAAGGCGGTCACGACGGGCACCCCCTGGTTGACCGCCGTGCCGACGGCGTGGCCGTCGGAGGGGATCTGCCCGATCACCTCGCAGGAGATCGCCATACGCACATCTTTGGTCTCCACCCCGCCCCGGCTATCCGCCCGGTTGAGGATCGCCTTCACCATCGACGAGGGAAAGCACAGGTTTTCAACCAATCCCAGCGCCCATTTCGTCTGGTAAAGCGTGATGACGTCCGGCGAGGCGACGAGGAGGATCAGGTTGGCCGCGTCGAAGGCACTGATGAGCGGCTCATGAAACGTCTTGCCCCCGTCCACGATCACGTACTCGTAGCGTGTCTTGAGCGCGTGGAAGAGGAGCGACAGCGCCTTGGGGTCCATCTGGTTGATCTGCTTCAGGTTGGAGAGCGCCGTCATGACATGGACCCCTGAGGCGTGGGGGGTCACGTAGCTCTCGATGGGGATCGGGGTGTGCGGAACGAGTCCCGTCCCGTTGGCCGCGGCGGGATCCGACGGGTCCGGCAGCGATTGGGCCGAGCGCCGGAGGGCCGGCATGAGGTCCACGATGGAGCGCGTCGCGTTGAGGCCGAGCATCTTGCACGCATCGCCCACCGCGTTCAGGTCCAGGTCCACGAGGCAGACGGGTTTGCGGATGCGCTGGGAGAGGCTGACGGCCAAGTTGGTGGCGACGACCGTCTTCCCGACGCCCCCCTTGGTGCCGAACACGACGATGAAGCGGCTCAGATCCTCCGCCTTGCCGGCGGCTCCGCTGGAAGGCGTGGCAGCCACCGGGTTCGCGCGGGTGCTCGGAGCGGGTGCGGGCGGCATCGCCATGGGTTCGTCATCCGTGAGAACCGGTTAAGCAGTTTTGAGCGATCCTATTAAGTGAAGTATGCCTGACGGCCGGGGGAAAGACAAGTCATGCCGGTTGGATGACGCCGAGCAGCGTTTAAGAGCGTCTATCAACATGACGTTCGTTCACGGTTCAAGGTTGAAGGTTCAAGGGGGACGTCGCCCTCGAACCTTGAACATCGAGCCTTGAACAGAGCGCCCCCAGAAGCCTTTTTGATAGGCGCTCTAAATTCGGGACACTACGGCTTAAAGAGCACGGGGAGCTCCAACCACAGCTCCTGCTGGGGCAGATCGGACGGAAACGGCGGATAGGGGGCCTGGCTTTCGACCGCCTGGAGCGCTTCCCGATCGAGCACCTCGACGCCGGAGGGCTCCGAGATCATGGCGTTCCCCAGCGTGCCATCCCGGAAGAGATGCAGGCGAAGCTTGACCCGTCCGCTGATGCCCATCTCCTTTTCTCGCGAGGGGTAGCGAATCGACTTCGCGACGCGGTCCTGGATCTGCAGGGCGTAGCGCAGCACCGGGTCGTTGACCGCACCCGGCAATTCGGCGCTGGAGAGCGCCTGCTCGAGGGCGAAGTTGTGCGCCTCCGAGGCCCCGGCGTCCGCGCGCAAGTCCGGCGTCACCATGATGACCAGCTCCGTCCTCCCCATGGTGAACTCGGTGGAGCGGAAGAGGTTGCCTAGAACCGGGATGCTGCCGAGGCCGGGGAGCTGGCTGAGGTTCTTCTTCTCCTCATCCTGGAGCAGGCCAGTGATGAGGATCGTCTCGCCTGAGTCGGTGACGATCTGCGTCTGCGCATGGCGCACTTTGAAGCCGGGCACCACGATGCCCGACACGGTAATCGCGCTGGTCTTGTCGATGCTCGACACTTTGGAGTCCAGCACAAGCTGAATGGAATGCTGGTCCTCCAGCACGGTCGGCGTAAACTTCAGCTCTAGGCCGGTCTGCTTGAACGCGATGCTCTGGGTCACGGTGCCTGAGGAGACGCTCGACGCGGTAATGACCGGCACCTCCACGCCGAGTGTCGCGGTGGCCTCGCTGCCGCTGGATGCGACCAGCTTGGGCTCGGCGAGGATGCGCGCCTTGCCTTGGGTCACCAGCATGCTCACGACACCGCTCAGTCCGGTCCGGGAGAGGGCGCCCCATCTCAAGGGCGTCCCCAGACGCTTGTGGAGATCAATGCCCACCGGGCCCTGCGCGCTGTAGGGTGTTTCGGTGATGGTAGTGCTGTGCGACCAGTCTACCCCGAATTTGTCGGTGTCGTCGCGGCTCATCTCGATCAACTGCACGGTGAGCTGGACCGTCTGCGGCGGCGTGGGCGGAGGGGGCGGGGGTGCCGGCGGCAGCGTCACGAGGCTGGTCACCTGCTTGCCATAGGCGGAGATGATCTGCTCAAGATGGTCGAGATCCTCTTGGCGCGGCACCTCGCCGGTCATGAAGATCTTGTCTTCTTCGCGCCGCACTTGGACCTCTGGGAGGTCCAGCGCACGGATGACCTCGCGCAGCTGGGTGGCGATCACTTCCGTGGTCGGATCCACCACCTCCACGGCCGTGGCGGACTGGCCGTGCTCATCCCAGAGGATGAGGTTCGTCGTGCCGAACGCCTTGGCCTGCAGCAGCACCTCGTTCACCGAGACGATGGTGACATCCAGGATGTCGGGGTTGCCGATGGCCACCCGCGTCACGCCCTGGACGAGAACGCTCCGAAGGTCCCCCCGCTGCAGGCTGAGGATCGACGGCACGCTGGACGATCCCTGCGCCACCCTGGCCAGTGCGGGAGGCGGGACGGTCTGCGGCACCAACAGCTCGTGGAGCCCCGCGGGCTCTCGCGGGGCGGAATCCTGCCCGCCCCGGCCTGCGTTGTCGGCGGGCCGGGGAGCGATGCCCCCCGCGGCTTCGTTTGGCGAAGCCAAACGTGCGGGGGCGCGAGTCGAAGGGTCGAGCGAGGCCTGCTCCTGGCTCTGCGTGGTGGTGGCGACATCAGTGCTCTCCTCCGCCGCGCGAACGGTCCGGATGCCCGCGGTGGCGAGCAGGGCGGAGAGCACGAGCCCGGCAACGGCCCTGAGACGCAGGTGGTGTCTGAATCTGGAGTGATGACGCAGATGGTGAGATGATTTCGCCGATAGACCCATCTGTGACATCAATTCCCAATCTGTGAAATCAGCGAAAATAAGACGCTACTGAGACGCAACATGGACGTCGTGATCGGCGATCGGACCTCGACAGCTACGGAAGCATCCTGATGGTGTTGACACACGCGTTACTCCTCCGCCATCACCACCACGTCCCGCTTGAGGCCCTTGTAGATCTCCACCTGGCGTGCCGGCTTGGGCGGGGGACTCGCCTTGATCCCGAGCTTGGCCTCGAGCAGCGTGTTGATATTCGTGGGGGGCACGGCGACCTCCTGCGATGCTCCCTGCTTCGGACGAAGGCTGAGCTGGATGCGACCCTGCTCCCTGGCAAAGAGTAGAAAGGTGGTCTCCTGAGGGCTGAGGGCAAGGGTCACGGTGGAGTCGCGCGGAGCCTGCTGGCCCTCGCCGACGGCGTGGTGGCCGACCATCTGGTCGCCCACGGCAAGCACCGGGATTTTCTGGAACAGTGTGAGCATGACCACCTGATCGCCCGGCGAACCTCCGCCGGCCTGCGGCAGCTTCAGCGTCCAGAGCACATCCACCTCATCGCCGGGCCGGACGAATCCACCGACACCGGTGATCGCGTCCACGCCGATCGTCACGGCGCGCTTGCCCTCCGGCGTCAGGCCCGCCAGGGTCGACCCGGTGGGCGCCTCATCGGAGCGGCGGAGCTTGTTCATGAGGACCTGCTCGCCCTTGGCCAGGGGTGCTGCGGTCACCAGGCCGAGGATGTCGCGGGGCGTGCGGGCGGCGTAGGGCTGGACGAACTTTTCTGGGATGTCGGCCAGCTCGAGGTGGCCCGCCTCCAGGACGGTGCCGGGGGGCAGGTCTTTGGCCACGATGAGGACCTTGATCGGATCCCGGTAGTTCTGCAGGAGCTTGGCGCGCTCCTGGGCCAGCAGGCGCTGCTGGCCGGCGAGGTACTGCTGCATGACGAAGACGGCGAGCGCCCCCATGATGAGGGCGAAGAGAATCGGCATGCGACGGCGGAGCGTCTCGGAGAACTGCGGCATGCTTATTGCGTCACGGTCGCCAGACGCTCCGGAAACGTCTCCACCTTGGCATGCTGCTTGAGCGTATCCAGCTCCCGCTGCGCTTTTTGGAGGAGGAGGAAGTTCTTGATCTGGTCCCACACCTCGTTGAGCGGACGCGTCCGTTCCTGCTCCCGCTCGACGAGCTGGAAGAGATGGTACCGGTCGTCGGGGCCTTTGACGTAGCTGCTCAGGCCGTTCACGCGGTCGATGGCGAAGGCGGCGGCTTCCAGCGCTGGATCCAGGTGACTCACGTCAGCGGCCGAGGCGTCCGCCTCCGTCCGGTACAGGAAGGCTTGTTCGTTGGCCCGCATGACCCAGCCGGTGATCATCCCGCCCTGGGCCGCGGTGGGGGCGAGCGACGATTCTTTGGCCAGCACGGCGAAGTCTGCGCCTTCGCTCAACAGCCTGCCGAGCACGGACTTGGCCTGCTCTTCGGAGGCCACCGATATCTGCCGCAGCCGGCGCCGCTCCGGCACCCGGAACCCCAGCTTGTTCTGCTCGTAGTACTGCTCCACCTCGGTGGAGCCGATCTCGAGCTGGTCCTGCTTGGCGCGAATCCATTCCTGCACGAAGAACCCGCGCCGCAGGAACTCCCAGCGCCGCCGCGTGTCGGTCGAACGGTCCAGGCCGCGCGCGACGGCGTCCTGGCTCATCAACTCGTTATTGACGAGCTCGTCCACGACCCCCTTGATCTGGTCTTCCGTCAGCGGCGTCCAGGTCCGGTTCAGGTTCACGACCATCGCCTTCAACTCCTGAACCCGGAACTTCACGTCCTGCTTTGAAATGTCGACGCCGTTCACGGTGGCGACGACGTCGCCCGGCGCCACCACGGGCCGGCCGGGAGCAACCGTGCTCTGTGCCGTCGCCGGAGGTGCCTCGGCCGGCTTCTTGCCCCACGGCAGCTTGTCGCATCCGACCAGTAACGCCGCACCCAAAAGAGCCAATACCCACGACGCCCTTGGCTGGGGGCTGGGGGCTGGAGGCTGGGGGCAAACACCCCTGAGCCCTGAGCCCTGAACCCTGAGCCGCATTAGGTGGTTAGCCATGCCGGCACCGGCACGTTGTTGAGGTGGAACTTCTCCAGGAACCTTGGTTTCGCACCGGTGTAGCGGCAGACGCCCTTGAGCTGGCCCTCCGGCGTGAAGCCTTCCGCCTCGAACGTGAATAGGTCTTCCATATCGAACCCCTCCTGCGGTGAGGCCCCGAGCACCTGGCTGATGGCGGCCAGGCGGCGAGTGCCGTCCACGAATCGTGCGACATGAAGGACGAGGTCCACGGCACTCGCGATCTGCGTGCGGCAGGCGGCCGGCGGCAGCTCGATGCCGCTCATCAGCATGAGCGTTTCGAGCCGTTCCAGCGCCGCGCGGGCGCTGTTGGCGTGCAGGACGGTCATGACGCCGTCATGGCCGGAGTGCATCGCCTGCACCACGTCCAGCGCCTCCCCGCCCCGCGCTTCGCCGAGGATGATGCGGTCGGGACGCATGCGCAACGCATTCTTGACCAGCGTGCGCAGTGGAATCTCGCCCTTGTGTTCGACGTTGGGCAGCTTGGCCACGAGGCGGATCCAGTGCGCGCGCCCCGCCAGCTCAAGCTCCGAGACGTTCTCGATCGTGATGATGCGGTGCTCGGGCGGGATGAAGGCGGTGAGGATGCTCACCAGCGTCGTCTTCCCCGTCGAGGTGCCGCCGGAGATGACGATGTTGACCTTCGCCTCGATGCAGCTTTTCAAGAACTCGGCCGCCTGCTCGCTCAGGACGCCACGCGTCACGTATTCCTGCATCGTCCAGTCGCGCAGCTTCCGGCGGATGGTCATGACCGGGCCGTTGAGTGCGAGCGGCGGAATGATGACGTTGATGCGAGAGCCATCGGGGAGGCTGGCGTCGCAGAGGGGATTGGCTTCGTTGACGCTCAGGTGCACGGCACCCAGCATCCGCTCGATCACCGACAGGAGGTGCTGCTCATTGCGGAACTTGTCCGGGAAGAGCTCGAGGCGGCCGTCGCGCTCGATGTAGATCTCGCCCGGCCCGTTCACCATGATCTCGCTGATGGTCGGGTCGGTGAGCAGCCGGTCGAGCAGGTCGTAGCCCACCACCTCGTTGACCGTCTCGGCCACGAGGTGGGCCTGCTCGTCGTCGGTGAACTGGATGAGCTGGCTGCCCTGCGACAGGCCGCCTCTCACCAGCTGGCGCAGCTGCTCTTCGAGGCCCTTGCGCCGGGCCGGCGTGTCCTGCTCCCGCGGCATGCCATCCAGCACATCGAGCAGGCGCAGCTTCAGCTTGGCCTTCATGCGCTCATAGGCGCTGGTCTGATCTGTGACTGACATCACATCCTACTTCACCCCGTACCACGCGGAAGCCCCGCCTATCAAGGCGGGGAGGAACAGGGCACTGTTCCCGAAGGGTAAGACCCCGAAGCCACGGCTGGGAAGCCGTGGTACGGGGTCCCCCCGGGCAGGCCTGCCTGCGCCTGCCTGCCGGCAGGCAGACCGCGCCCCCCTGCTGGCGATTCCGGCGCGGCAGGCAGGCGGTCCCGAACGTCCAACAGCAGCCGGAGCAGGCTGCTCATCAGCCACAGCGAGAAGAAGTAGACCCCCGCCGCGACGAAGTTCAAGACGCCCACAAGCCGCGCGGGAATCTCCACCCCACCGATGAGGACGGGGTCGCCGCCGCTGACGATGAGCACGAGACCGGTGATGACCTGCACCACCACGGTGACCCAGGCGAGCACCTTGAAGACCGTGACGCTCACCCGCAGGAACTTATACGACTGCGCCATGCTCCCTCCCGTCTTGTTGTCCTGACATTGGTGATGACGCAGATGTGCGGTGAACAACGTCTTTTCCAAACAGATGACGCAGATGAGGGCGTGTCATCTGCGACATCCGATCCGAAGGGATGCTCTTCCGAGCGAATCTGCGAACTCCCCATTCGTGCTTTCACAAGTATAGCACACGCTCCGCGCGGGCAGTCTTGTGGGGTTCCTGTGCATAACGCCGCGCGCCGGAAACAAAAACAGACAAGGCACATCGTGTCCCTTGTCCTGCATGCCAACCAAACTGTCTGGACCCGCCACGCGCTCCTGCTCCTGACTGCGTTAAACAGCCCCAACCGGATTTGAACCGGTGTCTTCAGGCTGAGAACCTGACGTCCTGGACCGGGCTAGACGATGGGGCCACATCAACAACCCGGCCACCTGCCGGAGTTCTTGTTATTGAAGCATACGGCTGCTCTAACGTCAAGTGTTTCAAGAAGCTACAGAACTCAGGACGCAGGATGGCCGCATGCTCTCTCCCGCGTCCTGCGTCTGGCATCCTGAATCCGTTGTTCGCTCAGTGCCGGCCTCCCCACCCGCGTTTGTGCCCGTGGTCGGGCTTGCCGTGGAGGTGGAAGTCGGGGAGGTCCTTCACCCGGCTCACCGCCGTTTCATAGGAGATGACCTGACCGTCGTAGAGGTCCTTGATGCACCCGTCCATCGTGCCCATGCCGTGCGCCGCACCCGTCTGGAGGATGGTCAGCAGCTGCGACGTCTTGTGCTCCCGGATGAGGTTGCGGACGGCCGGCGTCCCCACCATGATCTCGTAGGCGAGTATGCGTCCGGTGCCGTCCTTGCGCGGGAGGAGCTGCTGGGAGATGACGCCCTGGAGGCAGTCGGCGAGCTGCACCTTGATCTCGTCCTGTTGGTGCGGCGGGAAGACGTCGAGGATCCGGTCGACCGTCTGGGCCGCATCCGGCGTGTGCAGGGTCGCCAGCACCAGGTGCCCGGTCTCCGCCGCGGTGAGCGCCGTGGAGATCGTCTCAAGGTCCCGCATCTCGCCGATGACGATGACGTTGGGGTCCTGCCGGAGGGCGCGGACCAGTGCCGTCGGGAACGACTTGGTGTCCACGTACACCTCGCGCTGCTTGATGATGGAGCGGTAGTTGTGGTGGACGTATTCGATCGGGTCCTCGATGACGACGATGAGGGCGCGCTGTTCCTGGTTGATGAGGTCGACCATCACCGCCATCGTCGTCGTCTTGCCCATCCCCGTCGGGCCGGTCACGAGGACGAGGCCATTGGGCTTGCGCGCCAGCTCCGAGACCACCGGCGGCAGGCCCAGCTCCTGGAACGAGGGGATGCGCTGGGGCACCAAGCGCAGCGCTGCCTCGACGCTGCCACGCTGCATGTGGACGTTCACGCGGAACCGCCCCAGCCCCTGGACGTCGATCCCGATGTCGAGCTCCAGCTCCCGCTCGAACTGTGCTTTCTGCCGGTCGGTCAGCAGCGTGTAGACGAGCCGCTTGGTGTCGGCGCGGGAGAGCGGGGCGAATAGCGTGGGCTGGAGCAAGCCGTTGAGGCGGATGACGGGTGGGGTGTCTTCCGTCAGGTGGATGTCCGAGGCGTGCTGGTCGAAGGCGAGCTGGAAGAGCTCGTGCAGATCCGCGAGCGCCGAGGCGGCTGGGGGCTCAGGGTGCTGGGTAGCGGGCACGTGCTCCGAGCCAGGGTGCGGCATCATCTGGCTGTACTCCGATGCATGTGACCCATCAGCACGCCATCACCACACATCACATCCCAAACACCAGACACACTCCCCCGGCCCGCCCACCACATACCCATAGACAGAAGCCGGGGCGGGCAATCACCAAAGATCCTTGATCATGGTTTGGACATTGGCCTGTTGGTGTTTGGTGATTCCCGTGACGCGTGAGATCACCGCTGCGTATCGCGCATCGAGCGGATGTCACGAACCGCCAGCTGCAGTTCATCCGGGCTGTCGGCGTAGCGCAGGGCCTCTTCAAGGCTGACGTCCCCCTGACGGTAACAGTGGTAGAGCGCCTGGGTGAAGGTCTGCATGCCGTACATCGCCCCATCGTGGATGACCGCCGGCAGCTCCTCCGTCCGCCCCTCGCGGACGAGCTCCCGCGCCCGCGGGGTCGCGACGAGAATCTCACAGGCCGGGACGCGCCCTGTCCCGTCGCTGCGCTGCAGGAGCCGTATCGAAATGAGGCCCCGCAGGACGACGGACAGCCGCAGGCGCACGAGCGGGTGCTGGGAGGACGGGAAGAACGCCACGAGCCGCTCGATGGTCGTGACGACATTCGTCGTGTGCAGACAGCTGACGACGAGCTGACCCGACTCGGCGGCGAGGAGGGCCGCCTCCATCGTCTCGCGATCGCGGATGTCGCTGACGAAGAGCACGTCGGGGCTCTGCCGCAGGACGTTGCGCAGCCCCTCGCTGAACGACCGGGTGTCCACCCCAATCTCCCGCTGGTTGATGATGGCCTGGTCCTCCTCGAACTGGAACTCGATGGGGTCCTCAAGCGTCACGATGTGCTTCGCGGCGGTCCGGTTGAGGTGGTCGAGCATCGCGGAGATGGTCGTGGACTTGCCGGAGCCGGTCGGGCCGGTGATGAGGACGAGACCGTGCTGTTCCGACATGAGCCGGGTCAGGACGTCGACCGGAAGGTGCAGCGCGTGGAGGCTGGGGATGGCGCGGTTGACCCGCCGGATCACGAGGGCGATGGTGCCCCGCTGCCACAGGACGTTCGCCCGGAAGCGCCCGACGCCCGGCTGCTCGAAGGCGAAGTTGAGCTCCCGGTCCGCGTGGAAGAGCTGGCGCCGGTGCGGACCCATGAGCTCGGTGGCCGCTTCGACGATCCGCTCCTGCGGGATCTTTTCGTCGCCGATCGGAATGAGCTTGCCGTTGATGCGGAAAAAGGGGTGCGCGCCGACCTTGAGGAACAGGTCGGACGCCTCCTGCTCCACCATGGCGCGGAGTAACCGGTCAATATCCATTGGTGCAAGTATAACTGACACTGTGAGTCAAACTCAAGCTGGACGGAGTCACACGGTCACACAAAGGGTGCAGGAGATCGAGTGACAGCGCTGCCTTCACCCCGTACCACGGCGGACGCCCCGCCCGTCAGGGCGGGGAGGAATGGCGTGGTCGTCCCGAAGGGTTGTTCCAGAGGCCACGGCCGTGAGGCCGTAGTACGGGGTTCACCCCCCCCCAGCCTTTCCCGCCTTTGGCGGGACCCCGCTGAGAGGTAGCGGCACCCTTCACCCAGCGCGCCCCGCAGTCATGGTGATAGGCGCTCTTAGGGGGCGCTGCAAGATGTCATCGTGGTGACCGACAACCCGGAGATACAGGGTGCCGCCACACCACTCGAAGCTCATGCGATAATGGAGATCGACCCGGGCTTCCCACAACCCTTCGGCTCCCCTCATTCGCTTGACCTGCAACGATGGATGGCGTGGGTGATCAGCAAGGATGGCCAACTGCTTGTCGACTTTGAGCTGGATATCGCGAGGGAGGTGCTGGTAGGACTGACGGAACCGTTCGTAGGCGAGAACTCTCATCGACGCTTGAGCGCCGCGAGTAATCCTTTCAGCGTTCCATCGCCGAGCACTCGTCCTGCCCGCTTGTCGGATTCGGCTTGACGTTCCCAAGCCTGCCAACGCTTCGTCCAGAAGTAGAGCTGCGTGGGATCGATGGCTCCGCGCGCTTTCAGAAAAAACACGTACGCACGCAGCTCACGAAGCTGCGGGGCCGGAAGACAACGAACCTCATCAATCACTTCTTGAGTTAATGCTCGCTTGGTCATGGCACCCTCGTCGAAACGACCTTAGCACACGGTAGTTCCGACGTCAACCTCACCTTCACCCAGCGCGCCCCGCAGTCATGGTGATAGGCGCTCTTAAGAGCGCCTCCCAAAACGCCGCTCAGTGGCCAAGTGGTACGGTGGCAACGTGACCACAGCATCGATGCTACGGCCACTCAGCCACTGGGCCACGTGACCACTCCATAGTTTTGGGACGCACTCTAAATAGTCCTCGCCCATGGGACTGGTTCTCCTGTGAGATCGGGTTGAGCCGCCCCGCTCCGCCTCCGTCGCCATCGGCAGGCTGTTGAATCGGGAACAGTGTCTGACGTCTCTTTAGCGCCCGAGAGTGTACACATCCGCCACTTCCTGCGCGCTGAGGGCGCGGTTGACTATGACGAGAAATCCTCGTACACTTTAGCCTGTGAGCACAAGATGAAAGCGTCGCAGATTGAGCAGATTCGTCGACGGTACAAGCGCGAATGGCTCCTGATTGCCATTGACGAGATGGACGATGCCACGACCACCCCGCGACGGGGTCGTCTGCTCGCGCACAGTCCACATCGCCACGACATTTATGAGCGCTCGCGGCGCTATCCCCACCCTGCACTGATCGTCTATTCGGAAGACGACTTCCCCAAAGGCTTCGCGGCGGCGTTTCATGGCGCGTAAGCCGCGCCCTGTTCTCCATCACGGCATCCTCTCGGTCTACGCCGTGATCGGTGGCCCGCGAACGTGGCGAAGCCTCAAACTCGCTGTTGACACGGGAGCCACCTACACGATGGTTCCTCCCGACCTGCTCATCGACATCGGGTCTGATCCCACCACGCCGATCCGGCGCCTGGAGCTCTCGACCGCCAACGGCCTGGTGATCGCTCCTGTTCTGCGGATCCAGGTGATGAAATGCTTGGGGCTCATCCTGAAGGATGTGGAGGTCGTCGCCCATCATCTGCCTCCCGAAAGTCCCGTTGAAGGGTTGCTGGGTCTGAACGTCCTTGTCCATTTCACACCTTTCCAGGTCTTTCACCAGGCTCTCCGACCGTTTTCCGTCTAGATCGCTTTCAACTGACGACTTACCATCCATCGTAATAACCCCTCATTAGCTATCAGCTCTCAGCGCCCGAGGTTGTACAGATCCGCGACTTCCTGCGCGCTGAGCGCGCGGTTGTAGAGGCGGACGTCGTCGATAGAACCATTAAATGCTCTGGTAGCTGCAGTATTACTGCCGATGTTAAGTGCTTCCGTTTCTGAACCGCGCGTACCTGCGGGAGCAGTTGTAACAGTAACTGCACGCGATGTGCCGTTAATATACATCACTGGAACATTGCTGGTCGAACCATAATCATACGTTACTGCAATGTGTGTCCATGTTTTGAGGGGAATAATTGTTGTAACAAGTTGAAAATCCCCTGCCGTTGTTGCCCACCTGTTGGCATACAAATTTAAATTACCTCCTTCATCATTAAGATTGAAAGCTCCATTTGCAGCAGTATTCGTTTCGGATTTACTAAGCATACGAGGACTGTTATTGTTTGTATCACTTATTGGATAAACCCACAGAGAAAGAGTGAATGTATTGAGATTATTGATTGAAGAACTTTGTGGCACTGCTACCCAATCATTCACCCCATCAAACGAGAGCCCCTGCCCGAGCGTGCCGGCTACCGGCACCGGCCCGTTCGTGAGCGTGCCGGTGTTGCCGTTGCCCGAGCGGTCAGAGGCCGTGGTGCCGGAGACGTCCGGGCCGTCGAAGGACCAGAGGCCGACGAGGCCATCGGTGAGCGTGGCGTTCTGGGAGGCCTGGAAGGTCGCCGCGCCGAGCTGGTACAGATCGCTGACCTCCTGCGCGCTGAGGGCGCGGTTGTAGAGGCGGACGTCGTCGAGAGAGCCCCCGAAATATGTTGAGCCAATGAGACCAAGCTTTATCGGTGACGCTCCGGTCGATATTGGGGTGTTGGTCGTCACCACCACATGGTGCCAAGCCGTATCATTGACCGTCGAACTTACTTGGCCGTCTACATAAATCGTCGGACTCGTGAAGCTCGTCGCGGTGATGGTTCCGCTCACGTCCGATAGACTGGCGGTGCCGTTGAGATCCAGTATTTTTTGTGTGGTGCCGGTTGCGGCCTTCATCCAGAATGAAACGCTGTTCGTACTCAAACTTGGTCCAGTCCCACTCGCGACTACATTGACTCCGACAACCGCCCACCAGTCGCTTGTAACGGTATAACTCATCGTCACCGACGCAGCACCTGCCGCCGTGGATTGGGCGCCATTCCCACCCCCTGAACTAGTATTGACGTTCTTCAGCCACCGATTTGTTTTTCCAGAGGAGGAGATGCCAGAACCGTTTGCCACAACATCTAGGACCATATTCCCGCTCGCGCTCGTCACAGCCACGGAGGGCGCCGTGCTAGCTCCAGTCGAACTTGCGAGGTTGGTGAACGGAGTGTTTTGATCCACTCCCGTAAAGCTGATCGATCCCAACTCCAGTGCGTCCGTGGCACTCGGCAACGTATCCGTAAAAGAAACCGAGACCGTGTGCGCCCCGGTCGCGGGATTAACCAAGTAGTAAAGCACCGCGTAGCCGGCCGTTTGGTTGTTGGAATGGACTAACGAATTGGGAACAAGCGTCATCGCAACACCGTTATAGGTCACGGCGCCAATCGTGATATTGGCATCCGTGGCGTTGGGGCGGCCAACGGCGATGCCGACAAAGAGGACTAAATTCGATCCTGTGCAGGTATGACTCCATGTAATCGGACTAGCCGGGGGGCCAGCGCCGCCTGCGCCCGCTGATGATGGACCTACGGCATCAAATGCTACACTTCCCCCACTGCGAACATCCACATAATCATTCACCCCATCAAAGCTCAACGCCTGCCCGAGCTCCCCCGCTGCCACCACCGGCCCGTTCGTGAGCGTGCCGGTGTTGCCATTACCCGAGCGGTCATAGGCCGTGGTGCCGGAGACGTCCGGGCCGTCGAAGGACCAGAGGCCGACGAGGCCGTCCGTGAGCGTGGCGTTCTGGGAGGCCTGGAAGGTCGCCGCGCCGAGCTGGTACAGATCGCTGACCTCCTGCGCGCCGAGGGCGCGGTTGTAGACGCGGACGTCATCGAGGGAACCGTCCCACGGTGCAAAGCCGCCACCATTGATGGGTCTCACAACTTGCCCGATAGAGACGGGAACACTGTTTGCGAGCATGGCGAGAGTTTGGGCAACGCTTGCCACGAGAACTCCGTTGACATACAGTTTCTCATTGCTTCTATCATAGGTGGCAACCACGTGATACCATCGGTTGAGTTGGATATTCGAAGAGGGGTAGTTTACGCTACGATAGCTTCCGTTGAAAAATGTGAAGTACAAATTACTAGAATCAAGTTGAATTTGATAATTAGCTATCTCACCGCCACTGTAGTCTCGCTTTGCTATAATCCCGTCGTCGGTGATGGTCCGAGCGTAAAACCATGCTGAAATCGTAATGGCATCTGTCAAATCCAAACTGTTACTATCGGGTACACTCACATAATCATTCACCCCATCAAACGAGAGCGCCTGCCCGAGCTTCCCCGCCGCCACCACCGGCCCGTTCGTGAGCGTCCCGGTATTGCCGTTGCCCGAGCGGTCAGAGGCCGTGGTGCCGGAGACGTCCGGGCCGTCGAAGGACCAGAGGCCGACGAGGCCGTCGGTGAGGGTGGTGTTTTTGGAGGCGTGCTCCGTCACCCCGGCGTGCGCGTCGTGACTGAGAGCTACCGCGAGGCAACTGGCAACCACGAACTGACAACTGACGACGAACGACTTGCGATTCATTGTATTAACTCCTCATGAGCTATCAGCTTTCAGCCGAGGGCTAATGCGGTATGGTATACTACTTGTTGTTATGACGAAGCCGTGGAATTGCTTCTCAAAGGACGGGTGCGCGACCACGCCCGGATGCTTCGGGCCGTAGCGGCCATGGACCGCCTGCGCCGGAAGGCCCCTCCTGGGTGGGATAGCGTGAAGGTCATCCGCACACTGCGCGAGTCACGGTAGTGCCTGTCGTTGACGCCTCGGTCGCCTTGAAGTGGTTCGTTGATGAATCGGGCTCTTCGCTGGCTCGTGCGCTGCGGGATGCCCATATCGTTGGGCATGCACCCATCGTGGCGCCAGGATCGGTGGCTGGTATCGAAGTCTTGGACGCGAGTCAATATCTCAGTCATTTGACTCGACCTGTTCGGCTACGCTATACTTACATGTGCTATGCATCAGATTGAGTTCACGTCGCTCATCTTCAAAGAAGGGGACACGTTCGTCAGCTCCTGCCCTGAGCTTGGGGTGGCCAGTTGCGGGGACACTGTTGAGGACGCCCGCCGAATGCTGCGCGAAACCGTTCGCCTCTTCCTGGAAGAGAGTGAGCGGATGGGCACCTTGCAACACATCCTCCGTGAAGAGGGCTTCATCTCTCGTGATCCAGCGGGCGCGAATTGGAGCCACCCGCCGCTCATTGCCACTGAACATATGCAACTGGCCTTCTAAGCCAGTCCGTGCTCGGTGCCGCGCGTTACCCCCCTTCCGTACCAACGTCTCTGTCGCGTCGTTGAGTTGGCGGGCTTTCAACTGGTGCGACAAGAGGGCGACCATCGAGTCTACACGAAACCCGGCGTCAGCCGTCCCATCGTCATCCCTTGCTACCGAGCGGTTCCGGTCTTCATCATCCTGAACAACCTGCGCACCGCCGGAATCTCCCGCGATGAGTATTTCTCGCTGCTGGAGCAAGCGTAAGCCCCCTAAAGCGGGCGTGGGGTCGGATCGTGACATGGGACGACTGCCTCCAGGTCTGCCGCCGGTACCGCACTCATCAGCTCTCGTCGTCATCGATGCCTCCCTGAACAAAGACCGGGCAGCCATCATTCCGCGCCCGCCCCTCCTGCGCAGAAACAGTACGCTGCTTTACGCCTGCGTTGCAGGACTCCTTGACGAAGCGAACACCATCGCGTAGACTTGAAATTGCCATGAGCGTCCATCGATATAACGTCATCCTGGAGCACGAGTCCGCGGGAGGGTTTTCCGTATACGTTCCAAGCCTCCCCGGATGCGCGAGCCAAGGGGAAACCGAAGCCGAAGCGTTGGCGAACATCCGCGAGGCCATCGAACTATATCTCTGGAGCCTCCGCGATGACGGCTTGCCCATTCCTAGGGGTCTCATGACATCCTCCGCCATGCGACCGACGTGTCTCGGCGAGCTGTCATCCCGGTCCATGGCTCAAAAGCGGTGAAGCCCGGCACACGCCGTGCGATCCTCAAAGGCGCCGGCTTGACCCCTGACGAACTAAAACAGCTCTTGTAGCATTTGTCATCTTTGACTCCGACTCCCGCCAAACTCCAAAACGCCTGCCCGATCCTCCCTGCCACCGGCGCCGGTTCACCCGTGAGTGTGCCGGTGTTGCCCTGGCCGGAGCGATCGTAGGCGGTCGTGCCGGAGACGTCCGGGCCGTCGAAGGACCAGAGGCCGACGAGGCCGTCCGTGAGCGTGGCGTTCTGGGAGGATTGCTCGGTGACAGCGGCATGCACCCGGGTAGCCGCTAATCCCGTAAGACCGAGGCTCAGCAGCATCCCGAGCACGGCCGCGCGCCGACTGAGGCTGTGTTGACAAGGCTTGCGGCTCATGCTACGCTCCTAGGTGGGAGCAAAAGGTAACAGAGATGGCCAATACCATCAGACATATTACCATCAAAGACCTGCAACAGCGTGGGGTCCATATCACTCCGGGCAACGCCTACATTCCTCCGAACTGGCTGCCCAAGCGCAAGGTCACTCTTGAGGATGTGCACAGGCGTTTGGCGAAAATCCGGGGCAGCTTGGCGGCTGACATCGCCAAGATGCGCGATGAAGGATAACGCCTGGCGCTGTACTTCCTTGACACCAGTGCCTTGGTGAAACGGTACCACCTCGAGCTTGGCAGCCCGGTCGTCATCGGACTGTTTGATGACCCGGTGAACCAGCTTGCCATCTGCAGCCTTTCGTTGGCTGAAACCCTTGCCGCACTGTCCCGACGGTATCGCCATGTTGATATTTCCCAAGAAGACTTTGAGACAGCCCGATTCCGATTCGCGTTGGACATCAGTACGGAGCGGGTCGGTGTCATCGACGTGGAACGTCGGCACATCCTCGCAGCACATGATCTCATCCTTCATCATCCCCTCGCGGGCGCGGATGCCGTTATTCTGGCCTGTGCGCTGGACCTTCGTGAAGATTCGTCCATCTTCGTCTGCGCGGATGTCCGCTCCGGCATGCTGCGGGCCGCCGAGGCCTGCGGACTGTCGACGCTCAATCCTCTGAGTCCCCCGGCATAGCGTGTGATCGGTCCCCGGTCGATCCTGTCCTTGGCCCGAGCGGTCGGACGCCGTCGTCCCGGAGACGTCCGGGCCGTCGAAGGACCAGAGGCCCGTGAGCGTGGCGTTCTGGGAGGATTGCTCCGTCGCAGCGGCTTCAGCGCGCCCACCAAGGGGGAGCCACAGCAGCGCTGCACCCATCACGGCAGCGATGAGCCGTCGCCTTGACAGGCCTCCGACCGAATGATATGCTTGGGATGTGATGAATTTCATCGGTAATTGATGTGCGGGAGAGAAGTAGTCGATGTCAGAATATCTTGTCCCAGTCACCATTGAACGCGTTGAGGGAGGCGCGTATCTTGCGACTAGTCGCGTGCTCCAAGGCCTTATCGCCCAGGGTCGAACCATCGCTGAAACGCTCGAGATCGCCGAAGACGTTGCCCGAAAGCTGATTGAATCCTGTCTTGAACACAAGGATCCCATTCCAAAAGGACTCACATTGGGAACTCGATCCCATGTGAAACTCCAAGCTCGTATTCCCGTGCCCATCGAACCGTGACCCGTCTCCCCTCTTTTACCCCGGCCGAAGTCATCCGAAAATTGCGCCGGGCAGGGTTTACTTTTGACCGTCATGCCAAAGGCAGCCATGAGATCTGGTACCACCCTCTGACTCGCCGACGTACCGTCATCCCTAATCATCCGGGGAGGGACTTGCCTAAAGGCACGCTTCGCGCTATTGTCGAGCAAGCTGGCTTGAGCGTGGAAGCATTCCTGAAGCTCTGACATGTCATCCCCCCCCTCGCTTCGAATGAAAGCAGCCGGTGGCGAGAACCAGGCTGTCACTGGTGGGCGTCCCGTTATTCCATTGGCCCGAGCGGTCAGAGGCCGTCGTCCCGGAGACGTCCGGGCCGTTGAAGGACCAGAGGCCCGTGAGCGTGGCGTTCTGGGAGGCCTGCTCCGTCACCCCGGCCTCCACGCAGCCAGTCCAGCCACTCCCCAACCCGATGCACGCCACCAGCATCACCCATGCGGCGTGACCTCCAGACCGGACACCGCGAGGAGTCGCTGAGGGAGCGCGGGGCAGTGTCCTCATTTGAGGGATTTCGCAGATGATGAAGGCAGATTTCGCCGATAGATCATCTGCGTCATCCAGCATTTCAATCGGCGTAATCAGCAAATTGGGACAGTACCGAGCGCGGGACGCGGTTGACTCCCATGCACCGACGTGGTATGCTTTTTTACAGACGTCAGCACGAGAAACTGTGTGAGGGAATGGACCATGACCGCTCGTCATCCAAGTGTCTCCATGACCTCTGAAGGATTGGTCATCCGTATTCCGTGGAATGCCGTGCACATCGGACCACCGCTCATTAGCTCGCGCAAGCGGCGATTGACAGCCCAAGACGTGCTGGCTATCGTGGACAGCGGGCGACTCGCCCACCGCTTGGGAAACACCCGGTCCGTCCAATCCTTAAAGGAGCTGCTTGCCTGAATCCCCCGCCTCGACGGATCGTCCGCATTGCTGTCACACCGCACTTCCAGCGCGCCTATCGTCAGTTGACCAGCAGCCTTCAGCACCGAGCTTACGAAAAGGTCTTTGGTCGTATTCGGTCGACCATCGCCATCTGATGGTCTGACCCTCTTCCACCACGGAGGCGCGAACATCACACAACGACCCGCTTGACCTCAAGATCATGTTCCCTCGAAGGCTGTCAACCCGGCCGGCTGGTTGATGGATGAGATCGAAACCCGGCTTCCGGTGAGCGACGCGTATGTCCAATCCCTCAAAGACGCCATCGCCGAAGCCCAACACACCGGCTGGATTCCGTTTGAGGAGCTTGAACGCGCGTTGAAGCTCGCATAGCCCCCCGTCTCAGAGCCATGCATCGCATCACCTTCACTCCCCGCGGCGAGCGCGATGTGGCGGCCATGCTGAGAGACGTGCAACGCGGATCCACCGGAAGGTGCAGTGGCTGTCGGCGCAAGTCCGGCCGCTGGCCTTCGCCAAGCCGCTGTGGAGTCCCGGGGTCAAGCGTACCGCCGCTAGTCTCCCCTCATCACTCTTAGTTGTTCGCATCGCTGACTTCGATCCAGTCGGTCCCATCAAACAGGAGCACCAGCACGTCCATGGCGCCGACGACCCGCGAGGCCTTCTTGGACCTGCTCTGACCGTCTCCCTGCCACCATCGCCTCACCCTCTGCGTTCAGTTCCTGGGGTCTGACCCCTATCCAGACTCTACTCAATCACCAGATAGTACCAGGAGTTTGCTTGCGAGGCTGCCGGAGCCGTAGCCATCGTGACGGTGCAGGTTCCCGCAGCAGTCGCACTCACCCATATATTCCTGGCCGGGCCGTTCGTCGTCAGCGGTGTCAAGAGGATCGCCTTCGGCGCGGCGGCGTAGGCTTGATCAAACGTGATCACCGCTGCGCAGTTTCCGGGCGAGCCGCTTCCGGCTGTGATGTTCAACCTGCCGGCCATGTCGGTTGAGCCGGCCGTAATGGTGGCCGATGGCGAGGTCCCGCAGGAGGTGGGCGTCCCAATGGTTGGAGCGGTTGTCTGAGTGGCGCGAAAGTGCGCGCCCGCGGCGCCTCCACTCAATTGGACATACCCGGTTGCGCCGGTCGAGGTCGATGTCCCAGGCGTCAGAATGAGTGCCCCACCAGCGTTGGCCGCACTGCCTTGGGCGATACCGGCTTTGAGCGTCAGCGAGCCGCCCACGTTTCCCGTACCGCTTGAACCTCCCGCGCCAGCTTGGACTGTCAGCGACCTTCCTGCAGTCGTGTTGACTCCCTGATCCTCCATCCCAAAGGTTTGATCAGCGGCATTGCCAAGCGAGAGGAGGAAAGACGGACTCGTCGTCCCGATGCCGACGTTGCCGTTTGAGTCCCTTTTGACGGCCAGACCATTCAACTCCTGGATCGCCTTAGCCAACACCGCAGAAAAGTGAATATAATTCACACCATACAGCGAACCATCCGCATTGTATGCGGCAAGATAGGTCGGAGAAACCCGTTGCACATCTTCGGCAATAAATCCGATATCCGGCTCACCCGTCGATTTCCATTTATATTGAACCGGCTCCAACTGCATCAAAGTTGAAAGTCCTTCGGAGATGGGCTGAATATCAGTTTTGAGCGCGCCAAGGGAAGCGCCGCAATCAGAGATGTAATTATATCCCGTGGCCGGCGAGTTTTGTTGAATACATAAATAATGGCTCGTACTGCCGCTGGCCCCAAGTGTAGCAATTGATACGCCTCCATTGACTTGAAACTTCACGCCAGGACTCGTCATCGCGATCCCGACGTTGCCCGCATTATCAATTCTCACCCTTTCAGTCCTTGACGTGGTGCCTAGCGGCGTGGTCTCCAGGGCGATATAGGTCCCTTTCGCCGTGTCGGTGAAGGCCTCAGCAGCAGCAAGGACGACCGACGCGTTGTCCGTCGTGCCAAACGTCGTGGTCCCGTAGCCCCGGGCTGTCAGCCTAAAGATCCTGTCATTGAGCTGGACCGCGGCCGGGGACGCCAGAGTGCTACGCGACGCCCGGCCACTCACCGCCGATTCCCCTGGCGTTCCTGCAGAATCGATGGTGATGACCCCAGTGCTGGCAGCGACGTGGAGTATGCTAACCGGACTCGCCGTCCCGATGCCGACGCCGCTGTTCTGAATCCCACCGACGCCATCCGACTTCGCATAGATGGTCAGGAGTGGCTGGCTGTCGATCTGGGCGGTGTAACTTTCCACCGTTCCGGAGGTGGCGCTTGAGGTCACCGGCACATCGATCCAACTGACCGCCCCGGCATTGTCCGGCAGGAGCGGTGCGCCAAGCTTCACGCTATTGATCGAGGTGATGCCCTGGTCGTTGACCAGCAGGTGGGCCACACTCGCCGTGTCGTCCAGCCGCAAGAAGCTGCTCTTCTTGTTGATGGTCTGTGAGGTGCCGTTGCCCAGCGCCACATCCACCCTGAGCGAGGTATTTGAGGTAATGTGGGTCACGGTCGCGTAGGTGGAGGCCGCTGAGGAGAGCGCGATGCGGTCGCCAACCCCCACTGAGGAGAGAAACGTCGTGCCGCTGCCGGTGATCGTCTGTGAGGCGTTGGCGGTCGTCGTGCCTCCGATGTTCGCGGCATCCGCGGGGGGCGTGACGGTGAGACGCGAGAGTTTCGTCGAGCCGCCGATCCCCACGTTGCCGCCGAGGACAACGGTGTCATCTAGAGTAACCGTGCCAACGGTTGTATTATCCGCGTCTATCGTAATACCCGTACCGCCCGGAGAAGTAATTAGAAGATTAGTGCTGGACGGGGAAATTATTTGGGGCGCCGTGATTGTGCCAGCCACCTGAAGAACTGAAGCGGGACTCGCCGTCCCGATGCCGACGTTGCCTGAGGAGTCGATAACCATTTTTGTGTTTGCAGAGCTTGGGGCGCCGCCCAACCCAAACAACATTTTATTCGATCCGGCGGTCCAGTTTGCATCCGATGCAGCAATGAAAGCATCCGCGCCCGAGGCGTTTTGATTTTGCAACCGGATCGTTGCGGCGTAGCCACCGCTGTCCGTGCCGGCCAAATGAAGTTTAGCGTTTGTAGGACTCGTCGTCCCGATCCCGACGTTGCCATTTGCCAGCACCGTCAAACCAGAGCCGGCTGTGCTATTTGATTGGAGTCGGGCGAGGATACCTGTTGTTCCTGCACCAGTATTGGCGACACGTAAGAGTCCATTGGTGGAGTTGATTGCAGTGCTAGGTGTGGTGATGTCGAGGATTGTCCCGGTGGTGAGAGCCGACGCGCCGCTTGCGTTGAGAGCCAGCGCTGTCTGAGTGCTTAATGTATCCCAGTTCCAGATCTGGGCGTTGTTGGTGTTGGCCAGGGTGTTGGTTGTTCCGGCAGCCGTGAGGCTTGACAGGGCGATTCCTCCGGTGGTCGTGGCTAACGTGACACGAGTGGGCGTGCTGTTGGTGTAGGTGAGATTGGTTCCGTCGAACTCCACCGCCCCGGCCTCGGGAGTGGTGAGGTTTGTTCCGGCGGTGAGCTTTAGGGGGGCGGTGTTCGCGGTGGCTGTGCCGGCCTTAATATGCAAGGCAGCGGTGGGACTCGCCGTCCCGATGCCGACGTTGCCGCTGACAATCAACCCGTTCGCCGGGGGAGTGTTGGAATAATTATAGCCACCCATGGTAATGCCGCCGTTGCTGTGAATGGCAAACGGATTGGTGGAAGAGACACCATTCCAGATGAAGAATTGCTGGGCGCCACTGCTATTGATATCATTACCGATCTCCCACTTGGTACTGCCGTTCCCTTGCAATCGAATGGATGATTTATAATTCGTGCTGTTTTTGTTATTGATCCGGATGGTCACAGCATCATTCCCTAGGTCGCCCGTGTCTCCGGGATCAGCCTCAAACGTGGCAGTATTCACAAACCCCGTCCCGGTGGCGAGCACATTGAGCGTTGCAGATGGACTCGCCGTCCCGATGCCGACGTTGCCCAGATCATTCACCGTCAGCTTGGTCGCATTCGCCGCATCGTCGAGCCGGAAGATGCTCCGCTTGGCGTTGATCGTCTGGGAGGTCCCGTTGCCCAGGGCGGTATCGACGGTCAAGGAGGTATCGGAGGCAATCGCCGTCACGGTCGCATAGGTCGAGGCGGCCGAGGAGAGCGCGAGCCGATCCCCAATGCCGAGCGAGGTGGTGAAGGTCGTGCCGCTGCCGGTGATGGTGGTGGCGGCGCTGGCCGTGGTGGTGCCGCCGAGGTTCGTCACATCCGCCCCCGGGGTCACGGTCAGGCGGGAGAGCTTGGTTGTGCTGCCGATGCCGACGTTGCCGGAGGAATCAACGATAAGACGGGCCTTACCGGCGGCGATATCATACATGAATAAATTCTGACCGCCATTAGCATTGAGGTCATTTCCAAAAACCCATTTTATCGTCCCGTTAGACGCAAATGCTAAATCATTCGACATGTTTGCGGCGCCTACTGTATTATTTAAAACAAGATAGGTGGAACCTTGGTTTGGCGGCGCGGCACTGAAAACAGATACAATTCTATCACTAGCGCTCACACCCCATGAAGACCCACTGGTAATCCCTACTACTGAAAGAGCTGCGCCAGGCGACGTCGTCCCGATGCCGACGTTGCCCGAGCGGGTGACGGTGAGCTTGTTGACCGCGGCCCCGTTGTCGATCGCGAGGAGGGTCGGATCGCGGTACGCCGTGGCCCCGCTGGCCCCGGCGACGTGGTTGGCGCTCAGGGTCAGGGCGGTCGCGGAGCCAATCGCGGCGACCGTGAAGGTCTCGGTCCCGATCTTGAGCGCATCGCCCACGGCGAGCTCAGTCGTGAAGGCGGTCCCGACCCCGGTCACCGCGGCGGTCCCGGCGGTGACGGAGACCGTGCCGGTCAGGGCCGAGGAGAGGGTCCCCTTCTCATGGAGGAGGGCCGTGGGACTCGCCGTCCCGATGCCGATGGTGCCGTCGTTGCGCACATAGAGGAGACTCGTCGAGCCCGAGTTAACGACGTTCAGAGCCGGCGCGGTGTTGTCGGCGGTGGCGCCTTTGAGGTACGTGTTGTGGGCGATGAGGCCGCCAAAGACCCGCTTCGCGGAGGATCGAGGATCGAGGATCGAGGATCGTGGACCAACTCCACCATCCACCTGTTCCTCTCCATCATCCACGATCCACGATCCATCATCTCCCTGGCGCAGCCAGTGCCCCGCGACGAAGTTGTGCGTCCCCTCCACCTCGATGTCGTAGACGGGCTCTCTCCCGACAGACTCGATGGAGATGATGCGGTCCCAGACAATATCCGAGCTGAGAGCTAGGAGTTTGGAGTTGGGAGGGTCTGAAGCGGTTCCAGGCTTCACGCTCCAGGCTCCGGGCTGGGGGAGACCCACGGCGGCTTCGGCAACAGGAAGGGAAAGGAATCCTGCGCTTGATCGATGTTCCGCAAGGGGATATACTTGGTGGTGATGAGCCAAGAGACGGGATGGTTTGACGATGCGCACAGGGAATTTACCGCTCGCTACCTCGGTGATCTGTCGAAAGCGATCTTTGCTGTCGCGTTGGCGAGTAAACTCTTTGGCGAGTTGCCAACGTGGCTGCGGGTCACGTTGATGATTTCCGGTGTCGCGTTCTTTCTTGCGGCATACGTCATCCTTCCGAAGAAAAGAGGAGGTCAACAATGATCGAAGCGTTGATTGGCATTGCGGTGATTGCGCTCTTTGCCTTGGTGATGTTGTATATTTCTCATCACCAGGAAGCCAAGAAAAAGCACGCCCACTAATCGTTCTTGGCGCCGCAATCTCCTCTCCGAGCGCAAGCTCTACCACCTTCCGCCAGCCCGCCTTCGTCAAGTACGGGTGATTCCCCGTCGTGCGAATCGTCCTGCCGCTCTCCGTGGTCAATCGAAACACCGGCTGGATGCCCATGTCGAGCAGCCCCTTGATCCGACGCGGCTCCAGCTTTCCGGTCTCCTCGTTGAGTGAGAGGACATCGTCGCCCGGCTGAACCTCGACAATCGGTGTCAGGACGAAGCCTTCTGCCTTCTGATCCTCCACGATTGCCAATAAGGTGTCTCCCGTTACGCACTGGCCTTCCACATGGAGCTTCTGGCCCGGACTCGCCGTCCCGATCCCCACGTTGCCGCTGTTGAGAATCCGCATCGCCTCGGTCGCCCCGTTGTTGCCCACCTGGAAGATCATGTCGGCGTTGGTGGTCCCCACGCCGGTCGTGGTCTTGAGCGTCAGGGGGGAGGTGGTGGTGGTGCCGCCGAGGAGGAGCGGGGTCGTCACGGAGGTGCCGATGGTGGGGGCGGCGCTGAACGCCGGCGCGCCGGCGTTGGCGGTCAGGACGGTGTTGGCCGCGCCCTGGGCGGTGACCTGGAGGGCGCTCGTCGTATTGCCGTAGAGGAGGCCGTTGGCGGTGAAGGTGCCCACCCCGGTGCCGCCATCCGCAACGGCGATGGTGCTAGTGCCCTTGAACTGGTTCGCGTTGATGACGCCGCTCCCGCTCGTCGTCAGGGTCCCGCCGGTGCCCATCGTCAGGGTCGTCGCGTTCGTGCCCGTCGTGATCGCGCTAAAGGCGGGCGCGCCACTCGCCGTCGCCACCCCATCGGTGACCGCGCCTTGGGAGGCGGCGACGGTGCTGGTGGTCGTCCGGACGTAGACCCCGACTGTCGCACTCTGCTCCAGCTGCGCGCCCCAGACATACAAGGTCTGCCCGACCAAGCCTGCCGACTTGATCCGCGCGGTCACAGTCGTCGGGCTGGTGCCAGCTCCCGCGGATTTCGTCACGCTGTAGCGTTGCCAGATCGAGGTCAGCACGAACGTCGCATTATCGGTCGTCGCCCCGGTCCCGTTGGTCGTCAATTCCAACTGGAGGTCAGTCGTGGTGCCCGACTTCGCCCAGACCGAGAACGCGTACGGCAACGTCACCGTTGTCGTGACCACCTGCTGGGTCTGGCCGGGCGAGGCGGTCTGGACGGTGAGGGTGTCCGCCGTCGTCGTTCCGTTCGGGGCTGCCGTGCTGTTGGCCGTGCCGGCCATGTTGGTCTCGGCCCAGTTCGTGCCACTCGTCGCGTCATCAAACGCTTCGGAATAGATCAACAGGTTCTCGTAGCGGCCAATACCGCCATACGGCGAGATGGTGTTGCCATCGACCTGCAGGCGATCCAGCACCTGCAGCTCGGCGGCCTCCGCCGGCAGGGTCCACACCATCAGGCACCCAGCCAGCATCAGTTGTAGAGCTTCAAGACGCCATCTCAGCCGTTTCATCATCCTTGTACCGTGTACCCCGCTGACTTCTTCCGTGCTGACATGCGCTCAGCCGATGGTGTTGAAAGGCGCTCTTACTTTCTGTGATTCGATAAGCCAGCCAGGGCAGGCTGCAATACGGCAATGGAGCTCGCCACCGGCACGTTCTCACCACCCCGCGGGAACGACGCTTCCACGCGCGCGCCCTCCTTCAACAGATCCATCGAGACGTTCATGCCGTCCTTGGTCACCGCGGTCGCGGACGCTGCCGAGAGTACCCAGACCCTCCCATCCGCATCCTTGACCCTCAAGTACAGGACACCGGTTTGCCGGTCTTCATTGCGCAAGACGATCTCCCCCTGCAATGACATGCTGGGGCCGCTTCGCTCCTGCTTGGCCGCCGAGTTGGTCGGGGCGACCGGTGGCTTCAACGTCGCTGGCGCCTGATACTGCGGCACGCTCTGCCCCAGGTCATCGGCAGCCCCCGCCACGCCAACGCCGGCCACACACACGACAAGCGCGCTCATCACCGCAAGGACATCAGTCCGATTCATCGGTCGTTCCTCCTGAATGCTGTTATGCAGCACGCAATCCAGATACGATCCAGTCCAGCATCCGATCGCGTTCACCACCCTCTCTTATGGCTTAAACCGCGCCACCTCGGTGCCGTCCACGTAGAGCCGCATCCGGCCACCGCTCGCAGTATCGTGCACCAAGTACGTGTCCGACCCGGCGTCGGAGTCCATGATCTCCTTGTCTGCAGTCCGCCGGGACAGATTCCCGTTGACCTGCAGCGTGCCAGTCACCGTGGTCGCGCCGGCAGCCAGCGTGCCCGTCGTCGACACGGCTTGGGCCCCGAAGTTCGGGCTGATCTTGGTGCCATCAATGGCCGCCGAGGCGTTGACATCCGCATTCAGGATGGTGCCATCGAGGATCTTCCCGGACGTCACCGCGCCGGTCCCAATGGTGAGCGCGCCAAGGTTCGAGATTGCGGCATCGCCCCCCATTGTGACAGAGGTCGCCACGTTTCCAGCGCTGCCGACGAGGATATTCGCGCTCGTGAGCGCAGCGAGTTTGCTGAAGGCGATCGCCGCCGACGCGTTGACATCCGCATCCAAGATCGTGCCATCCAGGATCATCGTGCTTGTGATGGACCCCGCATCGCCGGTGGTCACGAGCGTGCCGGGCACATTCGGCAGCGTCCATGTTCGGGCTGCCGTGAGATCAGCGCTGGTGAGCGTACCGACAAAGCGCCCCGCTCCTCCGATTGCCGGCGAAAATTTGAGCTGGTCATCGGTCGCCGTGCCCGTGCTCACGATGGCCGCTCCCGTGCCGTTTGGCTGAAGGACCAGATCCTCGTTCGTTCCTGTCGTGATGTCGACGGCGACACCAGAGGAGGTATGCGTGCCGGTTGTGGTGAGCGCATCGTTGATGTACACCGCTCCGCCGTTGCTGGCGGTGCTGTTCGACAGCGCACCCTGCAGGTCGCTCGTGCCAGTCACCGTCAGCGCCCCAAAGGTGCCGGAGCCAGTGGTGGCTTGGTTGAAGTTGCCGTCCACCGTCAAGTTGCCGGTCACGTGCATATTGTTACCGACCTGCAGCCCATACGTTTGGGGTACGGTCACGCCGGCTGTGCGGACGTAGACCATCGCCTTGCTGTTCTTCTCGAGCTGGGCGCCCCAGGCGTAGACGATGGGGTTATCCGTGGCGGCCGCCTCCTTCACAATCACTTTCATCGCGCTATTGCCAGCGATACTGAATGTCCGGGTCACGCTGTAGCGTTCCCAGACGGTTGCACTTAAGGTGGCTTGGCTAATTGAGATCTCACCACCATCCGTCGCATCACCGTTTTCCTCAAGCCGGATGATGAGTGAGCCCGTTGTCCAAGCCGCATCCTTCTTGAGCCAGACACTGAACGTGTAGATGTCGGTCGTGCCGACCGTGCTG